>Ga0185299_10003615_pt1 | contig 20070 bp, 18 predicted proteins | sample PaiPotPPA55metaG_FD_128002 | JGI IMG/M metagenome (GOLD analysis project Ga0185299, IMG submission 128002) | Iron sulfur acid spring bacterial and archeal communities from Banff, Canada, to study Microbial Dark Matter (Phase II) - Paint Pots PPA... ...
CGATGGACGAGCCTTCGCTCTCTCTGAGAACTGAGAACTGAGATGCGCTAGGCCTGCTTCTTGGAAACGATCACCCAGACGGTGCCGCGATCTTCGCAAAAGCGGCAGTGGTCCTGGCCCAGTGACTTTCCTGTTCCGTGGCATTCCAGGCAGTTGGCAATAATGTGCAATTCGTGACTGAAGGGTCGGGGAGCTTGGCCGGGTCCTTGAAGGTCTCGGCCTGATGGTAGTCGCGCAGCCAGAAGACCAGCTTGGCTTCGAGATTCTCGCGGTCTTTGGTGCTGAGTTGCAGGGAGCGCTGCGGCCACCATTGGTGAATGCAGCCGTAACAGACGAGTTCGCCGGCATCGAAGAGGGCGCCAGGATCGGTGCGGCGATAGAACTTCTTGCAGCGGGAGCAGGCTGTGATGCCGAGTAAGCCGAATGCTTCCTTCAGTCGGTCGAGGTCGAACTGTTGCCGGGCTAGGATGTCGTTTATATTGGCGTCCGGTTTCTCTGGCATGAGAGCTTTTGCGGATCAGATCCCAGATCAAGAAAAGATGCGTACCCCGCGAACTAAAATATCTAGAATCAATAGGTTACGGGTTGTTGACATGGTGCGGATCCGGCTAAGATATTGGAAACAAATAGCTTACCCGTAAAATATTACAAACAAAGGAGTTAGATCTTGTTTATCGGCTAAGTCGTTTAGAATCAGCGACCGATTTGCAGAATATTGCATTCATGGGACTTATATCTCACTGCTATTCGCATATCAAAGAACAAGTGCCTCAAGAAATAGGATCGCCCGTTTGGGAATTGACGTCAAGGGAATATCCCGGAGTCGTCCAAACGTGCTTCCCGATTGGCAGACCGGTGCTGTATAGCGGGGTCGCGATTCTCCCTCCCCCCTTGCCCTATTCGCAGGGTCTCAGCAAATTGAACGCGCGTGATTACTCAGTGCGTTTGCGCGCCCGCGAGAACTGCTTAACTGGGCTATGGCGGCACGGCGGAAGCCCATCAATTATACGAGTCGTGGTGGCGCAGGCGGACAGCAGATTCCTCATCGGGCTTTCAGCCCGATGAGGAATGACAAAACCGGGAATTGCCGCTAATCTACGTGTTCGCCTACTTCGAAGCCTTCTTCGGCGCGGGGCAGCACATCACGTTCGCCGGCGATCCAGACATAAATCGTGGGCAGCAGGAAGATGCTCATGATGAGGGCGGCGATGAGGCCTCCGACAATAACGATCGCAAACGGGCGCTGAGAATCGGAGCCGATGGCGTGCGAGAGCGCGGCCGGCAGCAGACCCAAAGTCGCCACCAGCATCGTCATCATGATGGGGCGCAGCCTTAAGACCGCGCCTTCCACGGCGGCGTCTTCGATGGTATAGCGCCGGGCGCGAAGCTGGTTGATGTACTCGAGCATGATGACTCCCGTCTGTACTGACACGCCGAAGAGCGCCAGGAAACCAACTCCGGAGGAAACGCTGAAATTTGTGCCGGTAAACCAAAGAGCGAGGAGGCCGCCAATGGGTGCAATGGCTATGTTCGCCATGATCAACAGCGACCATTTGAAGGATTTGAACATGGTGTAGAGGATGATGAAGATGATCAGGATGGTGATTGGCAGCACGATCATCAGCCGCGCATTGGCTCGCTTCTGGCTCGCGTATTCTCCCTCCCAATCGATCGTGTATCCGACGGGTAATTTCACCTGATCGTTCACCTTTTTGATCGCCTGTTCCACCGTGCTGCCCAGGTCACGGCCGCGGACACTGTACTTGATTGCGACATAGCGCCGATTGCCCTCGCGATAGACCTCCGAGGCCTCATCGGTTATGCGGATCCTGCAAAGTTGAGCCAGCGACACACGCTCTCCCGAGGGCGCCAGCAGTCGAATACTCTCGATCGCTTCCTTCGTATTCCGGAATTCCGGGAGATAGCGCAGAGTAAGATCGTATCGCTGCTCACCTTTCAGGACCTGGGTGAGCGCACTACCGCCGACGGCGGTCTGAACCGCATCCTGGACGTCGGCGACATTGATCTGGTAACGAGCTGCGGCATCGCGGTCGACAGTAACGTTCAGATTGGGCTGGCCCAGGACGCGAAACACTCCCAGATCCTCAATGCCATTAATCTTGCGCAAGATACTGACGATCTCATCGCTTTTTTCCTCAAGAACTTTCAAATCGTCGCCGAAGATCTTGGTGGCCAGCGCGCCTTTCACTCCGCTCACGGCTTCTTCCATGTTGTCTTCGATGGGCTGAGAAAACCCCCAGATTGCGCCTGGGATTTTGTTGAGTTCACGACCCATGGCAGCGATCAGTTCGTCTTTGTCCTCGTGAAAGACTGGCCGCCATTCTTCTTTCGGTTCCAGGTCAACGAAGAATTCGGCATTGAAAAATCCGGTGGTATCGGTTCCATCGTCAGGGCGCCCAACCTGGCTGGTGCATTGCGGGACCTCGGGGAAGGAGCAAAGCACGACGCGGGCCTGGTTCGCGACGCGGATGCCCTCATCTGGCCCGGTACTGGGCGCAAGCGTGCCCCGAACCCAGAGCGCGCCTTCATCGAGATGCGGCAGGAATTCAGACCCGATGGCGCCGCTGAAGGCTAGATAACTCCCCACAACGACCAGGAACAAGCACACACCGATGGTGATTGCACGATGGCGAATGGCCCAGCGAACCGCGACCCGGTACCGGGCAATCAGGAAGCTCATGATTGGGTTGTGCCACTCCTGCGCGCTCTTCGCGAAGGCAAAACTGGCCAGCACAGGCGTAATCAAGATGGAGAAGAGCAATGCTCCGAGCAGCGCAAAGGCTACGGTCCAAGCCATGGGATGAAAAAGCCGGCCTTCGACTCGTTGCAGGGTAAAGATGGGCAGATAAGCCGTGATGATAATGGCAATCGCGTAAAACACCGGGCGCTGGACTTCGTGCGAGGCCTCACTGATTCTTTCGCTGGGAGTCTTGGTGTCGCCATTCCCGTGGCCCAAGTGTCGAATTATGTTTTCCACCATTACGACGGCGCCGTCGACTACCATGCCAAAATCCAACGCACCTAAAGACAGAAGGTTTGCGGGAATGCCTTTTAAGTCCAGACAGATCGATGCGAACAGCAGCGAAAAAGGAATGGTCGCGGCGACGATGAGCGCGCCGCGGATGTTGCCGAGAAACAAGAACAGGATGATCGAAACCAGGATCATCCCTTCCGTCAGGTTGTGGAGCACGGTGTGGCTGGTGAAGTGAACCAGGGTGCTGCGGTCGATGAAGGGGACAATCTTCACGCCTGGAGGCAGAATATGATCGTTCAGTTCCTGCACTTTCTGGTGGATGCCCTGCAGTGCGGTATCCGCGACCGCGCCCTTTCGCAAGAGGACAATGCCTGACACGACATCGTCGTTGTCGATAATCTTTCCGTTTTCGCGGTGAATGGCCCTGGCGAACTGGCCAAGGCGGATCTTCGGACCCTGCGAAACTACGGCGATGTCCTTTATGCGGAGGGGAGTGCCGTTCTTGGTGGTGATGACCGTCTCTTCAATGTCGTGGACGCGGTCGACCAGTCCGACGGCGCGCACGTTGATCTGCTGGAGACCTCCCTGAATGAAGCTTCCGCCCGCGTTGGCGTTGTTGTTGGTGAGTTGCTGCTCGACCTGGCCCAGGCTGAGGCCGTGAGCGACCAGTTTGTTGGGATCGACGCGAACCTGGTATTCGCGGGTGGGGCCACCGAAGCTGGCAACATCGACAATATCGGGCACCGATTTGAAATGCTTTTCGACGACCCAGTCTTCGATGGACTTGAGTTCCATTGGGTCATACGCGGGATTGGTGCTGCGCAGGGTGAAGAAATAGATTTGACCGACCGGGCTCCAGTCGGTACCCATTTGCGGCACCACGCCCGGGGGCAGGGTGACCTGGCTGAGCCGCTCGAGCACCCGCTCGCGGTTCCAGTTGTTGTCGGATTCGTCGTCGAAGATCAGCTTCAGGTCGGAGAGTCCGAAGAGCGAGAAGGAACGCAGATGTACGACATGCGGAATGCCGTTCATCACGACCTCGAGCGGAATCGTGACTTGTTGTTCGATCTGTTCCGCCGAAATCCCAGGCCATTGCGTAATGATCTCGACGTAGTTGTCGGCTACGTCGGGATAGGCTTCAATGGGCAGGCGCTTGAACGACACGATGCCCGCGGCGAAAAGGATCAGGGCCAGTGCCAGCACGAGCAGCCGGTTGTTCAGCGCGAAATCGACGACGCGGCGAATCATTTATCGCTCCACCTTTATTGCTCAACCGTGTTTTGCAATGCCAAAGCGTTTGAAACGACTTGGTCGCCGGGCTTGATGCCGGAGACAACTTCTTGCATGTTGCCGGGAAGCATGTTGCCGGTTACTACTTCCAGCCGCTTGAAGTGTCCGGGTTTTAGCGGTGTGTAAACCCATTCGCGATCATGCAAATGCAGAATGGCAGCGGCTGGAACCGCGCTCCGCGTTTCCGCCTGTTTGCCGTAGAATGTGGCGGTAACGAACATGCCCACGCGCATCAAGCCTGGATTGGCGACTTCAAGCCGGACTTTCGCCGTGCGGAGGCCGGGATCGAGAACCGGGAGAATATTGTCGACGCGTCCCTTCAAAACCTTGTTGGGATACGCATTCAGGTGGATATCCGCAAACTCACCGATGTGTACGGCATCGAGATCGTTCTCGTAAACGTCGCAGACGATCCATACATGAGAAAGGTCGGAGATGGTGAAGGGATTGGGGCCGGACAAGCCTTGCACTCCGGATGCGCTGGTGACTTGCTGCTCGGTGATCACGCCGGATGTGGGCGCGACGATGTCGACGATGCCCGACGGGTGGTCTTTGTCGATGCCGAGAAGCCTCAACTGTTCGGTAGCGGCATTCAGGACTGCCTTGGCATCGCCTGCGGTGTTCTCCGCTTGTTCAAGCGCGCTCTTGGCGGTCGCCCCCTTTTCGTAGAGAAGCTGGGCGCGCTCAAGCTGGACACGCGCAAGGCGGTCATCGTTCTCGGCTTTCACATAGGTCTGGAAAGCGCCGGAGACGTCGTTGCTGCGCACTCTCAGCAGCAACTGGCCTTTCTTCACTGTATCGCCGAGTCTCGCCTTAATTTCTACGACTCGTCCTGACGCCAGCGAAATCACGGGCACGGCGCGCGAAATATCGGGCTGCACCACGCCGGTGACATTCAGGGCGGGAGCGGCTTTGTGCTCGATCGCCTTTACCAGGGGAAACTGATCGGGGTGGTCCACTTTGAAATTGTTGGCGTCCAGGTCAGGCTCGACGGTGGCCGCGGGCGGCGCCTCGGCCTTGGGGTCAGCCTTGCCATCATTGCAGCCGATGAGGAGGAAACTCAAAGGCAAGCAAAGAGTTGGTGCGAGGACGAAGCTGATGAATTTGGGTTTCATTGAATTACCTCCCGGCCCACAGCCATGTTCAACTGTGCCGCAGAAGTCAAGTAAGAGCCAACCAGGTTCACGTAATTTAACTGCACACCGCGGTACTCCGCCTGTGCGTTCAGGAAATCGAGCAGTGACGCGCCGCCATGCTGATAGGAGAAAGTAATGGTGTCGCGCACGCGGACTGACTGCTGCAGATATTTGGCCTTGTAGGGCCGCAGCAGAATCACATTGCTCTCGACGGTGGCGTAGCTGGAATCCACATCACTGAAAACCTGGGCTTCGGCCGCATCGCGCAATCTTTCGTTGCGTTGGATATCGAGTTTTGTGCGCAGCTTCTCTCCCTGGTTGCGGTCGAAGATGCGGAAGGGGATGCTGACGCTGACTCCGAGTGTGTTTATGCCAAATGGGTTATTGTTGGATGAGTTGTGCGTATACCATGCACTCAAGGTCGGATCGGTTGAGCCGTTGGCGATGGCCAGCTTGTGGTCGGTTTGAGCCTTGTCGACGGCCTGGATGGCGGCTTTTAAGTCGGGCCGGGTGTCGAGGGCGATCTTGCGGAACTCGTCACGCGGCATGAGTTGATCGCTGAAATCGTACGGCCCGGTCACGTCGACTTGGTCGAGGGCAATTCGGGAATTCAGGAGCGTGAGCAATTGGATCTTTGCGGTTTCCAGGCTTTCCTCGGCAGATTGCAAATCCGATTCATATTGCACCCGCTGGAGCTCCAACCGGTCGAGATCGATCTGCGCGATGTCGCCGGCGTTGAAGCGAGTTCTGCTGATCTCGAGCACGCGGTCGTAGTAGACAAGGTTATCCTTGGCCAGTTGGAGCACCGCTTTTGCCTGCAGGGTTGACACAAAGGCGCTGCGCAAGTTGAAGAGCAGGGTTCGTTCGAGGTCGGCGTGACTGGACTCGGCAATCAGGGTCGCTTTTTTTGCGCTCTCCAGACGTAACTCGCGCTTGTGCCGCCGTTCATGCAAATAGCTGATGCCGGGAGTTTCATAGGTGCCTGCGAACGGCCGCCAGATGCCTTTCTCAGGAGCGATCTGGGTGCCGTCAATCGACAGAGTGAAATCCGGGTTGGGACGCAAGAACGCGGTGATCTCCTGCGCTTTCGATTCGTCGATGTTGAGCCTGTCGGCCAGCAGCTTGGAATTGCTCAACTCGAAGCGGTCTTTCACCTGCTCCCACGTCCAGGGTTGAGGCGGAGACTGCGGCATCGTTTGCGGAGCGGCCAGACCCGCGTTCCCCAGCACCGCCAGCAGTGAGAACCACCAGAATCTCTTAAGCATCAGCATCCGTTACCGTCCAAAATACATGTGAACTTCGTGAACTTCTAGAATTTCGTAGAGAAGTGGCCGGCCACGTGTCGCCGTCAGGATAGCCGCTGCATTCTTCAGTATCTGGTCTCCCTTGTGAGGGTTCCCTAAAGACGGATTTATTGCTGCAAGCCATCAGGGAACGTCAAGAAGCAAGAAGGATGATCGGCGAACTATCCGGGGAGGGAAAAAGGAGGGGCGCGGCCGGCGTGGAAGGCGCAGGGTCGCGCCAACGGGGCTGCACAGATAACGGAAACTTCCAGCAGCCCAACTTCCGGAGCCACCAGCCGCACCGGACTCGCCACCCTGGCGGGAGGCCCTTGCAACCGGTTGACCCAGGCCGAATTCCTGCCGCCTCCTGAGTGGCGTACGGTGCGTTTGCTGATGGAGGAATCTTCCATCTCGGCCCGCATCACGTGCAAATCGTCCGAGGCCGAGATCACGGGAAACAGCAGGACCAGAACGCATCCGAGGGCAAGCAGACATTGCAGCGAACTAAACCGGCGCACGCTCTGCCGCCACACCCAGTAAGCCGGCAGTGCCAGCAGCAGCCACGCAAGATTCAGAAGCAGTTCCATCCGAAGTTTTTATTCTGGTTTTCTAGTTTCCGGTCTCTGGTTTTCGGTCTCAAAGGAAACGCTCGCTTAAAGGCGCAAGAAATCGCCTTGACAAAAACGCGAATGGCTAGTTTTTCAGAAACCCCAAACTCAAGTCAACGTGACCGCGGTACCGCCGTAATCCCTGGAAGCTAGAAACTGGGAGCTAGAAATAAGAAACTGCCCCTACGGCCCCACCACGACCTGCAGCGCCCCCGGCGTCTGCATCCGTTGCCGGTAGATCGCGTTCCGCCTGGCCACTTCACCGACGAGGTTAACGTAGACCATATAGGTACCGTGCGGCAAGGTCTCGCCAAAGGGCAACGCCATCGCAATTGTGCCCTTCTTCAATGGAAAATGCTGGTAGCCGATCTCGGTGGCCCGTCCGTCCTCGGCGACCGCCTTCACATCAAAGGTCAGATCCATGTCGTCCGCTGTGGTGTTTGTCACCTCGACGCTGCCGTCGATGCGGTTTGCCGTGACGTGTGCCGGAACCTTCCAGGCCAGCTTGATGCCCTCTTCCACCTTGATCACAAATTTCCTCTGAACTGTCTGTTGGGGGTTGTTGCTGTCACGCACTGCAACCGCAAACTGAAATTCGCCTGCCCGCTCTGCGTCTCCGTGCAGCACTCCGTTGTCTTCGAGCTTGATCCCGGGCGGCAACGCGCCACTCTCCACACGCCAATGCAGCGGCGGCACATAGTTGCCCCGGGCCCGAAAATTCACTTGAAACGATCCAAGCGGATACGTCGTAGGCAACTCTGCCGGCTCAATTACCAATCCCTCGTCTTTTTCTTTATTATCTTTATCTTTATCCTGCGACGGCTTGTCCGGCAGGGCGGTCGCGCTCAAGGTCACCAACAGCACCCATGCTATTGCGGCAAAACATCCGGGCCAGCGGAATTTCGGTCCCCAAGTCATGCTTAATCCTTCAAACCCCACGAGGATCGCACCAGTAACTCCATGCTACCCGAATTAGCAATTGCACGCAGATAACGGGAACCAGAAACGTGGCCGCCAAATCCAAGAATGTAAAGAACTGTATAGCTTGCGCGCCGCAGATTTTCTTTTGTGCAGGCGCTACTTGTTCCCGTGGTTCGGGTTTAACGCGAGTGAAATCACCTGTGCTAACCTCGGAATTAAAGGTGACCTGCTTCACGATTTGCTCTCCGGAGGAGTTATGTCTCTACGCAACGCTCTTGCTTTGTTCCTCGTACTTTCCACGCTCGCGCTTCTGGCCGGTTGCGGAAATGGCAGTGGTATTACCAACCCGGTAGCCCCTCCCGGCGGCGGCTTCGGCAAGAGCGATCTGAATGGCACTTACGTCTTCTCGGTCTCGGGCACCGACAACGTTAACGGAGCCCCGATTGCGATCGTTGGTACCCTCAGCGCCAATGGGAGCGGCGGGATCACCGGCGGCACGATGGACATTAATGACCCTAATTTTACCGCCCCAATTCCCAACTTATCGATTAGTGGCAGCAGCAATTACAACGTCGGGGTGGATGGACGAGGAACCGCCACACTCGATGTCTCTACGCCGTTCGGCAGCAAACTCATATTTGATTTTGTGCTGACGTCCAGTTCGCACGGATTCATCATCGAATTCGACGGCAACGCGACCGGCAGCGGCACGCTGGATCTGCAGGCGGCCGGCCTTACCCAAAGTTCGTTTGCGGGCTCTTATGCCTTCAGCTTCGCCGGAGTCGATTCGGCGGGCACCGGCGCGTTCGCCACCGTAGGGAACTTTACCCTCGACGCGAATGGGACGATTACATCCGGTCTGCAGGATTTCAACGACAACGGCGTGCTTATCTTCGCGGGCCAGACGCTGGCTGGGCAGGTGATTCTTGGACCATCCGCTTCGCCCGCGACGCTTCTAACCACAACCCCGTACTCTGAAAAGTTCGACGTGTATGCGATTGATGCCACGCATCTGAAGTTTATTGAGATGGACACGCTTCCGATTGTTTCCGGGGATGCGTTCTCACAAACCAGCACCGCGGTGCCAACTGGCAACCTGGCCTTCACCCTGGGGGGATTCGTCTCAAACAGTCCGTTTGCGTCAGGGGGCTTCATGGTCACTGACGGAGCGGGCAACATCACCGCCGCCTCTACCGAAGACTTCAACAGCAACGGAACCCCTGGATCGTCTCCATCGTTCTCCGGCACCTACACCGCCGGGGGAACTGGCCGATACACATTGGGAAGCTTCTCCAACTTTGTAGGAGGCTCGCAATTTGCGGCCTATCCTTCCAGCGGCGGCTTGCTCCTGCTGGAGATCGACACCACTAGCCTCGGCATCCTGAACGGCGCCGCAAACGCGCAGACTCCGGGTGCGGCATTAGCCACATCGAAAGGCTATGGGCTAAACCTTAGCGGCACGAACCTTTCGAATGGCGTCGAGGTGGACGACATCGCCGAATTCAGCGCAGAAAGCAGTGGAACCACCGCAATCGGCCTGATTGATGAAAACTTTGCTCCCGGCGGCATTCCGATTTTTGACCAAAAACTCAATGGTACTTATACCGGACCGGACTCCAGCGGACGCTTCGGTATCTCGGCCTCGGCGGGCAACAGCAGCAACAGCACCCTGAACGGCGGATTCGGGCTCACGGTTTACACCGCCGATGGCACGACCTTCCCCTTCATAGAAACGGACAATGGTCAGGTCGCGACCGGGGTTCTGGTTCTGCAGACTCCCTCGTCAGCTATCCCTGGAGTGGCACAATCGCGGTCGCACATGTTCGTCGCCCCGCCCTTAATACGGCCACGGGCGGCTAGCCTGAAAAAGAAGTAGCAACTGTGTTGCGGTAACCACTGGGCGCGGCCGCCGGTCGCGCCCTTTTGCTGCGGCATCTCCAATCCAGGATTTCCCAGCGAAATCCTTACCCCGCGAAGCTTCCCGCTGTGCCCTCGTGACCTTAGTTACCTTTAATGAGTGTCTAAGGTTCAAGCACAATGAAACTTAAGCCTTGAGCCCTGTGGAGACGAAGAGTGTTCTACCGACGCTTTTTGCAAGTTCTAATACTGGTATTCATCGGCGCCTCGCTGGCGTCGGCGCGGGATGTTGCCCTGGTTTCCAACAAGTCGAATGCAATAAGTGTGATCACCCTTGCCGATCTGGTCAAGGTTTGCAAGGCCCAGACCAGCCGCTGGCCGGATGGCAAGCCAGTCACCTTTGTTATGCGCGCCCCGTCGGTGCCGGCAATGAAGGTGGTCCTGGAAAAGGTTTATGGCATGTCGGAGAGCGAGGTCAACGCTCTTATCGCTACCTCTAATCATGGACGCCTAAACCGTCCCGCCATCGTGGTCGCCACTTCCGATGAAGAACTGGTCAACAAGGTAGCGTCGGTTCCCGGAGCCATTGGTGTCGTGGACGTCTACTCCATCAACAGCAGTGTCGAGGTGGTCAAGATTGCAGGCAAACTTCCGCTGGAACCGGGCTACTTGTTGCATGGCAAATAGCAGTGGTCGGTGGTCAGTGGTCAGTGGTCAGTGAAACCAGTGGTCCGTGGTCAGACGTCGTGCCCTTCCCATGACGATTCATGAGCCTTGATAGGCTTTATTGAAGGCAGGTTTGCTGGCCAATGACCACCGACCACTGGCCACTGAAGTTGAATATGGCAGCTCCGGGCAAAAAACTCGCGACCGACAAACTGGTTGCCCCTTATGTCCGCCGTTTTCCGCGCTTTGCCGTCGATACCCGCATGCAGGTTCGCATGTTTCAGGCCGGCGAATTCCGCAGTTGCTGGGGACGCTCCACGGAACTTGGCCAGGACGGCATTGGAGCTACGCTTACTGGCGACCTGGAAACCGGCGAAATTGTTTCCCTCGATATACCTCTGCCCCTCAGTCCTTATCCCCTGAGAGTGCGGGCGATTGTGCGCTACCGGCAGGGTTTGCGCTACGGCTTTGAGTTTCTCACCCTGAATAACACGCAGCGCGACGTGATCCGCCGGGTGTGCGAAATGCTCGCCACCAAGTCCGGAACCTAGTTTCCGGATCTCCGACAATAATGAAGACACTTATCTGGGTGACCACCAGATGGTGGAGTGCGTGCTAGTGAGCGACGGGCAGGTTGCTGCTCCAGCAGTCGGCGACGATCAGCCATGCGCCGAGACGGCGCCAGGCTTTCAGGTACTTGCCCCGTTCAGCCACGATGGTGCCATCGGGCTGGCGTACGGCTACGCTGTAGCGGCCGATCTCTATGGCGAGGTCACCGGAGGATTCTACGCGAACAGTCTCGAGGCGGAGGTCTTCGTATCCGGCTTCGCCGATCTGGTGGAGCAGGCGCTCTACGGTCTTGGGGCCGTAGGCGGGGTCGTGGTGGGGCACCATGAATACGCCATCTTCTGCGAAGAGGGCGGCAACCTGATCATAGTTGCCGGTGTTGAAAGAAGTGACGAAATCCTGAGCTAGATCGCGAATGGTGGACTGCACGTCCAAGAACGGACGTGAGTCGGTCAGGGAATTGGAGTAAGGCCGATACATCTACTACCTCCTGGGGGAAGGCGAAGAGCGGCCTCCATCGCCGGATGGACTACGCTCTGCAATTCAGATGAATTCTAGCGCAAACGGGCCTGTGGAAGGATGAAGATTTTGTGAAGAGGTAAAGAGAAAAATTGGGTCTGGGAGTGCCGGTTTGGAGGAAGACCAGCGACTCCAGAAATCGGTCGTCAGCCCAATTCAACTTTCTTGTTGCGAGCCAACGGTTTTGTGAAGTAATATCGCCTCGCCTTCCCCATGGCCTGTTCCGTCTCGCGGCCTTCGTTGTGCTTTCAGCAATCATCCGCTACAAGGAGCGGAACCTCATGCTAAACAAGAATCTCTCAGGACCATTCGGACGCTCAATCTCTTTTCTGGCCGTGGCGCTGGCCCTGGTGGCGTTCGCCGCGGTTGCAACACCGCTGGCGCAGGCGCAAACTTTCACCGTACTTCACCAGTTCGCGGGCGGAGCCGACGGACAAGATCCTCTCGACGGCAGTTTGATTTTGGATCCAATAGGAAATCTCTACGGCACCACCGACCTGGGCGGCAGTGGAGCCTGCAGCGGCGGCTGCGGAACGGTATTCAAAATCACTCACAGCGGCCACGAAACCGTGCTCTACAGCTTTACCGGCGCGAATGGAGACGGCAAGTATCCTTACGGATCGCTCATCCGCGACTCGGCCGGCAACTTCTACGGCACGACCTATGGCGGAGGCACATCCGGCGGCGGTTGTAACGGGTACGGATGCGGTACCGTGTTCAAGCTCACGCCCGCAGGCAAGGAGACGGTGCTCTACAGCTTCAGCGGAGGCTTCGATGGCGCTACGCCGCAAGCTGGACTCGTTCGCGACTCCGCAGGAAACCTGTACGGCACGACCTACCTGGGCGGCGCCTACAATTGGGGAACTCTATTCAAGGTGGACGCGGCTGGAAACGAAACCGTGCTGCACGATTTCGACGGCTCCACGGGCGACGGGGGAGACGTAGTCGGCGGTTTGATCCGGGATTCCGCGGGCAATTTCTACGGCACCACCCAGGGCGGCGGAAACTCTGGGTGTGACCCGAACTTCGACATCGGATGCGGAACGGTTTACGAGTTATCCGCGGATGGTACGGAGACCGTGCTTCATCGCTTCAATTACTCCGGTACCGGTGGACAGTGGCTGGGAGAAGAGCGCCTGCTGCGCGATACCGCAGGCAATCTCTACGGCACGAGTCAGGCCGGACATTCCGGCTCGGGTTGGGGAACGGTTTTCAAACTGGATCCGGCAGGGAACTTTACCGTGTTGCATTCTTTTTCCGGCGGCGCTGGTGGGGGCAATCCCTGGGCGGGGGTCGTTTCCGATCCGGCCGGCAACCTCTACGGCACGACTCCCGAAGGCGGCGGCGGTACTTGCCTGGGCTTTGGCTGCGGAACGGTTTACAAGCTGGCCGCGAGCGGAAAATTCACGGTCCTGCACAAATTCGCTGGCCAGTCGGGAGACGGCGGCGTGCCTTGGGCAGCTTTGGTAAGAGATAATGCGGGCAATCTTTACGGCACCACCGAATTGGGCGGACTGGGAGATGGCATTGTGTTCAAAATAACGCCCTAAGCGCAAGTTGAGCTGTCCGCGGTGCGGATTTTATTTGAGTTGCTCGGATTTCCATTGAGTGGGGGCGATGTTGTTGACTTTTGCAACGTTGAGGGCGGTTAGGGTCCCTGACAACGTGTTCAGTCTCCGTCTACAATGACCGGGGATGTAATTTTGCGGTCATGATGAGGAGAGAGTGATGGAACGCAAGGCGAGCGCAGTGTGGAAGGGCGGACTGAAGGATGGTAAGGGCACGATTTCGGCTCCGGGCGGAGTGCTGAAAGACACACAGTATTCATTTACTTCACGGTTTGAGAATGGGCCGGGGACGAATCCGGAGGAGTTGATTGCGGCGGCGCACGCGGCGTGCTTTTCGATGGCGCTTTCGGCGCAACTGGGCGGGGCCAATCTGACGCCGGAGAGCATCAGCACCAACGTGACCCTCACTATGGAAAAGCTGGATTCGGGGTGGACCATTACATCGAGCCACATCGATGTAGTGGGGAAGGTTCCGGGAGCGGATGCGGCCGCTTTCCAGAAGTATGCCGAGGCGGCGGAGAAGGGCTGTCCGGTATCGAAGGTGTTGAACGCGAAGATTTCGATGACGGCGAAGCTGGGGTAGGACGAGCTTCGGGCTTCAGGCTCCGGGCTTCGGGTTTCGCAATGGCGTTCGTGGTTTGACAGCCTTTGATAGGACTGTAAAATAGATGTGTTGGTCTTCCTGACACGGCGGCCTTAGGGCCGCCGCTGCATTGCAATTCAGATTGCCATCGTGGCGGAATTGGCAGACGCGCATGGTTCAGGTCCATGTACCGGCAACGGTGTGGGGGTTCGAGTCCCTTCGATGGCACCAAAGAATGTTTCTTTCCCAGGTTTCTAGCGGAGTACCGTGTTTGCTCTCTACGAGATAAGACCGACAGCTTCGTCGTCGATGAGCTAGTTGTGCGTGTGCTTCCGCTGACACGCGAAGTCCCGTACACTTTCTGGATGAAAAATTCTGTGGCTGCCATCTGGCGAGTAGTGTGCCTGTTCCTAACGCTGTTTGGAACATGCGCGGCGCAGAAGGTGCCATCACGTTTGACGATCTGCCGGTGAATGGAGAGTTGCCGCCGGGAGTCTCGCGGGCGGAGACTGCGAAGAACGTGCTTGAAATTCTGAAGACGCGGCACGTGCCTCCGGTGTATGGATTCATCAATGCACAAAAATTACAAGGAAGCACGGATGGGGCGGAGGCGCTGAAGCTTTGGGCGGCGGCGGAGCCAGTGGGGAACCATACTTATGCGCACATAGATTCGGAGCAGAACTCTGCGCTGGCATTTGAGCGGGAGATCGAAGAGGACGAGCCCGCGCTGGAGTTGCTAAAGGGAGACATGAAGGATAACTGGCACTGGTTTCGTTATCCGTACCTGCACGAGGGCGACACCGTAGAAAAACGGCGGGCGGTGCGGGCCTATTTGAAAGCGCACGGGTACAGGATTGCGCACGTGACGCTGGATTGGGAAGACTACTTGTGGAATTTTGCCTATGTTCGCTGCGCTGCGAAGAACGATACGAAGACGATTGAGTGGCTGCGGTCGAGCTACTTGAACACGGCTTCGGAGTTTCTTGACTTGGGCCGGGCGCAGGCGAAGCTGATTTACGGTCACGAGATCAGCTACGTGCTGCTGCTGCACCTGGGAGCGTTCAGCAGCACGATTCTGCCGGAGGCGCTGGACCTGCTGAAAAAGAAAGGATTCACGCTGGTGACGCTGGAGGAGGCACAGAGCGACGCGGCGTATGACGGCGATCCGGATGTGGGGCTGCACGATGCCGGCACATTGCTCGATCAGTGGATGCAGGTGAAGCAGATCAAGTATCCGGAGCACGGAGAGAAGCCTTACAAGGAGATTGAGAGCGTCTGTAAGTAAGGGAAACTTTGCCCCGGCGCACTGACACGAAGCTTAAATCGCGGAGAGCGCTGAGAAGTGCCGCCGAGTTCGCGGGGAGGAGCGTTGGCTGACAGCAGGGTTGGAGTGCGATTCGCGAATCTTTCCTTCCCGTATAATTCAGGCACTCGATATGCCTGTTTCCCTTGACCAAATTGTTTGTTCCACGCGCAGAAAAGTGGGTGAAGCCAAAAGCGCTGCTGATTTGCGGGAGCTAGAGCGGCGGGCGGAGCAGCACATGCCGCGCGGGTTTCGGCGGGCGTTGGAGGAAAGAAGCCGAGCTGGCGTGGCGGTGATTGCAGAGTTGAAGAAGGCTTCGCCTTCGAAGGGACTGATTCGGGCGGATTTTCGCGCAGAAGACCTGGCGAAAGAATTGGAGGCGTCTGGGGCGTCGGCGCTCTCGGTGCTGACGGATGAGGAGTTCTTTCAGGGGTCGCTCGGGAATCTTCGCAACGCGTCGGCGGCAGTTAAGGTGCCGTGTCTGCGCAAGGATTTTATTGTGGATGAATTTCAGTTACTAGAGGCGCGGGCGAATTCTGCGGACGCGGTTCTGCTGATTGTCGCGGCTTTATCGCAGAAAGAGTTGACCGGGCTGGCTGTGGACGCGCGGGCGCGCGGGCTGGACGTTCTGTGCGAAGTGCATGACGAGGAAGAATTGCAGCGGGCCTTGGATGCCGGGTGCGATTTGATTGGGGTGAACACGCGCGATCTGCGGACGTTCAAAGTGGATGTCGAGACGGCGTTCCGGCTGGCGGGGCGGCTTCCGAAGGATGTGTTTAAGGTGGCGGAGAGCGGGATTCGGTCGGGAGAAGATATTGCGCAGTTGCGGGCGGAGGGGTATCAGGCGTTCTTGATTGGGGAGTCTCTCATGCGGGCGAATTCCCCTGGAGAGGCTTTGCGGGAGTTGATGCGAGTACCCCGTACCGAGTACCGAGTACGGAGTGAGCGGTGAGACTTTTTACAACTGGCTGACAAATGCTCTTATGACTTGGGTGAAAATTTGTGGGACGACGAATTTGGAGGATGCGCTGACCGCCGTTGAGGCCGGGGCGGATGCCGTGGGATTTGTCTTTTATGAGCAGAGTCCGCGGAACATTAGTGTCGAGGCGGCGCGGGAGATTGTGGAGAAGCTGCCGGAGCGGGTAGATAAGATCGGAGTCTTCGTGAACGAGCCACCGGAGCGAGTGTCGGCGGTGGCCGATGAGGCAGGTCTCACCGCCGTACAGTTCCATGGCGACGAATATATGAGTCCAAAGCAATACGCCCTAAGGAGAAAGACGTTCTTCTGTCTGCCAGTGGTTGACATGCTTCGGGAGATGCGTGGCCAATCCAGCTTCTTCGGGATTCAGCGATTTCCGAGAGATGCTGGGGTTCTCCTCGACTCAGGGAATCAGGAACAACGCGGAGGTACGGGTCGAACCTTTGCTTGGGGAGAGGCATACGCCTTCGTTTCAGTGCTACAGAAGTTGTACCCAGTGGTGATCGCGGGTGGACTCTCTTCTTCCAACGTGGGATGGGCGGTTGAATACCTCAAGCCTTGGGGTGTCGATGTTGTGTCTGGCGTGGAGGCTCAGCCGGGAAAGAAGGATCCGGAGAAGGTGCGGGCCTTTGTGAGGGCGGTGCGCGAAGCAGATCGGAAGACGGGTTAGCGATGGCTACGGTTCCGAAAACCATCAAAGTCAAAATCCCCACCCCTTCGGCGGGCTCAGGGCAGGCTCTAGCCGCAAAGAACGCGGCTAGGGTGGGGCACCCTCGCGCTTTTGTTTCCGAGAACGTTCCGGGGCGGTTTGGCATCTACGGTGGCAGATACGTTCCCGAGACTTTGATGGCGGCTCTGGAGGAGTTGGAGCGCGAGTATGAGAAGGCGAAGCGCGATCCGAAGTTTCAGCGGCGGCTGCAAGAGTTGCTGCGGACTTATGCGGGGCGCCCTACAGCGCTTTCGTTTGCGCAGCGGCTTACGCAGAAGCTGGGCGGGGCGAAAATTTATTTGAAGCGGGAGGATTTGCTCCATACCGGGGCGCACAAGATTAATAACTGTCTGGGACAGGCGCTTCTGGTGGAGCGCATGGGGAAGCGCCGGGTAATTGCGGAAACTGGGGCGGGGCAGCACGGCGTCGCTACGGCGACTGTGTGCGCGCTACTGGGTTTTGAATGCGTCGTGTACATGGGAACGGAGGACATGCGGCGGCAGGAGTTGAATGTGTTCCGCATGCGCTTGTTAGGGGCGGAGGTGCGCGGGGTGGAGTCGGGCTCGCGGACTTTGAAAGATGCGATCAACGAGGCGATGCGCGATTGGGTTACGAATGTGCGGACCACGCACTATTTGTTAGGGAGTGTGCTGGGAGCGCATCCTTATCCGACGATGGTGAGGGATTTTCATCGCGTGATTGGGCGGGAGGCGCGGGCGCAGATTTTGAAGGCAGAGGGAAAGCTACCGGCGGCGGTGATTGCTTGCGTGGGCGGGGGATCGAATGCGATCGGAATTTTCTACGAGTTCATAAAGGATAAAAGAGTTCGCTTGATTGGAGTTGAGGCCGGTGGCCGCGGTGAAGGGCTGGGCGAACATGCCGCGCGGTTTCGCGGGGGTTCTCCGGGAGTGTTGCAGGGGACTTACTCGTACGTGCTGCAGGATTCCGCAGGGCAGATCGCGAATACGCATTCGGTTTCGGCGGGGCTGGATTATCCGTCGATTGGCCCGGAACATGCGGCGTTGAGAGATGCGGGGCGGGCGGAATATGTTCCGGCGTCGGATGCGGAGGCGCTGGAGGCTACTACCTTGCTGGCCCGGACTGAGGGAATTATTGCGGCGTTGGAGTCGGCCCATGCGGTGGCGGAAGTGGTTAAGCGCGCGCCTGGGATGAAGAAATCGGACGTGGTGATTGTGAATGTTTCGGGGCGCGGGGACAAGGATATTGGGATTTTGCGGGAATCTCTTTCGCTGGATTGAAAGTCAGAACCTTTAACACAGAGGTCACAGGGGTTCACAGGGTAAGTCCAGTTCAGTCTATGCCTTTATCTTTCTACCAAAAGCCGGCGTTGGTGGTTTATGTGACTTGCGGGGACCCGGATCTCGCTACTACGCAAGCGGTTGTGCGGGCGGCGATTGAATCTGGGGCGGACGTGATTGAACTGGGCGTGCCCTTCAGCGATCCGGTGGCGGATGGGCCGGTGATACAGCGGGCCAGTGAGCGGGCGTTGCAGCACGGGACATGCCTGGCGCAAGTGTTGACGCTGGCGGCGGAGGTGCGGGAGCATGCGCAGTCCACGGGGCTGGTTGTGTTTTCATATTTGAATCCGATCTTACGGATGGGGATGGAGAAGTTTTGCACGGTGGCGCGGCATGCGGGAGTAGACGGGGTGCTGGTCACGGACTTGCCGGTGGAAGAAGCGGGTGAATATTTGCAGGCGATGCGGGCGCACGATCTGGCGCCGGTGTTTCTGGCGGCGCCCACGAGTCCGGATGCGCGGCTGAAGCGGATCGCGGAGGCCTCGCGGGGATTTGTGTATGCGGTGTCGCGGACGGGGGTTACGGGAGCGCGCCAGCAGTTGGCGGAGGATGCGAAGAAATTGGTGCGGCGATTGCGGCGCGTAACTAAATTGCCGATCGCGGTTGGGTTTGGGATATCGAATGAGGAGCAGTCTGCCGAGGTAGGGAAGTTTGCGGACGCGGTGGTGGTGGGGAGCGCGATTGTAGAGACGATCGAGCGGAATCGCGGGCGGGAAGCGGCGGCCGTGGGAGAATTTGTAACCAAGCTTTCAGCCGTCAGCCATCAGGCGTCAGGCAAGGCGTCATGATCCGCACCGATGCGGGCCGTGTCTGCGGGTGATTAGTAAATGTCACACTAACCGGGATGCGAATTTGCTGACGGCTGAAAGCTGACGGCTGAGGGCTGGGCTTCATGGATATCGCAGATTGGCGAAAGAAGATTGATGAGCTTGACCGGCGGCTGGTGGAGTTGCTTTGCGAGCGGGCACGGGCTGCGGTGGAGATTGGCCGGCTGAAGCGGAATACGAATCTGCCAATTTACGAGCCGGAGCGGGAGCGGATCGTGTTTGAGAATGTGCAGAAAATGAATCGGGGTCCGCTGCCGGGGCGGGATCTCGTGCGGATCTTTGAAAGGATTATGGATGTGATGCGGAATATTCAGAAGGAAGGGATCGCGGCCAAAGCGGCGAAGGTGGAGACGGAGTTGGACTCGGACGTGAATGATTGAAAACCGTCGTTGGTCGTTTGTCGTTGGTCGTTGGCTGTGTGGGCGATGTAGAGCTCTGGCTAGGGTGGGGAATTGTTCGTTGAGTGGGCTGGATCGCTGGTGGAGGATGCGACAGCGGGTTCCTCGCTTTGTTCGGAATGACAAGCAGTATAGCGAATGACAAGGCGTAGCTAAGAGCTAAGCGCCAGAAACTAGAAAAACTAGAAAAACTAGAAACTAGAAACAGAGATCTTCTTATGATTGTGGCGATGCAGGACATTGCGGACGAGGGGCAGATTCAGCGGGTGATCGAGCACCTTGTGAAGATGGGGTTTGAGGTGCATCGGTCGACTGGAGCGCGGCAAACTGTGCTGGGCGCGGTGGGAGCCGGGATTGATTTTGATATTCGCAACCTGGAACTGCTGCCGGGAGTGCAGGAGGTCCATCGCATCAGCTCGCCGTACAAGCTGGCGGGGAAGAGTTTTCGTCCGGAAGGTACGGTTGTCAAGCTGGCGAATGGTGTGGAGATTGGCGGGAACGAAGTGGTGGTGATGGCGGGGCCCTGCTCGGTAGAGACGCGG
>Ga0185299_10003616_pt1 | contig 20064 bp, 26 predicted proteins | sample PaiPotPPA55metaG_FD_128002 | JGI IMG/M metagenome (GOLD analysis project Ga0185299, IMG submission 128002) | Iron sulfur acid spring bacterial and archeal communities from Banff, Canada, to study Microbial Dark Matter (Phase II) - Paint Pots PPA... ...
AAATTCTCAGGTGACCCCGGCCTTCGACTCTTTTCGAGGGCTGGGGCCGCCAATCCCTAATGTCCCCATTAAACGCGGCGGTCTCAATGGGTCGACGCAACACCTGCTCGAAGCCCACACGCGGGGCTTTCAGCGGCTAAGGGTCGTTCGCGAGGCTGATTCAAGCAGAACACCCTCCTAGCTAGGTGTGATTGACTACAGCCGGAGATTTCGGTTCTCTGTGAAGCGTTGTCCGATCAACAGCTTAAACGGTGTTGCATCGAGCGATTGAGCTGGCACGCTTATCGGGAGTTGAGGTCAATAGTCGTCCGGTTGACTGACAATACCCGACTTATTGCGGGAAATTCATGCGGTGCATGAGGTCCTGGAAGCGCGGGTCCGAGCGCAGACTATCCATCCTGAGGTCGGCCCTCAAGAAGTACGGAAGGTCGGAAGATCTTTCTTGGTACGCTTTCTCCAAGAATTCGAAGGCTTTTTCTTTGTCTTCCAATCCAGCGTAGACCGTTGCAATCATGTAAGGCGAGACGTAGCTGGTTTCCGATTGGCGGTGCCACTCGCGGAGGATCTTCAGCGCCTCTGCCTTTCTGCCTGTGGTTGCATCCGCGTGTGCCAAACTGGCGGTGGGATCTTGATCGCTCTCCGAAAGCTCCACGGCCTTCTGATACTCTGGAATCGCTTCCAGCGTTTGGCCTAAACCTTCATAGCCGACGCCAAGAAGGTAGTGGGCGAGCCAGGAATTTGGGTCCGAGGCCACGGACTGTCGGCCAACCTCAATCATTGCTTTGTAATTGCGAAGGTGATAGTTGATGAGGGCCTCGCCTATCAGGACGTCGGGCATAAGAGGATCGAGCTCACGGGCTTTTGCAATCTCTGCCAGTGCCTCAGCGCCGCGGCCACTCAACCCCAAGTAGTACGCGAAAGTCCCATGAGCCACCGCGGAGTTCGGGCATAGCTCAAGGCCATAGCGGAACTGTCTCTCGGCAGTCTGCCAGTCCCAGTCATATTGCCAACTCAGCCAGGCAAGCACCGAATGGGCGCCGCAGTTCTTCTCATCTAGTTCCAGGGCCTTGCGGATGGCTTGCTTGGCTGGTGGATAGGTGTCCCGTGGGGAAAGCCATCGAAAGTCCCCAAGGGAGAGATAGCTCACCGCGAGCCCTACGTAAGCTGGTGCAAAGCCAGGATCCTTCTGGATAGCGTATTCGAAGTAACGCTGGGCCTTCTTGATTTCTTGATGCCTGGTCCGGTCAAAATGACGTGCCTTTAGATAGGCTTCATAAGCCTCCGGATTCACTTCCCGGGCCTGGTGGAGCCGGACCTGCTGTTCGGGAGTTAACTTTAGGCGAACCTGTTGCGCTATAGCCTGCGCTACCTCACGCTGCAACTTCAGGACGTCCCCTAGATCACGCTCGTAAGTCTCCACCAACAGGTGCTGATCGGTCGGCGCATAGATCATGTGGGCCGAGATACGCACTCGGTTGCCTGAGCGCAAAACCGATCCTTCCACGACGGCATCGACATTAAGTTCTCGAGCAATCTGCGACAACGGCTTCTTCTTTTTTCCCTTGTACTGCATTACGGAGGTTCGCGAAATGACTCCGAGCGCACTCATCCGCGAAAGCTCGGTGATCAACTCCTCCGTCATGCCGTCGGCAAAGAATTCCTGCTCCGGGTCGCCAGACAGATTCGTTAGCGGGAGCACAGCGAGGGAGCGCATCTGAGGTTGAGCAGAAGAACGGGACCAAAGCTTGCTGCGAAGTCCATTTGCGTCCAGGACGAAGAGGGCTACCACAATCACTATTGGTGCCGCGACGACAAGCGGAAAGACCCATTGTTTTAGCGGCGACTGGTTTTGTTCTCTTTGAAATAGTTCCGGCACCGTTGTCGCGATGAAGCGGTAACCGTGCTTGGGCAACGTTTCGATGAACACCGGGTTTTCGGCCGATTCGCCCAGCGCATCGCGCAACCTTTTGATGGCGGCATTGAGGCCATGATCAAAATCGACGAAAGTTTCCGCAGGCCAGAGCTTGCTGCGCAATTCCTCTCGTGTAACGACTTCTCCCGGTCGTCCAAGCAGCGCGGCCAACACTTGAAAGGGCTGTTCCTGGAGCTTGATCCGCACGCCTTGTTTGCGCAGCTCACCGGCGCGCACGTTCACCTCAAACGTACCGAAGCGCAGGATTGCGGGATGTCGGGTTTCAAGGGCCATCTAGCTAAACCCCTGACGTTAGAGCGATTCTAACACTCCTCATGAGCATCGACACTACTCGATAGTCTCGACGTAGTGTCCGGGAGGCTACGATTTTTTAGGCGGGTCCAGGCTGACAATATCTAGATATTCAGCAAGGAAATTCGGGAAAGCCCAGAACGTGTCGTTTTGTTCTAATGATGCGCTTTGAGATTTGAATATAGCCTTCCGCATGCTCTCGTTTTACGAGGCCGCGCCGGACCCGGTCTTCCCACCACTTCACTTCGTCGAGTTCCCGCTTTAGTTCGGCTGTGGCGCGTACTTGAAACATCCTTACGATATCGTTTGTGTCGAGGTTGATGCTCATGGCGGCGTCCTGAAGGTTGAAATCGCTGGATTGGTGCTTCTCTCGGATTCTACCTAAGTGTGCTTTCTCAAATCCAGCTATACTTCGGTTCGACTCGCGAGGTTTGGTTTTTGTTCGGCCCGTCCACGGCCCATCCACGGCTAGCCAGTTGCCCCAGGACGTAGCCAACGATACCGCTTCGGCATCGCCGCCTCAACTCTGAAAATCCAGTCGGGGTGATCGAACGAAGAGGCGACACGCGTGGGAATTGCGAACCTGATGGGCGGGAATTGCTGCATGCAATGATCAATTCATCGCGTATCCGGCAGCCTTCCACGCCTCCACTCCGCCTTTCAGCACATCGACGTTCGTAAAGCCTTGCGCCTGATATTTCGCTGCCTGACCGACAGCGCTCGCTTCCCCCGGTCACGCTCAATAGAAGATGATTTCCTGCGACTTTGGTAGAGAGTTTACCCGCGACTTCAAGCTGGCGAACGATATAGAACCATCTAGATTGAGCATCCGGCATTTGGCCTCGTCCTCATAAGCGCAGACCAACAAGGCTTGGTTCGACTTGGCTTTTGTATGTGCTTGTTGAGCATTGATTCGCTCGATATCTGCCACGACTAACCTCCGAAATAATTTCATGGTGGGGGGGGCTGTAGTCTACTTCATTTTCCATTTCCGCGCGTGCAAGCGGTTTTGTCGGGCGGTCCAAAACCGCCGGCAAAACTGTTGCACACAATTCTTGGCGTTGCACAGTTTGTTGCACAGAAGACTGCCAGACACGCCCAAAATGCCCCAACAGAAGGTCCTAGAACCCACTGCAAGCCATTTAAAACATTATAGAACTGTACTGATATGATGAACGTTGCCATTTTTCAAGACCGCCGGTTTCAACCGCTCACCCACTCCTCCGGTTACGTATTCTACCCCGAGGACCAGGCGGTACGGAACACACGCCCCGAGCCGAGTTGCAATGCGGGTTCCGCTCTTGATTGATGCTGCGGAGGCGGAGTCGCTGCCTGCTACCGCTCCGTGAGGCGGGCGGAAGACGGCGATCGTCATTCTCGATTCTGGCCTTAGCGACGCGACTAGACCAACGGCGTCGTAAACGCATGCCGTTACTACTGTAGGGCGGTGCCGCTCCGGAGGTACAGCCATTTAGAAGGCTGCATAGAGGATGCAGGGGATGGTGGCCGGCTGTCAGTATTGCTCTAATTGTGGCCGACTCGTGATTCCAAATTCAGCACAACGGAGGAGACGATGTTAGCTGCGATCGCTGGAGTGTTGCTTGTGTTATGGCTGTTGGGATTCCTGGCGTTTCACGTAACTGCGGGTACCATTCACATTTTATTGGTCTTGGCGCTGATCTTTGTGGTGATGCATTTCTTCCGGGGCAGGGGCGCCACAGTCTGAGTGTTTCCGGTGAAAGGCGCACGGGCACCCGTCGAAGGGTCCCGGCTCTAGCCGGGTTGGCGTTGTGAGAACTAGCTTCTCACTGCGACCTGCTGCTTTAGGTGGTCTGGGGATTTCCCATCCACGGGTGGAATGGAGTCTGCAGTCCTTTTCTTCCGTCCGCACATCTAACGTTAAAGGGTTACTTGTGTCGTAGGTCTACTCTCAAGTTAACGGAGGTCAGAAAAGATGAAAATAAAGATTGCAGCGACCGTTCTGGGGCTATTTATGGTGTCCGCCGCACTTGTAGCGGCGCAGGACAATACAACAAAAACGACGCATAAGAAGGTACGCTCGGTCTCGGGTTGTCTCCAAAAGGGAGACGACGCGAATGAGTACAAGCTAACGACGGCGAAAGGCGGTACTTGGGAAGTCAAAAGTGATTCCGTCAAGCTTGATGAGCATGTGGGGCACACGGTTACGGTGACCGGCGTAGTCTCAAACGCCGCCATGCACGGTGCGAAAGAAGATACGAAAGCTGAAGCGAAGGAGCATGGCGTGGGGAAGAACTCCACAGAGCATGGTCACTTGACCGCTACGTCTTTAAAGATGGTCAGTGAAAGTTGTTCTCAGTAGCATTTTTGGGTACATCGTTTTTGTGTCTGTGAAGCCCCGGCTTTGTTAAAGTCGGGGCTTTTCTTTTGCACTCCGCCCTAAAAACCGAGGGGAGACCGCGCGGGTTCTTTGCACGGCATGTCGTCGAAGTCGGTTCGCGTGGCAGCTTTTGAGAACATTTATTTCCGCGTCCCAGTCTTCCGATCATGGCGCCGCGGGCGGCTCGCGATCGGTGGGAATTCCGACCACGTGGCGATAGAACGCGACGGCCCGGTTGACTGCGGAAGACTGATTTCCGGCGATCAGCCGGTTGGCGTTCTTTCCTGTGCGGACGATGCTGTAATAGCGCCACACTCCTTCCGATTCGCGATCCAGAAAGCAGATCGATTGCATCTCACCCGCATGAAGAATAGGCACGAGAAAATAGCGCATGGTGCTTACGTTTTCGATATCGATGACGAGTCGGTCTGCCGATACCGCCGCAATGTGCATTCGATAGGCGGCTTTACCAGAGAGGTTATCGACTTGTTCGAAGTAGAGTACCTTGCCTTCTTTCATTTCCTCCGGCGTGAAGTCTTTGCGGCGCTGTCCCGCCTGTGAAGTGTCTAGCGCATAGGCGTCCACAACCAATGTTCGCCATCGCTTGTGAGTCGTCGACCAGTAGCGCATGCCCTTGAGTTCTGAAACTGCCCCCACGCGTCGCAACAATCCTTCAGCGTCAGATGCATTGCGAAACCGCGCGGCTGTCGTAACCAACGTTGTAAAGCCCTCTGCAGCCCAACCGGTGCAGGCAGGCGGTCTCCAGTCGCGCCCAAAACCCGCCTCACTCCATGATTTCACGATGGCCGGATCATCCAGTCGAGGATAGGGCGGAGTGGGTTCGTTTCCGCATGGCGGCTGCGGCCCTAGTTCCGGGGGAACATCGTTGATTCGAGCAGACCCCGGAAGAGTGGGAGAGATATCTGAGCGACGCCCGGCGTGCGCCGTACAAAACGGAAGCAAGATCAAGGCCAAGAACATTGCCGAAGAATGCACCGCATACCGGACTCTGAAGAGGCAATTCGCAGTTCGCACTATGAACGTTCGATGCCTCTGAGTCTACCGAGGTAGCTTAAGATAAAATACTTCTCAATTGGCACTGACCACCGACGCAACGCGCGTGGCGATCTGTATCGGATGCGGAAGCAAGCAACCCCATGCATGCGAAAGATGCAGGCCACAGTTGCCTAGTTAGACTTCAGCGGGAGTAAGGAGGCCGGTCCTCGCGGTCGCGACGGTCATCGCGATAATCCCGACGATCATCGTGGTCCCTACGGTCGTCGCGGTCCCTGCGATCATCGCGATCGCGGTGGTCATCGTCGTAATCGCGCCATTCGCGGTCGCGACGATCGACCACTTCAAAATCAGCGCGGCAGCCGCGATCGACCCAGATGCCCCCACGGTCGTAACCCCAGGTGCGGTTGTAGACGCAGTCAGCCTCGCTGCGCTGGCGAATAATAAAGACTCCATCACGAGTATCGATCCCGCAGCCATGCCGCTGCATGTCGTCCGATGCGCAATAAAGTAGCGCCGCAGCGCGATTTTTCCAATCTCCGGCGACCCGAAAGTCGGCGCGGCAGCCATGGTCGACCCAGATTCCCCGGGGCCCGTAGCCCCAGGTGCGGCCCATAACACAGGTAGCTTCGCTGCGCTGGCGGGCCAGCCGCACGCCAAAGCGCGAGTCGGCAGGACACCAGTTGAGATTCATATCATCGGATGCGCAGTAGACGTGGTATTCCTGGCCCCATCCTTTAAACTCGGCACCGCCGATCTGAAAGTCGGCTCGACATCCCCGGTCGACCCAGATACCGCGGTCGTCGTAGCCCCACGTGCGGTTGAAAATGCACTTTGCCTCGCTCCGCTGTTTGATCAATTCAGCGCCACCTCGCGTATCGACCGGGCACCAATGCCGCTGCATGTCGTCGGAGGAGCACGATATCGCCAGGCCCTGAGGCAGTGGCGCGGCGCTCGCTGCCGAGGCGGGCCCGATGCCAGCGACAATGGCCAAGGCGCCGAGGACGAAGCTCGAACAGGCGAATGCCAGTGGTACCCATCGAGCAAAGCGGCAAAGCTTCATGGGGGAACCCTCCATTTTTTGTGGCGTGGCCGACGACTCCGCGTAATTCCCTCGCCAGATCCGGCCCTTTTGAACCAAGATTAACGACGAAGCCCTCGCCGCGCCACGACAGTTTCGAGACGACTTTATGTAAGTGCCAACTAGACCCCACGGACATCGAAATAAAGGTGAAATTCGATTGCTGGCGTTGCACCGCGTCGACAATTTCGCGATTCTCAAGACCGGGAACCTGACGCGCAATATGGCCGAGGTCGCGGAGCGCCGAAGGGCAGCGCGCGAGTCACGCGGCTCCAGCTTGCGCGAAATCGAAGGCGATCAGACCTACGAACAGCAGCAGGAGTTTCTTCAAACTGCCGCCCTCATCGCCAAAGAGGGCCGGCTTTCGCGCTTTCTTTACGTTTTGCCAGAAATTGGGCTAAGCGCTGGCCCGGGAGCCGCGAATCGACGCATCTCGATGCCTCATTCAATACATTCCTTTGCAAATCCCTTCTTGACTTTGTTCCACGGTGGTATTCTCTCAGCGTTCCCTCCTCACCGGAGTGGAAGCGTCCGCAGCGCAAAAACTACCGGTGACAACAACATGCCCGCAGTGTGGCTGCGTGCTGCCTTCGAGCGCACAAGGCTGCAGTTTCTGTGATTCCCATTTTCGCGCGGAGCCGTCTTCGTACGACCGCGAGCGCGCGTCTCTCGCTCCAAAAAGAAGCACCATAAGCCGCTACCAGGAGAACTGCGTCTCCACGAGCGATTCATCGGGTGAAGAACAGGGCGTGGCTTGGCGCGGGGAGCTTGACGAGCGGCTTGCAGCTTACCGCGTCCGGCGTGGCAAACCAGCGCGCGAAGATTCCGTGCGTGCGAGCAAGATGGGGCGCGGCGTTGCCGGACCGCAGCAACGAAACGCAGGTGGTGAAGTCGCACAGTCGCAGCTTCCCTTTGGTGACCCTGAGGAGCAACAGCGCAGTGTTGCCGTTGCCGACCCGGCGCCAGCCGGCGACGACGATTTTTCCTTCACAATCGCGATCGGCCGGTGCACTCCGCCCGACTACAAACGCAACGGGCAGATGGTCATCGATGTCTCCGTGCCTCCAGGATCGGAGCCCGATGACCAAGTGCAGGTCAAGGAAGGACACTCCAAACACTTTGGCCTCTATCCCGTGGCTTCCTTGGAAGACCGGCGCATGGCCGCGCTGATCGATGGAGCGTGCCTGATCTTTGCCTATGGAGGCTTCCTGGCGTTGTTCAGTTCGCTGGGCGGACAATTCACACTCAGCAAACTGTCCGCGGCGGTCTACGTAGCGTCCTGCGCGATCGTTTACTTGCAATATTTTGCGCTGTTTACGGTGTTTGGGGGCACCACGCCCGGAATGATGTTCCGAGGTTTGCAGGTAGCAAGTTTTTCCGGAGCGCCACCGTCGCCCCGCCAGCTGCTGCTGCGAAGTGTTGGTTACATACTCTCCGCCGGTGCCTTCTTTACCGGGTTTCTGTGGTCGTGGTGGGATGAAGACGCGCTCACCTGGCACGACCGCATCTCACGTACGTATCTAAGTTCGCCGGCAACCCGGGCCCACATGCACACACCAAGTGTCGCGCAAGGCCACTAGACTACCCTTATTAGGGGTCGGAGCTTTAGAGTCTGTGTGGCAACATTCGGATTCGTCAGGGCATGGCTTCAGCCATGCCGCGAGTGCTTGCGTTTCAATTCGGCTTTAGCCGCTGAGGGCATTGGCTCTCAGTTCTCACACAGACTCTTTAGCTCCGACCAACACGTTCTTTACGGACGCTCTCCCGAAAGTGACTGATTCTACTTTGTTTGCAGATGCGCATTAAGGGACAACTTGGGACACTTGGGACAATCCCGAGACTCTCTCTGCCATTTCTGACAGGGCATCGGCTCCACGGTGAGTGTAATGGTCAGTCACTTTCAGAGTCGAGTGACCCGCCCACTTCATCACGATGTCATCCGCTATGCCAGCTTCCCGTAGCAGAGAGACCCGTCCATGCCGGATACCATGGAAAGACGATCCCTTCGGCTGTGGGATGCCGAGCTTCTCGATTAGAGGATTGAACCAACGGCTGCGAAGATTCGAGTCACTCAGGTACGTGCCTGCCACTGAGGGAAACACAATACCCGCAATCTTCCCGGCAGTATGGACCTTGAGAACGTTGGCGGCTAACGAGCTAATGTGAATCAGCCTGTAGCCTTTATTCGTTTTCACCGGCCCAGCCTCACCCTGGAACACGCTACGCTGTGCCTTGATTGTCCGCCCGCCGAAGTCAATATCCTCGACGTGCAGCCCAAGTGCCTCATTGATGCGCATTCCAGTCTCCACCAAAGTAATCGCAATGACCCGTTCCTGCCCTTCAGAATTGGAAATGATCTTCACCATTTGGTCAGGCGAGAACGAGAACTGCTCTTGCTCTGGAACCGAAGGAAGTTTGACTTCCCAATCCTTGCAAGCCTTTTTCCCTAGAACGCTTCTCAGGTAGCCGTAGTAGACCCGTACCGTCTTTGGGCTGAGACCCCGCTGACTGAGCGATGCAACGAAGGATTGCGCGACGTCTTCGTTGATTGCGTTCAGCGGATAATTCTCCAGAAACGGAAGAAAGTACTTGTTCACGGCACAACCCATACCTGCCTGAGTGCGTCCACGGGTGAAGGGTTTTATCATTTCGTCCCAATGCTTGACGCGATCTGCAAACGTCTGGAGCGAAGCACCAGATTTGAAGGTCGAGCAGGTTCTCTCGAAAATGCTCTTTCGAGTTGATGCCTTTGTCTGCTAGAAACTTCTTGCCCAGTTGCTTTGCTTCGGTCTTGGAGACTGACCCAGGACCGACAGCTAACGCGATCTTCTCAGACCTACGCGGACGATCATATTGCCCCGGAATGTCTTCGTGATAGCGCAAGTGCCAGTGATTCCCTTTCCTAACGATAGTGCCATCTTGACCCGGACGATTCGCCATAGACTTGCATCTCCTTTGGCGTTTCTCCCGTGTCGGCAATGTGCATGGGGCAATCATAAAACTAAAAGTTCAGAAAAAACTAATGCGACGGAGGTGCTAGTGCTTCTTTTTCTTCTTGGATCGAGCAGCCAAATAAAGCGCTTTCTCGTGAGCAGAGCGCTCGTGCATCTCGTCATAATCCGCATAACAGGAGTCGCAGTGGAAATCCCACTCCAGGTGTTTATACCCTTTGTCTGGAACGGCCTCGCCATCCTTGATAAATACAGCGGTATCCATCCACCAGCCCACTTCATATCTCACGGAGAGAGACGCTTACTCCGTAAGCTAAATGGGCTGATAGGGGACACTTCAGTTTTTCAATAGGTCGTCCAAGCGGGCGCTCCGCCTCCCGGCCAGCATGAGGAAACCTGTTTTGCGTTTGGCCTTCAACCATAGATCACTATCAACCAAGTGGTAGTAGGTTCCAGCGCTAAGGCTCGCAGCATTCGCATCAAGCACAAGCACATCCGCCTTGAGTGTTAGCCCGTTGATATCTACCCGCCGATTCCGTTCGATCTTTGGCATCGCTGCCCTCCTTTCCGTTGAGATAGAAGACCCCGACTCACAGGAACTCTGGGAGCCGGGGTTTGTGTTGAGGTTGGTTACGGCTTATTCGCGGCTGCTGCATCTGCGGGTACAGATGCATTCAGGCCGAACACATCACCCGGTACGGATGCTGTGCCTGCTCCTGCGGCTGCGCCAGCCGCCTTAGCAGCCTTCTCATCCGTCGCTAGCTGATGCACGACAGCTTGCCAAGTTTCGAAGCCTGCCTTAGTGAGGGATTCCTTCGCCGCTTGACCCATAGCAAATCGGATATCAGCAGCTTGGACCTGCAACTTGTCCGTTAGCCTGAAAACTCTTCCGAACAAGCTGATTAGTTCTTCTGCTGGGTCCAACTCCTCGTCTTTGGCGTAGTCGAACGCTTCCTCAATCAATTCTTGGAAACGTGCTACGCCCTTGGACTTGGTGGTTGTGGTTGACGTGGGTTTTTTGGCTGTCTCCAGGTCCGCTATGATTCCTTTCAATTCATAGGCGGTCGGTTTTTCTGGGAGACCGGCTTTCACCAGTTCGTCGTATCTTGCGACTACCCAATCGAGCGCAAGGTTCAGGCCAGCTTCAGCAGCCGCGTCCTGAATCGCCTGCGGATACTTGCTAGTCGTTATAGCTACGTCGATGTGATAATACGCAGTCGAGGGGGGTGTGTTTAGTTCACGGCAAATTCCCCCGAACGTCTTTTTACGTATCTCACTGGGTTTGCCAGTCAACGCCACTCCTTTGGCGTCTACGCAATTCAGGTCTGGTGCATCCCGAAGTGCGATCAACAACTCGCCGGACTTCTTCATGTACGCGACGACGTTCTTGCTGGTGTGGAACGTGTTGAACTCTTCTGCCAGCTTCTTGATATGGTCAGGCTGGTGGTACAGAAGAGGTGTAGAGCATCAATTTTGACTATGAACTTCAACTTGGAAACAAGCTCATTGCCCTCGAATTGTTCCGGCTCGTTGACGACAGAGACGAAATCAAACGCTCAAAATTGTGGACCGAAATCACAAACAGAATCGTGGGTGAACTGCGGAATCGAGGGATTCAAGGCTACACAATCCAAACCCCTTATGCATTTGATGTCGAGCGAAACGATGTCGAGGAATTCATCGCTCAAACCGCTGAAAAATTAGAGAAGACAATAAAGCAAAACCCTCACGCCGACCTGGTTCAGGAATCTGGATTCGAAGCAAAACGAATCGAGGACTTTCCAAGTGTTTCGCTGTTTGCGATAGGGCCGGGAGGCCCGATTAATCCGACTGGCGATGCCTTAAGGTTCATGGAACGAAAGTTGCCAAAGAAAAACCAGCAACTTTCGATTGCCGATCATGAGCGCATCATCCTAATCATCAATTGGAGGCCGCTTGTAGATTCAGGGAACATGATCGAGGCGTGTACTCAAATTGACTTCTCTCAATTTCAGAACATCGACAAAGCTTACTTTGACCTGCCGTCTGCTGATCCTCCGCGCGTTCAACTTGTATACGACCGTGAAGTGTACAACGCGTTTCGAGAAGATGGCGCTGCACCGAAGCAAATCACCGAATTATTTATCTCGTGGCTGGCGAATCATCTCAACCAGAAACATGCACGAGCGTTCCCGTTGGTTCGTGAGATTACTGAACGCGATCACAGTCTCCTGTGGCTTCCGGCCCTGAGCCGAACTGAGTTGACTTCAATCGGAGAGGATTTGTTGAAGCAGGGACGATTCGACGAGGTGCATTGGATCGCAGACCATCTGAAGGACGATCCTGATCCATCTGTGGAAAATTCTCCGAATGACCCCGACGGTCGCTACAACTACCACCTCCAGGTCGAACGCGGGGAAGACCAAAGGATTTTGTATTCGGTTCGGGGGCGACTGTGCTGGCTTTTGATGCGTATAGTCGCTCATCCACTGGTCGAGGACTATGAACAGGTGTTTGAAATCGTCGAGGAGTTTGCGACCGGGGAGAACTTGTATGTGCGTTTACAGGCCACGGTCCCACTGATGGAACTTGCCAAACGCCGTCTCCTGTTTGTTCAACCCGGCACTCGGTTCATGTCCGACAGGCTTGCTGACAGGATTAAACATCTTACGCTGCGTATGCTCGAAGAGAACCGCAAATATCCCGTAGTGCTCGAATGGGTATCGCATGTTCTGGTTTCGATCCAGGACTTGGATCATTACACAGCGTTGGAAGTCGTTGAGCGGCTCCTGCTGATCGATCAATCCGACGCGGCCCCAGACATAGCCTGGATGGCAATCTACTTCTCGCTCTTCAGACCAAACGATTTCAAAACTCTAAAACGATTCGATCCACTTCCAATGCAGAAACTCTTGCTCGACCGACTCGCGAGCGGATCAGGTAGATTTCGCGGATTCGCAATGCAACATTTTGAATCGTCCTTGTCAAACAATCACATGCAATTCGATGCCGTGATCCCGTACCTTGAAGCTGTCGCTAGCGGCAAAGCGGACCACAAAGCGAATCATCACTTCTTCGTGATTACTGCCGCGCAGGCAGCTAATCACCCGCGAACTGTCGCACGACTTGTCGAAACCGTCGTGCAAGCGAGTCTGAAGACCTTAGATGATGGCGATAGGGATGTCTGGTATCCGAACGAATTTACCAAAACACTTCAAGCCTTAGAGAATGCTGGGCCGGAATATAAGGAGCGGGTCACGGCAGTGCGGAAACAGATGGAGCCTTACGGACAGCGGATCGTTCTGATTACTTAGCGCCCCGCATGAAAGGAACAAATCGATCGATTGGTCTATGTGGTTAAGGCTGGCTTCAGCGGTGCTATTGGCGGGAGCGCACTTCGTCAATGTGGGATCTGGATGCATGCAGTCTGAACCATCGCCAAAATCAGTATTCTCAACGCAATTCGCACCACTACTCCCACCGCATTCTCCCCCTTGCCCCTAACCAACGCCTACAACATAATATCCACCACCAACTCAGCCAGCCCCCAACCGCCAGCCGAGACCAACAATAATCCAGACGAATCACAGGAGACTCATCCCATGAACCTAGCCCGCAAATCGCTCTCGATGCTGCTCTTGCTCCCGCTGGTTTCCGTCCCCGCCCTAGCCGACTTCAAATACACCGACACCTCCCAAATCACCGGCGGTGCTTTGATGGGCATGGCCAACTTCGCCGCAAAGTTCAGTAAAGACTCCCGCGCTGCCATGCAACCCATCACCACGACGCACTACATCAAAGGAAATCGCCTCCGCAGTGACGGCTCCGACGGCTCCATCCAGATTATCGACCTCGACGGCCGGCGGATAATATCTATCGACAATCAGAAAAAAACGTACTCCGTCGCCACCTTCGAAGAAATCAAAGCCGCAATGGAAAAAGCCCGCCGGGACGCCGAGGCAAAAATGCAGCAAGAAAACGCGGGAAAACCCGCCGCCCAGGCTCAGGACGCTCAGCTTCAGGTGACTCCGAAAATCACCGTCCTGCCCGGCAGCGACACTCGCGTCATCCTCGGGCAACCCACGAACGAAACCAAAGTTAAAATGGATATGGAGATGCAAGCGCAGAACAACGGACAAGCGCCGTCGACGCCCGGTCAGCCCAACAGCGTGACTTTCACCATGACCATGGACACTTATGTCGCTCCCAACGTCGCGGGCTATCAGGAAATCGGTGAGTTCTACAAGAAAATGGCCAAAGAAGTGAACTGGGTTCCGCCCTCCAACATCCATGTCGATCCACGCATGACGCAGGGAATGAGCGAACTGCAGAAAAATTCCGCTGCGCTAAAGGGTCTACCGCTGCTTTCCTACATCAGCATGGGAATTCCGCCGCAGGCCGGCACCAATCCGAACGCGTCGCAGGCTTCTTCGAACACATCGTCAAACGACAGTTCCAGGTCGAGCGATTCCGGCAGTTCCATCCCAACCAGTGGCTCCGACGCGGTTGTCAAAAGCCTCGGCTCCCTCTTCGGCAACAAAAAGAAGAAACAACAAGACGACAACGCAAAAGCAGGCACCCCCGCCCCGCCGCCAAACCCAAATCCCGATCCCAATGCCCTGATGGAAATGACCACCCAGGTGTCGTCGTTTTCAGACTCGCTGCTCGACGCAAGCCTCTTTGAAATCCCGGCGGGCTACGCTCAAGTTCAAGCCAATCCAGACCAAATGCTACTCACCCCGACCCAAACACGACACCGCTAACTCCATTCATATTGGCCATCGGAGCGGGTGCGAAAGAATTCTGAACGTCGGAGCCAGAGATGACAGTTCTTGCGGCCCGACAAGTTACGGGCGTACCCTGACTTTTGAGGCTTTATATTTACTGCACTATGTATCGGATGCGTATACGTTTTCGTGTTCGGAACCGCCATTCGATTCGGGATGTTAGCCGGTTGGTTAGGAAGAAGCGGAGTCTTGCCCGAGAACTGGCGTCGCTGGATGTACGACACGAGGCGCTCCAGCCCCAAACAATAGTCGGCGCAATCCGGTGCCCGCTTGGGGCTACGACCTACGCCACCTTCTTCGCCTGCTTCCTGACCTTCGCTCACCTCTTTTTCGCTCCCTTAATAATCGCCGCTCTGCCAGCAGCCGACAAAGCGCGCTTCTTTACGCCGACTACTTCGCGCTCCGCAGAGCCGCCCAATGCTTTTGCAGCCGCTCGTACTCCATCCAATTGGTGATTCAGCTTGTGTAACTGCTTTTCAAGTTTTCTTTCTTCGCGCTTGATCGCTGCCAGGATGTCCATGAATCCTCCCGTTGAAATCTATCTTAATCGGGGGCAAGGCACCAGATATGCTGCCGAAGGCAAGTAACTCGACCGGAGCTCAGGACCCGAATCGCATACATGTGGAGGTGCGATAGCGTACGGGCCGGGCACTTGAACTGGTTGTCGCCTGGGCGCCTAAGCCCGTCTATTCAGACTCCTGCGTCGGGCTGAGTTCGAAGATTCTATTTCGGGCTCGACTGCGCCTTCAGGAGTGCGGCCGTAGAGGATAAGCTGTGCAAGGTTCATTTGATCGAAAAAGTGGTCGCTCGCCGTTTGTTCCCACTTCACGTGAGCTTTTTTCAGCCTCTTCTTTAAGCTCCTGAGAATCCTGCATCGCACAATCACGTTGCACGAATAACAGAGTCCCGCCGACCCGTAGATCGCTTCACTCTCGCCGCATCTGAGACAGCCGTAATCGTCAAAGTAGTGCCGCATTTTCATCAGGTGGATGTTCGGAAGCAGACGGCGGATTGCCAGGTAGATTGGCTTGGGTATAAACCACGGCTGCATGAAGACGTCGTCATGCAGAATTGCTAGAGCCTCGCGTTCCCCAGCAGAAACATTGCGCTTTCGGCTAAGGACGGGGACGGCTCGTTTCCCTTTAGTTCGTGTCATATGAAGATATTTCCGATCTGAATTCAGCTTCTGGGATGAAATTTCCGGTACGCAGTCCCGAGATCCACTGTGGACACCCGCGTGTACGCTTGAGTTGTGTTCAGAGATGAATGCCCAAGAAGCTCCTGAATTTGCCGAACATTTGCACCGCGATCAAGCATGTGAGTTGCGAACGAGTGCCGCATCTGGTGAGACGTTATCCGTCCAAGCCCGGCTCGATAGGAAGCGAACTTAAAGATTCTGAAAATCATGTCCCTAACAATCGGACGTTTTTGATCTTGCCGGCCTTGATTGGGATCGGGCACAAACAGCTTGAACCTTCGTACGGCCTCAGCCCGAGTGAGATTGCTCGGACCAAGGTATTTGACCCTGTGCCGAACAAGGTCCGGGCCCTGGCTATAGTCGCGCCAGTATCCATTCCATTGATTACCATCATTGCAAACACAGCCACGCTGACGAGCATTGTCGCTTTGGAAGACGACTCCCTTCTTGCGACTCCCTAAGTAGCCTTTGAGGGCCTTCTTCGCATGTTCGCCGAAGAAAACCCGGCGATGGCTACCCTTACCGCTGACCACGATCGTTCGACGCCCAAAGTCGATATCTTCGATTCGCATCCCAACAATTTCACCAGCTCGGCAACCCGTTGCATACATGAGTTCGATGATCGCTTTGTTGCGCGGAGTCCCAGCAGCAGAAATCAATTTGTGGATGTTTTTTTCCGGGACTATTTTCGGCAGCGGTCCCCTATATCGACGGCCACGGCTAAAACGCGGAGCCACGGTGTCCACTACGCCGCCCAGGTAGAGGGAGTCAAAGAAGCATCGGAGCCCTCCCAAGAATCGGTTCGCGCACTGCACAGATGTGTCGCGTCGCGTGATATCAAGCAAAAAGTTCCTCACATCGTGATGAGTTACAGCAGGCAGTGGCTTGCTGCCGATATAAACACAGAACTTGCTGACGCCCCGAGAGTATGACTCCTGAGCCGTTTTCGAATATTGGAGGACCCTTAGCCATTCCTTAAAGTGCTCGACGAGCTCCCACGTGGTGAACTTTCTCAGCGATCCCGTAACTTGTTTGAGATTACTGCTGAGGGACGATGGATGAGGTGCCTTCTGAAAGGTCCACATAGGAAACACTTTTCGAGAGGCGCAGTAGATACCCATCTTTCGTCGGTGTCAACGACGTTCGACATCCCAAATCGGCGACGGCTGCCGATCCAGACTGGGCATACTATTTCCTACATCGTGTATTTACCTATTGCTTAAATATGATATCTTATTTTATATAGAAATCTCTTATTTATATCGGCAGAGGTGATTCGGCAAGCGTGATTCGCAGGAGGGGAAAATGCTGATCGGCGAAAGGCTGCGTGCTTTACGGGAACAAAAGAAGTGGTCTCAGGGCGACATTGAACAGCGCACTGGCTTACTGCGCTGCTATATCTCTCGCGTCGAAAATGGACACACGGTACCCGCCCTCGAAACGCTGGAAAAAATCGCCCGTGCACTCGAAATGCCGCTCTACCAATTTCTCTACGATGGCGACAAACCTCCGGTCGCGCCACCAAATGGGACGCGGACTTACCAATGGGGCGCGTCGGGCCGGGAACGGCGTTATCTTGCTAGGTTGTGTGGTGTTCTTTCTCGGATGCGGCCTGCTGACCGCGATCTGTTGCTGTACATGACGCAACGAATGATGAGCCGGAAACGACAAAACAATTAGCGTCGCTTGTGCCACCTGGCCCCAAGCACAGACGCCGCGATAGGGTGTTGAAGGAGGTAAGAGGTAAAAGCGGGGATATTTGGCTTACCTGCATAAATCTCCCTTCCTCCAAGACGAATCGAAGCTTCAATTCTGGTTTTTACAGAAACAGATCGAAAAAAACATCAAGCTAGAATTTGAGATCAACGGGCAAAATGGAAGAGTTATACGGTGGCTGTATGCGTGGCAACATCTACACTAAGCTCCATGCAGCCGACTATTATCTTCTCACGCGAGACCGCTCCTTTCTTGATGCGCACACCAACATCTACCGGCCATTCTCAAATGATTTTGTTTCCGAGATGAGCGAACACGATAACCTGCTGAAGCCGGAAATTAGCGGTACGGATATCCATGGACGGTCATATGCGTCGAGGACCGCAAGTCTTATCTCAGCGCACTGAACCGCGCGAGCATCGACATGGATATCAAACCCTTCTCGGCGTTTATCGGGGAACGAGTTCACTGGTCGAGGGAACGGAAGGCAAAGAAAGAGCGCACGACGTAAAGTTTCCGGATCCACAGGAAGATATATTTCAGTTCGCGAAGTTGCTCCACTTCGTATTGTTATCCACTAGAAGAACGCGATTCTTCTTTACGGGAGTCGCTTCTTCCCAGAATTGACCAGATCCAGGATGTCATCGAGTTCGTTGGGCCGGATCGGTTTGGTCAGATAACCGTCCATTCCCGCAGCCACGCATATTTCGCGATCACCTTTCATCGCATGAGCGGTCAAGGCGAATATCGGTTGGTGGAATGCGCTTCGCTTTTCGTTTTCCCGGATCACGACGGTAGCCTCGAGCCCGTCCATCTCCGGCATTTGCACGTCCATTAAGACCAGGTCGAAATGCTCTTTCTTCAATGCCTCCAACACCTCCAGCCCGTTGGCAGCCACCAGTACTCGATGTCCTCTCTTCTCGAGTAGCCGCGCCACAAGCCGCTGGTTCACCCGATTGTCTTCTGCCAACAACACGTTTAAATATGCCCCGGGGTGTTCCGAATCCTGCAAGGAGAACGGTGCAATCAGAGGGGTTGCACTCTCTTGCTTGCGGGCCCCAAGAACGCGAGCAATGGCCTCGCGCAAATCGGATTGCCGAATGGGCTTCCGGAGATATGCGGCCACTCCCAGATGTCCGCAACGTTCGGCATCTCCTTGATAGCCCGCCGAAGTGAGCATCATTATGGTCGCCGCGGACAGTTCCGGCCGCTGACGTATACGTTCGACCAACGCAAAGCCGTCCATCTTCGGCATATGCATGTCCGTCAGAATCAGTCCGTATGCCTGCCCTGCCTCCCGCGCCGCTGCCAACTGTGCCAGGGCTTCTTCGCCGTCCTGCACCGAGGTGGGCTTCATTTGCCAGCGGTGGAGCATACTTTCAAGAATGCGCCGGTTTGTACGATTGTCATCCACTACCAAAACTCTCAGCCCAGGTACCATGTCAGGATGGACATCTACCCCCGGATTGATTTCTTCTGCCTTGGCAACCGGAATCCGGGTGGTGAAGTGGAACTGGCTTCCTCGGCCCATTTCGCTTTCCACCCAGATCCTGCCGCCCATCATCTGCACCAACCGCATCGAGATGGTCAGTCCTAGCCCGGTTCCGCCATGTTTCCTTGTCGTTGAGGAGTCCGCCTGAGTGAATGGATCGAAGATGGATTCCCGCTTTTCATTCGGAATCCCAATCCCCGTGTCCGATACGGTAAAGCGCAGTATCCGATCGCGGGCATCTTCAGCCTCGACTTGAACTTTCAGTGTTACCTCACCCGTATCTGTAAACTTGATTGCATTGCCCACGAGGTTGACTACAATTTGCCGAAGGCGACTGGAATCTCCCCGCGTGCCTTCGGGCACCCCAGGAGCGATTTCGCACAATAGCTCCAAGCCCTTTTCGTCCGCCTGCACGGCGAGTGTCTTGAGCGCGGAATCCAGGCAATCGCGCAAGTTGAAATCGATCGCCTCGAGGTCGATTTTCCCCGCTTCGATCTTGGAGAAGTCGAGAATGTCGTTGACTACGGTAAGCAAGGAATCCGCGGATACCTTTACCGTCTCTAGGTATTCCCGTTGCTCGGGCGTAAGCCGCGTTTCCAGCACCAGATCGGTCATACCCATGATGCCATTCAACGGCGTGCGGACTTCGTGGCTCATGTTGGCCAAGAATTCGCTCTTAGCGCGATTGGCAGCTTCGGCGGCAAGTTTGGCCCGGTGCAGCTGCTGCTCCAACTGCTTGCGCTCGCTGATGTCGAGAATAAAGGAGATACACTCGATGCCACCACCTGATATTGCCACCGTCGCGATACCGATCAGTACGGGAATCCGCCTGCCATCCTTGCGTCCAGTCCGTGTTAAGCGCGGCCGAATGGTTATTCTGTCGCCCCAGGAGATGCTAGCGCTGCTCAAGGCCGCAAAGAATCACTCGACGCGGGATTGGGCGATGATTCTGCTGGCCTATCGGCATGGCCTGCGAGCGTCGGAAGTTTGTGGAGTCAAGTTGGCCGACGTGGACCTGAAAGCCGGTTCGATCTCGATTCGGCGGCTCAAAGGATCACTCCATACGATTCAACCTCTTTACCAGCACCGCGGCCAACCGTTGCTTGACGAGACGGCTGCACTCCGGGCATGGCTGCGCAAGCGACCGGCTGACGGATCAGACTACCTGTTCACCAGCCAGAAGGGAGGAAAACTCGGCCGAACACAGTTCTTTCGCAACTTTCAGACGGTTGCCGAAAGCGCTGGACTGGAGGTCCAGAAACG
>Ga0185299_10003617_pt1 | contig 20062 bp, 18 predicted proteins | sample PaiPotPPA55metaG_FD_128002 | JGI IMG/M metagenome (GOLD analysis project Ga0185299, IMG submission 128002) | Iron sulfur acid spring bacterial and archeal communities from Banff, Canada, to study Microbial Dark Matter (Phase II) - Paint Pots PPA... ...
CTGCACCGCGAGCACATTCGTTCCGGGCTTGACGGCGGAAGTAACGTTGAACTCGTAGGTACGCCATGCGCCGGCGACTTCGTTCGAATTGGCGATCTGCTTCCCGTTGAGAAAAATGTTTGCGCGGTAATTAATGCCGCGGAAGTTCAGCCACACGGTTTTCCCGGCATACACTGCGGGTAGCGTGAATTCCTTGCGGTACCACCACGAAACTGCATAGGGGCTGTCCGTCGGCATTGGAATATTCGAAAAATTGAAGCCTACGGGATAGCCGACCCCCGGGTACTGCCGCAGATTCATGCCGAAAAAAGGATCCGGCAGCAGCCCGCGCTTTACTTGCGCTGCCACCACCGTCGTCGGAACATCCGCCTGAATCCAGTTCCTAGTCTCGAACGACACGCTGGAGATTGCTTCGCCTGTTGCCGTAACTTTCGCGGATGACTGCAGGGCCCACCCTTCGCGCAAAGGAAGCGTCAGGGCCGGAGCCGGCTGGAAGCTGGGCTGGGCGGTTGCGACCGCAAGCGAAAAGAACGGGATCAAGAGCCGCAGGATCGTCATGTAAATGTTCCTTGAATGAAAAAATGAAAAAGCTGCGACCCATTCTGCGGAGCCGCCCTACGTTCATAGCATCTTTATTAATTCGATTCAATAGCGGATTTCTGCAAACGGTGCCCGTTAGCGACGTGGGGACCCCTTCCATGAATTGTCATCCCTCGCGAAGCGAGGGATCTGCATTTTGCGGCGGAACTGCAGATCCCTCGCTTTGCTCGGGATGACAAAGTCTAGTGGAGTTGACGAGCGAGGTCTAACTTTCTCCACCGGCTGCTAGCTCCATCGCTAGTTTATAATCATAAATTCTGGCTTCCAGCGTAGAGCTATCCGACGGAGCTATCTAAATTATGATTCGAACTCTTCAAAATGCAGGGCCACTCCTGAAGATCATTCTGGGCGCAATGCTCGTCTTTATCTGTGCCTCGATGGCGATCACACTCATTCCCGGTGGGATCGGCTCCAGCCTTGGCCTTGGCGCGCCTCCGGCTGGCGTTCTGGCCAGCATTGGCGACCAAACCGTGACCGTGCCCGAGGTGCAACGTGAAGCCAAGGCGATGATCCGGCAGCAGTTTCCCAAGGGCGGACCGCAGGCCAGTATGCTGCTTCCCTATTTTGCCAGTCAGGCCGCCGAGCAACTCATCAATGAGAAAGCTCTGGTTGCCGAGGCGCACCGTATGGGCCTGCGCGTCAGCGACGACGAACTTCGCGATGAGCTCCAGCACGGGCAGCTTGGCTCCATGCTCTTTCCCGACGGCAAGTTCGTGGGGCAGGAGGAGTATGAAAACTTCGTCCAGCGCAACGACATGACGGTGCCGCAGTTTGAAGCGCTGGAGAAGGATTTTATCCTTGTCCGCAAGTTGCGCGCCCTGGTTTCAAGCAGCGCCTTCGTAGGGGACACCGAAGTTCGCGACGAATTCAACCGCCGCAATACCAAAGTAAAATTCGAATATGCCGTGATCACGCAGGCCGACATCCTGAAAGGGCTGCACCCGACCGATGAGGAACGGAAGGCGTTTTACGAACGCAATAAGGCGACCTACAACAACTCCATCCCCGAAAAACGGCAAATTAAGTATGTCGTCGTGGATAGCGGGAAAATCGCGGCGTCGACGACCGTTACCGATCAGGACCTGCAGGCCTACTACGATCAGCACCGCGAGGAGTATCGCGTGCCCGAACAGGTGAAGGTCAGCCACATTCTGATCAAGACTCCCCTCCCCGCCCCCGGCGCAAAGGAAGATGAGAAAGCCGTCGCCGACGCGCGCGTGAAAGCCGAAGGGGTGTTGAAGGAACTTAAGGCGGGCGGCGATTTTGCCAAGCTCGCGGAAAAATATTCTGACGATCCCGGCAGCGCCAAGAGCGGAGGCGATCTTGGCTGGATCGGCCGCGGCCGCACCGTCCCTGAATTCGAGAAGGCCGCATTTTCACTCGGCAAAGGACAGACCAGCGACCTGGTCAAGAGCAGTTACGGCTTCCATATCATCCACGTCGAAGACAAGCAGGAAGCTCATCTCAAGACGCTCGCCGAGGTGAAGAGCGAGATCGAAGAGAAGGTGAAGCAGCAGAAAGCGGCGCGCGCTACCGAAGCGGCAGCGAATACTTTGCTCAGCCAGGCGCGTACGGACGGATTCGACAAAGCGGCCGCCGCCAAAGGTCAGGCCGCGGTGACCACCGAATTCTTCAGCCGAACCGATCACTTGCCTGGACTGGCCGCGAATCCGCAGTTTATGGATGCAGTCTTCAACGAAACGGACAAGGCTCCACCCGATGTGGTGCAGGTCCCGCAAGGCTACGTGGTTTTCCAGTTGCTCGCCATAAAGCCCCCAGCTACGCCCACGTTCGAAGAGATTCGTACGCGCGTCGAGAGCGAGTTCAAGAACGAGCGCGCTGCCTTTCTGCTGCAACAGAAGACGCAGGAACTCTCCGACCGCGCCAAGGCTGCGCACGATTTGAAAAAAGCCGCCAAAGATCTGGGTGCGACGGTGAAGACGAGCGACCTGGTTCCGCCCGATGGCCAGGTTCCCGATATCGGTTCAATGTCTAGTGCGAGTGCGATATTCTCCCTGAAGCCCGGTGAGATTAGCGGGCCGATCACTGCCGGTGGCAATGGCGTGGTCGCTCAACTTCTTGAAAAACAGATACCGACGGATCAGGAATTCGCCGCCAAGAAAGATGAGATCCGGCAGTCGCTCGTCGAAGCCAAGCAGAACGATTTGTTCGGGCTGTTCGTTACGAACCTGCGCAAGGACATGGAAAAGTCCCACCGGCTCAAGGTCAATCAGGAAGAGATGAAAAACCTGACACGGCAAGGTGGGCAAGAAGGCTAGTAGAGAAGAAGTTCTCAGTTCTCGGTTCTCAGCTCTCAGTGGAGTCGGTGCGACATCCGCTGAACGTCTGAGAACTGACAACTGAGAACTGAGAACTGATTCTGAATGTCATTCCCGCGCGCCAGCGGAATTCTACTTCATCCCACTTCGCTGCCTTCACGCGGCGGGATTGGCGACTTTGGTCCGTCGGCGTATGCCTTCGCGGATTTTCTCGCCTCCGCGCGGCAGGGTCTGTGGCAGGTGCTGCCTCTCGGCCCGCTCGGGTACGGAGCCTCGCCCTATTCCTCCACTTCGGCCTTTGCCGGAAATCCGCTGCTGATCAGCCTGGAGCGACTCGCCGATCGCGGCTGGATTGAACGCGCTCGGGTCGACGCTTTAGCCGATGGGGTCGGACCCGTGGATTACCCGTCGGTTTTCCGTCGGAAGCTGCCACTGCTATTTGAAGCGGCGAGCAACTTCGTGCACTTCGCTGCGCCAAACGCGCGCTCCCGCTACGAAGCCTTCTGCCGGCAAAACCAATGGTGGCTCGATGACTTCGTTCTCTTCGATAGTTTGCGCGCGCGTTTCAAGCTGGAAAGCTGGAACCGCTGGCCCCGCGAACTGGCTCATCGCGATCCGGCGGCGATCAAGAACGCGCACGCGAAAATGCTCGAAGATCTCGATGTCCGCCGCGTCGTGCAGTTTTTTTTCTTCGAACAATGGCAGGCGCTCCGAGCCTATTGCGCTCAACATTCGATTCGCGTCGTGGGCGACATCGCGATCTTTGTGAATTTTGACAGCGCCGACGTCTGGACCCACCCTGATCTGTTTCGTCTGAACTTCGACCTCGATCCCGAAGTCGTTGCCGGCGTGCCTCCCGATTTTTTCAGTAAAGACGGTCAACGCTGGGGCCATCCTCTTTATCGCTGGGATGTGATGCAGGCGCAGGGATATTCATGGTGGATCGATCGAATGCGATGGGTCACGAACAATTTTGACTACATCCGCCTCGATCACTTCCGCGGGTTTTCCCAGTTCTGGGAGATTCCGGCAAGCGAACCAACCGCGATTCATGGTCGGTGGGTGGACGGTCCTAAAGATGATTTATTCGTGAAGCTTCGCGAAGCTTTGGGCGGGCTTCCGTTTATCGCCGAGGACCTCGGATACATCACGCCCGACGTGCATGCCCTCCGCGACCGCCTCAAGATTCCCGGCATGGCCGTGCTGCAATTTGGGTTTGGCGATGCCGGCGCGCATACCCACTTGCCGCACACTTTCACCACCGACAAAGTCGTATACACCGGCACGCATGACAACGACACGTTGCTCGGCTGGTGGGCGTCGGGCGCAACGGAATACGAACGCCAGCAAGTGGAAGCCTACTTGGGCCGATGCGAAGACGGCATCAACTGGGCGATGATTCGCGCTGCCTCCCATTCCGTCGCCGGCCTTTGCGTGGTGCCCATGCAGGACGTGCTGGACATGGGAAGCGATGCGCGTATGAATGTGCCCAGCCACGGAGGAGGGAACTGGCGCTGGCGTTTTGGCGCCGAGTCGCTGCGTCCGGAGCTGGCAAAAAAACTTGCCGCGCTCGCCGAAGTCTCCGACCGGCTTCCGCAGCCGTTGCCTGCGACTGCGAGTGAAGATTGGGCGGCCTGAGTAGTGTATTCTCGCCTTCGACTCCTTTGCTAAATCCGCCCGCATGTTGAACAATGACATAGTCTTCCTGGCCGCAGCGGCCGCTTCCGATTCCGCCGGTGCGCCAGAGAAAACGCAAGGAGCCATCATGCCCGCAACTGGAGAACTTATCCGCCTCATGAATTACATCGACGACATCGCCACCACTCTCCGCCGCATCAGCGCCAGTATTCCGGCGATGACCAACGAGGAGTGCGTCCGCCTGGCCGAATATATCCGCAAGTCCGAACCCAGCTATGAGAGCGTAGTTCAGCACCTTGAGTTGGCAGGCAAACAGAAAGAGCAGGCGGGCAAGTAGTGACTGAAGTCCGCACGGTTGCAGTGATTGGCGCCGGCATCATGGGCCGGGGCATCGCGCATGCTGCCGCTCTCGGCGGTTATCGCACCATTCTCGAAGACCTTCTTCCGAATGCCCTCCGCAAGGCGGAGACGGAAATCCGCACCAATCTCGACAAAGCGGTCGAACTCGGCAAGGTCAATGCCACCGACGCCGACGCAGCTTTTTCCCGCCTGGAGTATGCCGGTTCCATCGATCAAGCCGCGCGCGACGCCGATCTCGTCATCGAGGCCGTTCCCGAGGAAATGGAATCGAAGATCGAAATCTTCACTATGCTCGATAAGATCTGCCGTCCTACCACGATTCTCGCTTCGAATACTTCCTCGCTCAGCGTTACCGAGATCGCCAGCGTTACCTATCGCGCCAAGAAATGCGTCGGCATGCATTTTTTCAATCCCGTGCACAAGATGAAGCTGCTCGAAATCGTGCGCGCGCTCGAAACCGATGACGACACGCTGGCCGCGGTCGTCGAAGTCGGCAAGCGCATGCGCAAGGAAGTTGTTGTGGTCAAAGAAGCGCCGGGCTTCATCACCAGCCGCATCAACGCCATGATCGGCAATGAAGCTTTCTACATGCTCCAGGAAGGCATCGCCAGCGCCGAAGACATAGACAAAGCTCTTAAGCTCGGTCTGAATCATCCTATGGGTCCGTTCGAACTGGTGGATCTAGTCGGGCTTGATACGCGGCTGCACATCCTCGAATACCTGCATAAATCTCTCGGCGAAAAATTTCGGCCCTGTCCGCTGCTGGTGCAATACGTGAAAGCTGGAAGGCTCGGCCGCAAGTCGGGGCGGGGAGTGTTTGAGTATCCGGAATTGTTGACCAGCTCTCCAAAGACCTAGAGACAACCCGCGTTATACTTTCCACTCGGATGTGGCCTACCCGCTCGCTCGGGGCGACGGAGATTTTGTTTCTCGTCCATCTTTTTAAGTGGTGATATCGAATTTCACCCGACGGTTCTCGTGACTTTGTAACCCCCCCCCAATTTCCCGCAAACCATTCAATACAAAGGAGTTACTTCTATCATCTACAGAACTAAGGACTTAGCTCCAAGATCTCAAACCTTGGATTGAGTTGCCGTAACGCGCTCCCGTACTGAGGCCGTCACCATTGTCGCGCATGGCTGATTGTGTGTCTGTGATGGCCGGCACACTTGTTTGTGATGGAAAACAGGCGGGTCGGAGAAGCGGCGGATTTCAGCGACGGGACGTTTCTTGTTGCCTTCACTTGAGGAAGCGTTCCGTCTGTCCCCTCGGCGGTTCGGGAGGGCCACCCTTCGGTTATCGCTCAGGGCAGGCTTTCTCGAAAAGCGCGAGAAATGGCGCACCCCCAGTTGTTTCGGTCGGTGTCAAAACAACAAACCCGCGTTATACTTCGCCGTTAAAGTGGCCCACCCGCCTCTATTTAGATTTCTCAGAGAGGAAAAACGTCGCGGGCGGCTGGAGCACTCAGCAAGAGTTCGACTCGGACGTGCCGCCGCGGACGCGACCATAGACGCAGTTTGTTACTGCACAAGAAACCTGGAATCCGAATGTCTACCCCAACAAACTCTGCAATTTCCTTGGCAATCGCGATTGGCGTCGGGTTGCTGATTGGAGCGGAGCGCGAGCTCCGAAAAGGCGGCGGTTCACGACGTGGCGCCGCTGGTGTACGGACGTTCGCTTTTGCCGCCTTGGCTGGTGCACTCAGCAGCTATCTCAAGAGTGAGGCCCTACTCGTTACCGTGGCAGCGGCGGCGGTGTTCTTCTCGGCGATTGCTTATCGCCGCACGGCTCATGAAGACCCTGGGCTAACCACGGAATTTGCTCTGCTGGTGACCGTTCTTCTGGGCGCGTTGGCGATGCAGAACCCGCTGCTGGCAGCCGGCCTCTCCGTGGTCACAACAATTCTCCTTGCGGCCAGAGAGCGTCTGCATCGCGCTCTCAAGAACCTGCTATCGGAACAGGAGACTCATGATGCGCTCGTGTTCCTGGCCGCTTCCCTCGTGATTCTGCCTCTCGCACCAAACCGCGAGCTTGGCCCTTTTGGCGCATTTAACCCTCGGAGGATTTGGGAGCTCGTAGTCCTGGTTATGGCGGTTGGGGGGGTGAGTTATATCGCCTTGCGTGCGTTGGGATCTCGGCTAGGGCTGGCTCTGGCTGGATTTGTCGGCGGGTTCATCTCTGCCAGCGCCACCATCGGATCGATGGGCAATCATGCAAGGCGCAGTCCTGAAGTAGGGAATGCCGCAGCTTCCGGGGCGATTCTTGCAACGGTAGCAACTGTGATTCAAATGTTCCTCGTTCTCCTGGTCACCAATGTTCCAACATGCCGTGCGGTTGGAATGCCGCTGCTTTTCGCAGGAGTTGCAGCCATCGGATATGCACTGATTTTTGTCGCACTCTCCTCAAAGACTCCGACGGCCAATGAGCCCACTCCGGGAAGAGCGTTCGATCTCCGATTGGCCTTTCTTTTCGCGATGACGATCACAGTGATTCTGTTTCTCTGTGCTTTCTTGAACCAGAGGTATGGTAATCGAGGGCTTTTTCTAGGGGCTGCTCTTTCAGGATTTGCCGATACCCACGCGACGGCAATTTCGATCGCGTCGCTCGTTTCCGCAGGGAAGCTCAACCCTGAGTCAGCCGTTTTCCCCGTTTTGCTCGGCTTCACCACAAACACCCTGACGAAGGTCGTAGTTGCATTCACGGTCGGCGGTTACCGTTTCGCCCTAAAACTACTTCCAGGTCTAATCGCAGTCGTCCTGGCAGCGTTCCTCGGGATGTGGCTTGGAATCAAATGAGAATCTCCATTGAGCCAATTTGCCAGTTGCTGAGTCGTTCCTTGTTTGAAAGAGATGGTCACGGAGAAGGCGCGGTGACGGGGATCACACTCCACGGTAAGCGCGATCACATCATTTGTTCTCTGCTTAGCAATAACATAGAGGGGCCATTGGAGGGATTTATGTCAGCCATTGCCCAGATGCGAGAGCAAAAGCAAAGTGTGGATTTCAAGCACATTCTTATTGCGACCGATTTCTCGGCCGTTTCAGAGAGAGCGCTCGCCTACGCCCTCCCGATCGTCAGGCGATACGGTTCTGAGGTGGCGATAGTGCATGCCATTCCGCCGGAGCCTCGAGAGTCGATCACTTGGGGCCCGCTACCACAGGAGCTTGACCATCAGCGACTTGAGGCCGAACAGGAGATGAGACGCCTCGCCGAAGAAACACGTATCAAAGATCTCAACCCTCACCTGTGGCTTGAGAAAGGCCGGATATGGGATGTGGTGTCATCGATCATTCAGCGTGAGAACAGTGATCTACTGGTTCTGGGCACTCATGGACGCGGGGGCCTGAAGAAGCTCGCGCTCGGATCCGCTGCGGAAGAGATCTTGCGGCTCGCTATGTGCCCGGTGCTCACGATCGGTCCCAATGTCCCGACGGCAGACCCGACGAGGACCGAATTCAGTGCGATTCTCTTCGCAACGGATTTTGGGGCCGCTTCGGCGAGGGCTTTTCCGTACGCCTTGTCGCTGGCCCTGGCCTGCCAAACGAAGCTCATACTTCTGCACATGGTTCCACCTATACCGGTCGTCGTTACGGGCCGGTTTGACGATTCGCCCGGAATCTATGCCGCATCAGCCCTAACGGCGTGGCAGGTCTCAACAAAAGGGGAGAGCATCCGAAGGCTGAGGAAGTTGGTTCCACGAGATGCCAAGCTGACAAGCCAACCCGAATACGTGGTCGGACTGGATTTCCTGCCCGAAGGTATTTTGGGCACCGCCGAAGCGCGAAAAGTGGACTTGATCGTGATGGGAGCTAGCCGCGTCCATTCTGCGCGAATGGTTGCGCACCTCCCCTGGACTGTTACGCACGAGGTTATCTGTAAGGCCAAGTGTCCCGTCCTGACGGTCATGGGATAAACAGGCTACAAGAACGCTGGGGTAATTCAGCACTGCGGCATTATCTGCCTTCGTTCTTGATGTCGAGTTCGTGGTCTTTGGAATGGTGACCGAACACTGTGCTCGACTCACGGTGGAAGGCCCCTCGCGCCGGGGCAGTCGGGTCGTCGTGGTTACGGATCCCAAAGCAAGTAGGGTCGTGCTTGAAGCCATGTTCGTATTGTTCTTTCGTGTTTTTGTGCAAGTCTCAGGAAAGGCAGTCCATGAAATTCGCACAGACTGCCTGTTTGTGCCCATACTATTTCTGATCGGGCGTCGTGCTTGCTACCCCTGCCCGACCTGACTGAGAGGAATCCAGATGAAGATTTGGCTGAGAATTCTCGGCGGGGCCTACATCGTGGTGGGTAGCCTAAACTCCTTCGTGTTCCTGTTCATTCTGGCTGTATACGGCGGAAAAGGGGGAATCGGAGCAATCAGGGCTGAGGAATATGTTCCCGTAATCGGGCATCTTGGCGGATGGATCCTTTACGTGCTTCTCGGCTTTTCGGTGGCTGGCATACTTGCAGGTGTAGGCCTTCTAAAATTGTGGGCTTGGTGCGGAAGGCTCGCATTGCTTCTAGCTGTGGGCAATCTTTTTATCCTCCCGTTTGGGACCATCATCGGATTGTCGACGATTCTCACTCTGCTTTCCAAGCAAGGGCGAGCGCTTCTGCTTCGTTCAGCCTTGAAACCATCTTTGATATAGCAAGTGGAGTCTACGAAGGTCGTGTCGCCTGATGACTCCGGTGTATTGCAAGCCTGAACTGGCTGGGGGTGCGCCACTTCTCACGCTTTTTGAGAAGTGGCTTGCCGGACAGTCCGCAGCTTGGGATCCAGCTCTTACGCGGCCGGAGGTCGGATCTTCGTCTTGAGAACTTCCCACTCGTTGACTCTTACTCGACCTGCCTCGCGGAGAAAATAGGCGCGGAAGCTGCTCCAGCGCCAAAGTTCCGGCGACTCCACCAAACCGCGCTTCACCGGATTGCGGTGCATGTAGCGCAGTAACTTTTTTGTCACAACCATCCGTGAGCGAAATAAATTGACTTAAGACCCGCCGTGCGCGAAAATAGAAATCTGATTGGGGCAGTTTCGAAGTCCGTCCACCAAGACGGTCCTCGAAGCTGCCCCAAAACCGTTTCAGTGCTCTTTTAGGAGCTAAGTCCTTATTCCGGAATACTTTGATATAAGTCCTTTCGATTCAAAGACCAAGTGCGAAAGTTCCCGCTAACTCTATGATTCCAGGAGACCGGGGGGGAGGGGGGTACCAGTACTAACTGGTAAACACCTCCGCATTTCCATAGGAAACTCTGGACCCAAATAAAAAACCCTCTCGACAATACTGAGAGGGTTTGCGAACTGGTTGGAGAAATTTATGCCGCGCACGACGTTGCCAATCGCAAGGAGCGGGCCACCCCAGTTAGTTTTTAGGGGTAAGTTCGTGCCTACTGGTTTATATCCTGCTTCGCCTCGAGTCGCTTCACCAAGCCATCCACATAGCTCTTCTGATTGTCCGGAGCTCCTGCAAGCGCTAGCTTCATTTCTTTTGCCGCGTCGTCAAACTTGCCTTGTGAGCAGTACATGCGTGCCAGTCCCGAATGCACGAACCATTGGTCGGGATGTTTCTTCGCGTTCTCGCGGAAGATGGCGAACGCTTCTTCATTTCGCTTTTCACCCTGCAGTCCGCGAGCGAAAAAATGGATCTGCAAAGGGCTAGCCATATCGAGCGCTTTCTTCTGCGCGGTTGCGGCTTCGTCCTTGCGATTGAGCGCCGTCAGGACTTTCGACTTGGTCAACTCGTTGTCGTAACGGTCTTCGTTTTCGATGGATTTGTTTACATACGTCAGCGCCTCTTCCGGAGCGATCTTTTCCGTGAGCAAATAGTTCGCCGCGTCGTCCCCGCTCATCCACGTGTACTGCGAGAGATTGCGAAGTTGTTTCTTCAGGCTGGCCAGCACTACGTCGTGCACATCGACCGAGACCTTGAAGGGGACGGCAATCTTCTCCCACTCCAACTCAACCACTGCCGAGTTCGGCTGCAGCTGGTCAAAGTCGTAGGTCAGCGCGTTATGCATATCGGCAGCCTTGGGCTTCACCGTCACGCGGAGCGCGTCTTCCGACTGGTCGTAGGTGAAAGCGCCCCAGGAAGTCGAGTTCTTCGAAAAAATAATCGTCCATTCGTCGGCGGCCGGGATCATATGCAATCCGTAAGTCCCTCTGTCGAGTGGCTTGCCTTCGATCTGGACGGGATCGCTGAACGTGATCGTCGTGTTTTCATTCGCGCCCGCGCGCCACACCTTGCCATAGGGAACCAGGGCATCCCAAACTTTGCGATCATTCACCAGCGGCCGGTGATAATTGATCGTTATGTCGGTGATGCCGATACGTTGTGAAATCTGCGCCCGCTGGCTCTGCAGGGGCAGGTCAAGTACGAATGACTGCGCCGGGCTCATGCCCGACATGGCTGCCATCAGCAGGCAGAACAGGAATGCTCGTAAAGCTCCTCGCAACATAGGGAATGCCTCCTTCACTGGGCGACTTGGGTCCATCGCAATTTTTGGTAAAGCGGGCCGCGGATCGCGGTCCCTGATCGGCTATCTTAGACGTGCTCCCATGCCTGGGGTGAGCAGGGGCACAGAGTTTAAATCGAGAGCGCCCTTGTGCTTTGCTTGGGTATGGACGCGGGTTGCTGCGCCTCGGACAAGGCAAGCCTCGTCTCTACCCAAGCCCCTCACACCTTGCGCCTTGTGCTATATTTCTCCCCAAACTTAGGAGGATTATGCGCCCACTTGGTGTCGCCCTGGTCGGCTTCTATCAGATTTTGCGCGGTGTAATCGGGCTGGTGTTCGGACTCTCCATTCTGCTATTCGCCGGACTGGCCGCCAAACTTGCTTCCTTAGCCGCCGAAGGCAATGCCGTCGAAAATCTATTGCGTAGTTTCGGCCACTTGGCTGGCCTTGGCATCATCGTATTTGCGATTGTGCATATGGTCGCGGGTTATGGCGTCCTGCAGATGCAGAATTGGGGACGTCTGCTCACGCTTCTGTTTTCCGCGATCGGACTTGTGCTGGTTCTCCCGGGCGTCGTACACGCGAATATTTTTTCTTCGCTCTTCGGAGCGATTAACGCAACCTGCATCTTCTATCTGGCCATGCCTTCGATCAAGCGCGCTTTCCACGCCGAAGGCAACCCGTTGCGAATGGCGGCCTAAGCAAGCGAATGTTTGGCAGCCGTTAATCCTTGAGTCGTAGAGACGCGGCATACCGCGTCTCGCTCCTCTACCTGAGTGTCCGTCCGCGAACAAATCGAGCAGGAGATACGCGAACGCGGTCCGATGCCGTTCTCGCGCTACATGGAGATCTGCCTTTACGATCCCACCGCCGGATACTATTCGCGCAACGCCGAACAATTCGGCAAAGCCGGAGACTTTTATACCTCGAGCGACGTTCACGCTGTTTTCGGACGACTGCTCGCGCGGCAGTTTGACCAGATGTGGCAAGCGCTCGACCGGCCTCCTAAGATCGAAATCCTCGAACTTGGCCCCGGCCGCGGCTTGTTCGCACGCGATGTGCTCGATTGGTCGAACAAGAAATTCCCCGACTTCTTCGCCGGCCTCATTTATACCTTGCAGGAATCGTCGCCTGCGCTGCGGACCAAACTGCAAGATACTCTCAAGAATCACCTCGCTAGCGGCAAAGCGATAATCTCCGGGGAATCGCCGGAGGAACGGCCCACGATTCATCGTAGCCTCGCACCCGACACGCCCTTGATCATCTTCGCCAACGAATTCTTCGACGCTCTCCCGCTGGAAATTCTCGGGACTACCGGCAAACTCCACATCGCGCTCGAAAACAATCGCCTGCACGAAACCTGGCTCCCGCCGCTCGACGAAGAACTGGAATTCCTCGACTGCTACGGCGTTCATCCAGAAGCCGGCGAGCGCATTGAGGTGCCCATGCTCGCGCAGAATTGGATCCGGCAAATCGCGCACTCAATCTCGCGCGGCTTGCTGCTGATTATCGACTACGGTTACACGCGCAACGAACAACTCGCGGGTCGACACCGCGGGACGCTCATGGCGTATCGGCATCACTCCGCCAGTCCCGACCCATACCAGGCTCCGGGCGAGCAAGACCTCACCGCCCACGTCAATTTCACCGCGCTCGCCGGTGCATGCGAGCAAGCCGGTATGCACGTCGAAATGCTCCTCACGCAATCACAATTCCTGATGGGCATTGGCGAGAGAAATCAGTTTGCCGATGCCTTCGAAGATTGCCGCCTCCCGCAGGAACGGGCGAAGGTCGCGCTCCAGCTCAAACATCTGGTCACGCCGGTGGGCATGGGGGAGACTTTTCAAGTGCTGATTGCCAGCCGGGGATAGTTCTCAGTTCTCGGTTCTCAGTTCTCAGTGAAGCGATCATGAGGGCTCTTTATACGTTGGCTCACTGAGAACTGAGAACCGAGAACTGGGGTACCGGCACCTAAGGCGGGGTACCAAAGGTATGCACCATTTTCGTTGCTATTTAACATTCCTGAAATATCTTTGCAGTACACTACAGCAGTACACTACAAATGATGAGCTTGCCTCGGATATCTCGCTCCGCGCTGCCCCTGCAGGTCGCCGCCGTCTGTTACCGGCGGGTGAATTCGCATGCCGAGTTTCTCTTGGTCAACACCAATGGCGGCAGCAAGTGGACGTTTCCCAAGGGAGCTCCCGAACCTCGCCTCTCGCACAGCCAGGCCGCCGAACGCGAGGCCAAAGAAGAAGCGGGCGCCATCGGCATCATCGAGCCCCGCCATTTCCACATCTACGTGCACTCCAAGGGTGTCTTCTGGCAGCCGGGCGGCGTGCAGGAGTACGTGGTCAAGGCTTTTTTGATGGAAGTCCGCCAAAGCCGGCGTCCAGAGGAAGATTTCCGTAATCCCACCTGGTTCGATGCAGAAAAAGCGCGCGCTATCCTGGCCAAGGGCCGCGAAGTGAAATACGCGGAGGAACTCCAGACCGTGATTGACCGCGCGATGGAGCACATCGGCGTTGGGCGGATGGCTGCGGCTCGCTAGCGCTTGGGTAGCGACGGTTGCGTGTCCGCTCGAACTTAGCCCGTCTTCAGGCCGACAGACGCCGCTAGTTTCGCTTGCCGGTCGTCAAACGTCGAAAAATGCTCGGCTTTCAGTTCCATGGCCGACGCCACGTGGAGTGTATCGAGAGTTCGCACACCTAGCCGCGCCGCGTGTCGGCGAGCCAATTCCGCACAAGCTTCGAATGCCCGATCGGGCAGGGGCGCCTCCCTCCACAGATTCCGGGCGCGATGCTCCTGGAAGCGCTGCAACAAACGGTCAGCCTCGCTCCGCGAAATAGCCTTGCGGAATAGGTGTTGTTCGATGGCATGTGTCCACTCGGCCACGTGCAGGGGTGTCATCCATAACGATGGTCGAGATCGGAGCCGCCGCTCGACCTCCGCCGTGTGCCGATCTGTGAGATAGAGGGAAACGAAGAAGGAGGTGTCCGCGTAAATCGTCAATACGACGCTCAATAGCGGCCGCGCTCCCTAATAACCAGGTCCGCGCCAGGCAGAACGCGATCGCCCAGGATTTCCTTACGCACGGCCGCGAAATCAGGCCAATCGCCGGGCTCCGGCGGCGATCCTTCGGGAACAATACGGGCAATCACCTCGTCTCGCTCCCGGAGTTCCACGGTCTTGCCGGCACGCAGCCAAGCCTTCAGGCGCTTGGTGTCCCGAAGCTGGCGAATGTTTACGCTGGGCATAATGATATTGTGCCACAACTTGTGACACTTTGTCAAAGGGTAGCTTTTACTGGAGAACTAACGGCCGACCCGTTTCCTTAAAAAAACTCAGATGTTTGGTCACCGCGCCTAAAGGGGCATCTGAATTCAAAGCACTTATGGAATCGCTGAAGCGATGCCCTGATACGAGACTGAGTTTTTTCGGCAATCTGCGACGTGCTCTCGTCCGCTATATTTAAATAGAGACAACCATGATCCAACTCTCCGGCGCCGGCAAGCGCTACGGTCACAAGCTCTTGTTTGAGAACGCCGACTGGCTGATCACGCCAGAATCCCGCATCGGCCTGGTGGGAGCGAACGGCACCGGCAAGTCGACCGTCATGAAAATTCTTGCCGGGAGCGAGTCGCTCGACTACGGCACCATTTCGCGCGCCAAAGGCATCTCCACCGGATACCTTCCGCAGGACGGCCTCACCATGACCGGCCGCACGATTTTTGCCGAGTGCCTGTCCGTGTTCGCTGAGCTCGATGCCATCGAGAAAGAAATGGAATCGCTCACCCGCTGCATGTCGGAACTCGATCACGCGGGCCCCGAATACTCCAACGTCGCCGACCGTTACCAGAAGCTCGAGCACGAATTTGTCGCTCGCGACGGCTATACGCTTGAAGCGCAGGTGGGGCAAGTCCTCACGGGTCTCGGCTTTCATCGCGATGACTGGACCCGGCTGACCGAAGAATTCTCCGGCGGCTGGCAGATGCGCATCGCCCTCGCCAAACTTCTGCTCCAGAAGCCCAACCTGCTTCTGCTGGACGAACCTACGAACCATCTCGACCTCGAAGCCCGCAACTGGCTTGAGGAGTACCTGACCACTTATCCATATGCTTACGTCCTCATTTCACACGACCGATACTTTCTCGACATCACCGTCAAGCGCATCGTGGAAATCTGGAACAAGCAGATGCACTTCTACGCCGGCAACTACGATCAATATCTCGCCGGCAAAACCGCGCGCAAGGAGCAGCTGGAATCCACGTATAAGACGCAGCACGACCGCATCGAGCAGCTTGAAGTTTTTATCAACCGTTTCCGTTACACGGCGACCAAGGCTAAGCAAGTCCAGAGCCGTATTAAAGAGCTGGAAAAAATGGAGCGGATCCAAATTCCGGAAGAAGAGAAGACCGTCCACTTCTCCTTTCCGCAGCCGAAGGCGAGCGGTCGCATCGTAGCCGAGTTTGCCAACGTCGCCAAGAGTTACGGCGAACATGGAATAGGCGAACACAAAGTCTTCGAGAACGTCAGCTTCATGATTGAGCGCGGCGAGCGCATCGCTTTGGTCGGAGTCAACGGGGCAGGGAAGTCTACGCTCATTAAACTGCTGGCCGGTCAGGAACCGCTGAGTGCTGGCGAATACAAGCTCGGCCACAACGTCGAGCCCGACTATTTCGCGCAGGACCAGTACAAAGAACTCGATCCGGAAGCTCGTATCCTCGACGACCTCGGCGAACTTTCGGGCGCTTCAACGCAAACCCATCTGCGCAGCCTGCTCGGCTGTTTCCTTTTCTCGGGCGACGATGTCTTTAAGCGCATCGGAGTTCTCTCTGGAGGCGAGCGTAATCGCTACGCGTTGCTGAAAATGCTGCTGCACCCCGCCAACTTCCTGCTGCTTGATGAGCCTACGAACCACCTCGACTTGCGCGCCAAAGACGTGCTGCTCGAAGCCCTGATGAAATATACCGGCACGGTAGTCTTCGTATCGCACGACCGGTATTTCATCGACAAGCTGGCCACGCGAGTGTTCGAGATCGGGGAAGGCAGTGTGGAAATCTATCCGGGAAATTACGAAGACTATCTCTGGCGGAAGCAGGGACGAGCCGTGGTCGCGGTAGAAATACCGAAGGCGTCCGCTATCTCATCCGCGTCTTCGCCGGTGCCAGTGAACGGAGACCGCGCGCCTGCCGCCGAGGCCGCCGAACCCAAGGGCAAGCGCCTGAATCCGATCAGGCGGCAGCAGATGGAAGATCGTCTGCACGAAATCGAAGAAGAGATTGCCCGCGCTGAAGCCGCGATTGCTCTGTGTGAAACGCAAATGCTTACTTTTGTCAGCGCAGAAGAAACGCAGCAGCAGACCCAGGAACTCGCCCGCCGGAAGACCGATCTGCAGAGTCTGATGAAGGAATGGGAGGAGTTATCAGGGGCGCTCGAGACTGCGGGTTGTTAGCCGCATCGTCCCGCGTTTCCGGGTCCTGCTCATCTGATACATCGTCACGCAGTTTTGGCATGAGCGAGAAAAACGCGTCAGGCCGTAGCCGCACGTCCGACCGGTTCGGCCCGCCTCACCCGGACCTTCACTTCAACGCGCGAGCCCAACCGGTTGATGATCGACATAAGGCGGTCCACTGTGAAACGCCCCAGATCGGCATTCCTGATGCGCGAGAAGTCGGCTGCCGCAATGCCGGTGCGGCCGTGAGCGGCGCGCACGGTCAGGCCCTCCCGGTCGAGTGCCTTGATGATTTCGGCCGCGAGGATCGTCTTGAACTGCTCGACGTCCGCGTTCTTGTGCCCCAGATCGCGGAACACATTGCCGCTTCCGCGCACCACTTCCAGCTTCTCGCTTTTCATCCCAACATCTCCTTCAATCTCTTCAAACGGTCCTTAATCAGATCAATCTCGCGTTTCGGCGTCTTGATGCCCTGCGTCGATTTCTTTTGGAACGCATGGATTACCCAAACTTCCTCGGAGAGTTGCACCGCGTAGATCACGCGAAATGCATCGCCCCGGAACGGCAGTGCTATCTCGAACACACCCGATCCCAGGCCATGCATCGGCCTCGCAATATCGGCCATTCCACCCTCGGCGGCGATCGTCAAGGCCGCCAAACAAATCGACCGGGCCCCCTGCGGGAACGTCTCGAATTCCTCGAGCGCCGCCCTGATCCATGAAACGGGTCGTGTCGTTCGGGTCATTGAACTGTCCGCCACTGATCCCCTTATCCGCGATGTTGTCATATTTGACAACACATGTCAAGGGACGTCGCCGCGCGCTCCGATCCGTTGCATCCAGCAGCTGCCGTGTTGCGCTCGGCATGGACGGGGCAAAGCCCCCGTACCACACGAGCAAAGGCAGACGCGGCGATCCGCGTCTCTACAGGAAGGTTGTTTTGGGCTCTTACTGAGAACTGACAACTGAAAGCTGATAGCTGCCCTACCCGCCTTGTTTCAACTCCGTGAGCACTTGCTTTGCGATTTCCTTGAGCGTCTCGAACACGCCCACGCCCTGGAAGGCCACAGCCTCCACCACCGACTCGTTTTTCTTGCGCAGTTCTTTGGAGAGAGCGTCCACCGGCAACACATTCGGCAGGTCGCGCTTGTTCAGTTGCAGGACGTAGGGGATTTTATTGAAGTCGTATCCGTGTTCTTTCAGGTTGGCCATCAGGTTGTCGAGCGCCTCGACGTTGGCGTCCATGCGCTCCTGCTGGGAATCGGCCACGAACACGATGCCGTCCACCCCGCGCAGAATCAGCTTGCGGCTGGCGTCATAAAAGACCTGTCCCGGAACCGTGTACAGGTGAATGCGCGTCTTGAAGCCCCGCACCGTTCCCAGATCCAGCGGCAGGAAATCGAAAAAGAGGGTTCGATCGGTCTCCGTGGCCAGCGAGATCATCTTCCCCTTCTGCTGTTCGGCTGTTTTCTGGAAGATGAACTGCAGATTCGTCGTCTTACCGCCCAACCCGGCGCCGTAGTAGACGATCTTGCAGTTGATCTCACGTGCTGCGAAGTTGATGAAACTCAAAAGGTTTCCTCAGAAACTCCTGCGAAAAAGACCCTCGCGAACCACTCCCTCGACGCGCCAGCCTCTCGCTACAAATCCACCTGACTACAGTATCGGATACTGCTGGTTTTTATACCACACCGGAAGGTCCTGGCGCTGGTTACCCACGTTTACTAGACCAACACGAGCTCAATTGCTTAGCGGCTCCACTCCCTATCGCGGCGTCGGTAGAGGATAATATCCGTCCTTCGCATATACCTTTACGTCCGGACGCCGCACCCGCACTTCGATCTGGCGGTAGCCTCCGATGCCCGACTTGGGCGAATAACCCAGGGTGTACTGATTGCGCGCGTCTCCGATTGCCCGGGCGTAAGCGCGCTCGATGTCGGCCTGCGCCAACTCGGCGTACACCGTGCCGCCTCCAGTTGCGTTGACGTATTTCGGCAGAATATCGCTGTAGCCCATCACCGCCCCTGTCTTTGGCAGGTGGATTCTCTGCAGCCGGTCGTAGATCGGGATGGCCGCGCCTTCCACTCCCACCGCGTACACGGTAATATTCTGCGTCAGCAGCACCTTGAGTGTGTCCTTGAAGCTGGCGGTCGAGCCCTGCTCTCGTCCGTCGCTGATGATGAAGATAATCTTCCGCCGCGCCCGGTCGCGCTTCGAAAGATCGCGCGCCGCCAGCAGAATCGCGTCATTCAGTACGCGCGCGACCTTCGGCGGGGTGGAAACCGGCTGCACCGGGATATCCAGCGGATGCCCGTTGATCATCGGGCCCTGCGGACCGAGCGGCCCGCTCGTCACCGGAGGTCCGTTATTCGCTCCGTTGTATCCCTTGACCTGGTTCAGAGTCGCCGTTAACTGCTTGCCCACACCGGTGAAGTCTGCCACCCGGCTCACCGTACTGCTGTAGGTATAGATCCCGACTTCATCGAACTGGCTGAACGCTCCCTGCAACGCCGACAGCGTCTCCTGCACCTTCTTCAACCCTACGTCAGGCATACCAGTGTCGATGACCACCGCCGCCGATAGCGGAAACGGATCACTGGTGAAAAACTTCAACGTCTGCTTCTGTCCACTTTCCAGAACTGAAAAATCTTTGGGCAGCAAGCCGCCGACCAACCGTCCCTGGCTGTCTGTTACGGTGACCGGGACCAGCACCAGGTTTGTGGTCACCGTGATCTTGTAGAGATCATCCCCGGTTTCTGAATCCCGCGGAACGCTGCCTGCGGGGACCGTCCTGACTGGAGGCATCGGCGGCGGGGCCGGCTTCTCGTCTGTCTTGTCACCCGCCTTCTCACCCGCTTTTTCACTCGTCGAATCCGGAGCGCTCCGGGGCATCTCCTTTGAACCGGTGGTCACCCCCGCACCGGAATTATCTGCTGGCGCGGCGTTCGGTTGGGCCTCGTCCTCCGCCTCCTGACGCGGGCTGGGTGGCTCCGGCGGCGGTACTGGACGCGTCGCCGACGGAGCGTCCGGGATGTCCTCAGGCTTCTGCTGCGCCGCCAGGGCGCCCGCCAGCGACAATGTCAGCCCCAGAATCAGTACCACGTGAGTTTTCGTGACCATCCCCGGAATCCTCATATCTTTTCTTTCTTCTTCGACCGCTTTTTCGTCAATTCAGATGCCTAACCGTGCCTCTTTGGTGCATCTAACCGTCACAGGTCCTTTACAGGCTCCATACAAGATAGACTAGCAAAGTCTTGGGATAAATACGCTGATGCCTAAACTACATTGTAAAT
>Ga0185299_10003618_pt1 | contig 20050 bp, 19 predicted proteins | sample PaiPotPPA55metaG_FD_128002 | JGI IMG/M metagenome (GOLD analysis project Ga0185299, IMG submission 128002) | Iron sulfur acid spring bacterial and archeal communities from Banff, Canada, to study Microbial Dark Matter (Phase II) - Paint Pots PPA... ...
CGGCGCCCATCCGATGGTGGTGCTCGACCGCGACGGCAATTTTATCAAGAGCTGGGGCGAAGGGTTGTTTGGCCGCGCGCATGGGCTGCACATCGACGCCGACGATAATCTCTATTGCACCGACGATGGCGATCATACCGTGCGCAAATGCACGGTTGACGGCAAGGTGCTCTTGACCATCGGCATTCCGAACAAGCCGACGCCGTTCATGAGCGGCGAGCCGTTCCACCGCTGCACCCACACCGCGCTGTCGCCAAAGGGCGAGATCTATGTCTCGGACGGATACGGCAATGCCCGCGTCCACAAATACACGCCGGATGGGAGGTTGCTGAAGAGCTGGGGCGAGCCCGGCAGCGATCCCGGACAGTTCAACATCGTCCACAACATCGCAACCGACGCCGACGGTTTTGTCTATGTCGCGGACCGCGAGAACCACCGCGTACAGGTATTCGACGGTAACGGTAAATACGAGTCCCAGTGGAATAATCTGCACCGGCCCTGCGCGCTGCATTGCTGCGGCGGCAAGCAGCCGAATTTTGTCATCGGCGAGCTCGGCCCCGGCATGCCCGTGAACCGCAAGGTGCCGAATTTGGGCCCGCGCCTGGCCATCGTCGACGCCAAGGGCAAGCGCATCGCGCGGCTTGGCGGCGAGGACGGCCCGGGCCTCGAGACCGGCAAATTCCTCGCGCCGCACGGCCTCGCGCTGGACTCGAAGGGCGCCATCTATGTCGGCGAAGTCGGCGTCACCAACTGGAGCACCAATTTTCCGGACACGCCGATGCCCAGGGTGGTGCGCTGCCTGCAGAAGCTGGAGCGGGTTTAGCGTCTTCACTCCGCTTTCAAATTGGCCGCTTTGATGATCGGCCACCAGCGATCGGCTTCGGTTTTCTGCAGCTCACGCAGGGCTTCCGGCGATTGCCGGTCGAGCGGGGAGATCTGGATGCCGAGGTCCGTCAGACGCTCTTTTACCGAGGGGGCGGCAAGCACCTGCACCATGGTGGCGTTGAGGGTGGCAACGATATCCTTCGGCGTATTTTTGGGGACCCAAAGTCCGTACCACAGCGAGGCGAAGAAGCCGGGCAATCCGGCCTCGTCCGCCGTCGGGATATTCGGCGAGGAGGCGAGCCGCGTGGTGCCGGTGACGGCAAACGGCTTGACGCTGCCGGCTGCAACCAGCGATTTGAAATTCGACGACGGCTCGATCATGAAATCGATCTGTCCGGCCAGCAGGTCCTGCATCGCCGGCGCGTTGCCGCGATACGGCACGAACTGGAATTTGGAGCCCGTCGCCTTCTGGAACGAAATCCCGGCGAGATGGCCGGCGGCGCCGACGCCGGCGATACCGACCGACGCCTTGTCGGGGTTGGCCTTGAGGTACGCGATCAATCCCTTCAGATCGTCCGCCGGCAGGTCCTTCTTGCCGACGATCAGAAGCGGCTCGCTGCCGATCAGGATGACCGGCGACAGGTCCTTCAGCAGGTCGAAGGACAGCGCGTAGAGGCCGCCGGTCAGCATATGCGTGGTCGAGGTGCCGATGCTCAGCGTGTAGCCGTCGGCGGACGAGCGTACCGCGCGGCCGACGCCGATGGTTCCTGCGGCGCCCGCGATGTTCTCGATGATGATCGGTTGCCCGAGAGCGTCCCGCATCTTCTCGCCGAGGAAACGCGCCAGCGTGTCGGTCGCCCCGCCGGCGGGGAATGGCACGATCATGGTGATCGGATGCGCCGGATAATTTTGCGCTGTTGCGTTGCCGGCAGATCCGAGGCCAAGCAGGACCGCAGCCATGATGGCCGGCAATGTGCGCATGGAGCTCCTCCCGGGGATTTTGTTTTGCCGACACATGCTAGCGCATTTCCAACCGTCATTGCGAGCCAAGCGATGACGCAGCCACAAATACGCTGTCGTCCCGGCCTTGAGCCGGGACGACGTGAGCGATTGCCACGCATCACGCGGCATCAATCAAATGTCGCCGACCGCCTCGCGCCGTCGTTGTTCGGACTCTTCCGCATAGCGGCGCATGGCGTGGGCTTCGGTCAGGATTCCGATCGGCCGGTGTTCGCCGTCGGCTTCGACGACGGCGAGCGACTCGGCTTCGGCGGCGTCGAACACCGCGATGGCTTCCTGGATGTTCATCACCGGATGCAGCACGACCTCGGAATGGTGCAGGATATCGGCAAGATCCTTGGTCGGCTCGATATCCGCCGCGTGCGCGTCGGCGACGAATGCGAGCCCGGCATAGCGGCCGGCGCCGTCGACCGCGACCACTCTCGTCTTCGAGCCCAGCGGAAATTTTTCGCGGAATTGCTCGATCGGCATGTCGGCATTCACGGTGGTGACGTCCGGCCGCATCAGGGTCCGCACCGTCAGGTCGCGAATCCAGCCGATGTCGGCAGCACTGCGGATGGTCTCGCCGCGCAAATGCAGGCGCCAGGTGGCAAAGGAGTAGCCGAACAATTCGCGGGTAATCTGCGTCGAGATGATCACCGCGAGCAGCACGGCGGTGGAGAGCCAGAGATTGCCGGTGGATTCCAGCGCAATGAACGACATCGTCAGCGGCCCGCCGATCACCGAAGCCGACAGCGCACTCATGCCGACAATGGCATAGACATTCGGATTGAGATTGAGACCCGGCCAGACGGTGTCAAAACCGGCGGCGAACAGATGACCGCCGAGCGCGCCGAGAAACAGCGTCGCAAAGAACAACCCGCCGCGAAAGCCGCTGCCCAGCGATACGATGGAGGCGATCGCTTTGAGCGCGAACATGGTCGCGATGACCGTCAGCGGGATCGAGACAAATCCGGCGAAATGCAGCGCGCCATGCCCCGACGACATCACCTGCGGCGTCACCAAAGCGAGCAGGCCGACGACGAGGCCGCCGAGCGCCGGGCGCAGCGGCGGCCAGAGCGGGGTCTTCGCGAGCAGCGTCTCGCACAACGTCACGCCGCGCATGATGGCGATGCCGGTCAGCGCCGCGATGACCCCGAGCAGCGAGGCAATGACGAGATCGCGCCCGAGCACGTCGCCGACCGGACCGACATTGACGCCGAATGACAGCACCGTGAAGCCTGAGGCGACGAAGTAGCCGGCGACTGCCGCGACACCGACCGGCGTCAGGCTGGCCGGCGTGTAGCCGCCGATCACGAGCTCGAAGGCATAGAAGGCGCCCGCCAGCGGCGCCCCGAATGCGCCGGCAATCGCGGCCGCGGCGCCGCAGCCGACCATGATGCGCTGATCGACGCGGCGCAGGTGAAAGGCGCGGCCCAACGAAGCCGCGATGCCGGAGGCGATCTGGGTGTAGCCGGCTTCAAGTCCGACGGAAGCACCGACGCCGCTGGACCACACGGTCTGCAGCGCCACGATCACGCTGCCGCGAAACGACATCCGCCCGCCATGCAGCGCATTGGCCTCGATCGGATCGATTTCACGCGCCGGCCGCACCCGCGCCAGCAGCAGGAACGCGATCCCGAGCAGGAGTCCCCCGAGGCTCGGGACCAGTAGCGCCCGCAACGGGTCAATGTGGTACTGGCTGGAAAGGCGGTCTCCCCATTCGAGGTTGAACAGGGCCACGTGCAACGCCTCGACCAGGTTGCTCATCGCCGCCACCACGAAGCCGCCGGTGGCGCCGACCAGCACGGCCAGCACCACCAGGCTTGATTCGTGCGCGCGAACGAAGGCCCGCAGCCGGCGCGGCGCCTCGAGATATCGGGATGTGGTAACCATAATTTGCTTGCCACCAATCGAGGCGGAAATGTGCCGAGACCCGGTTTAGCGGGATTGGGGCCGGTGGTGCAATCCCGATGCCGCAGGCGGGACTGGCGGATAAGACCCGGAACGCTCTTCACAATCCCGTCACGCTGCCTGTAGTATGTCATCTCACGCTGCTTCGCAGCTTAGATGGGGGCCAGGAGCGTTACTTGAACGCACATGTCTCGCAAGGCGGTTGGCCGGTATTGGTGCTGAACGCGGATTTCCGGCCGCTGAGTTACTATCCGCTGTCTCTCTGGTCGTGGCAGGACGCGATCAAGGCAGTGTTCCTCGACCGCGTCAACATCGTCGAACATTACGACCGCGCGGTCCGCAGCCCCTCGTTCGAAATTCAGCTGCCGAGCGTGGTCTCGCTCAAATCATTCGTCAAACCGACGACGCACCCCGCCTTCACCCGGTTCAACGTCTTCCTGCGCGACCGTTTTGTTTGCCAATATTGTTCGGCGCACGACGACCTCACCTTCGATCACATCATCCCGCGCAGCAAAGGCGGCCAGACCACCTGGGAAAACGTCGTCGCCGCCTGCTCGCCGTGCAATTTGCGCAAGGGCAATCTGACGCCGCAGCAGGCGCGGATGTTTCCAAGACAGCACCCGTTCGCACCGACCGTGCACCAGTTGCATCGCAACGGGCGACTGTTCCCGCCGAACTATCTGCACGATAGCTGGCTGGATTATTTGTATTGGGATACGGAGCTGGATCCGTAAGGAGAGGTTGCGGCTGTGCTGCGACTCATAAGAGTGTCAAAACACACAGAAGAGTGTCACGTTTTTCGGCAGCCGCTGGCGTTCTGAATCGCTGAAATTTGCAACTTGAGATAGGAGTTTCGTCGCTTCGGAGCAATCCATCTGCATGATGGAGGTAGCGGGTTCAACTTCGGTTGGTGAATATGAAGAAATGTTGGATTTGTGGTGACGACGCCACTTCGTGGGAGCATCGGCAAAAGGCTTCGGACATCCGAATGTTCAATCGGGTCGTTGAGCGGGAATACGCCAGCAAGGGCGTGCCGGTGCCGACAGGTCTTATCAAGGATCCGAATGATCGCGTGTTCAAGTTCAATTCGCGGCTTTGCGAGCCGTGCAATAACCGAAGAACGCAACCGTACGACCATGCGTGGGAAAAGCTTTCGCGGCACATCGGGATACGAATCCCGGAGTATCAGCCGGGAGAGTCTGTGGATGTGCGCGCGGTTTTCGGAAAACACGCCGAAAGGGAAATGCTGCGCGTCCACCTGTACTTCGTGAAGATGTTCGGGGGGCATGTCGCTGACCTGGGAGTACCGATTGATTTGGGCAAGCTGGCTGAATGTCTGCGCGATGGCGTGCCTCATCCGAACATCCACCTGAGACTGGCCTACGCGCCGGAAAACGGGAACTACATCGGGGACAGGAACGGCATTGAAACGATGGTCTTCGAAGGGGGCAAGCTTTCAGCGATCTGGATGTATTGTGTCCGCCGTATCGGCATGACCGTCTTTTACGAGGACGTTGGCGGCTATACCGAGTCGTTAAAGGATTACTTCCACCCCACCGCGGGCGTGAAAAAGTTGGAAGTCGCAGACTGCACGAAGTACCTCGGGAAACCTTCGAAATTCCCCGGCCTGCCTCACAAGATTGTCGTTGCTTCGGCTGCCTGATCTGGCGGGTTTTCGGACGCTCCCTAGTTAACGCTGCAACCTGGGCGGGCCGGAAATCTGGCCCCCTAATTCCGTTACCGTCTTATGTGTCGCAAGACCCCGTCTGTCACCGCTTTATGTGTCGCACGTGACAACCTTATGGGGTGCAGCCGCACTGAAAGTGCTGGCGTTTTTCCGTTAATATGACGATCTTATGGGGTGCGCGACAGCGGCGGCGGCAGAGGATGTTCGCATTGTCCTCTGCACAGCGTCCACCTAAATGCCCGACAACACGCCAGCTGCGGCCAACAGCACCACCACGACCCATGGCGGCATCTTCCAGACGGTGAGCAGCAGAAAGCCGCCGAGCGCGAGCACGAAATCGCGCGGCGTCAGGACCGCGCTGGTCCAGACCGGATTATAGAGAGCCGCACCGAGAATACCGACCACGGCGGCGTTGGTGCCCCGCATGGCGGCCTGCGCGGTGGGGCGCGTGCGCATCGCATCCCAGAACGGCAATGTGCCATAGACCAGCAGCATGCCCGGAAGCATCAGGGCGACGAGGGCTATCGCTGCCCCCGCGAGGCCATTTTGCGGAGAGCCCACCACGGCCCCAAGATAGGCAGCGAAGGTGAACAGCGGTCCCGGCACCGCCTGTGCCAGCCCGTAGCCTGCCAGGAAGGTCTCGTTGCTGACCCATCCCGGAGTGACGATTTGGGCCTGAAGCAGCGGCAACACGACGTGTCCGCCGCCAAAGACCAGCGCTCCCGAGCGGTAGAACGCGTTGAACAAAGCAAGCTTCTCAGAACCGGTCGCGGTCGCGACTGCCGGAGGTATCAAGAGAAGTGCGGCAAACACAGCCAGCGCGGTGACGCCGGCGCGCCTGGTGACCGGGAAATTCAGTTGCCCGGAAACCGATGCGACGTCGTCGCGGCAAAGCCAAAGGCCCGCGACGGCGCCGAGCGCGATCGCTGCGATCTGCGCGAAGGATCCGGCAAAGAAGGTAACGATGGCGGTCGCGGCGAGCGCAATGCCGGCGCGGGCCCGATCGGGTGCCAGCGTCCGCGCCATTCCCCAGATCGCCTGCGCGACCACCGCAACCGCGACGAGCTTGAGCCCGTGCAGGAAACCTCTAGCGACCGGTCCGTTAAACGCGGCCGCGCTCGTCGCAAAGGCGAACATGATCAGGGCCGAGGGCATGGTGAAGCCGAGCCACGCGGCAAGACCGCCGAGAAGTCCGTTTCCACGCAGGATGCCCAACGAGAAGCCGACCTGGCTGGAGGCCGGTCCCGGAAGAAACTGACAAAGCGCGACCAGATCGGCATACGCCGGCTCGTCGAGCCATCGGCGGCGTTCGACGAATTCGTTGCGAAAATAGCCAAGATGGGCGATCGGGCCGCCGAACGACGCCAGGCCCAGCTTCAGAAACGCTGCAAATACCTCACCCACGCGGCCTGCTGGAGGTCGAACCTCATCGTTCAAATTCATTTGCCTTGGCCCCCGAATATCGGGTTACGGTATCGATGACCGATATTGCAGCCAAGCCTTTCCGCTGATTCCGTCGCCCCGTTGAAGCAGGCGACCGCAATCGGGGATTCAAATGGCGTGACGGGAGGCCTGCATGCTGATTCCGATGGGCGACGTGCCGCGTTGGCATGCGGAGCGCAAGCCAAAGGATGCGGTTGCGGTCAGTCATGGCGCAGATCTTTTGACATGGGACGGGCTCGAGCGCGGCGCCAACCGCCGCGCCCGGGCGTTTGCCGCGAAGGGCGTAAAGCCCGGGGATTTCGTCGCCATCGGGCTTCCCAACAGCAATGCCTTCTTCGAGACGACGTTTGCGGTGTGGAAATGCGGCGCGACGCCGACCTCGCTGTCGTGGCGGCTGCCGCGCGGCGAAGCCGCAGCCGTGCTCGAAATACTGAAACCGGCGCTGGTGGTCGGCGGCGAGACCGACTGGAATGCGCCCAATGCGCTGCCCGCAAATTTCGTGCCGGAAGGCTTTTCGGATGAGCCGGTCAACAACCCGGTGGCGCGCTACTGGAAGGCGATGACTAGCGGCGGCTCGACCGGGCGGCCCAAGGTAATCCTCGATCATCACCCCGCGGTGGTCGACACGGCGGCGGAGATGATGCTCGGAATTCCGCATGATGTATCGCTGCTCAATCCGGGCCCGCTCTATCACAACGCGCCGTTCATTCTCTCGCACACCGGACTGTTCGCGGGCGGGCGCGTCACCGGGATGACAAAATTCGACGCCGAGCAGGCGCTGAGGCTTATCGAAGCGCAGCGGGTGCAATGGGTCAATTTCGTGCCGACCATGATGCACCGGATCTGGGCGCTGCCGGAGGAAATCCGCAATAGCTATGATCTGTCGAGCCTGCAAATCGTGTTTCACATGGCCGCGCCGATGCCGCCGTGGCTGAAGGAGAAATGGATCGAATGGCTCGGCGCTGAGAAAATCTACGAACTTTATGGCGGCACTGAGCGGCAGGGCGCGACCGTGATTTCCGGCGTCGAATGGCTGGCGCATAGAGGTTCGGTCGGCAAGATCGGCGAGACCTCGGCTTTGCGGATCATCGGCGAGGACGGCAACGATGTCGCGCGAGGTGAGACCGGGGAAATCTATTTCCTGCCCAACGACGGCCCCGGCTCGACCTATCATTATCTCGGCGCCGAACCAAAGCGCCGCGCCGACGGCTGGGAATCGCTCGGCGATATCGGCCGGCTCGATGCCGACGGCTATCTCTATCTCGGCGACCGTCTCGCCGACATGATTTTGCGCGGCGGCGCGAACATTTATCCGGCCGAGGTCGAGGCCGCGGTGATGGCGCATCCAAACGTGCGTTCCTGCGTCGCGGTTGGCCTGCCCGATCCCGAATTCGGACAACGCGTTCACGCCATCCTCGAACTTAACGAGGCGGCCGATCCCCAATCGGTCGCCGACGGCATGGGCGGTTTTCTGGCGGACAAGCTCAGCCGCTACAAGCATCCGGAAAGTTTCGAGATCGTGGCGATCGGCCTGCGCGACGATGCCGGAAAAGTCCGCCGCACGCTGGTGCGCGACGAGCGCGCGGCCTGGCTGCGCGAGGGCCGCGCGTTCCGGATCGTGCCACAGCGGACGAAAGGGGTTGCGTAAGATTTACGGCGCTATCCTGGCCCGCCGGAACTCCGCGCCGAAGCCCGATGGGCAAACCCGCCGAGTGGCATATGGCCGTTCGACGGGCGTGCGCGTCGGCTGGAGAGCCTTCGCGCCTCCAGGAAGCGCGCTCAGTTGGCGCTAATAGTCCGGACCAATGCCGAAGCTGAAGCCCGGCCCGCGGACGCCGATGCCCGGCTCGCGATAGTAGCCGCGATCGTAGTCCTCGTAGTATCGCCGCGGTCCATAATAGGTCTCTCTGCCTCCGATGATCACGCGACGATCACCTCTTGTGTGCCAGCACTGGCCCGCGTCGTTGCAAACCAGTCTTGCCTGGTGGAGCAACGGCGAGCTATTCCCGATTGGAATCTCGTCAGCGGCATAAGCGCTCGTGGCGATGAGTGCACCGGCGCCGGCGAGAAATGTCAGTGTCAGTTTTCTCATGTCCGTCTCCTCTCACTGAGACCCCAATGGCAACGTCCCAATCACGGCGCCGTTCCAACAAAACCCGCCGTTGGATACTGATGAAACTCCTGAACGGAACCCCAAAGCGGGAGTTCATCCATCGATCGCGCGAGATCTGGAGAGGGAACGAAAGGAACTAGTAGGTTCCATGCCGTGCGATCAACTGGCAGGCCCGAACGATACAGGTGTTGTTTTGCTGGGCGGCCGGTTCACCGAACCGAGATGCGTTCGCGGCACGACGGCGCCGTTCACCGGTCCAGGATTCATGCGAGAGAAGCTTGCCCGAACGGACAGGGGATTTCTCCGCATGACACTCTTTGTCGGGCCCAACCGCAACATTCCTCCTACGAGACACTTTCAAGACGGTCATTTGCGACATAATATCGTCACTGGATTTGCCCGCCGCTGTCCGCTGGCAGAACTGGCGCTCGCCGATTGGCCAGGAGACCTTTCATGCCCTCATTGACTGAATGGAAAGTGCCGCCGGCGTATCAGCCCCGCGCCACCGACTTCAATTTCGATCTCGATCGCGTGCTTTCCGCCGTGGTCGGGCTGCATTCGATCATCCCCTCCGACGCCTTCAGCGCCGACACGCTCGGCACCGAGCGCGCCGGCAACGGCGTGTTGATCGACGACGGGCTGGTGCTGACCATCGGCTATCTGATCACGGAAGCGGAATCGGTCTGGCTGCATCTCGGCGATGGCCGCGTGGTGCAGGGCCATGCGCTCGGCGTCGATGCGGTCAGCGGCTTCGGCCTGGTGCAGGCGCTCGGCCATATCGACCTCGAGCCGGTGCAGCTCGGCTCTTCGGCCGCCACCCGGATCGACGACCGTGTCGTGGTCGGCGGCGCCGGCGGACGCACGCGATCGGTCGCCTGTCAAATCGCCGCCAAGCAGGAATTCGCCGGCTACTGGGAATATCTGCTCGATGAGGCGATCTTCACCTATCCGGCGCATCCGAATTGGGGCGGCACCGGGCTGATCTCGAACAGCGGCGAATTGATCGGCATCGGCTCGCTGCAGCTCGAACGCGAGCGCGAGGGCAAGGCCGAGCATGTCAACATGATCGTGCCGATCGATCTGTTGAAGCCGGTGCTCGACGATTTGAAAAAATTCGGCCGCGTCAACAAGCCGGCGCGGCCCTGGCTCGGAATGTACTCGACCGAGATCGACGGCAAGGTGGTGGTGATCGGCATCTCCGGCAAGGGGCCGGCGGCGCGCGCCGAACTCAAGGCCGGCGACGTCATCCTTGCCATCAACGGCGAAAAGATCACGAGCCAGACCGGCTTCTACCGAAAACTCTGGGCGCTCGGCCCTGCCGGCGTCGACGTGCCGCTCACGGTCCATCATGACGGCGTCACCTTCGATGTGGTGCTGACCTCGATCGACCGCACCCGGCTGCTCAAGGGCCCGCGGCTGCATTAACACTGACGAAAGATACCAGACGATGAGCGAGGCCGTGGTGGACGACATCGTGGCCGTGCTGCCGCCGCTGTTGCAATCGCTCGAGGCGCTTTCCTTTATCGCCCGCCATCTCAACCCGCCGGATTTCGGCCGGGTGATGGAAGCGGCAGGCACGCCCGACCAGGCATTGCGGGCGGTCCGCGCGCGACTGACCGAATGGCCGGAACAATTTTCCGATGTGCGCGCGGCGCTGGAGCGCGCGAGCGAGGCGGCGCTGGCGGCGTTCGAGGGGTTGCGCGCGGTCGAGGGCGGCGATGGCGATCTGGTTTCGGTGTTTCGCGCGCTGCGTCACGCCCCGCGCGCGCAGGAGGCGCTGTACCCTCTCGCCGCAAGATTGCCGCCGGTCAGTCAGTTCTTCGTCGACCCTCCCCTGCGCGAAGACGAGACCCTGCTGGCGCGCCTTGCAGAGCCGCCGCGCGAAAACACCGGCATCGTGCACGACCACAACGAGCCCGGCGGCCGTGGCGGCTTCTCGCTCTATGTGCCGGAATATTACACGGCCGAGCGCGCCTGGCCGCTGGTGATGGCACTGCATGGCGGCAGCGGCAACGGCCGCGGTTTTCTGTGGAGCTGGCTGCGCGATGCGCGCAGCTACGGCGCCATCCTGATCGCCCCGACCGCGACCGGCGGCGCTGCCAAGAGCACCTGGGCGTTGATGGGGGAAGACACCGACACGCCGAACCTCACCCGCATTCTCGATATGGTGCGAAGTCGCTTCAACATCGATCCGACAAGAATGTTGCTCACCGGCATGAGCGACGGCGGCACGTTCTGCTATGTCTCGGGGCTTGAGAGCACCTCGCCCTTCACGCATCTGGCGCCGGTATCGGCGACCTTCCATCCGCTGATGGCGGAGATGGCAGACGCCGAGCGGCTGCGCGACCTGCCGGTCTATCTCGTGCATGGCCGGCTCGACTGGATGTTTCCGGTGCAGGTGGCGCGGCAGACCAGCCAATTGTTGTCGGCGGCAGGCGCCGATGTCACCTACCGCGAGCTCGACGATCTCAGCCATTGCTATCCACGCGAAATGAATGCCGAGATTCTGAACTGGCTAAGCGGCGAATGATGATGGGCACGGCGGAACAGCGCCGCGCCCCCTCTCGCCAATTCAGTTGTTCACCTGACCTTGATGCGCCGCTGATCGCTGTTTCAAGGCTTCGTGATGGCGGACGCCTGTGTACGGCATCGCGGACGCAATACATAAGTCTAAAGGAACCCACGCAGCGAGCCGCGGGGGCGCTGTTCTGCCGATCCAGAATCTTACGGAATCCTCATGATGCTCCCGAACGATAGCTTCGCATCCCAAGCCTCGTCTTCGCCAATCGCGCCGTCCCGTTCATCCGCTTCCTTACTACTGACAAAAGGCGTCGCGCGCCTCGAAGGTACGCTGAAATTCACCACCGCGATCCTCGCGCTCGCCGCCGGCGTCTATACCTATCTCGGCGTCCGCGAATTGTTGAATGGCAGCCCGGGCATGGTGTTGTTTGCCGCGGTGATCTATTCGGCGGCGGTATCGGTCGGCATCTATGCGTTCTGGGTGTTCCTGATGAATTTCATGCCGCACGTGAGCTTTCGCAGCGGCCGTGGCTTGATGTTCGGTTGCCTGCTGCTCGGCTCGCTGATGATCGTGGCGATGTCGTCATGGCTCAACGCCTCGGCGCTGGCCGGCGCCGCCGCGATCCAGCAGCATCTCGCGATCACGGTGCAGGACTATACCCGCGATCTCGACACCGCCAACACCAATGCCATCGCAGCCCAGGGACTATTGCCGGATATCCAGCTGGCGTCCGCGCGCTTCGCAAAACTTGCCGACGCCGAGCGCGGCGGCTCGCTGACGGGCACCGCCGGATCCGGCACCGTCGTGCAGCTTCTGACCCAGATGTCCGGGCAGCTCGATGGTCTCGGCCAGCAAGTCCAGGCTTCGGACAAACGCGTCGCGGCCTTGTACGAGCAGGGCAGCAAGAGCCTCGCCAGGATGCGCGAGTTGATCAGCGATCGCGGACCGATTGCGGCGCGCAGCGATGCGTTGGCGACGGAGTCGCTGACGCTGATGGGCGTGATCGCCAATCTGCAGCAGACTTCCGTCGCGCCGGCGGTCAAGCGCGCGGCGGCGTCGCTATCGTCGAGCTTCATTGCGCCTTCCGCGGGCGGCCGCACCTCCGATCTGGCGGATCGCCAGACCGCGGTTGTCGGCAAGGTGGAAAGCTCGATTGCCGCGCAGGCGCAATCCCTCTCGGATGCCGCGGACAAGATCCTGGCAATGCCGAAGGTCGAGCCGATCCGGTTTCAGACGCTGTCACCCGCCGAAGCGGTGTTGCGTTACGCCGGCGATTTCATCCCGAGCTGGGCGGGCGCGATCTCGATCGATCTGATGCCGGCGGTGCTGGTGCTGATCCTTTGCGTGGTCCACGCCGCCATCCGGCGCGAGGGGCTTCCCGCCTTCAGCGCCTCCGACATGACGGCGGGCGAATTGGTCGCGGCGTTGCGAATGGCACGCGAGGTCGGAGAAGCGCAACCGATGATGCCTGGCGACGCGAGGCCACGGCGGGAAGGCGTTGCCGAGCCGGTGGCGGCAGCTGATGAAAATGTCACCGCGCTGCAGACGGCGCGGCAAACCAAATAGTGCATCGCCGTGCCGCAATCTTCCACCACACCGCAGCGCTTTCGCGCCTGGCTGTCGGAACATCTCGAAGAGATGATTTTGCGCTGGATTTTCCGCAGCGCGCTCCTGGTCGTGATCGGCGGGCTCGCTTTCGAGCTCGCCAGCATCAACGGATGGATCGTCTATCCTGATCCCGCGACGGCGGCACCAGCGGAGATAAGGGATGGGTCACCCGCCCTGAATCTTCCGATGCTGGCGCCGTCGATCCTCGCGCCGCTGTTGCCGGGCGGTGACACGCGCCTGATGTCGTTGCCGCGGCCGGACGGCGCGCAAGCAAAATCGATGACTTTCGAGCTGGTTGGCCGCGGCCGATTGATGGCGACCGGCACGATCACGCCGGGAATTTCGCAGAGTTTTGCGGCGGAGGCCGAACGGCACGGCGAATATATCAGGACCGTGGTGCTGAATTCGCCGGGCGGCTCGGTGACCGACGCGCTGGCGATGGGGCGGCTGATCCGCGAAAAAAGATTCGCGACCGAAGTCGAAGCCGGAAAATATTGCGTGTCGTCGTGTGCTCTGGTGTTTGCCGGTGGCGTCGATCGGCTCGCCGGCGACAAGGCCGTGATCGGCGTGCACCAGGTGGCGGCGACCGGTTCGCCCGCGAACGGCCCTCCCCGCGATGAGATGCGCATTGCGCAAACCATCTCCGCGCAATGCGAGCAGTACCTGGGTGACATGGGCGTCAGTCTGCTGGTTTGGGTGCATGCCATGGAGACGCCACATGACAGGCTGTTCGCCTTCGCGCCCAGCGAGTTGAAATCGCTCAATATCGTGACGACGGCGGCGGTACCGGCAACTCAATCTGACACAACGAAGCCTGTCCCGGCTCGTCGCGACAAACGGAACGACGGAACCATCGCGCGTTAACCGCGTTGTTGGCCGTCAGCGGTGAAGCGGAGGTTTGTCATGCGGGTTTTTTTCGGAATGATTTTGGGGGCGCTGCTGCTGATTGCGGGCGTTTATGTGTATGATTCGATGTCGACCTCGACGGTCGCGAACGGCCAGGTCGCGGACGCTGGTCGGACCATCGTGAACTGGGACGTCGCGGCCGCCGACTGGGGTCTGTTGAAGCGGCGCGCGCATGATGACTGGATCAGGCTGTCGTCGAAATAATCGCGAAAAATATTCGCACACCAGCGCCTTCGCCGTTCGACGAGGGCGTTTTGTTGTTTTCCGCCGCTATTTCTTCGAAGCCAGCGCCTTGCGCGCGTCGGCGACGACCTGCGCGAACTGCGCCATGGTGAGCACACCCGGCACGCGGAATTTGCCGACAATGAAGGACGGCGTGCCCCGAAATTCGAACGCGGTCGCCTGGTCGTTGTTGCGCGCCAAAATCGCGTCGACCGCCTTGGCATTGGTAGCGAGGTCGTGCGTGGCGCGATCGACATCGATGCCGGCAGTAGCGAGCAGTTCGTTGATGCGCGGCTCGGTCAATTTCGAATTGACGCCGATCAAGGCATCGTGGGCTTGCATATATTTGCCCTGGTATTTGCAGGCCAGCGCCATCCGCGCCGCGACGACGGAGACCGGCCCCAGGATCGGCCAGTCCTTCAGCACCAGGCGGACCTTGCCGTCGTCCTGCACCACCTGCCGAAGTTCGGGTTCGATCTTGCGGCAATACGGGCACTGGAAGTCGAAATATTCGACGATCGTGATGTCGCCATCGGGGTTTCCGGCGACCGGAAGCTCCGGGTCGCGCAGCACCAAGGCTTCCGTCAGCACGGTTTCGCCGTCGCCTTCCGCCCGCGCCGCGCCCGGCGCGAGCGCCATGCCGAGCGTGCCGGCACTGAGGAGGCCGAGCGTTTCGCGCCGTGTGCGTCCCCGATGCAGCCGGGATCGCTCGATCGATTGGGTCATATCTGCTCTCCCGGCCGTGTCCTCAAAGCCTATACGCTCAAGATCCATACAAATTACGCGCCAACATATAGAGCGCCACCATAATAATGACAGCGGCAAACACCATATTGAGCGCGCCGCGCCGCGCCGCCAACAGGCGCGCGGAACGGGTGCCGATCAGTCCGCCGGCGACGCCGCCGGCGATGAACAATCCCGCCAATCCCCAGGAGATCAGGCCCGACCAGGCGTAGCTCATAGCCGTGGTCAGCCCGAACGCCGTCACCGCGACCAGTGACGAGGAGACCGCGTTCATGATCGACATGCCGGTCGCCAGCATCAAGGCCGGCACGATCAAAAATCCGCCGCCGATGCCGAAAAAGCCGGACAGCGTCCCGGTCGCAAGCCCGAGCCCGGCGATGGCGGGCATGTTGGTCCAGTCCATCTTGACGTCCGGCAGCCCGATCCGCGACCGCGTCTTGAGCATCAAGACTGCGATCACCAGCATCAGCAGCGCGAACAGCGCCAACAGCTTTTGGCCGTCGAGCATCTTGCCGAAGATCGAGCCCGTGAACGCGCCGACGATGCCGGCAGCGGCGAACATCAGCGCGCACGACCACACCACCGTGCCGCCGCGGGCATGGTTCGACAAATTGACCGCGGCGTTGGCGGCGACCGCGATGGCGCTGGTGCCGATCGCGACATGGGCGTCGCGCACGCCGACCACATAGACCATCAGCGGTACCGCGAGGATCGATCCGCCACCGCCGACCAGGCCCAGCGAAAACCCGACCAGCGCTCCCGATGCCAGTCCCAACGCGCCCTGCACCATGGAGATCATCGGAGGATTAACTTCGCTTGCACGATCACATCCTGGAAGGAATTTCTCCAAACCTCTAGGACGGCAGCATAAAGATTGCAACTCACATCAGCACGCCAACAGCGTCACCGCCAGCGGCACCAGGAACGACGTCACCAGCGCATTGAGCTGACGCTTGAGCAGGCGGACGCGCAGGCGTTCCTGTTTTATTGCTTCATCTTCGGCCAGAGCTTGCTGTTTCTCGAGCGCGGCCCGCGCAAGCGCGCGCAGCTGATCGCCAAGTCGGCAGAAAAACTGCTGGACGACGAAGCCTGAGCGCGGCCGGAGGAAATATCATCCGGCCGCGTCAGCGTTGATCAAGCGCCCTTCAGCTTGGTGTTGCACTGGCTGTAATAGCCGCCGCCCTTCTCGATCCACTTCAGGCCGCCATTTCCGTTGGTGGCCTTGTTGGCGTTGTACTGATCGACGCAGGTGTGCATCCGCGCCTTGCCCGCGCTGTCCTTGGCATACTTCGGATCGACCGCGCTCGGGAACACGGCGGGTCCGGAGGGCAGCGTCAGCGTCGGCGCCGCGGGGGCTGCTTCCTTCTTGGCCTCTTTCGGTGCCGCCGGCGCGGGAGCGGGAGCCGGTGCGGCCGCAGGCGTAGCGGCAGGCGCCGCGGTGGCATCGGCGCCGCATTCGGCCTTGCGGAAAGCGTTCCACTTCTGGCCGTTGAGCGTGCCGGCGGTCTTGGCAGCCTGATATTTTGCACTGCATTCCTGCGTGGTCAGGGCCTGCGCCGGCGCGATCGCCGAAAGCGCGGCAAAACCCGTTACCGCTGCAGCACACAATAATTTTGCTTGAATGGTCATCCTTGGTCTCCCTGGGCATGGCGAACTGAAGTTCCCCATCCTAGCGCAGCGTCGGCGCGCGACAAAGCCGCTATCAATTCGCTGTTCCAAAATATCGCATCGCGAATGCATCGACGATGGCGCTTCATTCATCTGGGGTTCATCATGGCGGCGCGACGTTGCGCCCCTCTTCAACCCGAGGTGCTCCCATGAAGACAGTTTCCTCCCGCGTCGCCGCGACCGCGATCGCGTCCCTGTTCCTGCTAAGCCCGGCGTTCGCGCAAACCACAGCGCCGGCGGCAACGCCAGCGCCGAAAATGGCGCCCGCGGAAAAGAAGATGGAGAAGCCGCGGACCGCAGCGTCCCTGGAATGCTCCAAGGAGGCCGACGAAAAGGGACTGAAAGGCAAGGAGCGCAAGAAATTCCGTTCCGAATGCAAGAAGACCGCCGCCGACAAGGGCGGTGCCGCCGCCGACAAGAAGTAAGCGGAAGGCGGGTCTGCCCTCAGGTCGCGCTACACCAACAGCTGTCATCACCCGGCTTGACCGGGTGATCCAGTACGCCGCGGCTTCTCGATTTATCCCTGCCTGCTCTGGAATACTGGGTCGCCCGGTCAAGCCGGGCGACGACAGTTGTGTTGTGTGACGGCGACGGCAGCGGCCTACACCCGCACCCTCCCACGCAATGCTGCATGTGCGTTGCGCATTTGTCGCCCGCTTGCGGATTTGCCATAAGGCGGCGTGAAGCAAATCACCGCATCGACGGCGCTTTCCGGCGAAGGCCGCGCCAAGATCCTCGGCATGCTCGAAACGCTCGTCATCGGTGGCGCCGGTGGCTTGCTGTCTCTTTGGGCACACCTTCCGGGCGGTCTGATTTCGGGCGCCATGATCGCGGTCGGCGCCGCCGCCCTGGCCGGCCGGCCGCTCATCGTGCCGGCGCACGTCACCCAGACCGTGCTGGTGCTACTCGGAATTTCGCTGGGCTCGGTGATGTCGCGGCAACTGATCCAGCACATCAGCGCCTATCCGCTGACCATCGGCCTGTTGGCGCTGGCGACGTTCTGCTCGACCTTCGGCTCCAGCCTCTATCTGCAGCGCGTGCATGGCTGGGACCGCATGTCGGCGTTTCTGGCCGGGTGCCCCGGCGCGTTGTCGCAGATCACCATCCTCGCGGTGGAGCGCGGCGCCGACCTGCCGGCAATCGCCGTGGTGCAGACCATGCGCGTCATCATCCTCACCGCCGCCCTGCCGCTGGTGCTGACGCTGACCGGGATCGCACCGTCGGCGCCGCCGACCATGATCATGGCGGTTGCTTCCCCGCTCGGACTTCTCGAGCTGATCGCGGCTTCGCTGGCGGTGGCGCTATGCTTGCGGCTTGTAAAATTTCCGGCGAGCTGGATGTTCGGCGCGATGATCGCCTCCAGCGTGCTGCATGGTGCGGGATGGGTCGAGGGCGGCCTGCCGCCATGGATGCGCGGGGTGGCGCTGGTCGGGGTCGGGTCACTGATCGGCAGCCGCTTCGCGCGGATGAAGGCCAAGGTTCTGGTCGGACATATCCATGCCGCGCTCGGCTCGTTCGCGATCGCGATTTTGATTTCGGGGATCTTTGTCGCGGTGATCGCGCTGACCACGCAAGTGCGCGTTTCCGACGTCATCGTCGCCTTCGCGCCGGGGGCGATGGACGCGATGCTGGCGCTGGCGCTGACCCTGCACATCGATCCGATCTTCGTCGGCGCGCATCATCTGTCGCGTTTTGTCTTTGTCACCATCGCAATCCCCGGCATCGTCCATCTGTTCGGACGGCCGCAAGACGATGTGGACGATTAGGCCCGGGTGGGCAAAGGCGCTCTTTGCGCCGTCCCACCATTGATGTGATCGCGATCTTGAATGGTGGGCACGCTTCCGCCTTCGCTCTCTGAGCTACGGCGGACAAGTCGCTTTGCCCACCCGGCTCGCTTCGTCGCTATCGCTCCTCGCAAAGACGACGGATCGCGTCCATGAACTCGCGATTATAAAAATTCGTTTATAAACAGATGCGTGAAGCAAGCTCGCATTCTCATGCTGCGATGGGCATTTCCTGAAGATCGGGGGTTCCCACACGGCAAGGAAATTGAGCCATGACGAAAAATCTCGCTTTGGCCGCATCGATCATGATGCTGGCCACGATCTCAGGACAGGCGCTGGCGGGCACGGCTGCACCGGAAGCCCGGTACTGGCCCGAAACGACCGCCCCCTCGGACCGCCAGGTACACGCCTACAATGCCTTCAATGCCTACGAGCCGGCGAGCCAGACGGTGGAGTCCGATGCACACCGTTATCACGGTGGACCGAAATACAACGATTGACGTTTGAGGTTCTCAACATGGCTCTCGCCAATGGTGAGAGCCATGTCACGTCCGCACCGAACGCGCGATGCCCCAACCTGCGACCGCGGCCATCAACAGCGAGATCAGCACATTGTAGCCGGCGAGCGAGAGGCCGAGGAAACGCCACTGCACCTCGTCGCAGCGGATCACTTTGACGGTGTCGAGCCGCTGCAAAAGCGTGCCGGCGCTGCCGAGATTGCCGACCGGGCCGGTGCAATCGGTCGGCCCCTGCCAAAATTGCCACTCGACGCCGGCGTGATAGGTGCCGAGCCCGGCATTGCCGAGCGCTGCGAGCGCGATGATGACGAGCCCGGCGATCAGCACCGCGCGCGGTGCGCCCCTTGCCGCAGCCAGCGCAACCAGCGCCGCCAATGGAATGATCGCATAATAGGCGTAGCGCTGCTCCAGGCACAGCGGACAGGGCAGGATTTCCAGCACGAGCTGGAAGAACCAGGCGCCCGCAATCGTCGCCGCCGCGATCACGAGGATTGCAAGGGCCGCCGTCAAAGCAGGGTTGGCGTCGCCGTGCCGAAGCGTGGGGATTGCGGTCGTATCTGACGTCACATTCGCCTCCGGCGGCCGGAATACGCCAAAAAACAAGGACAGGCCGTTTGCGAGAACGCCGTGCTCAGACAATAGGCCATGTCCGAAGCGTCCTAGCCCCCGAACCCGCCGCTGTCGAGGCGGAGTGCAATCACATCGCCGCGGGTTGACCGGGCTTCGCCGCCCGCTATATTCCGCCGGCTTCGTGACCTCGGGCTTTCCGGCTTTAGGGTGCGAAATGCCCCTGTGGCGGAACTGGTAGACGCGCTCGACTCAAAATCGAGTTCCGCAAGGAGTGCTGGTTCGATTCCGGCCAGGGGCACCAAAAGCTCTTCTCATAGCACCACATAGCATCTCATAAACCCTTGCAGCAGAGGCACTTCTGCGACTTTTTGACTCCAAGGCGGAGCATGGAATTTCATGACTTCTCCCCGAAATGCGGGTACAGTTGCGGGTACGAAATGTGAACTTGAGAGGTCGTACCCGCATGCCCCTCACCCAGTTTGCCATCGTCAACGCGGCCCCCAAGGAAAAGCCCTATAAGCTTGCCGA
>Ga0185299_10003619_pt1 | contig 20046 bp, 18 predicted proteins | sample PaiPotPPA55metaG_FD_128002 | JGI IMG/M metagenome (GOLD analysis project Ga0185299, IMG submission 128002) | Iron sulfur acid spring bacterial and archeal communities from Banff, Canada, to study Microbial Dark Matter (Phase II) - Paint Pots PPA... ...
TTTCCGAAACCGGACAATTTTCCTTGGCCTATGATTTCGGAACCAAGGCGATCCAGGCGATCGGCTCGGCCCTCGATATTGTGTTGTTTCAGATCGCGGTCGCGACGCACGAATTGCACGGTCCGTTCCAGGCGAGGCGGCAGATCGCCCGCAACATGACCATCGTTATCGCCATGGTTTTGCCGGCATGCACGGGGCTTTGGCTGACCCTTCCTTCGATTGAGCAATTGGCCGTGCCAGAGGCATTTCGAGGCCATTTCGACTTGCTCTTGCCTCTGATGATGACCGGCCTCTTCTCCATGGCCATGATTCAATACGCCATAAATCCGGTTTTCCAGATCGAGAAAAAAACCGCGCCTTTGATTGTCGCGGCCTTGGCGGCTTGCGCCGCCGATGCTCTGATGCTCTTGATTTTGCCACAAGATGCCGGCGCCTCTAACCTCGCCATCGCCCAGGCCGGCGCGATGCTGGCCGCGCTCGTTGTGCTGATCGGTTTCGCAAGCCGGGCGAAACGGCAATGGCCGCGTCCACGCGATCTCGCCGTCACGGTTTTCGCCAATGCCTTGATGTCCGCGATCGTTCTGCCGATGCGCGCTCAAGAGCCAGGACTTGCGACACTTGTCGAACAGATTTCCACCGGCGTAGCTGTCTACGCTGTCGTCGTGTTGGGGTTCGATGTCGCCGGGTTGCGTGGCCTCACGATCGCACGTCTGCGCCTAACGGTTGCGCGGATGAAGACGCTTTAGGTTTTCGCGCAGGCGGCCGCCGCGTCGCATGAGCAACGTCGTCCAACCGTCGATGTCGATCCGCCGTGCCAGAGAGGTGCCTTGCCTCCCATATGCGGCGGCGACGCCTGGAACATCGCGCCCGATGAGACCGGAGAGAATAATCTCCGCACGGGGCGCCGCTAATCTTGCGATTTGCGGCGCGAGATCGCGCAGCGGGCGGGCGAGAATATTCGCAAGCACCAGATCGTAAGGTCCCCCTGCCCGCAACACCGGGTGCGCCGCGCCTTTTCCGAGGACTGGACGCACCAAGCTTGCGACGCGATTGCGTTTTGCGTTGGCGCCGGCCGCTTTCACGCAAATACTGTCGATGTCCCCGGCGTGAATTCTGCGCTTGAGCAATTTGGCCGCCGCGATGGCAAGGACGCCGGAGCCGGTGCCGAGATCGAGGATGGCGTGGGGCCGCCGCTCGCGCGCGACGAGATCCAGCATGTGGAGGCAGCCGCGCGTCGAACCATGGTGGCCGGTGCCAAAGGCAAGTGCTGCCTCGATCTCGATTGCGATGTCATTCGACTTGACCGCGTCGCGTGCGTGCGCGCCATGAACGATGAAGCGTCCCACCCGCACTGGCTTCAGCTCTTCGAGGGAAGCGGCAACCCAGTCGCGCTCATCGACGCGGCCGAAGGTTGCCGCGCGGGCGGCGGCGTCACCCGCGGCGGCGGCGACAAGAGCGCGGACATTTGCTTCGTCTGGCCGAGCGCCAAAATAGGCCTCAACGATCCAGGGACCCTTGTCCCAATCGCTTGGGTCCGGCGCCTCCTCGAAGGCTGCGGCGGCGGTCGTGGCCGGATCGAACGTCTCGACAACGATGGCGGCGATCCTGCGCGCCGCCGCCTCGTCGCAGGAAAGACGCATGACATGCATGGCGCCATTTGGGGGCAGGCCTTCGAGCATGGCGGCAGCTACCATGGAGCGTTGCGAACGGCAATGGGAGCTTGCCCGCCACGCCGATAATCACGGCGCGTTTCATCGGGATCGAAAATTAGCATTGGGGGTCCTCGCACGGCGTCAATCCTACATGCGCAAGGCGCGGCGCTTGTCTTTTAAACGTTCGCGGACGCACCGAACCGAGGCTCCGGGGCTCGATCAAGGGCTTGCGATATGATACCCTTGAACTCCGGCGGATTTAATGGAGGAGGCTGCCGTTCTGTTGCCTCGGCTGGCGCTATGTCTGCCATTGCGCGAAAGGTCTGTAATGCACAAAGGCCGGCTAGAAGCCATCACCGACGGGGTGATCGCCGTCATCATCACCATTATGGTGTTGGAGATGAAGGCGCCGCCAGGCACTGACTTTGCCGCGCTCGCATCAACCCTGCCGGTGTTCATCACCTATGCACTGAGCTACACGAATGTCGCCATCTTTTGGAACAACCACCACCACATGCTGCAGGTCAGCGAGCGGGTCGATGGCCGGTCGCTGTGGGCAAATTTGTTCTTGTTGTTTTGGCTTTCCCTGGTGCCGTTCGTGATCCGTTGGATGAACGAGACCGGTTTTGCGGCGCTGCCGACGGCGGCCTACGGACTCGTTCTTGTGATGGCCGCGATCGGCTATCTTTTGCTGGAGCGGATGCTGATCGCATGCAATGGCGCGGATTCGGCCTTGGCGCGCGCCGTCGGAAGCGATTTGAAAGAGAAGCTTTCACTCTCGATCTACGCCGCGGCGATTCTGCTTGCCTTTGTTCAACCTTGGATCGGGATCGTACTCTATATTGCTGTTGCGCTCATTTGGTTTATTCCCGACCGGCGTATCGAAAAGAAAATCTAAGCAGCCCACCTGGTTGGCGCGGCGCCGTGGTGTGCCGCTTGCCTCGGTCCACAAGGAGTTGCGCGGCGCGGGACGTGTGTTGGGTGTGCCCATGCTGGGACGAATTTGCGGAGAAACGCCACATGGGTACAAACATTGACAGAGGATCCAAGATCACGACCCAGCTTGGGCTTTTCAATCATGATACGGAGCTCGCGACGGGGACCGGTTTTTTCTACAAATGGGATGCTCAATCCTTTCTTATTACGAACTGGCACATCGTCAGCGGACGAAATCCCCAAACACTCCAGCCGCTTTGTAACCACGGTGGCATCCCTGATCGAGTAAAGTTTAAGGTACGCTGTCGTGGCTCTAATGCGGATTGGAAACGATCGAGCGCCCGCTCTATGAGGATACAGATGATAGCGCACCCAGCAAACCTATTTGGTTAGAGCACGCGTACCATCACAACAAAATAGATGTTGTCGCGATTCCGATATGTATTCCCGTATGGGGTGAGGTGACTACGATTGACGAGGTGAATACAGCACGCATGCGGCTTAGAGTGGCGACCGACGTGTTCATTCTCGGCTATCCGAAGGGCATTAGTGGTGGGGAATTTCCAATCTGGAAGAGAGCCAGTATTGCAACTGAGCCCTACATTCAGCTTGACGCGCTTCCGAAGATGCTAGTTGACACCGCAACACGCGAAGGAATGTCGGGAGCGCCAGTAATTGCGGTAGCTCGCAGAGGCGTTCTTGAACCTGAAGCGGGATTGGCAGGCAATTGGGACCCCGGGTGTCGATTCGTCGGCGTGTATTCTGGTCGACTTGGTCATGGTGAACTGGAAGCACAACTCGGAATTGTTTGGAAGGCCCAGGCGGTTGATGAGATTGTGCAAGGTCAGACCAAGGGCAAAAGCAGTTTTTCCCTTTAGTCCCGATATAACGCTCCGTAGCCCGCCCCGCCGCATGCGAACACGCGAAGGGGAATTCTCACCTTGACATTGCAGACTACGGAAAGATTGAAAATGCGCATTCGACTTAACGGGTGGCAAAATCCTCTCTGTGGTTTGGGCGGTCACCGGCTATCTCTGGGAGGAAACGTCAATCATGCGCCGCAATCTCGACATGGCAACCCTTGATGAGAAGCTTTGCCTGGAGTATCCGCAAGCCTACGCCGCTGACGTTGACTGTGTGGATAAGTTCAGGAAAAGTTACGACTTCCTCGTCAAGGGAACTGCGCCGATAACGAATGGAGCCATGTGGGCCTGGTCCCGATCCCTTTCGCGTGGCTTATCGTTTATGCGCTCATCGGCCTTTGGCGCTGGATAAGACGCGGATTCAACAATTAGTGGCTGCAATGTCAAGGGGAGCATTCCCCGAAAAAGGACCACCACGCCGGAGCCGGAGCGCGCATGGCTGGCGACGATATCGAAGGACCGTTCCCACCCGCCAGCGAGGCGGAGTGGCGAACGCTCGTCGAACGCGTGCTCGACGGCCGGCCTTTTGAATCGCTTGTCTCGACGACATTCGAAGGGCTGAAGATCGCGCCGCTTTTTCAGCGCCCCACAAATGAAAGTGCGCGGGCGGTGCGGCAAAAGCCGGGCGCCTGGACAATCTCGCAACGGATGGATCATCCCGAGCCCGAGACCGCGAACCAAATGGCCCGCGCGGACCTCACTGGGGGTGCCGATGCGCTGACCCTCGCCGTTTCGCAAGCGCAACCGGCGCGTGGTTTCGGCGTGCGGGTCGACTCCGAGCGGGACCTCGATGCCGCGTTAGCCAGGATCGACCTCGATCTCATATCGCTACGCCTCGATGCGGGGCCGCGCGCGCTCGACATCGCGCCCGCCTTTGCTTCGATGGCGCGAAACCGCCGTTTGACTTCGGCTTCGCTCGATGTTGATTTCGGCCATGATCCGGTTGGGCATCTCGCGCGGACGGGCGTTTTGACCCCCGGGCGCGGCGTAGCGGAGATGCACAAACTCTTACGCGGCGCGGGGTTTGCCGGGCACTTGCTTCTCGCCGATGGGCGGCCTTATCACGAAGCAGGCGCGGGGGAGGCCCAAGAACTTGGGTGCGTGATCGCAACGGGGGTCGAATATCTCCGGCTGCCTGAAGCCAATGGTCTTTCGCTTGAAGATGCGCGGAGCGAGATCGCGTTTCTTCTCGCCGCCGACGCCGATGAATTCTTGTCTCTCGCCAAATTCCGCGCCTTGCGGCTTCTCTGGGCGCGCGTTGAGTCAGCCTGCGGCCTGACGCCGAAACCGATGCGCCTCCATGCCGAGACCGCTTTCCGGATGATGACGAAATATGATCCGTTCGTGAACATCTTGCGCACGGCGATGGGTGTATTTTGCGCAGGCGTGGGCAGCGCGGATGCGGTTACCGTCTTGCCTTTCACTTTGGCGCTCGGCCTGCCAGACGATTTCGCGCGGCGTATCGCGCGCAACACGCAGCTTATTTTGATCCATGAGGCGAAGCTTGCAAAAGTCGCCGATCCCGCCACCGGTGCCGGAAGTTTCGAAGCCCTGACGGAGGAGCTTTGCAAGCGCGCGTGGAGCCTGTTCCAAGATTTCGAGGCGCAAGGCGGCATGATCGCTTCTCTTCGCGCGGGCGCGCCGCAAAGGGAGATCGCCGCGACGGCGGCGGCGCGCCGCGAGGCCATCGCGCATCGCACCCTTGCGATCACCGGGACGAGCGCATTTCCTCTTCTTGCGGAAGCGCCGGTCAAGGTGCTCGAACCAACGCCCACCGCAGCCAATGAGAGTCCCGCGGCGGGAGACTGCGTTCCCCTGCCCTCGCGGCGCGACGCGGAGCCTGACGAGAGATTGCGCGCGGCTTCGGATGAACAATTCCGTAGAACCGGGGAGCGGCCAAAAATATTTCTCGCCAATCTCGGGAAGCCCCAAGGCTTCGCGGCGGCTGCCGCTTTCGCCATAAATTTTTTCGCGGCGGCGGGAATCGAGGCTGTAAGCAATGAGGGCTTCGAGACTGCGCAAGAGGCGGCCAATGTGTTCCGCGCTTGCGGCTGCAAGATCGTTTGCATCTGCGCCCCGGGGGCGGTTTCAATGCAAGCTCTGAGCGACGCCGCGTGGGCGTTACGCGGGGCGGGGGCGGCGCGCATATATCTCGCGGGAGGCGAGCCAGGAGAGGCAGAAACAGCTTTGCTGGCAGGGGTCGCAGAATTTATTTGCGCTAGCGGCGATGTTCCGGCTATTCTGGAAGACACGCTCGCTGTGGCCCTTGGCGAACGGCAGAGCTAGAGGGTGCAAAGTCAGGGAAGGGACTAAGATGACGCCCGCAGGATATTCGGGTCTCGCCGCCTCGCTCATTGGCGCTGCGGCGATCAACGCGGCGCATGCGCAAGGCGGATTCGCGGTGCGACAAAATCATGACGGCATCTACGCTGTCGATATCGTCACGCGGCAAGGAAGTTGCGACAGGGACTATCATTGGAAGATTTCCGTGTCCGGCGGGCGCGTCAGCTCGGCCGGGGACACGCCAATGGAAGCCTCCGGCCAGATCAATCAACGCGGCATCGTAAACTTGGCGTTCCAGCGCTTCGGCCAGGTCGCCACGGTTATCGGAACGCTCGGGATGGGGTCTGGCTCGGGGAGCTGGTCGTCAACGACGATGCAATGCGCCGGTTCATGGAGCGCAAGCCGGCAAGGCTGACCGGCAAGGGTAAACGAGCGGCTTTGGCGAGAACGATGGTTTTTTCGCGCGGGCCAAACTACAATAACGGGGTATGCGTGGCGCCCGGAAAGGTGCCCCTTGAGCCGCGTCCCCGATTTTTCTAAGCTGCCGTTTGCCCTGGCGCCGATCCAATTCGAGGACGTCCGCGCGGAGCCCTGGTTGACGCCCGAAGGCGTCGGCGTCGCGCCCGTTTACCACGCAAGCGACATTGCGGGGCTCGATTGCCTCGATTGTTTCCCCGGCATCGCGCCTCACGTGCGCGGCCCTTACCCCGCCATGTATGTCGAGCGGCCTTGGACCATCCGGCAATATGCCGGCTACTCCAGCGCCGAAGAGTCGAATGCCTTCTACCGCCGCAATCTCGCCGCCGGGCAAAAGGGGCTTTCGGTCGCTTTCGACCTTCCGACACATCGTGGCTATGATTCGGATCATCCGCGCGTAGTCGCGGACGTCGGCATGGCCGGCGTCGCGATCGATTCGATTTACGACATGCGGAGCCTTTTTTCGGGGATACCACTCGACGAGATCTCTGTGTCGATGACGATGAGCGGCGCGGTTTTGCCGGTGCTCGCCCTCTATATCGTGGCGGCCAGCGAACAAGGCGTGCCGCCCGCCAAGCTCACCGGGACGATTCAGAACGATATCCTCAAGGAATTCATGGTCCGCAACACCTACATCTATCCGCCGAAGCCGTCGCTGCGCATCGTTTCCGACATTCTTGCCTTTACGGCGCGGCACATGCCGAAATTCAATTCGATCTCGATCTCCGGCTATCACATGCAGGAGGCGGGCGCGACCGCAGATCTCGAACTTGGCTACACGCTGGCCGACGGGCTCGAATATATCCGTGCCGGACTTGCAGGCGGTCTTAAGATCGATCGCTTCGCGCCGAGGCTGTCGTTTTTCTTCGGCGTTTCGATGAATTTTTTCATGGAGGTGGCGAAGCTGCGCGCCGCCCGCCTCCTCTGGGCGAAACTCATGCAAGGCTTTCATCCGGCTAACGAAAAATCCCTCGTCCTGCGCACGCACACGCAAACATCTGGCTGGTCGCTCGCCGCGCGGGATGTTTTCAACAATATCGTGCGCACGCAAATCGAGGCGATGGCGGCGACGCAAGGCCAAACCCAATCCTTGCACACCAACGCGCTCGATGAGGCGTTGGCGCTGCCAAGCGATTTCTCGGCCCGCATCGCGCGCAACACCCAGCTCTTCTTGCAACAGGAAAGCGGCACCACGCGCATCATAGATCCGTGGGGCGGCTCCTACTATGTCGAGCATCTCACCGCGGCGCTCGCCGGCCGGGCATTTGCGCATATCGAGGAGATCGAAGCGATCGGCGGCATGGCGAAGGCCATCGAGACGGGCATCCCGAAAATCCGCATCGAGGAAGCGGCCACCAAGACCCAGGCGCGAGTCGACAGCGGGATCGAAGCGGTGGTCGGGGTCAACAGGTTCAAACCCGAGATCGAGGAAGATCTTCAGATTTTGAAAGTCGATACGGTCGCCGTTCGCGCGCGGCAGATCGCCAAGCTCGAACGTTTGAAGGCCGAACGCGATTCCGGCCAAGTTCAGCGCGCGCTTGATGCCTTGACGGAACGCGCGGGGACCAACGCAAATCTCCTTGAGCTAGCGGTCGAGGCCGCGCGGGCCAAGGCGACGGTCGGCGAAATATCCTTCGCGCTCGAAAAAGTGTTCGGCCGCCATCGGGCGGGGATCGCGGCGGTTTCCGGCGTCTATGAGAGGGAATCGGGCGCCGGCTCACAGGGCATCATGCGCGTCAAGGATTTGGTCGAGGCGTTCGCCGAAAACGAAGGGCGGCGTCCGCGCATCTTTGTCGCGAAAATCGGCCAGGACGGGCATGATCGCGGCCAGAAAGTCATCGCCTCCGCGTTCGCCGACCTTGGCTTCGAGGTCGAAATTGGGCCGCTGTTCGCGACGCCCGGGGAAGCCGCGCGGCAAGCGATTGAAAATAACGTCCACATCGTCGGTGTTTCGTCGCTTGCCGCCGGGCATCTGACTTTCGTGCCGCAACTGCGCGCGGCGCTTTTGCGTGAAGGTGGCGCGAACATCGTGATTGTCGTGGGCGGCGTCATTCCGGTCGAGGATTTCGACGCGCTGCACGAGGCCGGGGTGGCGGCGATTTTTCTCCCAGGCACGGCGATTCCGGAAGCGGCGGCGCGGCTTATCGAACTGCTCAACGACAGGCTTGGCTATCGGCAGAAAGACGTGGCGGAATAAGGAACCGCCACGATATTGCTGGTTTATTTCGCGCGCGGGTCATTTTTTGTTGCGCCGAAGCCAATACTCGACCCAAGGCAAAATGGCGGCGGCAACGAACCAGCTGAGCTCATAGCGACCCGTTAGAATAATGAAAACGATGCCGCCGAACGTCAAGCCGAGACTAATGGCAATGATGCCTTGGCGACTTTTGAGGTAACGGAGGATGGCTCTGTCTCTAGGTGTCATGGCCAAAACCTGTTATGCGCCGGTCCACTGAACAACGTAGACGCTTAGAGCCTGTTTCAAAAGCCCTGCCCTCATCCTGAGGAGCCCAGAAGGGGGCGTCCCGAAAAATGCGCCGCGCGGCTTCCGGGGCGCCCTCGCCCTTCGAGATGCTTGCTTCGCAAGCTCCTCAGGGTGAGGGCATAGGTGCTGCATAAGTTTTGAAGCAGGGTCTTAACACAAAATCCAGGGGGGAGGCGCACACCGCCCGAGCCTCCCAAAGGCCCGGCAACGGCGCGATCGCGTATCATGGAATTCAATCGTGCCGTCAAGGCCGCTAGCGTCCTCCCCGCGACGCTTGAGGCTTGCGGCGGCATCGAAGACCGGTATGATGCGGCCAGGATTGCTGGCGATGTGCAGGATGGCTAATTAGACGCTTGTTTTGTCCAAAAACCACAGTTTGCAGAGATTTTTTCAACTTACAATGGAGGGAAGTTTTATGTTGCGCATTCTTTTCGGCGTTGTGGCCCTCGCGTTATGCACACCGGCGCTCGCCTGCGACGGCCAGACCGGCAAGGTGATTTTCGAGGATAAGTTCACCGACGATTCGGGAGGTTGGGCTTTCGACAGTGGCCTCGCTCTCAAGGCGCCCGGAGCCACGCTTACGCTTCCCGCGGCTGATGGAGGCGCGACGCGGGCTGCGCTCAATCAGACGTTCAATGCCACGGAGGGAGACTTTTGTGTGGAAATGTCTTTCCCGCCTGACGCGGCGCAATTAGCCTCGCAAATCGGCGTTACGTTCCTGGCCACGGACAATCTGAATTTGTGGTTGGCCGGCGTTTCTGCCGATGGCAAGGCGGCCCTCTTGAAGCTAGTTAACAACAAGTGGTCCTTCGTTTGGACGACGGCGGCGCCGAATAACCTCGTCAAGATCGGGCCCACGGATGTGAACTCCGTGCGAGCGGTCGTCAAGAATGGGACGGTCACGGTCATCGTGAACGGGCAGACGATCAGGAGCGTCCGCACTCAAATGCCGAACGGCGATCTCAGGTTCGGATTCAAAGCGGAGTACGACAAAACGTCGGCCACGCCGGTTGAGTTTCCCGTCCGCTCTTACAAGGTAACCTCCGGGGAGTGAGGCAAAACCACCGGCCGGACGGCACCGGCGCCGCGAACCCGGCGGCCGGTCATCCAGACCTTCGCTTTCTTCAGTGCCCAATCGAGGGGCTTTCCATGTTGCGTATTCTTTTCGGGGCGCTCCTATTGTTTGTGCCGGGGGCGTTCGCCTGCGACGGCCAGACCGGCAAGGTGATTTTCGAAGATAAGTTCACCGACGATTCGGGTGGGTGGCGCTTTGACGAGAGTTTCGTTCTCAAGGCGCCCGGAGCCACGCTTACGGTCGCCGCGGCTGATCGGGCCAGGGTGCGGGCGCCGCTCAATCAAACGTTCACTGCCACCCGAGGAGATTTCTGCGTGGAAATGTCCTTCCCGGCGGACGCGGCGCAATCAGACGCGGCTATCGGCGTAACGTTCATGGCCACGGACGATGAGAATTTCTGGGCAGCGGAAGTTCATGCCGACGGCAAGGCCCAGCTTTGGAAGGAGACCAATAGCAAGTGGTCCAGGGTTTGGGAAGCCCTGACGAACAACCTCGTCAAGACCGGCCCCACGGACGTGAACTCCGTGCGAGCGGTTGCCAAGAACGGGACGATCACTGTCATCGTGAACGGGCAGCCGGTCAAGAGCGTCCGCGCCCAAATCCCGAGCGGCGATCTCAAGTTCGGGTTTTATGCGGAGCAGAACAAACCGTCGGCCACGCCGGTTTCGTTCACCGTGCGCTCCTACAAAGTGGACCGCCGTGGAATGAGGCCAAACCGCCGGGCCGCCGTCATGGAAGCGGCCTGGCTTCATGGCCCGCCAAAAGCCGGTGAAGCTCCGCCCGGACGCTCGCCGGATCGGGCAGACGATAGTGCGCATCGCTCGCAATGCCGGTGGGGCCTACCCGCACCGAAACCCCGCCTTGCGCATTGACGAAAAAAAACCCGCTTTCGTCGGTCAAATCATCGCCGATAAAGACCGGCTTGCGGCCCAAAAAAGGCGGGTTTGCCAGCAAGGCAGCAATGCCTTTTCCCTTGTCGTGGTGCGCTTGCTTGAGTTCGGCGACCATCTTGCCTTCCTGCACCGCAAGACCACTTTGTTGCGCGAGCGCGCCAAGAAACTCCAAGACCTCATGGGCGAGTTCCGGCCTTTGCCGGAAATGGATCGCGAGCGCCGCGCCTTTGTCCTCCAGTCTTAAGCCTGGATGGGCCGCCGTGAAGTCCGCGAGAGGCTGCCGGACGCAATTCATCGCGCCATCGTTGGGGCTGTTGCCGCGGGACCTATCCGGAAACCGAATTTCCGCGCCGTGCAATCCTGATACGGGAAAAATCAGCGGCGCGAAAATACGATCGATGTCCTTTATTGCGCGCCCGCTGACGAGGGCTAGCGCACCACGCGCGGCCCCGGCAAGTTCGGCAAGCAGCGTACGCAATGTTTCATCCGCGACAACATCCTCGGGGCGCGGCATAATGTCGAGGAGCGTGCCATCGGCATCGAGAAAATAAGCGCAGGAGGAAAGAGGCGCTATCCTTGCGAGATCGCCAGGCTGCATGGAGGCGGAACCCTACCAAACCCCAGTGTTGGGCATGGACGCCCAAGGCTCGCGCTTCGGCAAGGGCGCGCCCTTTTGCAAAAGCTCGATCGAAATATTGTCCGGCGAGCGGATGAAGGCCATCGCGCCGTCGCGCGGCGGCCGATTGATGGTGACGCCCACCTTCATGAGCCTGTCGCATATCGCGTAAACATCCTCGACGGCATAGGCCAGATGCCCGAAGTTGCGGCCGCCAGTATAGACTTCCTTGTCCCAGTTATAGGTCAGCTCAACGAGCGGCGCCTTGAATTTCGTGGCGCGATCCACGTCTCCCGGCGCGGCGAGAAACACGAGCGTGTAACGGCCGGTTTCGTTTTCGGTTCGCCGCGTTTCGACGAGACCGAGCTTATTCACGTAGAAATCGAGCGATTGCTTAAGATCCGCGACGCGGACCATGGTATGCAGATATTCCATGATCTCTCCTCTTAACCTTATGCCGCTGGTCCTACCCGGGCGCCGTCCAACCAAACGCCAGCCGTTCGTTTGCCATGATATATAGCATTGACGCGTGGCCATGCCGCGCCTCTTGATGTGTGCTTGAGCTGAGAGGTCCGATGAGCGGAATGTCCGCGCCCGCGAAACGGCCGGCCTCGATGAACGGGGCCAACCGGCTGAAGGAGAGGGCGGCGCTTACCTCGATCGCGGTGAGCGCGCTGATGACGGCGGCAAAATTCACCGCCGGGCTTGCCTCGGGCTCGCTCGCGATCCTCTCCGAGGCTGGCCACAATCTCGCCGACGTGGCAACGACCATCCTCACCTATTTCGCGATACGGATCGGGAACAAGCCCGCCGACGAGGATCATCAATTCGGCCATGCCAAGGTAGAGCCATTGGCGGCTTTGCTCGAAACCGGTTTCTTGTTCGCGCTCGCCGTTTACATACTGATCGAGGCGATCAAGCGGCTTGCGGGCCACGACACAATGATCGATGCCAATCCTTTCGCCTTCGGGGTTTTGATTGCCTCGATCATCGTGGATCTGGTGCGTTGGCGGTCGCTGAAGCGGATCGCCGCGACGACGAAAAGCGATGCGCTCGCCGCCGACGCGCTGCATTTTTCAAGCGATATGGTAAGCTCCGCCCTGGCGCTCTGCGGGATCGCCGCCGCGCATTACGGCTATCCGCAAGGCGACGCCTTGGCGGCATCGGGACTTGCTATCTTCATCGCGGTCGCGGGCTTTCAGATCGGCCGGCGCACCGTCAATACGCTCGTCGACGCGGCGCCGAAGGGCCTTTCCTCGCAAATCAGATCGATCGCGCAAACCGTTCCGGGGGTGGTCAAGGTCGAGACGCTCCGGCTGCGCCCGGCCGGAGCCGAGGTTTTCGGCGACATTGCGGTCACCGTGTCGCGGACCTTACCGCTTGAAAACGCCGCCGCGATCGAAGCGAATGTCGCGGCCGCGATCGCAGCCCAGCACCCCGAAGTCGCCGTCACGGTCGCGGTGCAGCCGATCGCGCTCGACGACGAGACGATGCTCGAACGCGTTCTTCTGATCGCGGCCAAACGCCACGTTCCGGTTCATCACGTGACCATCCAGGAAATCGAGGGGCGGACTGCGATCAGTTTCGACGTCGAACTCGACGGCCGCATGACGCATGGCAATGCGCATGAGATCGTCTCCGGACTTGAGAGCGAGATCGGCCGCGAGCTCGGCCCCGGCGTTGAAGTCGAGTCCCATATCGAGCCGTTGGAGCCTCGCCCATTGCGAGGCCACGACGCGCCGCCGGCGACACGCGCGGAAATTGCCCATGCCCTCGCGAAAATAGTATCCAAAACGGGACCAATTCGCGATGTGCACGGCGTCCGGGTGAGGACAACGCCGGACGGTTTGGTCGTTAACTACCATTGCCTGGTCAGCCCTTACCTCAGCGTCGACGAAGTGCACGAACATGTCGACGAGCTCGACCGGAAAATGCGCGCCGCGTTCACCGGCATCGTCAGAATCGTCGGCCACGCCGAGCCGTTGCGCACGTGAGCGAAGATCCCGCCGCTTCGCTCCCGCCCTTTGCCATGCTCGCCTCCTTGTTGCGGGCACGCCGCTTCGCGGGTTTGTTCTGGTGCCAGTTTTTTTCCACCTTCAACGATAATTTCGTGCGCAACATGTTCGCCACGCTGATCCTGTTCCGGCTCGGCGAAACGGAGGCTGGCCCGTTGATCACCCTCGCTCTTGGCACTTTCATGGCTCCCTCGCTTTTCCTCTCAGGGCTTGGCGGCGAAATGGCGGATGCGCATGACAAAGCGTGGCTTGCGCGGCGGCTCAAACTAGCTGAACTAGGGGTCCAGCTTGTCGCGGCCGCGGGCCTATGGCTTTCCTCCTTGCCGCTACTTTTTACTGCGCTGTTTGGGCTCGGCGTCATCTCGGCTTTGTTCGGCCCGGTGAAATACGGGATCCTTCCCGACCTTCTGGCAAAAGAGGAACTCCTTTCCGGCAACGCTCTCGTCGAGGCGGCTACCTTCATCGCCATCTTTTTGGGCCTGATCGCGGGCGGCCTGTCCGTCATGGGACGCTCGCTGGAAGGTACCGTCTTGCAGCTTTTGGCAATCGCCATCGCCTGCTTCGCCGCTAGTCTCTTTATTCCGCCGACAAGTTGCGCCGCGCCTGGTCTTCGCGCGAACGTCAATGTCTTCGCGTCGACATGGGCGTTCCTTCGCGAAATCGCGCATGATCCAGTCCTCTGGACAAGGAGCGTGGCGGTCTCCTGGTTTTGGATGAGCGGCGCGGTGGCCATTTCGCTGGTGCCGGTGGTCGCCCGCAACAAGACCGGCGGCGGCATAGAGGTCGAGACGGCGTTGACCGCGTTGTTCGCGCTAGGCATCGGGACCGGTGCGATTGCCGCGGCGGTGATCGCGCGCGGGCGGATTTACTTAAAGCCGGTTCCTTTCGCCGCGCTCGGTTTGGCGGCTTTTCTGATCGACCTCGGCGCGGCGACTTTCTTCCTTCCGGTGGCGACGGCGGACGTGGGGCTTGCCGAATTCTTTTCGTCAGTGGCCGGGATCCGCATCGCCTGCGATGTCGTTGGCCTCGCCAGCTCCGGCGCCCTTTTCGTCGTTCCCTTGTTCACCGCGATCCAGGCGGATGCTCCCAAGGAAAGACGCGCCAGAATTGTCGGCGGCGTGAATATTTTGAACTCGGCCTTCATGGTTTTGGGGGCGCTCGCGACCGCCGGGCTGCAAAGCTCGCGTGTCGGGGTGCCCGAGCCGGCTCTCCTCGCTTCTCTCGGGGTTTTGAACCTCGGCGCGGCGTACTATGTGCGCAAGTCCGCGGCGCAAGGCGCGGCCTGAAGGCCAAAGTGCCGGGGCGCGAAATTCGGATTCGGAAGGCGCCTGCCTGAAACAAAGCCGCCATTCATTACCAGTGGATATGCAGCACAGCTTCGCATTTCCCCGACATCAGCAACGGCTAGGCCCGTGCGGGGGTAACGACACGAAAATGCTATTTTTGGATGGCTCAATGGAACATGGATGGAATATCCACGCGAAGAAAACTGAGACGGGCATTGCGAGCAAACTCGCGCGCGGGACGTTCTCGGCTACTTGGCGCCGCTGGCGGCGCTTTTTTCGAGAAGGAGACGAGATAAGATGGCGACCTTTGACGAGCTCATTCAGGACATCGAATCGCGATACTCTCTCGGGCCCAAGGCCAGCCCGCTCGTTCACGAGACTCTTGGCCTGATCTCTGGGCAACCGGGCGGTATGGACGCCTTCCTCGATAGGTTCAAGGCCGCCGGTTTCGCCGCCGAGGTTGCTTCCTGGTCAGCTGAAACCGAGGTTGTGCCCCTTTCAGGAGAAGAGGTAGAGCAGACGCTAGGCTCCGAGGTTATTAGCGAGATTGCCAAAAAAGCCGATATAAGCCAAAGCTTTGCTAGAACGATTATGGGCTATGCAATACCCAAAATCGTCGTCCTGCTGGCGCAAGGCGAAGCTGTCCCACCAGCCATTCCCGCTTCAGAATCGAGTGTCCCCATCTCGGCCATCCCGCTTTCATTCTCGCCCATCGCGGAAATACCGCAGCCTGGAGCAGAGCAAATTCGACCGAGCAGGACGGAACACTTTGCCGCCGCTCCGCGAAAGGCGCCGCCGCGCTTCAAGCGGCTCTTCAGCTATGGTGCGCGCGCGGCCCTGGCAGCCTGCCTTTTTGGTTTCGCATGGGCGGCGGGGTCGTATTTTTCCAGTGGTCAGTCGACGTTTTACGCCGTTAAGCCGCCGCCCGCCCCGCCTGTCGCGACGCAAGAGAGCGTGGCGCGTACCGAAATGCTCCGCGCGACGCAAGAAATGGCCGAGGACATCCGGGCCCTCAAAGCCAACGTCGAGGCCTTGCGCACCGCGCAGAGCCAGCCCGGGAAGGATGCCACCGCGCTTGAGGGCCTGCAGACGCATCTCGATGCGGTGAAGGCCGAAACTGGCGCCTCGATCGCCGAGCTTGCGGGTAAGGTCGAGAACATGCAGCGCGGGCCCGAGGCGAAACTTTCCGAAATTATCGAGCGGCTCGATCGCATTGAACATCAGATCGCGCCACTCGCTGCCGCATCACTTGGCGCCGCCTCGGCACCAGGAAACGCGGCCGCCAGGAAACCGGCGCAACCTGCCGTTGCGCAGGCAAAGCCGCCGCTTGAAAACGCGCATGGACAAAGAAAAATAGGCGGACGCGGCGACGCGTTCGATCCGTCCAAAAATCCCACCGCCCCGGGAGTTCCCCGCCCGCTCGGAAGCCTTGCCCCGGCCGCGAGCACGCCGCAATTGATCACGAACTGGGTTGTTCGTGATGTTTACGCCGGGGTCGCTGTCGTCGAGAGTCCGCGCGGCTCGATGGAGGTCGCGCCGGGAGAGCTCATTCCCGGTGCCGGCACGGTGAAATCGATCGAACGACGCGGCGGCGGCTGGATCGTGATCACGAGCCGTGGTCTTATCGATTCCGCCCGCGACAGGTACCACCCCTGATGCCCACCGCGCTTTTCGCCTCGTTGATACGCCTTCAACGCTAGTTCGATCGAATGACACAACAAGAAGTAGCGCGGCCATAAGGCCGGCGACTGGGCGGTAAAATCACGGTATGCCTGATAAAATTCCTCTGCGCGCGCCAAGAATGGCATAAGGCCATGCGGACAGACCATCACGAAGCGGCAATATGGAACTTAAATAACTTCGCCGGTTTCCGGATTAATTTTTCGCCGCTCTAGTTGGTCACCGAATATGATTATGTCGGCTTCTCCGAAGCCGGACGGGATAAGTTCGGCAACACGCCCCGACGTAATTACAATTTCGCGCTCATGCTTGTGCACGTCGAACGCTATATCAACATGATCAAAAGATAATGGTGGAGTTCCGCGAATCTCGATCTTCCAGCCATCATTTGCCACGCGCACGCTTGCTCTGTCTGGTGCGTCTTTAAGCGGAATCGCCTTGTTCATGTGAGCGGTCATGAATTCATTGAAGTGAATTCGCTCTTGGTTCTTGACCATGAAAACGGGGTCTATAAGAGCAATTCCTCCTGGTCGATGCAGGGATTGCATAGCGCTCTCGAAACGCTACTTCTCTGCTTCATCAGATACGTGAACGATCGTCGTTGTCGGATTAGTCTAGCCGGGGCCAATGCAAGAAGGCGCACAACAACAGTCTTGATGTATCCTTCCCAATCTTTTTCCTCATGAATTCTTAAAACGACGAGTTTTATGCCCGTCGCTTTGGATATTTCGCGGCGTCATCCGTAAAGCCGTTGCAGGTAATTATAAATCCTTCATCAGCCCTCGTGTCGTCCAACACAGCCCAGAAATTTCTGACTATTGGCAATCCTACTTTGTCACCGGATATATCGAAGTATTTGCACTCGATAAGCACACGGCGCCTTTGACCTTCTACCGACACATGCACGTCGATTTGGTGCGATACGTCTGACTCTCCCAAGAGCGAAACGTCGTGCATAACTGCGGTGCTTTCTTCAAGCGCCTTGAATACCGTAGCCGCAAGACGCTCGTAGCGCGTCCCTGATTTCGTTGTAAGGATCGCGTCGTATTTGTCGTGGAGTTCATCATAACGCGATCTGCTCATCGCAAATTCCTTTCTCGCTCACGCCGTCAGCCTCGAAATCGTCCAACCGCTCACATTGTAGCTGCGGCCAATCTCCGCAAGCGTCTCCTCGCCGTGGTCACGACGCCGGATCGCCTCGCGTTTCTGGTGAACGTTGGGTTGTGGCTTGCGACCAAGCCTGACGCCGTTCGCAACGGCACGGGCGTGGCCTCTCAAAGCAATCGCAATTGCTCTCCCGGCCGCGCCGGGGGCCGGAATAAATCGCTACGCAAAGGCACGCGGCTTCGTCCAAGTCCAAGTCTTGCCGCCGCTGCCTCGAATCTGCGCCCGATCATCCAGGCATAGGGGCCAGACCCGGTCATCCGCGCGCCAAACCGCGAATCATAAAGCTTGCCCTCGCGCGACGCGCGCAGCAACGACAGCACGTGCTTGAGCTTGCCCGGATAATGCGCGCGCAGCCATTCGGCAAAGAGTTCGCGGACTTCGAGCGGCAGCCGCAGCAGGACATAACCGGCGTCGCGCGCGCCCATGGCCTGCGCGCTGGCGAGGATCGCCTCGATCTCCGCGTCGTTGATCGCGGGGATAATCGGCGCGACCATGACCGCCGTTGGGACATTCGCCTCCGCCAGCCGCCGGATCGCGTCGAGCCGCCGCTCCGGGCTGCTCGCGCGAGGTTCTATTTTCCTGGCAAGGACGGGATCGAGCGTCGTCACCGACAAAGCCACTTTTGCAAGGCCTTTTTTTGCCATCGGCGCAAGAATATCGAGATCGCGCAAGACAAGCGCCGATTTGGTGACGATCGCAACCGGATGATTGGTCCGCGCCAACACTTCGAGCACCTTGCGCATTACCCGCTCGTTGCGCTCGATCGGCTGATAGGGATCGGTGTTTGTTCCAATCGCGATGGTTTTCGCGGCATAGCCCGGCGCCGACAATTCGCGCTCGAGGAGGCTTGCCGCGTTGGTCTTGGCAAAAAGCCTTGTCTCGAAATCGAGGCCCGGGGACAAGCCGAGATAAGCGTGAGTGGGGCGCGCGAAACAATAAACACAACCATGCTCGCAGCCGCGATAGGGATTGATCGACCGGTCGAAGGAAATATCGGGAGAATCGTTCCGGGTGACGATCGTTTTGGCGTTTTCCCGCGTTACTTGCGTCCGCAATGGCGGCAAATCCTCGGGCAGATCCCAGCCATCGTCTTCCTGAGAACGGTTTTCGTTTTCAAAGCGTCCGCTCGCGTTCGACAAGGCGGCGCGCCCCCGCTGGGGAGGCGGCGGCGCGCCGTCCACGGTTGACGCGCGAGCCAAAACCGGCTCGACAGGAACGGCGTTAGCACCCCCTGCGAGGCTCGCGGGCGGCCTTGCGGGCGCTCTTACCGGGGCTATGTCGAGCCCCACCACCATCCCGATGCGGTTTTGGCGCGCAGCGGTGCTCGTTGCCGCTGTTTCCGGCTTTGTTGGCATGGCCGCGTTCTCGCCATTGTCATGTCATTGCCGCGGTTCCGGCATGTTTTCGCGGCGTGATTGCGCCGTCAGCGTTATCCTGCAAACTTCCATGGGCACGGAATGTTCCGTGTCTAAAAAGAGAATATATACGGAACAGCTGGCCTGAAGTCAAATGTTCCTGTGGATAAGCGTGGATAACTCTTGCCGGAAATTGCGATCTGAAACCCCAAGGCGCTGATTCGGCCTCCGCCGACGCTACCTGGACGTCCATCTTCGATCCCTGGAGGAATGATCGCGCGACGAAGGGCGGCACAAGCGCGGCGGCATGTACGGGCGCCAACAGAGTGACGCGGAATGGCTGGAGTCTCTGGGGCGTTCCACGAGACGCTGAACTTCGCGCGGGTCGCGGAACGGTCCCCGATGAGTTCGCCGGGATTAACGGCGCGCTGGGCCCGCGGCGCGGCTGGCGGATTGTCAGTCAAGCGCGGTGAGCTGCGCGCTCAGGCGCGCTATTCTCATGGCCTTCGATCGCGAGCAGCCGGAGTTTCGTCGTGGTGCCGCCATTCGCGGAAAAGCCGCCGATCCTGCCGCCGGCCGCGACCACCCGATGGCACGGCACGATGATCGCAAACGGGTTTCGAGCGAGAGCGTGCCCAACGGCGCGAGCCGAGCCTGCGGCGCCGGCCCGTGCCGCGAGGTCGCCATAGGTCATCGTCGCGCCCCGCGGAATGCTACGCGCGGCCTCGTAGACGCGGCGGTGGAAAGGCGGCACGAGGTCCATGTCCAGCAGAATGGATGAAAGATCACCCGGCTCGCCACGCAAATACGCGACGATACTGTCCCGCGCGCGCTCTACCTCGGATGGCGGGGCCGCCTCTCTCGCGCGTGGAAATCGCTGGAGCACGCGCGCGCGGGTCTTCGCCTCGTTGGCCTCTGGAAGTTGCAGGTGAGCGATCCCGCGTCCGCCCCACGCGATCGCACATCGGCCAATCGCCGTATCGAAGAGTGTAAAAAACACCGTCATGGTGGCCGAACGATACCCTGAAATTTCACAATCGGATTTTGCGATACGGTTTTTGATCTATAACTCATTGTGCCCTTCCTGAGAGATGGGTGACAGTTCATTCCGGAGACATGGGTTACACACCGGGCCTTTTGCGAGGAGAGCAAAAGTGCCCTGGAAGGAGTGTAACCAGATGGATGAACGGCTCGAGTTCATCG
>Ga0185299_10003620_pt1 | contig 20035 bp, 27 predicted proteins | sample PaiPotPPA55metaG_FD_128002 | JGI IMG/M metagenome (GOLD analysis project Ga0185299, IMG submission 128002) | Iron sulfur acid spring bacterial and archeal communities from Banff, Canada, to study Microbial Dark Matter (Phase II) - Paint Pots PPA... ...
GTAGCGCTCTCCGCACAGCGCCACCCGTTCCATTTCCAGAACTTCGTCCACGCACGCCAGGCCCGCTCCGATCACCGTGTCGTACAACGCTTCCCGGACCATGCCTGACAACTGCAGCCATCGCTGTCCCCGCGCGGCTTTCCTTCCATCCTTGCCTTTGGCACTCTTCTTCATGGCGGCATCCTCCTCTTACCCAACCCGATCTTCCGATCGGGCGAGGATTGCCGCCACTCAAATCTCAACAACCCTCAGGACATCGTCTGCCTTCTGCCTTCCGGAGTCATGGCGCCGCGCTTCTTTCCATTAGATGCGGCTGGTTGCTGAGCGGCGACGCTAGTCTTCTTGGCAGCAATCCTGGGGGAGGTCGATTCTTCGAGGGCTGCAATAGCTCGCTCGAGTCCGTTTGCATTAACAAAGAAGATGGATCGGCAAGTGCTGACTTCGCTTGCGGGCCGCTTAGCATTGAATTTTCTGCGAATGGCGTATCGGTATGTCCGCGTATCGGTGGAGAATGACTGCACCCAGCATTGTGATGTAAGTGATCTCAGATGGTTTGAAGTGTAATGGGGACCCGCGCGCCCTACTTCAAGCGTGTGTTTCCTCTTTTATAGCACATAATGTCCTTTATGTGCTAAATTCCGGGACAGCCGGGGGAGGGTCCTCAACCTGATGCCGAAGCCGCCAATCGTGCTGACCGAGGCGCTGACACCGCCGCCGGCGCTCGTCCGCGCCGGCCTCGACGCACTGCCGGCCATCGTCCGCGACCGCGGTGAGCGTGCCAGCCGCCGCTTCATCGAATTCTTCACCGCCAGCATCCGTAACCGCAACACGCGCGCCGCCTATGCGCGTGCGGTAAAACGGTTCCTCGACTGGTGCGAGGACCGGCGGCTCGAACTCTACGAGATCGACGCGCTTACAGTTGCGGCTTACGTCGAGCAACTGGGCAGCCGGACCGCGAAGCCGACCGTCAAGCAGCATCTGGCGGCCATCCGCCAACTGTTCGCCTATCTCACCAGTGGCGGAATCCTCGAGGCCAATCCGGCGGCCTCGGTGCGTGGGCCGAAGTACGTCGTCAAGCGCGGCAAAACGCCGGTGCTGGCAGCCGTGGAGGCGCGCCAGCTTCTAGACTCAATTGAAAGTAACACTTTAATAGGGCTGCGCGACCGGGCGCTGATCGGAGTGATGGTCTATAGCTTCGCGCGGGTTGGCGCGGCGGTCGCGATGAAGGGCGGCGACCTCTTTCAGCATCGCAAGCGGCTGTGGTTGCGGCTACACGAGAAAGGCGGCAAGCGCCACGAGGTGCCTTGCCATCCTGAGCTGGAAGGATACCTGGTAGCCTGGATCAAGGCGGCGGCCTTTGTCCGTGACAAGAAGGGACCATTGTTCCGTTGCATCGCCAAGGGCGAACGGCTGAGTGAAAAAGCGATGTCGAGGTTCGACGTGTTCCACATGATCAAGCGACGGGCGAAGGCTGCTGCTCTCCCTTATTCAACCTGCTGCCACACCTTTCGCGCAACCGGCATCACTACTTACCTCGAGAATGGCGGCACGCTCGAACACGCCCAGACCATCGCTAATCATGAATCACCGCGGACCACCAAGCTCTACGACCGCACCAGAGAGGAACTCTCCCAGAACGAGATAGAAAAAATCAAAATTTGAGGCTTGCTCGAAATCAAAGCGAACATTCAACCCTCCGGGTTGTCGGTTGAGGACGTGCTTGTTAAATACAAGGCCACAGGCAGAGGCTGGCAGATCCGCATGACAGAAGCACTGCGCAAGGCGGCTCCTTGAGAGGAGCGATCCCTATAGCGCGATTCCAATGGGTCCCAATGGGGGAGGAGTGCGAACCTGACCTAGCTTAGACTGACTATGGGATCTTGACGAGGCTCGCCACATTTGTCAGCGACCTCCGTCTTGATTGCTGCTTCATATCGTTACATGTCAAAAGTACAATTTGAGCGGATATGGATCGAACAATGCGCGGCCGCGCGGCGCGTCAAAAGTCACTTCGGTCTCGCCAACGCATTAGATTACTCAATCGGCGAGAAACTGTTGGCCTTTGCCCAAGTTGCAGAGGGGTGCCGAGTTTATGCAAGAGTTGCCCGATTTTCTGCAGGAAATTCGCGCCGTGTTGACTATAAAAGAAATCGGCGAATACGCCGAGCAACTTGAGCGCAGAAGGCCACTCAGCCCGCTTCAGCGTGAAGTTCTACGGGCGATTTCCGCAGCTTCGGCGTACGTCCACTAACGCGAGCCGCACAGCTCCGTGGCGACGCTACGCAAGACCCAAGCCCTATGATCGCACCCGAGAGGAACTTTCCCTGGACGCGATGGAAAAAATCAAATCCGAGCTGTTTTATTATTAAGTGCGCAGCGAATCGGTGGGTCCGCTCACTCGCCTATGTGCCCGCCATCGAGCGTTTCCTACTCGCACACAGCGTCCGCCTTAACAGTGTAGTACTGGACGATGATGAAATCGCGCATTGTAAGTTCGGTCTGAGGGTTGGTGAATTTCCCACTGGGGCAGCTCCCTGCCAATTGGGAATTCGCTCCGGTTGTCAGTCCCACCGGTGCAGTCAGTCTTAAGATTCCATAACCGTCAGCCGTTGCTGTCGCGCCCTGTCCGGTCGCTCTCCGTTCCCCAATGCTGCTCGACTCGATCATCACGCAGCCATTCAGCGTCATCGACGCCAGCAGCGCAGCCATTCCAGCTAATTTGATAAAACCCTTCATCTGTTTGCTATCTCCATTTGGACAAGCGTTCCGAAATCAAAATCCGGCGAACCTCGAGTTCCTGGTCCGCGCTTCCCTTCTGGCAAGCCCGTGATTGATAACAGAATTTACCAGTCATAAGAATAGCCAGGAAAAACGGGCTCTAAAAAAAGACCCCTGAATGGATCGCGCTCGGGTCAGCAGCACCTGCACGCAGATGGACGGCCAGGGCACTTGAACTCGGCGCCGTTCTTGTTCACCCTCTGTAAAATTTAATTGTCCCCAGGATAAAGAGGCCGAGGTGTAGGATGACGCAGACGCAGATGGTGGGCTATTTGGCCGACAAGATCGGCATCAGTAAGAAAGAAGCGAAGCTGACGATCGATGAGCTTAACGCGCTCATTGTGCGCGAGCTTAAAAAAGAAGGATCAATTCGCTTTGCCGGTTTGGGCATCTTCCGCAAGCGCAAGCTGAAGGCTCGCATCGGCCGCAATCCAGCAACGGGCGAGCAGATCAAGATTCCGGCGCGCACGCGGCTGCGCTTCACCCCCGCCAAGGCGCTCAAGGATTCTGTACTGGGCATAGCCGCCGCGGCTGCGAAGACGAACCCGACCGCAGCAAAATCGGTCAAGAAAAAGTGACCCATAACTCTGATTGTCATGGTACGACCCATCGGCTCGGACGCCATTTGTTCAAACGAGATGGTTACAAAACATCCACCCAAGTGACCTGAGATCAGTGTGTCATTGGTCGGAACAAGTGACCGCTCCACCGCAAAACCAGGCAGACAATCTGGTTGAAGAAAGAAAAGAAATCTCAGGCGTCACATTACCAGTGTTCGACGATATTGCCGCACTGGTCGCCGATGCCCTGATGCGCATACAAATCGATGACGTAAAACTGTTCTTTGGCGTCGACGGCTCGAAAATGAGGCTTGACGGGCCGTCGATGCGGCAGGTGCCCACACTCTTGCTGTTACATGGCGGTCCCGGCTTCGACCATTCGGGCTTCAAGCCGGCCTTCAATGAGATGGCGGACGTGACGCAGGAGGTATATCTCGATCTGCGCGGCAAAGGACGGAGCGACGAGGGGCCGGCGAACAATCCTTTTGCGAGACGTTGTCAATCGAACATCCAATTGTGCTGGGCCATTCGTTGGGCGGTATCGTAGCGATGATCTGTGCGACGCGTTATCCGGATCATCCCTCCAGGCTGGTTCTGAGCAGCACTTCGACTCAGCCGACCGTCGGCGAACGCTCATTTGCCGTATTCGATCGCCTGGGTGGTCCAGGTGCCCGCGCCGCTGCGATGGCTTTCTGGACTGCTCCGAATGAAAGCTCGCTCGCCTATTATGAAGCGCTGTGTATGCCGCTTTATACGCGCGCGACACCGCCCCAGGGCTTCTATGCTCGAGCCGTGCGCAATCCCGCCATGCGATTGGCGTTCTTCGAGACCGCTGGTCAGGCTGGAGAGTATTGCCCGCGCGGGTCACGGCGTTTATTGCGATCGGCCGGAAGCGTTTTTTTCCCTCTTGCGAGATTTTATAAGGGTTTGAAGTTGCCGGCGATCGCGCCATGGCTGCGCTTTGCGCTTGCGGCGCATAATCTGGACGCCGCCTGGCGGTGTTACATCGGAATCCGAGTTTGCTATCGGACGGAACGAATCGGATGATGAACGACAAAAATCGAGCAGATATGGGAACGTACGCGAGCACTGCGACCCACGATCGAGACGCACCGCGGCGAAGGCGACGGGCTCCACCACCTCCCCGATGCAATCGCGCGGGCTTTTGTGGAGGCGAACGTTTACCGCTTTCTGCTGCCACTCGAATTTGGCGGCGAAAATGTCGATCCGCTCACTTACTACGACCTTGTCGAAGAGGTTTCCTCATATGACGGCTCTGCCGGCTGGAACTATTCAATCGGCTCGAGTACGCCGGGTTCCGCGCGCTATGGGCTAAGGTCGTGGCCGGCGAGCCGGCTCCTCTTCCGACGCGAGCCCGCCTGCGACGTAACATCGCCCATGCTGCCGAATGTGCGGTTGAGGCCGTGCAACTCTGTTATCGGCCGGCCGGCGGCACGGCAATTTATGAGTCGGCGCCGTTCGAACGGGCCTTAAGGGACGTCAATGCCGCCGCAACTCACGTCACCACCCGGCGCGTGATGATGGAAGAGGCGGGCCGAGTCGCATTCGGCCTGTCTCCGAGGACCCCACTCTTCTAATTATTCTGTTGCGGTAGCGGTGCGTATCTGTCGCACTGAATGCTTATCGCGTCCTATTTCGCCAATAATTCTATAATGACGCTCGTGGGCGCGCGCGGACTACGATCGCGTCGTACCGGCTCATGACCCTCTCTTCTCGCCACCCAGGTTTCCAAAAATGGCGGCCACGAAACCAGCGCCAGAGCACTCAGAATGCAGAGGAAGTGATTTTTAGGTCCGCATTCTTCCATGCGTTGTCCGTCTGCGTCTTGGCTTCGGCAGCCGCGCCACTCTTTTTCTCTGCGTCGAGCGCGGTGCTGAGTCCGGCGAGCGCCCAGCCATTGGCGGGATGCCGCCTCAGGTCCGCTCGATAAACCGTTTCGGCCTCCTTCGCACGGCCCGCCTTGAGCAGCTCTGCGCCGAGCAGGTGTCGCACCGGAAAGAACCAATCGGCGGGCTCGTCGTAGGCCAGTTGATCCTCCTTCGCGACCGCTTGCCGCAGCAGGTTGATCGCCGCTTCGGGCTCGTTCTGCGCGCCAGCGATGCGGGCTTTGGCGACCAAAATGCCGACCGCGAGCACATCCCGCGCGGTGTTGAAATCCGCGGGCGCCGCGGCCGGCAGTTCGCCGGCGAGCTTCTCGAGATCAACGACCGTTCGCTTCGCCTCGCCGACGCGGCCCGTGGCAGCGAGCGCCGTCGCCTTTGCATATAAGTAGCCGCCGGTCAGAGCCTTGAAACTCGGATTTGGCGCCGGCTCGGCGATCATCTTTTTCCATCGGCCAAAGCGCACCAAAACGGAGTATACCTCTGAAAACGGCCAATCCATTCCCGGCATCGTCGCTATCAAGTCGTCGGTCACGAATTCGCGAGCGTGCCGCGCCGCTTTCAACGCTTCTTCACTGCGGCCCTCCATCGCGGCCGAGAATGCGAGAAACTGATAGTTGTGGACTGTATAGACGAGATTGTAGTAGTCGAGCGGCTTCGTCTTCGCGAGATAGGCGAGGTCTGCTGCGGCGCCCCTGCGGTTGGCCTCTGACGCCTCCTCGTAGCGGCCGACTCGCTGCATGATGTGCGCGGGCATGTGCTCGAGGTGGCCAGCGGCCGGCATCATGTCGCGCAGACGCTGCGCTGCGGCGATACCCCGAGCGGGGTCGGCTGACGCTTCGACGGCATGGATATAATAGTGGTTCGCGCCCGGATGCCCCGGGGCGCGCTTCAACACCGATTCCAGCGTAACGAGAATCTCTCTCGTGCCCGGTGCAGGCCTGCCATCGAGCGTCCATAGCTTCCAGGCATTCAGATCCATCAGCGCCTCAGCATAGAGCGTCTGCGCATCGAAGTCGTTGGCGAGCTTCTTGGCGACCGCCTTCATCGCGTGCGCATAGGCGATGAACACCGGCATCTCGTTAGAAGGGTCGAGAGCCTTCGGACCGTTGTACCGCTTAGCGAGCGCTGCTATAAGCGCCTGTTCGGCTGGGCTGGCCCGTGATGAATATTTTTCGGCTTGTCCGAGTGCTTCCCAGGCGACTTTCGCACGCGGCTCCGCCATCGTCGGGACATTGTAATTGGGGCCCACGGTAAGCGCGACGCCCCAGTAACAGATAGCGCACCTCGGATCGAGCTCGGCCGCCTTGGCAAAAGAGCGCGTCGATTCATCGTGATTGAAAGCCCAGAGGTAACGCATGCCCTGGTCGAAAAATTTCTGCGCTTCAGTGGATGACGTCGTGGCCTTGCGGTGGAAGTTACCGAGGCCGTCGAAAAGCATCGCGCCGCGAGCCCACTCAGCAACCGTCCGCGGAATTCCGGCGTGCATGTTATCGGCATCGTTCTCCGCGGAAGGTGCGACAGGGGTCGGCGCGGCCACAGGTTCGGTGAAAGCCCTTGCCGCACACAATGCGAACAATGCAGCGACCCAGAGTGCCAGAGCCGACCGAAAACCTTTTCCCATATGCTTCATCTTCTACATCTGGAGCGTCCAGCCGTTGACCATCGCCTGATGCGTCAGGCTTCAAGAAGGCCGGCGCTCTTTCAAGCGCGGAACTTGAAAAAGTTGCAGGTTGACAAGTGTTCAAGTGTTGCCCGCGGCGCGTTCATAGGGGCAGCATCGGGCGCGCAAGCAGCACTGCGCTTCGCGAGCAACCGGGATTGAACAGACACAATCTTCTAAGATTTCGCATAAGCGCGAAGCTCAGGATATTTCGCAAATGCTTCAGCCTGATGCTTGGTCGCGAGATTTTTTGCCGCACGATCGAAGCTGAGGCGCAGGTTGTTGGGCACCGTGGGATAGGGCGGTGCAATGCCGACTGGCTTCGCGAGTGCCGCCGACATGTCACAAAGGGCTGTATTTCTTGCTTCGACGGAAAGAACTGAAGAAACGCTCTTTATGTTCTGATGCATGCGACCCGCGACCTCCAAGGAGTACGCTTCGCCGGCATTTCAGAACCGCTCGGCGATGAGCTGAAGGGTTGAGGTGTTATCGAGCGGCTCTTTTGCAACTCCGCGCGGCGCGAAAGGGCCGGCGACGATCGCAGGTACGCGGGGGCCGGTGCTGTCGAATGTAACGCTATAAGCACTGTTTCGGTACTTAACTCGGAGCGGAGCCACGTGGTCAAAGAATCCTCCATGCTCATCGTATGTTACAACGAACACTGTCCTCGACCACCGCTGTGCATCGCTTGAGATCCACTCATATACCTGCGCCAGAAAGATCTCGCCAGGCGCCACCGCGAGCGGCGGGTGGTTGTCACACGGCGGTTGGAAATGGACTGGGCAGTCGTAATAGTCCGGTTCGATGAAGATGACCTGCGGCCAGTCATCGGGACGTTCTTCTGCCAGATCTTTCGGCAGATCGGTCAGACGCCGAAAGTGGCTCGTCAACACCAATGTTGAAAGCCGCGGCATGAGGGCAAAGAACGGCAAACCCGCAGCGTACACTCGCCAGCGAATGCCACGCTTTAGGAGCCAATCGTAAACGGTATCCTGGTCGGGGAGGAGAATGCCGGTGTCGCGATGGTTCGTAAATCCGCACATCGCCATGAGCCGATTTGGCGCGGTTGAAGTCGGAATGCACGCGAACCAATTATCACACACCGCGTATTGCGCCGCGAGTTTTCCGGTTGCCGGAATAGAATCTGGCTGCAGCAACCCCATCACCGGCGGATTGCTCACTGACGTATGAAATTCGTCCTCAAATGCCTTGACGAACCCGGTCAGAAAATACCGGTCCATTGCCTGAGAATACGCGAGCTGTTTGGCGACCGCCTCTGGATCGTGCGGCAAATCGCTATTAAGGGGCCCGTCGGCGGTCCAGAACGGAGCGATGCCTTCGCCATCGTTGTTCGGGTTCAAATAATCGGGGTTAGCCACGTCCTCGATTCCCTCAAGCTCTCGCCGATTTCCATAGATCGGACATCGGAGGTGGCCGAGAACATGGTCAAAGGAGCGGTTCTCCATAATGACAACCACAATAGTGTCCACGTTTTTCTTGAGTTCGTCTGGAGTCATTCGTCCTGTTCCGGAACACATTGGGTGGTTACGTCGATCACGAGATTATGCGGAATGGTGGCGCAGGTCTGGCCGTCGATGAGAGGGGTACTCAGTATCCAATCACCCGCGATGGGAGTGCCCGCGAACACCGTTGTTAACGTGGCCGGCGCTACTGTTGCCCGTCGACCGGCGTGTTTCACATCGTAAATCCGACCGTCACCGGAGTGTGCGGTGACAGTGGCGACTTTCAAGTCAGCCGCAAAGTGCTCCGCTCGGACCGTCGCCCATATCTTGCCGCCGCTACAGCCAGGCTGCGCTTGAGCATCGCCCATGCTCGCAGTTAGCGTCTCGGGTTTTTCCGTAGGAGTTTTTACCTCGATTTCTTGAGTACTGGTCGTGGGGTTGCCCAGCGTGTGCGTAACGTGCAGAACAACAACTGTCCTGCCTGCAGGTGCGATTGTCGCCTGCCCTTCGCTTTCCACGGGCCCATCGGGAAGTCCAGTATTAGGCGGGGTCACTGTGACACTAGCAGACCCGACGACATTCCATTGTAGATGCACAGGTTCGCCGACACATATGTGTCGCGGAACCGCCGAGAATGCTTTAACTTGGGCATTGCACGCTGAGAGCACGCACACAACTGCGGCGAACCCGGCAATTATCGTGCATGTGCCCAAATACGGAGTCCGACGCGGCGGCAGGACCCCGATACCGTGGGTAGATGAGTCGCGCCAGCTGTTGGACTCGATCGAACCTACCACGTTAAAAAATCGGGTTATTGCAGCGCCGCCCGGGGACGTGGTGATAGCAGGGACAATCGGCGATAAATCAGGCTCATGGCTCCTCCACGGCTGCACCACCAACGGAGTTCGAATTCTGCGGTGAGAGGAGCTGTGCCGCAAAGAAGGCGTTAACCAGAATCTTCACTATCGTTGAACCGCCGCCGGAATCGCGCTTGCCTCAGCGAAGGCGTCCGTACGTGAAATCATCCATGGTGGCAGTGGCAATTACCTTTCCGTCGCTCGCCACGATATCGAACAGTTTGCCGGTCGACCGCTTCACAGAGGAACAGCACGGTCGAACCTTTCGCACCGCCAAATTCCATATGAAGCTCGCCGGCTGGGGTCTGTCCCTTGAAGCCTGGCCGGCGTGTCTTGTGGAGGGTCTGGGTCGGAACCGTCTCAACGACATGGTGCTCGCCCTCGAGATTCCAAGTTGCGGCGACCTAAATGGCGATGGAAATGGCAGTAGGCGTTAGGCTCCCATTTTGCCAGAAACTCTATGAGGCCTGCCTCCCGATCGACGCGGGTGACAGCGACCGGAATAGTCTATAAGGTAGTCAAAGCGGGGACTGCCGGTCAGGCGCTGCCAGTCGAGCCCTTTTGAGTGAAGGCGCGCCATGATGTCTGGGGAGAATTCTCCAAACGGCCGTTCTATCGTGCCAGTGGGTATGTCCAGTTGTGCGGCCATGGAAAGTGCTCCTTTGCCCTTAAGACGAAAGCCTTAGTTGTTCGGATGAATTATATGCGCAACTTCATTTGGCGGCGGTCGCCAATGATTTTAGCGCTTTACAGGTGCAACCAGGGCAGGCGCTCCTCGGGAAAGTACTGTTTGCTTGTCGGTTGAAGGCGCGCGGCCTGAACGAACGCACCAATATGGAAATGCGTTTCTGTCGGCCCAGGCAGGCTTTCGCAAGTCAGGGTAGAGCCGCATCGGCTGCAGAAGCCACGTCGCGTTTGGCCTGGCGTAGAATCGAACTTGGTTATTTTGCCTTTGGTAACGGTATAAGCTTTGCCATCAAATAGCGCGAAGACAGAGACCGGCGCGCCGGTGTGGCTTCGACAACTCTGGCAGTGACACCAATATATCGCCTTGGGCTGACCGGTCGCGACGAAGCGGACTGCGCCGCAGAGGCATCCACCTTCGAATTGTTCGGTCGTATCGCTCATGATCTGATCCTCCTGCGCCATCAAGTCAGCTCGTACGAGAGTGCCGGTTCAACTGATCCAGTACCCGTACGAGAGACAAATCTCAAATCGCAGGGGTTCAGTCGACTTCGCTTGGCGACGGCTTCTGTAACAGAGCGCACTCGGGTTCGATACCGAACCAGCCTGAGCGTTTTGCCGTGCTCCCGCAGGGGCCGGGAAACTCCAGATGCTGAGTGGCTCGGCGTCTCATCGAATCTGATACCTGAAGATTAAACATCTCGTTAACAGTGATTAAAAGCGCTCCACCTTTACTTTAACGTATTATAACGTCCTTTATCATTCATTAAAGATCGGGCATAATGGCCGCCATGAAAGCGGATCTCGACAATCCTCCGGTCATACTTCTGACCGCATCAGCCGCCGTCATGCCGGCGTTGATCGCCGCGCGTGGCCAGCACGCCGGTCGTCGCTTCGTCGAATTCTTCACCGCGAACATCCGCAACCCGAATACCCGCAAAGCCTATTACCGGGCCGCCTGCGAATTCTTCGACTGGTGCGACCAGGCCCGCCTTGGATTGCTCGACATAGAACCCGTGCACGTTGCGGCCTGGGTCGAGGAGCTCGGCCGCAGGTTTTCACCGCCGACCGTCTGGCTGGCCGCCGTGCGCATGCTGTTCGACTGGCTAGTGGTCGGCCAGGTCTTGGCGGTAAATCCCGCCGCTCCGGTGCGCGGTCCCAAATACGTCGTCCGCACCGGCAAGACTCCGGTACTGGGTGCGCTCGAAGCGCGCCAGCTTCTGGACAGCATCGACACGTCAACTGTGGTTGGGTTGCGCGATCGTGCGTTGATCGGTCTTCTCGTTTTTACCTTCGCGCGCATCGGTGCGGCGCTCGGGATGATCGTGGCGGACGTCTATTGGCAGCACCGGCGTCTGTGGGTGCGCCTCCATGAAAAAGGTGGCAAGGAACACGCTATGCCCTGCCACCATCATCTCGAGACTTACCTGCAGGACTACATCGAGGCCGCAGGCCTCGCCGGTGATCGCGAGGGTGCGCTATTCCGGACAGCCTTTCGACGCACCGGGGTTCTGACTGATCGCCGTATGACTCAGTCCGACGCTTGGCGCATGCTGCAGCGCCGCGTGCGGGACGCCGGCATTCCCACGGCGGTCTGCAATCATACCTTCCGCGCCACGGGCATCACTGCCTATCTAGACAATGGTGGCTCGCTCGAAAACGCCCAGGCCATGGCCGCTCACGAAAGCCCCCGCACGACCAAACTCTATGATCGTACTGACGACCAGATTACGCTCGATGAGGTCGAGAAGATTGGAATCTAGTCAACCGGACTGATGGGATGGACCCCAGGCTATGCGACGGAATTGCTCACAGTCCGAGAACGAAGAATCTAGCGGTCTCTTATGGTCATTACTACCCCATCCCCCTGATGGCGGTGCCACAGAATGGGTTTACAAAACAGGACGAAGCATTATATGTCGAACGGCAATCCTGACCCCCAAAACGCCTTAGCACTCTTCCGGATGGCGAACGGTTATGTTGCCGCGCAAGCCCTTTACGTCGCCGCCGACCTTGGCGTCGCCGACTACCTGACCCAAGGTGCGCTCACCGCGCAGGAAGTCGCCAGCAAAACCGGCTCGCATCCGGACGCCCTCGCCCGCCTGCTCCGCGCGCTCGTCGCATTCGGGATACTGAATAGTGACGCCGACGAGCGCTTCACGCTAACCCCTCTCGGTGAGTTCCTTCGCAGCGACGTGCCCGGCTCGATGCGCTCTGGTGTTCGGTTTGTTGCTGGCCCATCGACTTGGCGCGCGTGGGAAAACCTGCCACACAGCATCCGTACCGCCGAGCCCGCGTTTGATCACGCATGGGGGATGTCCATCTTCGAGTATTCGAAGCGCCATCCCGATGTCTCAAGAATTTTTGACGAAGCAATGGAAGGACTGTCGACGCAAGGGTCGGCAGCCATTTTGGCCGCGTATGACTTTTCCCAGTTTCGCACCCTCGTCGACGTCGGCGGAGGGAACGGCGCTTTGCTGGCGACAATTCTGCGTCAGCATGCCGAGTTACGCGGAAAACTCGCCGATCTCCCGCATGTCGTCAGCCGCGCCGCCGAGCTCCTCAATTGCGCTTGCGTCGCCGATCGATGCGAGATTATTGATTGCGACTTTTTTGAGACAGTGCCCTCTGGCGGGGATGCCTACGTGCTTAAAAGCATCCTCCACGATTGGGACAACACCCACGCGTTGAAGATCCTGCGGAACTGTCACCGTGCGATGACGCCCGCTGCGACTCTATTGCTGCTCGAACGCGTGCTTCCCGAGCAGCCCGCCATGGAAGCCGCGCTGCGCTATCTGATCGATCTGACTATGCTGGTTATGACCCCAGGAGGCCGCGAGCGCACGCCCGCGGAGTTTCATAAGTTGCTCGAAGCCGCAGACTTCAAGTTCCTCGCGATTACGCCCACCGGTGGTCCCTATGATATTATCACCGCTCGCAAAAGCTAGTTGTCTCAAGTCAGCCGGCGCGCACGCAGTATCTGATTCCTCTTCTCCTCTTCCTTCATAAGGGAGCGGGCGGCGCGGCGGCATCGCTCCGCCGAGCCGGGTGGGGGTTCATTCGAATAAGGGTGTAATCGGTACGCCGTGCGTACCGCATCGTGCAGACCCCACTGTCTAATTAAAGTAACACTATGATTTGGATTGTCGGACCGGGCGGAGTAAGGCAGCGAGGCATTGAGCCTGGCGCGGCGAGTGGCAGTGTCACCGTTCTCGGCTGCGCCTTGTCACTCGCCTTCGCAGTTATATCTCCGCCAAAATGGCCTAACCACGGCGCACGTGAGGATAGTAGGGCCCGTCCCAAGCATTCGAGCCTCTGAGGCTGCTCTCTTCCACCTCACGGACCTTCTGAACCGCGTGGCGTTGGAGCATACGCTCACTGAATGCAGTGTAGGCGGAAAGCTCCCGCATCGGTAGGTTGATGCGTGCGCCTAGGTCATAAAAGAAGAATGCGTATGGATCAGACACCGTATATTGCGCGCCCATCATCCATTGCTTGCCTGCGAGCACGCCGTTTATTTCTTCGCAGTGGCCCCAAAAAGTCGTGCGCGCGGTCTCCCTCACGTCGAGCTGTGCGACCGTGTCGCTAGCAAAGCGCTCAGGCCTGATAATATGGGCAAAGGTCGGATGAACCGCGCTCGCGAACCATGCCACCATCGATATGCATGAAGCTTCTTCGGTCAGGTCTCGAGGCAACAGTCGCGCATCAGGGAAACGTTTTGCAAGAAACGTCAGGATGGCAATGTTCTCCGTGAGCACGTTGCCATCGATGGAAAGTGTCGGAACCTTTCCACGAGGATTGATCTGCAGATAGGCGTCGCTCTTGTGCTCGCCCTTGGCCAAGTTGACTAATTTACGTTCGTAAGGTGCGCCGATTTCTTCGAGCGTGATGTGCGGAATTATCGAGGAGGCACCTGGTGAATAGTAAAGGATCAACATAGGCGACCCGGTCGGCGCAATTAGCGGTCAGCCTGATCTTACGCTTGCGGCTATAGGCATGGCTACACCTGGCAACACCGCAGAACACTAGACAGGGCGGCGAGGGGGAAGTTTCCCCTCGCGCTCTCTCCGCGAAAAAAGGTCACTCGAACTTGGCGGTCGAGTCGGGTTCATCGTGCGCGTCGGCCTGCCGAAAGAAGGAAACCAGGATGGCCACGTCAGGGTCGCCCTGGACGTTGTGCAGAACATGGGCATCGACTGGAACGAGGACCCCTGGGCTGAGCACATGGGTCTCGTTTCCGAGACGCAGGACGCCTTTCCCCGCAACGGTCTGAATGGTGATCGGGACGCGCGCCGTATGGTCAGCCAGGAGCGCGCCATGGCGCAGCTGGATAAGCACCAGCTTGCGCCAGCGATCGGCCAGGAGGATTTGGACCTCGCGGTCGGGACCAGAGCCGATTTCGTGAGGGAGGACCAGCGTAGCGCTCATCATCAAGCCATCCTTTGGGGGCACAGCTGTGCCGGTCTCCCGGCCTGACGCTCGACGCGTTCGCGCCCACCAGATTCGAGTCCTTAATGGTGACCACCGATGCAAAATCATTGAATTCTGATATGCTCGGGCGCATGAGAATTTCGAAGAATATAGTTTCGCTCTCGGCAGTCACAGTCTTCGCCTTCATGGCGGGCACGATGATCATCGGATGCCAAGGAACCAAGAAAGAAACGACGACTACGACTACGACGGAGACCTCTCCCGGAGCTGATGCAGCGCCGTCACCAGATGTAACGCAAAAGTCCACGGACTCAACCACCACGACTACCAACAGCAGCGCACCGGACTCCGGCAGCACCACCACTAAGAGCACAACTGAAAAATCTTCTAACTAACCGCCGCTCTGCAATCCCATAGATGTTGATAGTCCTACAAATGGAAACGTCCTCGATGCGATCGAGAACGTTCGTGGCGGCTTGGCCGAAGCCGCCGGAGGTAATGGATTGAATTCCTGAACTGTTCTAAGCGTAACTCCGTTTTTAACGTCTGGCAAGCCGAAGAACAGTTACAATCGCACGAAGCAGATCCGCGCAGTAGTAACTTAAAGTAATATATTAAATTTCGTGAAGCTGTTTCCGAACGCCGTGAAGGCCGAAAGCAGGACGAATATGCTTTCAAAAACGGGGAGGACGTGTGCTGTGAAAGCTTTATCGGAGATGGGGGAAGGCTCCCCGGAGTCGGCCTGCAGGGGCAGGCTTCAAACCGCCCCAAGCTGCGAGGGTAAAGAGCCCTGGTGGTGAGCGTTGTGGGAAAAGGCGGAGGGTACTCCGTCAGGTGGGTCTCAAGGAGACGAACGTGAGTGAACCGCTGATGACGTGTCGTAACGTACCAGGCGACGTCGAAACCGGGATCGGACTTCTATCCCGCGAGCAAGGGTTGGGAGGTGTCCTGCTTACTGCCCAACCGGCGTCCGGCATGAAGGCGGCGTGACCTTGAGACAGGCTTCGATAAGGAACACAGGAACCTGTCGTCCCGATGCGAAGGGAGAAACCCAAGCGGCTGGCAGCCGTGAGGGTCTGAGTACCGATGCGGGGCACAGGGGCGGAGACGTCCGTAGTAGGGAAGAAGGTCCTGCAATGGGATTGGACCGAAGGGGCGTCGTCATCCGGCTTTATCCAGTGGACAACCCGACTGGGGAGGATCCGCATGAATAGAGCCAAGCCGTTTGGGAACCAACGGCCGGATGATGGGAGCCGGATGAGTCGAGAGGCTCATGTCCGGTTCTGAGAGAGCGGAGGGGTGTGATTCCCCTCCGCCGCTCACCTTTAATGCAGCGGGAGGGGCCGTCCTCGCTTGGTCACCGAGGTCTTCGAAGTTAAGTGGTACCTTATTCCTTACGTTCTTGTGGACGGCCTTGAGATGCAGATGTCGCCTGGTCGGCGAGGCTCTCGAGCCGCGCCGCGACGTTCACTCCATCGCCGTAGATTTGCTCACAGGTTAAGCAAGCTCGGTGCCAGCTCGCGGAGCGGAGTGAATTCGAACTGCCGGTTCCGACCTTTAACAGCCAGACGACAGCTGGTGGTTTCGTCCGTCGACACCCTGACGAGGCGTTGCTGGCAGGCTGGAGGAAAGTGAGTCCCGATTACTCGTCGACCCGCTTTTCAAAACCCTCGCTGAGACCTGTCGTTCGGAAGTTTCCGAAAGAGCTCGATTCGCGCTGAACTAACCCCTTACCGCCGCATATGTTGGAAGCGATTCTCCGCGTCTTAGATGAAGATAGTCGGCGGCTTTTGCTTTCGCAAGCTGCCCTTGTGAGGCAAATCGTCCCACTGGCGCTTGCCTTACCGATGGACCTGCCAATTTCGCGCCCGGATAGGATTCGCCGGATTTCTAAGAATAGCGCCGCCGGAGACGCTCTCAGGGTCCATGCACGATCGCAAATCGCGCCACACACGCGCGGATTATAAGCTATTCTCCAAAAGATGCTGAAATTGAAGGACTGAATTCTGGAGCAAAGTGGATTTGAACTGTCGGTACCGGTTTATAAACTGCCAGACGACAGCTTTTGCACGACATTCGCGACATAAACCTCAGCTCTGGACTCTGACCTGCCCGCCGTGCGAAATGCCACTACTGCAGGTGTGCATCGAATGATGCGGTTTCGATGCGGCCGGCGCGCTTAAATTGTAGGAAGATGTGATAAAGCCCCGGCTTCGGAAAGCCATACGGGATCGAAAGCTCAGGCGATACCCATCCAGTTGGCATCTTTATGGCGGCCATCGATGACGATTCCGGCGCGTCCGCGCTCGCCATCAACATCGAGGCCATCGGTGTCGAACTGATGGATGGATGTGCGCGAAGACGCTGAGGTCATCCCGAATGATCTCCGCATGAACCGCCATCCCCTTGTAAGGTTCCAGGTTGCTCGACGCGGCTCCGGTTTTGTCCTTCACTTCGAATTTGAGTGTCATCGGAGCGTTCGCTTTAAATGGTTTGACCTCGGGAAAGCGCGCCTCGCGCAGCAGCCAGCGCGCGGTACTCTGACGCCGATTGGTGACTTCGGCTTCGAGTAGTTCGCGCAATAGATCTTGGCAGGCCCACTTACCGTCTCGTGCCTGGCGGCAGAGTGCGGGATGGTCACGTACCACCGCCGCCAATTTGAGTTCCTTGCAATGCTCCTGGATGACTGCCGCTCGCGCTGAATCACTCATGGGCGCCTCCAGCGGCCAGCAGCAGATGATCGTAATCGGCGGCCTTGCCGGCCTCGATGACGAAATCCGCGAGCTTGCTCGGCACCGTCATGGGCTAGGGATACATCGGGGGTGCGTGCGATCACGTCGAGCAACCCGACGTGGTGTTGCGTGAGGGCCATTTCGAGCGCCGTCCGTACTCGGTCTTCGCCGTGTTCCTCGATCGCGCTCAGCAGTTTGGCCAGCACCCGGGCCGCTTCCCGCCCGCCATGGGCGCCAGCCAGCAAGTTGCTACAACCGGCCCCATGGTTCTCCAACTCGGCGAGCAACTCCGACGCGACCTGACGGACCGCCGGCGGCTTACGCGCTATTTCGGGTAGATAGTGGCGATAGACTACACGATGGCGGCCGAACCCGATGCGCGGATGGGTCACGCTCCCGCCCATGCAGAAGAAGCGGACTTGCTCCACGCCGATGTAAGCGGTGGCGCGCAGCGGAGCCCAGCCCGAGGGCGTCGAACAGCAGTCGCCTTCCACCTTCACCAACGCATGCGAGCTGATCGATCTCGACCAACATTGGTTCGCTTACTTCGAATGGCGTGGCCGGCAATCCTGACAGCTGCGGTTGTTCTTAGGCCCATAGCTCTAACAATCGGCGACCTTCGCCGTTGCACCGTGCGCCGAAAGCACGCTCCAGGTCGGCCATCAGCACGTGGCTACATTAGGTTCCATGAAAAGGAGAAAGGCAAAAGCGGCACGCAAGGATGACGTGATTCGGCTTCGCGTTACGGGCGAACAAAAGCGGACGTTGGTACAGGCCGCTCAATCGGCTGGTTTGGAAGTGTCCGCTTGGCTGCGCTCACTCAGTCTGCGCGAGGCCAGTCGAAGCGGTACGGCGTGACTAAGAACTCTGCTTCATTTCCTTTGCATGCTGCGATTCTTTGTAACCGTGGTTGCAATACGGATGTGAAATATCCGTATTTTCTGGCAGTGTGAGTCCTCCATCTTCAAGACGTCGAATATGATCGACCGAAATAGCTTGGGAAGGAACAAACCCCTTGCATATGCTACATCGCGGAGCTGTCTCCAATAGCTTTCGCATCACAAGGCCTGCTCTTACTTGTGTTGACATTTTTGTAGGAGCGACACCGTCATATGGGAGCTCATCCGGCTGCAAATATGAATATATAGGATTATTCTTTAATTCCTCGATTATCTCGGTATGAAGTTTGTTCTCACCAAGAATATTGAGAACGTCTCTGTAGAAACGCGCCAGATGGTTAAATCCAGAATCCTTCGTCCCGAACTTGCGAACGATTTGATTTAGCAGCGTCCTGTTCCGAAACAGAAATTCTTCCAACTCTGCTCGATATTTTGTAAAGACTTTCAATCGGTTCGCGCGATCTAATTCGATCATTAGTGCTGCGATTACCAAAAACAAAATCGGCTGTTGATTGCCGGTCCAGCTATAAAAATAGATCGCTGGATGCAGGCCAAGCGATGAAGAATCTTTACTTATCAGTAAGTGCATCACCCGTCGGCATCGTGACAGATATTCAATAGTCCGCTGTCCGTCTTGGTCGTCGTCGTTAGACACGGCTCCGACACACAATCCGACAAAATCGTAAACCATTCGGAGCGTTGGACTGGCATATACGGGCCCACCGGGCGGAAGGTCCAAGCTAGTTATTGGGTACGCTAACGGAGGCTCAAATAGGAGGTTATGTACATCCACCCCTAAACCTTCAATCTTTTTTTGGTCTTGATCGGCAAACGCGGACCAATATTTATGTCCAGCCCCTTTACTTTTGATTGCTCTTGCCGCGATAGTCTGCGGTTTTCTTCTCCTTTCGATTAGCTCTAGTTCTTGGGGTGAGATATTGACCGCTTTTCGGTTGATTCTAACAAATGAGGCTTCGGCTGTTTCTGCTGTACCGCAAACCCATTGGAGTTGAAGCGGCAGGCTACCTAGAGATAGTGCCCTTTTCACTATATCTGGTCCGTATTTAGCTTGATTCTTTACAGCATCTTGGTGGGCCGCATACGAGCCAATGGTTTTGTTAATCAAGTCTCTGGTCTTTTCTGCCACTTTCTGTTGCTCAGGCGGAACCCCATAATTTGAGAACTTTTGCGATAACTCGCCATCCCCATAATCATCTTGTACCCAAGCAATTAACGCGCTTAACCGATGAGACCCATCGATGACAAAAAGCAATTCTTTGTTTTTCCAAAGAATAACGGCAGGTATCAGATCGCCTTCCATGAAGGTTTGAACGAGCCCCGCAACGCGCCGTGGATCCCATTCCACCGTTTCTCGTTGAAAGTCCGGTTTCCGCAGGGCGAGATAGAAAAACGCGTCCTGTTCAAGGTCCTTAATGTCGATTGTCAGTTTGACTGGCGCGTCCCCGTCTCTGCTCGCCTCGAAATCTTCGCGAGGAATCAGCGCGTCAATATTTACGTCCATCGGATGACCTCGCAGCCGGGGAGCAGGATTCTCCGGCATCATATGATCGCTCCGGTGTTTTGATCCAGAATGCGAGAGTTGGGCGGGAGTGTCCGGTTTTGAGGGTCGAAGTGTCCTGATTTGGGCGAATCCGGACAGTACCAGGGGCTTCGCGGCCTTGCACCGGCGGCCCGGAACTTTCAGACGGTGTCAGGAATCTATTTGAGAATAATTCAAGAATCCATGCGGTATTCCGCTACCGCTTCAATGTTGAATTAAGTCAAACTCATGACAACAATTGATTCAAGTGCTGACTACATTAGTTGTGAATTTAATTTTGATGGGTCACGATCAGAGCTGGCTGGGTTTATCTGAACAGGAATTTCGGGTTGATGAGTGGAACATCTGCCTGGTTCAGGCCGCCGCGATCTGCAGTAGCCAGTTGAAGTAGGCCTGATCCGGCGTCCGCCGTGCAAGGCTCGAATGAGGTCTGCGGGTATTGTAAAAGCCGAAGTAACCGCCGATTGCGCTACGGGCCTCGGCGACACTGTCGTATGCCTTCAAAT
>Ga0185299_10003621_pt1 | contig 20035 bp, 26 predicted proteins | sample PaiPotPPA55metaG_FD_128002 | JGI IMG/M metagenome (GOLD analysis project Ga0185299, IMG submission 128002) | Iron sulfur acid spring bacterial and archeal communities from Banff, Canada, to study Microbial Dark Matter (Phase II) - Paint Pots PPA... ...
GTGGACATTTTTATGTGAAGCAGGAAGAGGTTCAGCCCGGTTACTGGGAATTGGCGACCCTGGATGTAGATATGAAGGGCAAAGCGCTTTTCTTCAAAACCATCGGAGTGAAGGAAGAAATAAAGCGCAGCATGTTCCGCAGAGTGCGGGATGATCTGACTGCCGCGCAGGGTGCCAATCTGCTTTATCAACAAGTGCGGACAACTAGCAAGATCAGCTTCACGACTGAAACGGCAGTCAGCAGCCATTGCCGACGAGATGGCTGTGCGGGCAGGTACGACTCTTCACCTTGACCTTCGGATTGGTTCCGATAACCTACGAGAGGTGGGCTTAGCGGGACGGGGACGTAAGGGATCCGAATCGTTCTAAGGAGGTGCCGCTTTAGTGATCAACAGAGTGTCGAGTTGGCTAACGACGATTAGTGGGATTCGGATGTTGAGGTCACCGCCGTCATGATCCAGGCAGTGTTTTGCTTTTCGTAGGAAGACATCCATGCTCCCACGGTATTCTGATGGATTGTTTTCCCCGAAGTGTCCGTCTCGGTATAGGCAATTCGAACCCGAACGATCATCCAACCCATGTTGCCGTCCTCTGAGACGCGCACGATTGGAGATTCAACGTCGTCCCACACTAAAAACTGAGCACTTTTGAAATATTCTACAAATTTGGCTCGCACATCACTCATCCGTTTGACTTGCCCGTCACGAACATCTAGGAGTTGCGGAGCAACGTGGGCGAGGAGGAAATTCACGTCGTGCTCGAAGTGCACTCGGCGTTCCTCCTTATGTAGTGACAGCAATTCAATCTCTCCTTGTTGCTGGGCGGTTTTCTTTGATGTCTGTGGAACTGCTTTCCAAGAAGTCAGAAAGGCAGAGCCGATTAGTACCGCCAAGAATACATTTCTTCGGCGAAGGTGAGACCTCCGAAAGCTCTACTCTACAATCAAGCCAATGATCCCACAGCGCGGTCGCACGTTCTCGATACTTGCCCTCGCAACGGCTGGATGCCTATGGGGAACAGGATTCTATTTCGGCAAGACCGCGCTGAGTGAAATGCCTGTCGCGACTATGGTGTTGTTTCGTTTCGCGTTCGCGTGCGTCGGGCTGCTGCCCTTCATGTTCTTTGACCGTCCTCGATTTGGCGGAAGTGAGTGGGGCTGGGTTCTCGCTGCCGCAGTGCTCGGAGTACCCGTGCAATACCTTGTCCAGATCAAGGGATTCTCCCTCACGACGGTGTCACATGCCTCCCTCATGGTCGGTACGCTTCCCATGCTTCTCGCCATCGCGGCGGTGTTGTTTTCCGGGGAACGATTGCACCTCGGCGGCTGGCTCGCGCTCGCAGCCTCGACCGTTGGCGCTGTGCTGATCGCGTTATCGAGCAAGGGAGCTTCCGGCACCGCACACGCGAGCATTCGCGGCGACTCCCTCGTTGTGCTTTCAATGTTTGCTGCCATCGCGTGGATTCTGATTTCGAAACGCCTGATGCGGGAACACTCTCCGGTGATGGTAACGGGGTTCGTGTATTGGCTCGGCACGCTCTTGCTGGTGGCTGTGGTCGTGACCACGTCGGGCATTCCTTCGCTGCATTACTCGCACCGCGTATGGGTAGCGGTGGCTGAGCAGGGATTGCTCGCTACCGCGAGCACAACATTGTCTCCGGCGCGCTTTGGAAATTCGGCAGCATATTCTCGGCCCCAGAGACCCGGATACGCTGCAATCGCAGCAGGATCTCTCCGCTGCTGTGGCGGCGGAAAGTCACTACCCAGAGGCGGAAAAATTGTGCCGGGAGACCATGGAGGCTCGCCGTCAGGTGCTTGGCCCGGAGCATCATGACACCGTGGATTCCCTGGTGCAGTTGGCCAGGACTCTAGGGTATGAATCGCGATATGACGAAGCGGAAAAGTTGAATCGGGAAGCGCTCGAAGTGGCGCGGCGAAAGTGGCCTCGGGACAGGTTGACTGCGACGGCGCTGTCGCTGCTGGCTGACACCCTCACTCATGAGGGCAAGTACCCGGAGGCGGAGAAGGCAGCGCGAGAGGCGCTCGAAATGGATCGGCAGGCGCTTGGCTCCGATCATCCCTCAGTGTTGAGAGACATGTTCAATCTGGGCGGCATTCTGACCCAAGAGGCGCACTACGCCGACGCGGAAGAAATAAATAAGGAGTTGATTGAGTCCGCCCGGCGAGTGCTCGGGCCTCAGCATCCCGGCACACTGGTCGCGATGAATACCCTGGCGATGATTCTGGACAGGGAAAAGCGTTTCGCCGAAGCCGAGAAGTTATACCGCGAAGTGTTCGAAGCGCAACGACAAACCCTCGGTCCTGAAAATGCCAGCACATTGCTTACTCTGGGTAATTTGGGCTCTCTCTTGATCGAGGAAAAGAATTACCCGGAAGCGGAAAAAGTCCTGCGGCAGGCCCTCGCTGGCCTGCGCCGCGTTCTCGGCCCCTCGCATGAGGTCACGGCAACCGCGCTCGAGAACTTGGCTCGCGTTCTTGCGCTGGAGGGCAAACGGGAGGAGGCCTTCCTCAACTTGCGGGCCTTTGCGGAGGGCATTAGTGCCGTCGACGAGTTTGAGCGCATGGAAAAGGACGATAGCTTTCAATCACTACGTGGAGACCCGCGCTTTGACGCGCTCCTGGCCGCCACACGCCAGCGCATCGACGCGGCGCAAAAGCAGCCGGCGATCAGATAATGATGAGAAAAGCGATACTCCATTGTTCTGTGAGCAGCTTCCCCAAGGAGTTAATTCATGCGCGCACGACCTGAAATCCGCCAACTATTGATTGCCCAGAAGCTGAAACACTGGTCATTGATCGCCAAGTTCCCCTTTGTCGATTCGAGCTTGCCAGCCTTCTAGCTAGGGCTCGACGAAATTATTGGAGGCTCTTCGCCAAGCATCCGCAGATCGCAGCCAAACTGGGAATGACGATAGCGTCCGTTTACATCTAGGAACAGGGGGGCGAGTTCACTTGAACAGACATTATTGCCGAATGCGAACCATCGGCGACGGCATCCGCTGTGACCAGCAGCCGCCGCAGGACGATTGCTGCGGAAGGCCTGCGCGCCATTACATCCTGATCTTCGGTGGGAGGCAGTGGCTCTGCGCCGGGTATTATGACGTCCATATTGCAACCCGGTCGTTCATGCACATGGACGGGGAGAGCTTGGCACAAGAGAGAATGCGCTTTAACGTCTTTGATCTCGCGCTTACTTGATGACAGCTATCCTGGTCTCACGTGCGGTCGGTATCTTCACTTCTGTGATGTGAATTAAATTCTTGTCCGGGTAGGCGTAACCTTCCGCGTGCACGTAGTGTCCTTCATGACCCTCAAGAATCTCCGGATTGTCCACCTTCCAGGCTCTTTGCTCGGTGACGAACCTCAATTTGTCGCCACCTTCCTGAACTGTGCCCATGATGGTTGTCAGCCGATCCCCCGCGGCCGCCTGAATCTTCCGTGGCGCTTGAGTGGGAGCCTCCTGCGAGAGAGAGACGACGACGCTTAGACAAAAGCACAGAGAGAGAATGGCCAATAAAAGCGTTTTCATGGATGAAGTCTCCGGTCCAGACGATTAGCGCTTCGGTGCTTTGTTAAGGCGGGAAGGCGGAGTTTAACCGCCTTCTCATGCGACATGCTTACCGACCTTGCGCTGCTACAGAAGCTTTATGGAAGGTCGAGGTGACGGCTTCAAACGTCTGAACCTTGGGCGTTCCATCGATCATTCTTGCAAGGGTTTTCAACACTTCTGGGTAGGCATTGGTGTTGTAAGGCTCTGCATTGGTCTTGCTCTCCCACAGACTGATTGCAATCACATCTAGACTGCCGGGATTTGACAATTGTTCACTCAAATTACCGAGAGTTTCCGGCGAGGGACCGAGAAAATTTGCGCTACTGCAAATGCTGTATCTCTTGAACCACAACTCCACCAATTCCAGAAATCGGTGCGGCCATTATGTGAGCTCGATAGATCGGAGCAGAAGTAAATGGCACCTTGGGGCCAGATGGCATCACCTTCGAGCCATTTCCACGACCACCAGCCGAACCGTACTTTATTGAGGCTGGCGGCTAGGCACTGAAGGGGGCGGTGACAACGCTTAAAGTTCACCTCTCGACGCCTTGGCCGCCAGTCCAATCCACAAACCCTACTTTTTCCTTACCGCGAATGGTTCGGAAGAGCCGGACGAGCGTCGGCGGTGCTGTCCCCTCGCGGCATCATCGAGACCACGATGTACTCGCGCTCTTTGCTGTCCACACTCTCTACGCGCAGCAACAGTTTGTCTTTTTCGAGACGGAATTGAGCTTGTTGGCCCACCGGCAGAAGCATGGGGTGCTTGGTGTCCTTGGGGCGAATTCGAAATACTAGCTTGTCGGCCTGAAGCACGTACTCCTGGCAGAGCAGTTCCTGCGTCTTCTTATGACCTGAGTCGGTCCCAATCATTTCTCGAGTGAAACTCTTCGCGTCTTTCTCATCCACACCGCATACCATTTGCAGGCCCGGACGGCTGCGTAAGTCCTTGTAAGTACGTGCAAGTCAGATCTATGATGGATTTGCACTGTGGGTTGCGAAAACAGGAGACGAAAGCAAACCGCTCGGAGTCTCGACCTTGCGCGGTCCGGTAAAGGCAGCAGGCGCAACCACTGTCAAAGCCCGATCTGGTAGCAGTTTGAGTATTGTCGGCTAAGAGTGCGCAACCCGCGTCCGTCCGTTGATGTCGAACGCATCGGCGCGCGCAGGCGTCATTGCCCTGGAGGATCCGATGAAACGTTTGTTCATGTGCTGTGGACTGTGCCTGATGTTCGTGGCGTCGACGATTGACCCGAGGGCGCTTGCAGCGCCGTCGCTGGATGCTTGTTCGGTTTTCACTTTATCCGATGCGAGCACAATGCTCGGCTCGGGAGCCGAGCGAATGACCACTCACACGCCCGCGAACAAGCCGCCAGGCGTTGTGCAGGAGTCAGCGTGCCAATATCAGACAGACCAACACATCGCTGCTGTCGTAATGCTTGTTTTTTCGACAGGGACCGAGGCTGAAGGCTATCGCGACCAAATGGCCAAACTACCGGTCGCCGCAAGCCTTGTCGTTGGCGTGAAGGGATCCCACCGCCGTTCGAGTGTCGGCGGTGGACACAGAGCGCCGCGGCCAACAGGCGGTACCCGACCTTCCCCTTGCCAATAAAATCTTGGCAGCGATGTTAAAGAAGCTCTGACGCGTTTGCACCCGCACTGGCGCCGGGAGAGGGGATGGTCGGGTCAATGTGGCTTTAAGCGCGTATTGCTGTAGGTCATGGCTTCCTGTCCTCCCCGTTTTGGCGCTCACTTCAGGCGAGCGCTCAACCGCGAACCGCTTTGCTTCGGCCGTTTTTCCGGGCGGTTGAAGAGCTTGTACCGACCGATATGGGCACCCAGGTAGGCCAGTTCTCCGGTTGCCCGAGTACCTGACCAAGACGAGCAATTACCACTGCACCAATTCGACTCGACGGTTCTTGGCTCGCCCGACTTCCGCTTCATTGGATGCGACCGGGGAATAGATGCCGCAACCGAATGCATCCAGACGGTTTGCAGCTATGCCGTACTTGCGGGTGAGTTCTGCTATGACGCTTACAGCACGGCGGCGGCTCAAGTCAAGGTTGTAGTCTGGCTGGCCCTCGTTATCCGTGTGCCCCACTACATGCAAGCGAAGAGAGAGCTCGCTCTTCAACAGCTTTGCAATTTCCCCCAGTGTGGGCTGCGATTCGGACTTAACCGCATCTTTATCTGTATCGAAGTAGAGACCGTAGAGTGCCACCTTGCCTGAATCGTGAATTGCCTGTTTCATGTCATCGGCATTTACGAATGTCATTTTCTTTTCCATGACGTCTGCTGACACAACCACCAGTTGTGCGAGCGCCCGGCCCTTTGCAACTCGTCCCACCAAGCGCTCCGGAATGACGCCATCCTTGTACGCGGTCACGAAAACCACGTAGTAGCTTGGCTTGGCATCTCGACTCTTGCCAACCAAAAGGCGTTCGTCTTCTTCGTCATAAGCAAGGATCTGAGAAAGATCACTATCACTGGCAATCTTGTCAAAGGTGCGACCAAAATCGCCATCTCGTCCAGCGTTTTTCTCGTACTGGACCTCTATGCCGAGGCGCTGAAACTCCTGCTTGTAGTTGCGAAATAGTTCCGCTGGCGACCGTCCGGCTGGAGCGAGGTAGGTGTAATAGCTTACTTGACCCTCTACCGGCTTACTCTTTTCGTATGCGAGAGGATCGGAGCTCGTGACCCGCCCAAGGGGCAATACATACTCATCAAATTGGGGCGCACGATAGCCGATGAGCTCACTTCCTTCATAACGCTTCATCCCTGTGGGGTCTTTGGCGTTTGGCAGGTCCTGAGCTGCAGTTATGAGAACTGCAACAGACCAAAAGACGCAAGAGGCCAGTATTGGTTTGAGAGTTCGGCACAGCACTCTTAATTCATTTCTTTCAGGACCGAGATTCTTACGTATTCGTAGTTCAGCGTGCATAGCCATTTCTGACACACTCCTTCGCAGATAGCGAGTTAGTTTTTTGTCCGTAGCGAGGCAAGTGGGCCAATTGTCATCTAACCGGGATGCGCTGTCAACGCGAAAGGCGCCGGGTTGGTACATGCTCACGCACGCGGGAAGCGGGTCTACTCCGGCGCTTATCTTCATTGTCATCGCGCTCTCCAGTACCAATCCACCGACCAGAGAGTCCTACTCGCAATACGTCAGCAAGACAAAAAATAAAAGCACGTAGATCAGTTGCGCTCCAGCGACATCCCAATTCCAAGCTAAATATGTCCCAATCTGCAACGTGACCATCAGAAGGCTGTCTGCGCTACGAGCGACTGATGTCCACAGCCCAAGAATCATCAACAGACATTCACTCGTGGCATTGGACAAGTCGGGAAACCATGACCTTCGCCAGCCCGAAGTCCAGAATCTTGGCGTGGGCGCGCTTGGTGACAAAGATGTTCGCGGGCTTGATGTCGCGGTGGACGATGCCTTCCGTGTGAGCTGCGTCGAGCGCGTCCGCGATCTCGATGGCAAGAGACAGAATTAACTCGGTTTCCATCGGTCGCCCGCCGATGCGGTGCTTCAGCGTCACTCCATCCAGATACTCCATGACAATGAAGGGCTGCCCATCCTGCTGCCCGATTTCATAGATCGTGCAGATGTTGGGATGGTTGAGAGCCGACGCCGCCTGAGCCTCACGCTGGAAACGGGCCAATGCTTGGGGGGTTTTTGGCTACTTCATCGGGCAGAAATTTTAGCGCGACGAACCGATGGAGGGTCATGTCCTCAGCCTTGTAGACCACACCCATCCCGCCACCACCGAGCTTCTCGATGATGCGGTAGTGCGAGATGGTTTGGCCGATCACTGGAGCAGAATCCTACGTCTGCGAAGCGGGCAAGTCAATGAAAGCTATGGTGGAAGCTGTGAAGTTGGCGGTAGGTCAAGGGGATTGTTGGCGTAACGTCGCCATTGCATTCATTGAACGGGTTGTTCTCTCACACCAGATCAGCGCCATTGCCGGAATCATCGGCCCATCCTAGAAACAACTGCAACTCCCCATTGAGCAACCATCCTCAAGTGAACCTGTAAACTGAGGTAGCTCTACATTTCATGCGTCCAGAAAACAGTTTATCTCGCTCCCATTATTTCCTGCTCCTGTTCACATGGTTCCTATTCTCGTCGTGCAATTCTTCTCAGGCGCAACAGCCGGATAACGGTGGTTCTCCGCCGTCCAACGCTCCTGCCCAGACTGCGCCAGTGAAGAAAACTTTCTTCGCCCGCTGGGCAGAGTTCTACCGCCAAGATTGGTCCCCCCACGACTACTTCCTCGCCTGTCCCACCCCGCCGCGGCCTTCCCTCGCCGTTGGACTCACCCCCATTTCCAAACTCGGATTGGTCCTACGGTGGCTCCCCAGTAATCGGCGAACCGGACACAAACAGTTATCCCCTGATGACCGCCATCAATCAAGCCAAGAGCCGCACGAAGCTCTACGGATGGATCGACCCCACGCTGAACTTCAGCACCTCCGCGCACAGCAACGCGCCCGAAGCCAACGATGTCTATGCGAATCGTTTCGAAATGAACCAAATCGTCCTCTATGCTGAGCGCCTGCCCGATTCCGTGCAGCGCGATCATATCGACTGGGGCTACCACCTCACCGCCCTCTACGGCACCGACTATCGTTTCACCATGGCGAAGGGTTACGGCGCCGGACAGTTGCTGAACGATCACCACGAATATGGATTCGATCCAACGCTTGAATATGTCGACGTCTACATTCCGCAAATCGCGCAGGCATGAATATAAGGCTGGGCCGCTTCATCTCCGTCCCCGGAATCGAAGCGCAACTGGCGCCCAATAATTACATCTTCAGCCACTCGCTGTTGTATGCCATCGACCCGTTTACCGACACAGGTCTAATTGCGACGGTTAAGCTGAACGATCAGTGGCTGGTACAACTAGGCATTACCAGTGGCCACGACGTTGCCCCGTGGACCTCAGATGCCAAGCTCTCCGGCACAGCCTGCCTGAGCTATACCACCAAATCGGTGAACGACAATTTCTACATCTGCGCCAACGGAATCAACAACGGCGAGTATGCCTACAACAATCTGCAGCAGTATGACGCCACGTGGTATCACAAGTTTTCAAAGACGGTGCACATGGCAACCGAATCCTGGTACATGTACGAGCGCGACGTGCCCACCCTCGGAGGAACTATTCAGCCGGAAACCGGCGCCAATCCCGCGTACTGTCTGCCCGGAAAACAGCGCTGCACCGCTCCCGAATACGCCGTGGTAAATTTCCTGCAGAAGGAACTCTCGGTGCACAACTTCCTCTCCTTTCGCAGCGATTTTCTCGACGACAAGAAAGGCCAGCGCACCGGCTACGCAACCAAATACTCAGAGAACACAATCATGTGGTGTCATTGGTTCGGCACAACCGTGCAGTTGCGTCCAGAATTGCGCTTCGAGCGTGCCTGGGATAGGAAAGCCTACGACACCGGACAACGTCGAAACCAGCTTACCGTAGCCAGCGATCTGATTGTCCATTTTTGACGGGCACCGTTCTGAGCACCAAAGTGCAGTTAATCCAAATGGCATCGCGCTTCGACTCTCTAGCGAACACTCACTCATCGCCCCCAAAACGGGGGCTTTGAGTGTAAATTGGTTACAACAGTTGGGCTTTTCAGCACAACGCTCGCCCGCTGCTCTCGACGCAAGATTATGCCGGGTTCGCAGTTGTGTTGTGGCGGCGCCCGAAAGGCGTGCCTTTGCTGGGTTTCTGCCGTGCTGAACAGAACATAAGGAAAGCGCCATTCTTAGTTCGCTTGCCAATGACGTTTTTGGGACGCGAGCGTATAACAAGTGCAATGCCTAACCCTAGGATAGGAATCGGGCTTAGCTGCTTCGTTGTGCTCACCCTCTGGGCAGCGGAAGCGGCAACCCACGATCGATCGTCACGAGTCGAAAACCACACGTTTACTTCTCCGCAGAATCCCCAGATCCGCGTCAGTGTCGACAAGAAATTCGAGTATGTTGGGAGCTTGCCATTCACTATCGACAATGTAGCTGGAGGGAATCGCTACGTCTTTGTCCGCTCGACTCAGGACAAGCACATTCAGCAGATGTTCATCATTCAACAGGAAGGATTCTTTCCCTCCTCAAGGGACACATACAAGTACAGCATTACGAACCCTGCGAAGCTAGGAAGCTTCGAGTATCAGCATTCGGTGATCATGGGCGACAACGATGCCAGAATCCGCGAAGAGCCGGGCAAGGAGGCGGACGTTACGCAACGGTTCCTTGCGGCCCACGGGTATATGCTGGAATCGGAACTGATTATGTCACGCTTTGCTCGACCTGCAGATTCACAGCACAAACACGAGATTATCTTCTTCTGCTTCGAGAATCTCTCCTCTTCCGGGCACAAATTGGCGGATTTCCCGGAGGGCTCCGACAGCCCCGCCAAGCAAACCATCAAACTGAAGGTGGATGAGAACTGTCGCAACGCTTTCCGTGTAGACCACTAGCCAGAAAGCTCTCCCCATGGGCCATGTCCCGTCTAGCATAAGCCGACTCGATAACTGTTGATCGCGGTAGGGACACCGGTTGCCCGGTGCCCCCCGCACAGATCCGGACGGGCGCTCCTTAGCGCATCCGGTTCTTCTCGCGGATGAAGAACGGCCAAGCTTATGGCTTGTCCGCACACTCACCCACCCGTGGGACACGCGCAGTCCCGCTCTGTGTCGGGTACGTGTCGAATGGGAAAGCGTTCTCCTTGAGCCACAGCCTTCCCTCCTCACTCGCCGACGATGTTCAGTCCTTGTTCGAATGATTCATCGGCACTATGCCGTGGTGTGACTCCTCGCAGACGTGCATGCGGGCCGTGTGGCCTGGCCTTCTCCCGCCGACCTGCTAGCCAACTGGGACAGCAGGTGTCTCCGAGGTCTCCCGGTTCTCGTGCATGAAGTTTCTAGGCGTGCCTGGGGTCTTCGACTACGCCGGACTGAACCGGGACTCGCGTTATCGCCCCTGTTCATGTTGCCTTCCGCGCATATTAACCGCGTCGGCGTCCGGGTTGTAAGTTTTCGCAGCTCAATCGCCCACCCCACCTATACCCCTGTCTACGCTTCACTGTATCTCTGACGGTAGCAGTGCAAGACTCGGGGCCGAGCGGATCGCTAGTCCTTTCTCGTAAGAATTTTCCATTCTCTGCTTCATGCCGGTTTAGCCTGGCGCACTAACATCGCCATTTCACTCAATGACCAGCGGTCAAAACGCGTAGTGGCCAGATTTCGCCAGCAGACGGATGATGCCACGTTCTAGAGAAAAACTCAGAATCTCAGGATCGGACCAAATGTGATCCGCAGGTTGTTGTGCGCACCGTTGTTGAAATAGATCTCGTCCCCCAGTTCAAGCCGTAACCCCACCGGACCGTGACTCGCCTCGACCCCACCTCCCGGATAGATTGCCACGTTTAAACTGGAGGTACGAATTCCGAGGATTGTGCTCACAACATTGTCTAACGGGAGTAGGCTTGGGCTGAGTCGGAAATCAGTAAATCCACCTTTCAGAGTAGCGAAGGGACGGAACCCACCCTTTGCAGGCTGGAGCGTAGGCCCGAACAGGCCGTGAGTGACTCCAACCGACGTGCGTTTAATCGCGGTAATGTTGCCGTTCGCAACATCACGGTAAGCCTCCTCGAAGTTGATCCCGTAATCATAAGCCAGTTCCCCTTCCATCATAAGATTGCGATGGATGCGGTAGCCGAACCTTCCGCCCACTCCGAAATTGTTGGTGTTGGTCTGCGAAATGCTCAGGTAATCGAGAAACATGCCAACTTCGACGCGCTTCTGTGCAAATAACAAAGAAGACTCTACGCACGACAGCAGGGCCATAGCAATGAGAGCGAACTTGCGCATGCAGAAGAGACTCCGGACCCTAAGCGGAAGCTAGGATGCGAGTAGTGCATCCCTCAGTTGGCACGTTCGTTTCGCTCCACGAAGGTGGGCCGACAGATACAGGGATTTTGAGTGTTTAAGGCCTGGTTTCGTAAACTATCCAGACTGGTGCCCCTGGAGGGCGAAACGATCCCTAGCCTGGCGGTTGGGTTAGGATTGGACGAGTGGCTGCCACGACCGATTCCGTGTTTACCCTTCGCCGGACCAGTTCAAGAACTATCGAGTCTTCGCGCTCGCCCGGATTCAGCGGCATGCCCGCAGCTCCATTAATGACTTACCGGCGTTAGTTGATCGAACCCCACGCCTGGCGACAACCCAGACTCCACCACTGTTTTGCTATCGCGCACCCACTGCGTCGCACCTGTGCCCAGCGGCACAATGTACCGCTGTCCGGTCGCGGTGTCCTTGGTCTCCTGGACCCCGTTGATCACATCGTTGAAGCTGTCATTCTGCAACGCGCTGATCATCGCCTGTTGATGCGCAACCGCTGCATTGGTGGCCGCAATCGTCGCCTGCGTTGAGGCGTTAATCCGCTGGATTGCCTGGTTGTTCAACTGGTTCTGCATCTGCGTCCAAGCCGGGTTCAACACTAGCGACTCCCCAGCATGTTGCAGCATCGCGGTTGCTGCCGCCGCCTTCTGCGCCGGAGCGATCGCGCTACCCAGCGCCACAACCAACCAGCTCGAGCCCGGCCCTCCAGGGCCCATCAGCGTTGTCTCCGCATACACGTATGCAGACATTGGCGAGCCATTCTCGGTGCAGCTAAACAACGCCTCGCCTGCCGTGGTCCGAGTCATCCCCCCACCCGCAGGATGATACTTTGGCGTCATCGCATCGCTCTTAGTCAACTGCAGTCCCTGGCACATGGAGGCGAATCGCGCCTGCCCATACCTGGTCGCGAACACATTGCCTGCGGCATACGAAGCCACACCCGGCCCCGGCCGCAGAAACGGGCCCGGCACTCTGTACGGAGGAACCGTCGAGTCCCCCACGCGGAGATTCGTGAGCCCATCCGGCGAAGTCATATCCACAACCAACCGCGCGTCAATCGCGCTGAAACGGAACAGCCCGCCATAGGTCTTCCAGCCCTGCAGAACCTGGATTGAAAATGCCCGTTCCCGCGCGTCGCGGACCGTCACCCATTTCGCCCCGGTGGCTGCTCCTGCTCCGGCCTGCGCCTGCCCGCTCGCCACGCTATCGGCAAGCGCCGCCGCCCCCCCCGGAGCTGCTCCCGGCAGAACGATGCGCCCAGTTGTAGGCAACCCCTAAAGTCACCAACACCAGAAAGATCCCAGCCAACGCAACCGTTTTCATGTGCCGCCTCCGCTGACTCCATGAATTGCTGATCCGTGCACCAAACAGGGCCTCCAGTATACATTCGACCCAAGTCGCAAAAATCGCCGCGACAGTCGCTTCGGGTAAAGTGTCGTCAGGGTTCCCGGGGGGCCTAGTCAGAACGTGCTATGGCCTGGTTACCTCAACTACCATCGTCCTAACTGATCGTGGGGAACAAAACTTAATGATCCTGGAGTCTGAATAGTCATGGCGTGAACCTGTGTGATTTCCGCAATGGCTCTGCTGTCTGTCTCAGCTTGGGGCCAAGTGAAGAATCAAAACTCGGCACCGCCGACCCCTTTCGTCATAGATCAAAATCGTCCCTACGTCTATCTGCGCTTCGACCACATGAGTGCGGGCGAGAGGTTTTCCGACGACGAGCCGCCGAAGAGGGTATGGTTCCGGTTTGTGAACAATTGCGGCGTGGGGGTTGTTTTACGAACCTTTGGAGTGCCTGAGGGAAGCCCGAAGGATGAGGTTGGGGTGATGCACAACGTTGTGAAAGACGTGCCGAAATTTGGAGTGATTCATGTTAACGATCCGCCCGAACTTAAATAGGGGTGGTTCTGACCTGCACCGGAAAGAGAAAATGCCGACGGGGTATGACTCCGATGTCAGCTCGTCAGCGAGCATTCCGCCAGGACAATCGGTGCTATTTAGTATTCCGGTGACACACCTTGGCAAGTCCTGGCACATCGAAATTCCGTATAAGTTTGACTTACCTTCCGGCAAGGGGCCGCGACAGTTAAACTTAGGCGGGGAACCGAGGATGTTCTTGCTTTATTACGTTTGGGATCTCCGCAAGACATTCAGCAGGAATTGCTGAAGACGCGGTAGCTGTTGAAAAATCGCCTCTCTCCGAGTAGAGGAGTCCCGATAGGCGGTAGGTTTTCCTTGGCTGTGTCCGCCGTTTCCAGCTTCGTGCCCGTTTAGGTCCACCATGGCACCACCGGGAGATCTCCCCCATCAACATTCAGTCTTTTGAGAACAAATCGCATTTTCTGCAATACGCCGGGCGCTACGTAAGGCGGCCTCCCATCGCCCAGCGTCGCATAACCTGGATTGGGGAACAAACTGTTAGGTTTTGGTACAAAGACAAAAAGCTCCGTCGCCGTGCAGAGGTGCAGTGCTCACTGGAAGAGTTCATTGACCGCTGGGCCCAGCACATTCCCGAACACTATCAGCATGCTGTTCGGAGCTTTAGGCTGTTTGCACCTCGTGCTCTCAGCCAAACATCGGCGGCTATCTTTGCCATTCTGGGGCAGAAACGAAAGCCACGCCCCAAGCCTCGCCGTTGGGCGGACTCCATAAAGCGAGACTTCGGACATGATCCACTCCTCGACCACACGGGCAAAAGGATGAAGTGGACACGACGAATAGCATCAAAGGCGACTCGCTAATCAGACCTTAGCCGATAATCCAATCGCCCAACCGGCACAGCAAATGCCGAACTCCGCGTGCTGCCCTTGCTTGACTCCAAAACAGATGGACTCGATCCACACCGGAACGACGTGAATTTCGCCTTCCAACACCCACTCGACCACACACACAATGCCTCTTTCACGCCGACACGAGATTTTGATTTTCCTATACTTCGAGTCCTTCACGCATCACCTGATCAATGGAAATGTGAACGCCGTCTTTTGCCCAAAGGTTCGGAACCTCAGAAACCTGCGTGAAGCCTTTTGCGGAAAGCGCGACCTCTCGGCCCGCCACTTTTTCCTTATGCCCAGACTGTAGAGCGAGTTCATGGCTGTCCCTCACCGCGAGAGGCCATGCGGGCCTTGGAGTTGCTCAGCAACGACCTCGGAGATACGAATATCAGAGACCCCACACCACTGTGACGTGACGGTAAGCGTGGCAGACATGTACGACTGTTTCAAAATTGCTCACTTCCGCAAATAAAGTATGTAATCAGTTGCAATAGCCGGGAAAATTCCTTCCTCGTGGTTTACTGTTTATCGACAGTTGTCGAAATCACGATTCGCACCTACTGAGAAATTCCGCCCGCCCCCGCGGTGCCCGCGCCCCCTCCACGTTCCCCAGGGCAGGCGTGCAGCGTTTTGCAAACTTGATTGAGGCTCGGCACTGGCACTCGATTGACGGAAGGTCTCTTTCAGCGGAAAGGGCCTACAATGCTCGTTGGAGGATGAAAGAAATGGAGTGTGCCGAACAACAACGACTGCTGAGTGATGAAATCAACGCATGGGCTGCGTACAACGCCTTGAAAGGTAGCACGGACGAAAAAGAACTGACTAGGCGCTCTGACAATGCTAGCGATGCCAGCACCCGATTGAGGCAACACATTTCTGCGTGTCCACTGTGTCGGCCCGAGACTAACCCAACAACGTGAGGGTTTTATGCAAACTGCATCAGAAACCCGTGGAACCGCACGAATCTCTTCAAAGCTCTGCTCCCAACACTTCAAGCACCGACCTGTACGGACACTAACTCCGGAATGCGCCGGGAGTTTTGAAGGGATTTGACAGCGTCTTCGGCAGTGAGTTTCCCCATCACCAGTGCCAGCTTACGGTTGAGGGTCATTTGGACGGGAGTCCGATCAACCCGCTGCACATATTCGGGAGCGCGGGTACCGCCTCGGTTCACTCTCACAACAAATTTCGTGTTTGTCATAGTTTGTCACTACTCCTGTCCTTCGCGAAAAACGGCTAAGGGAACGTAAACAAAGCAGCGTTTCCTAGTTCTTAGTACATGTCTCCCATGCCACCGGCAGGAGCGGCCTTCTTTTCTTCCGTAATGTCGGCGACGAGGGCTTCGGTGGTCAGCATCAGCGCCGCGATCGAGCCGGCGTTCTGCAAAGCGGTGCGCACCACCTTAGTCGGGTCGAGCACGCCTGCTTTGACCAGGTCTTCGTACTCGCCGGTCAGGGCGTTATAGCCGAAGTTGCTGTCCTTCGAGTCGTTGACCTTGCCCAGAACTATAGCGCCCTCTTCGCCGGCGTTTTCGGCGATCTGGCGCAGCGGCTCTACGAGGGCACGCTTCACAATGTTGACGCCGATCTGCTCATCGCCCTCGACCTTCAGCTTGTCGAGTGCGGAGACGCAGCGGGCCAGGGCTACACCGCCGCCCGGGACGATCCCTTCTTCGACGGCCGCACGGGTGGCGTGCATGGCGTCTTCGACGCGAGCCTTCTTCTCTTTCATCTCGGTCTCGGTCGCAGCGCCCACCTTGATCACAGCCACGCCACCAACCAGCTTTGCCAGCCGCTCCTGCAGCTTCTCGCGGTCGTAGTCGCTGGTCGTCTTATCGATCTGGCTGCGAATTTCCTTCACGCGGCCTTCCACGTCGCTGTGCTTGCCTTTACCTTCGATGATCGTGGTATTGTCCTTGTCGATGGTGATCTTCTTGGCCTGGCCGAGGTCGCTGATTTGTACATTCTCCAGCTTGATGCCCAGGTCTTCGGTGATGGCTTTGCCACCGGTGACGGTGGCGATGTCCTGCAACATGGCCTTGCGGCGATCGCCGAATCCGGGCGCCTTTACGGCCGCAACCTGTAGCGTACCACGCAGCTTGTTGACGACAAGGGTCGCCAACGCCTCGCCCTCGATGTCCTCTGCGACGATAAGCAGCGGTTTGCCACTCTTGGCGATCTGCTCGAGTAGGGGAAGTACATCCTTCATCGAACTGATCTTCTTTTCGTTGATGAGGATATAGGCGTTCTCGAAGGCAACCTCCATGCGTTCGGGATCTGTCACGAAGTACGGGGAGAGATAGCCACGGTCGAACTGCATGCCTTCCACGACTTCGAGCTGGGTCTCAAGCGTCTGCGACTCCTCGACGGTGATGACGCCGTCCTTGCCGACCTTCTTCATTGCGTCCGCGATGATGTGGCCGATGGTCTCGTCGTTGTTGGCCGAGATGCTGCCAACCTGGGCGATCATGTCACCGGTGACGGGCTTGGAGAGCTTATCGAGTTCACCCTTGGCGCGCTCGCCGGTCTTGGGATCGATGTTGCCGCAAACCACGTTCACAGCTTTCTCGATGCCGCGCTTCATCGCCATCGGGTTGGCGCCGGCCGCAACGGTTTTAACGCCTTCGCGGTAAATGGCCTGAGCCAAAACGGTCGCGGTAGTCGTACCGTCGCCGGCCACGTCGCTGGTCTTGCTGGCGACTTCGCGGACCATCTGGGCGCCGATGTTCTCGAGGCCGTCCTGCAGTTCGATCTCTTTTGCAACGGTGACGCCGTCCTTGGTGATGGTGGGAGATCCGAACTTCTTCTCGATGACGACGTTGCGGCCCCTGGGGCCGAGGGTCACCTTCACAGCGTCCGCCAACAGGTTGACGCCGCGGAGGATCGCTTGCCGCGACTGTTCTCCGTGTACGATTTGCTTTGCCATGACTTTGACCTCCTAGAATATCGAACTCTTCAACTCGCATGCTCTTCTGGCGTGTTGCTAGATTGCGCGCTGTGACTCGCCCAGAATCCTCGCGTCCAACAAAGAGACGCTCAGGTGACAAACTACCTCTTGGCTCCCACGGTCTGTTTCTTGGCCGCACCGGTGATGATGCCAAGGACCTCCTCCTCTTTCATAATGAGGAAGTCTTCCCCATCAATCTTGATCTCGGTGCCGGAGTACTTACCGAACAGAATGCCGTCGCCTTCTCTCACGGCGAGAGGGAATAGTTTGCCTTCGTCATTCGTCTTGCCCCTGCCAACAGAGATGATTTCGCCCTCCTGTGGTTTATCTTTGGCAGAATCGGGGATGATGAGGCCGCCCTGGGTGGTTCCAGCTTCTTCTACGCGCCGCACCAGAATGCGATCATGCAGTGGGGTAAACTTCGTAGTCATACTTACAGACTCCTTTCACGTATTCAGTTGTACAAGCGCGAGTGATATGGAAGCTACAAGCGGAGCTTCTGAGAACCGCAGGGACACCTAACACGCCCAACGCGGCTGGCCGTTCCTCGATCAGAATGGTGCGCCGGTACTAATTTCTGTGGGCATAACACTCTCGGCATCGTTGGGCTTTCGCGATCATGGGCTGAGGGCCTGTACGCAGGAATTATCGTCTAGGCACCTAGGAGAAGCTGAGCAATATTGACCAGGTTGTGTTCCGCACCGATGTGGGTGGTCGTGCCTATTTTATGTCATCTTTCTCGGTCTCACTTGGGGTGGGCAACTTCACTTCGGTGATGTGAATTGAATTTGTCTCCGGGTAGACGTAAGCCTTCGCGTGCACGTAGTGTCCTTCATGACCCTTAAGGATCTCCGGATTGTCCACCCTCCAGGCCCTTTGGTCGGTTACGAACCTCAATTTATCGCCATCTTCGAAAATTGTGCCCATCATGGTTGTCAGCCGAGCCCCTGCGATCGCCTGGGTCTTCCGCGGCGTCTGGTTCGCAGCGTCCGGCGAGAGGGCGGCGACGCTTAGGGCAAAGCAGAGAGAGACAATGACCAATAAGAAGGTTTTCATGGAAGGAACCTCCGTTTCAAACGATGTAGTTGCCTCGGCACTTTGTAAGCCGGGGGGAAGGCGGTTAAGGCCGCCTTCCCATGCGAAAAGCTAACTGCTCTTACGCTGTTGCGTGAACGGCGCTGTTGTGGAAGGTCGAGTTGACAACGTCAGAGGTCTGAACCTTGGGCGTTCCCTCGATAAATCTCGCCAGCGTCTTCAGCACTTGCGGATAGGTATTGGTATTGTAAGCCTCGGCATCGATTTTGTTGTCCCACAGACTGATTGCAGTCACATCAACTCCGCCGGCACCAGCGAAGGTGATTTCGTCCTTGAAACCATTCTGTTTACGAAGTAAAGGAAGGACTTCCTTCTCAAACGTTCGCGTGTAATCGGAAAGCATATTGGACTTCAGATGAATCGAGACATTGCGTGCAAACATGGGCAACCTCCTTAGGGTTGGGGTTGCTAAGAAGGAAAACTTCAGATGGGCTGACTTAGTTCAGGGAACCTGAAATGAGGAGAAGGTGATAACCACCTCAACTACAACCCTAGTCTTAAGCGGCAGGACTGTCAAGCAGCTCGCCACGTTCCGATTGACGCTGAACTCTCTTTCAGGGTTATGCGTACAATGTAGTATGGATTATTTAGAGGAGCTTGATTCAGGAACATTCGAACGTCTTGGCGAGCAGAGTAGATTCCTCCTCGGCAAGTACGAGGAGGAACTCGCCAAGGACCCTGCCAGCCGCGCGACGGAATCTTCGCGCAGCAACGTGATTGCTCTTTGGCACACCATTAGGCAGATCTACGGGAAGACCGTTGTGCGAGATGTGGCCAATCTTGTTAACTCAAAACTGCTCCTTTCCGCCCAGATCGGTCCGTCCAACCTCTTCCACCCGGCTGTTGAATGAGGCGGCGAACAAGACCTTCTCGCCAGAAATCGCCGTCAGTCATCGAAATTGACGGTCCTATGGGATCAGCGTAGCATCAAACATGAGTGAGTCATTTCCGTTCCTCTTTCAGATTCTCTGAACTAAGTCAGCTCGTCTGAAGTTCGCTCCTCTTAGTTGCGACAACTCAGGAGGTTGACGTGAGTGATCCCAAAATTAACATTCGCTCGAAACCTTCCCCACAACCAGAATCCTCCGTTAAGGAGAAATCGGCTGTTGCCCTGGCAGACTCGGCAGTGCAAACCCGCGCTTACGAGCTGTACCAGCGTGGCGGCAGAGTGAATGGCGGGCAGAGCAGGATTGGTACCAAGCAGAAACTGATCTGAGAGCCAGAGCGCAGGAGATACAACAATGTACGCGAGAACTTTAGCAAGGCATTGTGTGAAACTCACGCTATCTAAAACGGGAGTTGTTTTATGGTTTGCCAACAGTTGGACCAACTGGAATGGGACTTTATTGAGGCAAGGGCGGAAAGCCGGGACATAGATTCGTTGGGATGGACAGATCGTGAGTTTTCATGCCTTGACGCGATATTGGATCACAAGCGGGAGGGACATCAAGGCGAACGCTGCCCTGGGGATTGAATACCATTTCAGGGGTATTAGGACTCTGGAAATGCCATGCTTACTTTGCCGGTCTGCCGTGATGGAGGCATAGTGCGACCAGATCCGAGACATTCGCTTCGCCCACGCACATAACCGTGTCTGCGCCCCCCCAATAGATTTTCACGGTTCCATCGGACTCCAGAACGGCACCACAGGTGAAGACCACGTTGTGGACGTATCCAGTTATTTCCCAAGGATCTTCCGGTTGCAAAATCCACGAGTCGCCCACACCGATGACCTTTGCCGG
>Ga0185299_10003622_pt1 | contig 20020 bp, 23 predicted proteins | sample PaiPotPPA55metaG_FD_128002 | JGI IMG/M metagenome (GOLD analysis project Ga0185299, IMG submission 128002) | Iron sulfur acid spring bacterial and archeal communities from Banff, Canada, to study Microbial Dark Matter (Phase II) - Paint Pots PPA... ...
CCAACGAAAACACCAATCTCCTGTTGCGGCAATACTTCCCGCGAGGCACCGACCTGTCCATCCATTCGCAAGCGCAACTCGACCAGGTCGCGCTGCGCTTGAATAAACGCCCAAGAAAAACCTTAGGCTTCAAAACTCCTGCGAGTAAACTGCAAGCCAGTGTTGCGTCGACCATCTGAGCCGGCAGCGGTTATCGGAAAAGTGAAGTTCTAGTACGTCGCATGTACGGTAATCCAACTCTCCAGGCACTTGTTGAATGAATCCTTTCAAATCAACAAATCTGTGTAGACAAGTTCCTGGCATTAGCGACGCGTTGAAGACGCAGTTAAGGCTTATCGGGAGTTGATTAGTCACTTCGGATTTTCCGCAAGGCGTTGACGGCGTTTTGTCACACTTCGGCTGACACCAGCCGTGTAGGGTGATCTCCCGTCGCCTGCGCTCCTGCGCTGTTGGCAGCGGCACGACCGCGAGCACTCCTGGGTTTTCTGGTTTGTTCATCTGTCACCTCAAAGTAATTCACCGTTCTCATATCTCGCTTCCATCGCCTCCTCGCTCCTCCCATGGGCCGCGGCGTGCTGCGACTGAGTTCGGGCTTCGGCGTGTACGCGCTCCCGTCCCGCCTTGCGTTCAGAAACCTGTTGCGTTTTCTTTCGGTGCTCATATCCATTCTCCTTAAATGCCGCCCGTCATGATCCGAGTCCTACCGGATCCCCTACGGGTACGCGGGCACGGTCTTCTCGCACCCCGCGCAGTACTCGGACGGATTGCCGTTCCAGTCGAGCGTCACCCAGTTCTTGCAGCCATTCGGGTTCTTGCACTTCACGCCCTGAGCTTTCTTGAGGCAGATGGGGCATTCTTTCGCGTTGCGGTTGTGATCCTTGTGCTGCGCGAGCAGACCGTTCGTGGTGCTGACCCTTTCGCCGCAGACCGCGTTGTGCAACCCCTTGACGCTTTGCATCGCGCCCCAGAGCTTAGGCTCCTTGGGCTGGATGTGAGTTCGGGCGAACGCCATGGCGTCCTCGGGGTAGCAGCAGTTGTCGTCGCACTTCGCCATGATCTCCATGAACATCTCAAGCTCGGCAACCGTGGGCTTGGCGAGCCTGAACGCCGACCAGCAGTTGCCCATGTGCTCTAGCAGGTCAGCTCCGCTGACCCATGCACCGGAGGGCATCTCCCGAGCTTCGATCCGAGCTTCGCGGTTTTGGGGTTGCTCTTTCTTCGCTTGCGAACTCAGAGACTCTTCAGGTTTGTCTTGTTCTTGATCTTGAGCCACAGATTGATCGGTAGGTAGATTGGTTAAGCCTGAAGATGTAGGAGCCATAGGCTCACAGGAAGATGTATGAGCGTTGGGGTTTAACGCTCCCAGAAGATGTATACCTACAGTGTCGCCCTGTTCTCGGTCGCCCGTGGAGCCGACGTCGGCAACTCGGGCGGCGGCAAGTAGGGCTACGGTACCGACGCCCTCTTTTAGGGCTACGGGTTCCGTGTTGACCGTCCATGTGGTGGTGCCCCACTTACCTGTAAGTGGATCAATCTTCTGGGCTGCCTTGCTTAGCCATCCGTCATCCACCAACGTCTTACGCGCCGGGCGCAGGGCATTCTTACCGATGCCGAGGTCGGCTAAGAAGCTTTCCTCAAGCTCAAACACATTCCCCTTGCCGGAGCGGAAGTACATGTTCCAGTACACGTAACCGATGGTGGTCTTGTTGTTCCCCTTGGCACGGATGTATTCCTGAAAGCGCCTGCGGTGGGCATGTTTCACAAATTTGAAATCTAGTTTTTTCTTAGCCATATCATCCCTGTTTGTCTCATCCCTGTTGATTTGCCTTGTCGAAGGGCGCGTCGGAACCGTGCAGGGCAGGTAAGGGATGAGCCAACCTGCCCCCGGCTGAAATCGTCTCGCGACGGCTTCCGACATAAATAAATACGCAGATTGGGGGAACTTCTAAGGTTTGCGCTTCGTGCGTGACCCCAGAAGAGTCCCAGACCTTACAGGGCGAACTCACGGCTCGCCGCCTAAAGAAGGAAAACGAAGTCGAAATCCCTACCCTAGTTCCCGTCTGACCTCGCCGTATTCTTAATATCGTTGGGATTTCCCGACCTCAAAGAACGCTAATGAGTTTGTAGACGCAATTTGCGATCCCTCTTATGAAAGAGGAATCGTGAATCGGTACACCGAAATCAAGAAGGCGACAGCCGAGGTGGTCGGCGTTCGGATCGTGAGAAGAGCCGACACGGCAGGGGCGCATGGGGCAATCAGGGACATGATCGTCGCCAATCCCGCTTTGTCCTACCAGCGAATCGCGGACATGTTGGGCTGCTCAAAATGGTTGGTCTGCAAGGTCGCCGTGGAGTTCGGCGTTAGGCGAGCGAGAGGTGCAGGTAGCCCAGCGCGGCGCAGGGAGAGGCAATGAGGCGCAAGAAGTATTTCGGCTGGGAAGAAGCATTTCGTTTCGTCTGGGAAAACGCGGACCGTGACGGAATCTGGCGTGGCGATGCCGCCAGCTTGGCAGCAGAGTTTGACGCCTTGGCGGATGATGCCGAGTCCGTTCTGGACGAGCTTCGCGGCAGACGGCTGATCGAGAAGCTCTATACCGGGTCATTCTACGTTTCGAACTGGCGGGAGAAGTAGCTTTGCAGGCGTCTGCAACGTCTTCTTCCCTGAACATTTGCTCTTACCCCGCATGTTTTCCGGGCGGCGCATGAGGAACGGCCCGGCTGTTCTGCCAGCAGCCCTTGGACGATTGGCACGGGTGTTATCCCGTTCCCCATCTAATTACTCGGTTTTGCAGAATTTCAGCGCACCGCCGCTCGCGCAGCTACCTTGCGCGAGCGCCCCTTCGTCGCTCTAAGCAGCCAAGGCGGGAGCGCGAGTTTCAGCATGGGCTGCGGTCCGTTCGAGTGATCCATCGGCACTCCGTTGATCTCGCTGCCTTTTGATACCAGCGCCATGCAAAAGTGCTCCATTTCACTCCGCCCTCAATGTCGAACTCCAGCTTAAATCGCCGCACAAACCGACAACCCCGGTCATGCTTCCCCCCAGTGTTCCGAGTCCGGAGGCCGCACTTCATGCAGCCGAGGCAGATAGTGCCTGCTCCGGCTCGGGTGAAGGCACATTCCATCGACCTTTCGGCAAGGCTCGTCTGCTCAGTACTATCTCCCACTTCTTCCTGGTGCCGCCCCTACCAGTTCCGCTGGTCATCTTAACTAAATCGTCTTCGACGCCGACGCCATAGAGTGGACCTTTCTCTGACCACAAGATTTCTTCTTGCCCGTCCGGTTTGACGCAAGTGGCCGTTACCCGTGTTATCGGTCTATGGGCTGCACCGCAGGCATTGTAGGTAAGTTGCCATCCACCATTCCAAGTCGCGAGCATTGAATGCAGCTTGTCGTGGTCCACCACTGCCTCGTCATAAATCAGGTGTCCGGGGCATTTCTCGGTTAGGGTGTAAGGCGGGTCAACAAATGCATAGCAATCTTCGTTGTCGAAAGCAGCCAACGCTTCGAAGGCGTCGTCCATGACTGCAATCCTGCTCCGGAGGCGTTACAGCAGATCAAGCGACCCGTCGAGATTGCGCGGCCAGCGACAGAGGATTCCACCACGATTTTTCTCTGTCATGCAGCCCCCGACCTTCTTCCCGTTAAACCCAACTCGGGACCGAAGCAGAATCCAGAGTCCGGGGTCATCCTCTTTCATCCGTTCTAGGCTCGCTTCAACAAATGGTTTCTGTTGCTCGAAAGGCAAGTCGAGAACTTGCTCGGTCCACTTTGCGACACGGTAAGAAAAATTCGGATCGTTCAGAGCGGCGCTCCAAAAGGCGAGATAATCTTCATCCTTCTCTGCCAGCACCAATCGCTCGGCGTAGCCCTCGTTCAGCAGGCTGAGACCTACGATGCAACTTCCCGCATAAGGCTCTACGATGATTCTTGGCTTCCAATCACGGAGAAATTCCCGAGCGCGCGGGACGAACCAGCTTTTGCTTCCGCCTGTCTTGATAATGTAGAGAGGCAGTCTCATTGGACAGAGACCGCCTTTCGATTCGGTTCGTTTTTGGTGACGCAAGCGCCATCATCCCGCTTGCTCACTTTGTCAAGAATTTCCTGAGCAATAGCGGTGGCCACGGTTGCGAGACGTTTCGGGTCGGATTCTAGGGGCTGGAGCCTTGAGCTTATGAATTCCACGCACGCCTTGATGTAGGCGTTGTCGGTCCAGTTTGTCGTGTCTGTCGGCTGGTGGTTCGCCTTGTCATCAAGTGAAAGCGTCAGCGCAGATTCTTCTTCGTGTTTCTGGGATTCGTCGGGACTGTCTATCGGCGTTTCGGTTGTCTTCGTCCCGTTGATTTGCGCAAGCACCTTGTCATGCATCTCCTCGGGAAGTCTCTCAAGCAATTCGTCAAGGCCAACCTTACCTGCGGGGGAACTGCTGCCTGAACCTGTGCTGCTGCGTCTGCGCCGACCGCCTGCGTTGCTTTTCTGCGGCAGCTTGTCGCCTGTCAGCGTTTCGTACAATTCCCGATACTTCAACATCTGGCGGGAAACATACTGGAAGGTGACGCCGAGTTCGGCGGGGAAAATATCCTGCGCACGGAAGTACTTGGTGCCGTCTTCGCCGATGAGATAGTCCTGAGGGGATTTCGTCGCAAAGAAGTCACGAATGTCTTGGCAGCGGCGGTAAAAGTCGGTATTGAGTATGCGTGCGTTGAAGTAGGCGATCCTGTTGCTTGTCGCAATGTCCTCTTCCTCGCACAACTTGCCGAATTCTCTGAACTCTTTGCGAATGAATTCGTAATTCGCCTGCGCCTTCGCCAAGAATTCCTGACGCACCGTTTTCTCGTCCGCCTGCTTGGCGAGTTTTGCCGTGTCCCCGCTGAGATTGATGGACTCGGCACCGATTGCAGGTCCCGAGATGCCAGTCTCGGCGGCGATTTGTTTGAGCGCATTCTTGACTCGCTTCATCGCCGCGTTTGTCGGCTGCGGCTTTTCCTCAAATGAACCTAGGTTCATTTCGTTTTCACTTCTGGGTTGTTGCTTGGTTGCCATAGTTTTTCCTGAATCCAGTTTTTGGATTTACGCCTGGTACTAGGCTGATCGGTGGGATCAACAGTGGTAGAGGGCGGCCGACTGTTGAACAGCCGCCCTTGAGCCTCTGGGTGCGCCCCAGAGACCCTGCGCATTATGAAATACTGCGTCGCGGGATTTGGGGCCTAATGTTTGACAAATATTCTGGATTTCCTCGGAAGGAAACGAGGCGTGGGCCTTTGCTTCGGGTACTGCGAGCTTGAGGCTTGCGTAAACAACCCATTCCGGCGTTATGCCTGCCTTGACCCAAGAGCGGTTGTAGTGGATGTAGTAGGCACCTTTCCAAAGGCTCAGTTGCGCGGAATCGCCCCGGTTGGTCTAGCGATAGCTCAGGTTTTCTTCTAGTTTGCGTATTTGGATAGTGACTGCGACGTGGGTCTCACATGATCAGACGGATCGCGACGTCAAAGGACAGAAGTCTTGCAACAGTGCCTCTCCATCTTCGGCTTAATACCTGCGCCCAATGCGGGTGTCATCCTGTTCTCCCGCCCAGAATCGGTGGTGGCGCAAGGACAAAAGCCTGCGGGCGCGGAAGATCGGCCCGCCGCGTTGCAAATTCCCGCGAGCGATACTAACGTTCCCTCCGCAACGCCACGCAAGCGGACAGGCAAATCAATGTCACGCCGAAGTGGCCAGTCAGGACACGTAGAAAAGTCAGGACGTTGGTTCGTCGTGCGGTACTGGCAGGACGTGCCGGGTCAGAACAAACGGTCTCACAGGAGGGTACGAATATGCCCCGTGCAGGGTCCGGGATCGCTCGGTAAAAGTGCCAGAGAAAAGAGGGCGAAGGAAATCGTGCAAGCGAGCGGAGCAGACACGCTGGAACATTTCGAGAAAGTTGTGATGAGCCAATCGGGTATCACGTTCCGCGAGCAGAGCAAAGTGTGGTTCACCCACATGAGCAACCGGAAGAGCAAGCCCGTGAAACCGTCCACGCTGCTATCGTGGGATGGAATCGTCAGTCTCATAAACGAGTCTCTTGGCGATCTGCCGCTCGCAGCGTTGATGGAAGATCAGTCTCCAGTCGTGGAGTTCATCGCCGAGCAGCACGATGAAGGAAAAACACCCAAGACAATCCGCAACTACATGCAAGTCCTCAAAGCCGTGGTCAATAATGCCAAAGACCCGAAGTCCCGCAGACGGCTGTTTCCCGTTCCATGGGACAACGAGTACCTCGACATTCCAGCGATGGGGAAGCAGAACACTCCATGCTTCACTGCCGAGCAAGTCAGCCAGATTGTCGAACGTGCTGCGGGTCAATACCGTGTGATGTTCTCGGTGCTTGCCGCCAGTGGTTTGCGATTCGGGGAAATTCTCGGATTGCAGATCAGGAATGTGCTCGACGATTGCACACGCTTGCGCATTGTCGAGAAAAACTGGAACGGAAAACAACAGGACTGGCTCAAGACGGAGAACGGTGAGCGGATCGTGGAACTTCCCAGCAGCGTTGCTACGATGCTCCGCGTTTACCTCGGCGACCGAATGTCGGGCTATGTGTTCCCCAACGAGGGAGGGAATGCTCACAGCCAAACCAACATCCTCAAGCGTTACCTACACCCCATATTGATCGGTGACGAACAGACACCCGGAGTCACGGGCAGGAAAGCTGGTGGCCATGCTTTCCGGCGTTACCGCAACTCGTACCTTCGCACGAACAACTGTCCCACAGGACTGCTCAAATACTGGATCGGGCACTCACGCAAAGTCGATATGACGGACGTTTATGACAAGTCGCCGGAAGACTCTGCGTGGCGTTCGGAGATGGCTGAAAGGCTCGGGACTGGCTTTATTGTCCCGAGTTGTACCGAATGTACCGAGAAAACAAAAACGGCAACCGAGTTGGTTGCCGTCTAAGTTCCTGAAAGCTCAGGAGAAATTGGTTGCGGGGGTCAGATTTGAACTGACGACCTTCGGGTTATGAGCCCGACGAGCTACCAGGCTGCTCCACCCCGCAACACGACTATAGCGGAGCAGCAGTCTCCCGTCAAATCGGCTTCGCGGCGGAAAGCGGCCGCGAAGCCGCACAAGCTCTCACCAGGTATTGTATGGCGTCCCATCGATCGACGAAGGCAACGGCGAATTCGAGTGCACATCCACGATTCCGTTGTTCGTCTGATCCGGACTCAGCACCAGATCCCCAAAATCCAGGTGCCAATCCTTCGCCCGGGTCATCGGATCCACAGGAACTTCCCGCAGGTACGGCGCTTGGGGATTGACTAGATCCTCCAGCGACTGCGGCGCCGCCTCTTTGTCCAAAGTGTAGTTGTCGATAGCCTGTCTCATCACCTGCAGATCGGTCTTCAGCGTTGCTTCCTTCGCGCGCTGCACAGATCGGTCGTAGCGCGCCGCCGCAATCCCCACCAAAATAAAAATGATGGTGATCACGATCATCAACTCGATCAACGTGAATCCGGCGCCCGGCCCCTTCCGCCGTCTGTGCCCAGACCCTAACCCACCGACCTCAAAAATTCCATCCATCCCGCACCTTTATATCGACTACCAGTCCGAATATTTCGTCCCGTCGCTGGCAGTCCCTTGTGATTTTGAGTATACGTCGAAAATATTTTTGCCGCCCCAGCTCGTCGAGTCCGGATCATCCTGAACGGCACGCAGGCCCCACTCGGTCTGACCCGTCATCGGATCCTTCGGAATCCTGCGCAGAAACCGGATCTTGCGGTCGTTGCCGGCCCCCAGCTGAACGCCCTTCACGAGCGTATCCAAATCGGGAGGATACCCCTCGCTTCCAACTTCGATCCGAATCAAGTTCCGGTCCGCCAAATCTTTATACCGGTCGATGGCATCGCGGATCTGCCGCAGGTCATAGTGCAACTCCGCTTCCCGTTTGTGCACGATCGTATACCGCGCTATCGGCAAAGCCGCCGATGTCAAAACCAGCAGAATCGAGCAGGCCAGGATCAACTCCAGAAGCGTCATGCCCGCTTCCTCTGCGGCCCCTCGGTTCCGAGATCGTTTCCGTCGTAGCATTTTCTCGCGCGGCCTTACCTTCTAACTCCAGCCTCCACTATTGGACCTGCAACGTGGCCTCGCTGGTCACCAACGGAATCGCCTTCTGCTGCGAGTCTTTCGCATTCACCTGCACGATCGACAAACTCGAGGTGCCCGGCGCAATCGCCTTCACCACAATGCCCATGATCGTGCCCGTGCCGCTAACCCCCACTGTATTCGGCTGCCGCGTCGCGGAAATGATCGCTTGTCCATGTTCTTTGTTGATGTTGGTGACGATGGCTATTTCCTGGTTCCCGCCCTGCAGAAACCCTCCATGTTGCACTTCTTCCACGCTGATCACTGCCGGGTTGTACTGCACCAAAAAGGGAATCGAGAACAGATCGGTCACATTATCGACCACCACTCCGATCGTCGCCGTCTGTCCCGTCTTCAGCGACAAACTCCGCGGCTCGAATCGCATCTGCGCCGACTGTCCGCCCTGCGCTGCATTGGCCGCCGGCGGGGTCACCCCCGTCGGTGGAGTCGCCGGATTTGCAGGGCCCTGAGGCAACTCCTGCGACGGGCCGCGCACGTCACTCTCACGCCGCACTTGCACGTTTGTTTCGGATCCCGAATACAACGCCCGCAGGTTCGCGCGGCTCCAATCTGGCATGCGCACGATTCTCGGTGTCAAAATGATCAAAATCTCGTCGTCCTCGGAACTCCTGCTGTCTTCCGAGAACAGGTACCTCAACAGCGGCACATGCGCCAATCCAGGCCACCCGTTGATGCTCTTCGTGTCCGACTTGTTCACCAAGCCGGCCAGGATGCTCGCTTCGCCTTCCTTGAGGCGGATTTCATGATCGATCTTACGCTGGCTGATGACTGGCTGCTGAATGCCGCCAATGTTCTGCTCGCTGGTCACCGAGGAAACTTCCACGCTGACCTTGAGGCTCACTTCGTGGTTAGGATGCACGCGTGGGGTAATGTCCACGCTGACGCCGACATCGATGTATTGAAATTGCGTGTTCACCAACGGGTTCACGAACCCGCTTCCCGCCGTCGACCCCACACCAACGCCCGCCTGGAAGCTGCCCGTTGCCACCGGCACGCGATCCCCGATACGCAACTTTGCGGGCTGACCATCCACCGACCGCACCTCGGGATTTTGAATGATCTTCGTCGTCGAATCATTCAGCAAGGCATTTGCAGTGAAGCTCGGCAACGTCACCGCGTAATTTGAGCCGTTCAGATGCGTGAGGTTTTGCAGTGTTAAAATATTCGTCGTGGTCGAGGTAGAAGTTCCAGTCGAACCCGTCGTACCATTCGTATTCGTGCCGTTGTTGGTTGTCGTTGTCGTTCCAGGCGGGACAATTCCAATCGACGCGCTTTGTCCCGGCAAAATTCCCAGGTTCCGCATCTTATCCACCCGCGCCTCCAGCACCTGCACCTGGACTACAACCTCCGGCTTGGCTTTGTCGATGTCCCGGATCATCTTTTCCGCGATCGCCAACTGGTCCGGTGAAGCCCGGATGATGATCGCGTTCTGCGCGTTGAGCTGTTGGATGCGCTTCAAATCCAGCAATTGCCGCAGGCCTGTCACAATTTCGGTCAAGTCCTGCGCTTGCACCGTATTCGACAAATAAAATGTCCGTACCACCTGCTCTTCGTAGTCCCGCCGTTTCTGCGGCTGGTCCGGAATCACATAAATAATGTTTTCCGTCACCGGCTTCCAGAACGCCTTGCTTTCCAGCGACACGATCTCCAGCGCCTGCTCCAGGGTCACGTTGGTCAGGTCCACTGGAATCCGCCTGGCAGGGAAGTCCGGGTCGTAGACGATCGTCAATCCCGCCAGCTTCCCGATCGTATCGAACACGATCTTGGCGTCATTCGACATATGCAGGCTGATTGGCGCGCGCGATAGCGGCTTGATCTCGGGTGGTTGCGACGCCAGCGCCGGCGGTGCCGGGCCTGCGCCAGCCTCAGCGGCGACCTCCTCTGCGTGATTCCGCTCCCCGATGGCCTCCGCAACCTTCCGAAGCTCTTGTTCCGCGATGGGGCTCGACGGATCAATCGCGATCGCCCTCTGGAACTCTCCAGCAGCCCCTTGCAGGTCGCCCCGTTCGCGTAGCTTGACACCCGCTTTGACGTGGAAAGCCGACGCCTCAAACCTCGCCTGGTTGAATTTGATCTGGTACTCGGCGTTCTCCGGCTCGTTCTTCAGCGCCTTTTGATAAAAGTCGTACGCCGCGTCGTAATCCTTTAGGTTTTCGGCCTTACGCCCTTGCTGGTAGTCGTCTTTTCCCTTCGGGCAGCCCGCGGCCAATAGCCCGACACCCACGCATAAAATCGCCTTGCTCCATCCTCGCATGCACTCTCCATTCGCGGGGCACGAATCGGTCGAAGTCTAGCATCGGGTTAGAGGCTGGACAAGCGACGGAAGGTTGGCTGTCTTGCATATGATACCCCGCCCCTCTAACATTTAACCTCAGTGTCACGTAGGATTAACGAGTGCCCAAGCCAGCCAAGAAACCCGAAAAATCGAAGGATAAGGAAAAGGAACAGATCGTCGCCCAAAACCGCGCCGCCTCCTACAACTACCACCTGCTGGAGAGACTCGAGGCCGGCATGGTTCTTCACGGCACCGAGGTTAAAGCCCTTCGCGAAGGAAAAGCAAATATCCGCGACGCCTTTGTCGATTTCAAGCCCAGCGGCCCCTGGCTCGTCAACGCTCATATTGCTCAATACAATCCTGGCGGCCCTTGGAACCACGAGCCTCTCGGCTCCCGCAAGCTCCTCCTCCACAGAAACGAAATTTACAAACTGGCCGGCCGCGTCCAGTCCAAAGGTTTAACTGTCATCCCGCTACGGATATACTTCCGTGACGGCATTGCCAAATGCGAAATTGCCCTGGCCCAAGGCAAGAAGACGTGGGACCGCCGCCAGGACGAACGCACCAAGGAAGCCCGCCGCGACGTTGACCAAGCCATGTATCGCAATCGGAGGCGATAAGAGTAATCATGCAGATCACCCTGGAAACCAAGCCTTACGCCACACTCGAGACCGGAGCCCTGGTCTCCTACGTTTTTGAAGATGCCAACCCTATCCAAGGCACGTTAGCTGAAATTGATAAATCCGTCAATAACCTGCTGAGTAAACTATCCGCCGGCGCCGAATTTACCGGCAAACCTCTGGAAATGACCCTGATCCACGCCCCCGCGGGCCTGAAAGCCACTCGCCTCCTGCTTGTCGGGGCAGGGAAGCGCGACAAATTCGATGTCGCCACTCTCCGCAAGATCGCCGGCGCCGCGCTCCGTTACCTCAAATCCCGCTCCGTCAAGCAATTAGCCTTTTTGGTCCGCGAGAACGACCTCAACGAAGATTCCGCCCAAGCCATCGCCGAAGGCGTCATCACCGCCGACTTCGAGACAGACAAATACAAGTCCGACAAGAAAAACGACAAATCCATCGACTCCGTCGTGATCGCCGGCTACTCCGACAAAGACAAATCCGCCGGCGAAAAGGGCCTGAACCGCGGCCGCATCATCGCCGAAGCCCAAAACTTCGCACGCGACCTGGTCAACGAGCCGTCCAACAAGCTCACTCCCAAGATCCTGGCCGAAAAAGCCGAAGCCATGGCCAAAGAGTCCGGCCTGGCAGTAGACATCCTCGACGAAAAGCGCATCGCCGACCTGAAGATGGGCGCCCTCCTCAGCGTTGCCCAGGGCGGCCCCGAGCCCCCGCGCATGATCGTAGTCACCTACACGCCGGCGACGCCACCCAAACCCGGCGCTCCGGTTATCGGCTTGGTCGGCAAAGCGGTTACTTTCGACACCGGCGGCATCTCCATCAAGCCCGCCGACGGCATGGAAAAAATGAAGTACGACATGGCCGGAGGCGCAACAATGCTTGGCGTGATGCGCGCTCTAGCCGAACTAAAACCAAACGTAAAAGTGATCTGCGTTGTCCCCAGCACCGAAAACATGCCCGGCGGCAAAGCCCAGAAGCCCGGCGACATCCAGACCGCGATGTCCGGCAAGACCATTGAAGTGCTGAACACCGACGCCGAAGGCCGCCTAATCCTGGCCGACGGAGTCCACTACGCCAAGCAACTAGGCGCCACGCATCTCGTTGATGCCGCCACGCTAACCGGCGCGATCGTAGTGGCCCTGGCCAACATAAACGTCGGCGTCTTCGGCGGCTCCGACCAATCCTGGACCGACAAGCTCCTGGCATCCGCCAAAGCCGTCGGCGAAAAAATGTGGCAAATGCCCATGGACGACGAATACCGCGAATTCATAAAGGGCAGCTTCGCCGACATCCAAAACATCGGCAGCGGCAAAGGCGGCGGCAGCATAACGGGCGCCTGGTTCATCCGCGAATTCGCCGGCGACACTCCCTGGATCCACCTCGACATAGCAGGCACTGCCTGGAACGACGACGCCAAGCCGTGGTTAGCGAAAGGTCCGACAGGCGTAGCCTTACGCACCCTAGTCAACCTCGTGATGTCCTACTAACGATTCCTGTAGGGGCGCAGCACCGCTGCGCCCCATCTCGGGAACCAGTTTCTGCCCTGCGATTCCGACTTTTAACTGACCCTTCCTCTACATCTTCTCTGGTGCTTCAATCCCCAACAAATCCAATGCGCGGACCAATTCGCGCTCGACCACTTCCGTCAACCCCAACAAAAACGCGCGCTTCTGCTCATCCGTCTCCGACAAAATGTGGTGCTTGTGATAAAAATTATTAAATCCTTGCGCCAACTGAAACGCATATTTCGCCAAAAATGCCGGCTCCTGCGCCGCAATTGTTGCGTCGACAGCGGTATCCCCTGACCCCGCCAGCAACAACAACTCCCACAAGCCGCTGCCTTCGGGACCACCCAAAATTGTTCGCACGGTTTCGGCAGTCAACTCCGCCCGCCCCGCACCAGCCTCCACGCCCTTTCGCCGAATTCCGCGAATGCGTACGACCGCGTACTGGCAATAAGGTCCGGTCTCGCCCTCAAAACTCAACGCATCCGCAAAATCAAACGCGATAATCGCGTTGCGGGTGAACTTCAAAAGAAAAAATCGCAAAGCCCCCACGGCAATCTCGTGGGCTGTCCGAACCCGCTCCTCCTCGCTCATCTCCGGATGCCGCTGCGCCACCTCCGCCAGAGTCGCCGCCTCCAGCTTATCGATCAAATCGTCGGCCTTAACGCCCAGCCCCTTCCGTCCGCTCACCTCCACGTAAGGCTTCCTGTTTTCCTCCGGCCCCAACTCATATCCCATCTCCGCCGCGCACCGTGGAGTCAAAGCCACAATCTCGTAAGACAAATGAATCGACTGCTCCGCCGCCTCCGGATGCCCCAATCTCTGCAAACCCGCCGCCACCACCTGCTGCAAATAAGCTTGCCGCGTATCGATCACGTTATAAACGGTAGCTGCAGGCGCGCCAAAGTCCGGCGCCCCAGGGTCGTCCTTGTCACTGGTAGTAGCCCAAACCGCATCCCCCTCAGGCGCCTTAGGCCACTTTCGATAGTGAAAATCCTTCCCCAAGAGCCCAAATTTCCACAGCTGATACGCAATATCCTTCCCCACATAAGTTACGGTTCCGTTCGACCGCACAATAATCTTGTCTTGCTCGTTCTCTTCGTCCTCTTTTTTCTCCGCGTCCTCTGCCTGCCCTGAACCACGAGGGGTGCCTGCCGCCTCTGTGCCCTCTGTATTAATTCCTTCCTTTTCTTCGTTTTTCCACGGCATAACCCAACACCCGGCCATCTTCCCGCTGGTCGCCAGGTAAATTGCCCCAGACTCCTTCAACTTCGCAAACGCCGCATCCCAAAAATGCAAATGTAAAATCTCGCTCTCCCGCGCCAGCAACTCGTAGTGAATCCGCAACCGCGCCATCGTTCGCAAATGAAATCCCACGATCGAGTCTGCGACTACTTCCGCAACCTCGGCCTCCTCACCACGCCCCTCTTCAATCGCCCGAAGCGTAGCCCCTCGCAGAGTGGCCGCCCGCACCTTATCCTCCGCAAAAAACGCGGTAGCCGCGGCATACAAATCCCAGCACAGATAATCAAACCGCGGCTCCATAGCCATCATCTTGACGCTAACGGGAGTCCGCTTCTCCATCACCAGAAACGCGATCACCACATCCGCGACCTGCACCCCGGTGTTATCAATATAATTCTGCACCTGCACGTTGTACCCGGCTCCCCGAAGGGTCCGCGCCATGGTGTCGCCCAGCACCGCGTTCCGCACATGCCCGATATGCGCCGCCTTATTCGGGTTAATGCTTGTGTGCTCGACGATAATTTTCTCGGGCTTATGTACAGCGGAGTCCTTCTGCGCCTGCGCCGCTGCCCAAAAGGCGCCTCGATCAAAATAAGCATTCAAGTACCCGCCGCCAGCCACCTCCACCCGGGCGATGCCCGCGACCGGCGCTAATCCGTTCGCGATCTCCTGCGCGATCTGCCGCGGCGCCCGCTTTAGTCTCTTCGCCAACTCAAAACAAACTGGCGATGCGGCCTCGCCCATCTCAATCTTTGGCGGCCGCTCGAGCACTACGCTTAACTCCACGCCATACTTCTCGCGGATATGCGCGGCGAGCGCCTCACGCAATCGATTTGAAAGTGTCAGATACACGCGCCCTCTTTCCGTCTCAAGCCCGCAAAATCACACCAGTATAGACCGACCAGCGCCCGCTGATTGCGCTGGTGGTGACTCGAAGCTTAGCCCTCGGGGCTTCGGAGACCGATCTGAAGATCGGCCACTACGTCGACGTTGAGGGGCAGTCGCGGCCTGGTTCCCATCCAAGGCCTGAAGTGAGGCAAGAATGCAAAAGTCTAGTTAACAAAATCCCCCCCTCCCCCCGCCTATTTCCGTAAGTGCGGATTCTAAAGGGTTTTAAGTCCAATGAATGTGGAAGTGCGGATTGTACAGGAGTTACGGGCGTATTTTTTGGAAGTGCGGATTCTACAGGGTTTAGGCGTTTGCAGGCCTTGGGAGGACGAGCGTCCGAGGAGCAGGGACGCGTCCGGGACGTTCGAATTAGCATGTGCGATAACACGGAAGAGGGTAACACATTGGTAAGCAAATGTCGAGAACCAAAATGGGACTCTTTCCGGTCTGGAGTGTGGCTCCGCTCGTCAAGCTGCCAAAGTGTGCTCAGATCGAGGGAGCCGACACTGTTATGTAATCCATGTGGTTTTTGGCGGGTTCACTTCACCGGTAAGCGCTTACCAGGCACTCGACGGGGGCACTAATTCAATCGCGGGACAGGGGAGGGGCGCCGCAGCATTGACCACATTCATTATTCTTAGTTCGGGACAACCCGCGCAGCACCCCGTCCGTGTCCTTCGCTCATTTCACCTCGACTTTCATGCGCATCCAGGGATGGATGCAGCACTGAAAGAGATGCTCGCCCTTCGAAAGGCCTGTGAGCTGAAGTTGGCTGCCCTGCAGGATTCGGGTTCGGGCAACCTCAACTCTCGAAAAGCCTAGGGCGCATTCTGGCACGATTTCTTCGTTCGGGGCATTCAGTCCTGGTATAAAGCCACCTCCGAACTTTTCGACTTCGGTGAAGGTATGGGGTTCGCCGCCCTGATCCACCACACTCAAGATGGTTCCTTTGTTGATTGTGAGCGAGTCAGGCTCGAAATCCCAGTTGGGATCCGGGTGTCCACTCTGTGCCGCGGCAAATAAGTCAGCGAACTTCGTGGAAGCGCCAACTGCGATGTTCCGGCAGAAGTCCGGGCCGGCGGCATTTGGGGCATTGAAGGTAGCGGGATCGCACTCATCTAAAGCCACGACTTGAGCGACACCTGGGCTGTCTTTATCTTCCAGCTGGGTTCCGCCCGCAAACAGCAAACACAAAATGACGAACGCGGCCTTCAGTAAACTGATTTTCATCTTCGTTTTCCTTTCTGTGTGCTAGTAAGCGCACAACTTAACCGTTAAATTTGGGACGACCACACCAACTCTTATTTCTTGGCAACGAGCACGGGGACGCTGGCGTTCACGCGAGCTTCCTCGATACTCTCCCGAGGCACGGATCGCTCGTAGACGATCTCCTTTTTCAAGTCGGCAAGAACAAGGGAGTGAACCACGAGAGCGCCCTTTCGGCCTGTGAGGTGCAGGGCGCTGGAGCCGTTCCGGTAATCGCCGATGCCGATGCACATGACCCTCGTCCTGAAAGAGGAAGTAGAGTCGTCCCTGCTGATGTCGGCCATGATAGGAAAGGCTGCTGTAGATTCAATGCGAATGCTGTACGTTCCGGCCGGCAAGGTGGTTTTGTTCCAGCTCACCGGGGAGGTCAGCGTGAACTTCCCTACAAAGGCCTCTTGCGCTCTTGCGGCGCTGGCGAGGGTCAAACTCGCTGCCATAGCCGCTAGAAATAAGGTTGCCCGTAGAATCGATCGCTTGCTGTTCATGTAAGTCTCCTTTTGGGCCGGCGTTTTGGGGGTTTGCGGCCGGCGAACGGCGCGAGGATGAGAGAACCGGGGAAATACCTCAATAGATGCCTGCTCAAAAGGTTCTCGAATTTCAACTCAGTGATTTGTATAGGCTTATTGACTGACCTCGCTTCCCCGGTTCAACGATTTAGGTGGTACACTCTGCCGCCAGAGAATCGCCCATGGCGCGGGAAAACGGACCCAGGCCCAGAATTCTTCGATTTGCCACTCTCGAAGTGGATTTGCAGGCACGCGAACTGCGAAAGAACGGCCTGAAGCTGAAGCTCCACGGACAGCCCTTTGAGGTTCTGGCGATGCTGCTGGAGAGGCCAGGCGAGGTGGTGAACCGCGAGCAGCTCCGGGAACGGCTTTGGCCGACGGATACGTTCGTTGATTTCGACCACGGGGTGAACACTGCGATCAACCGTCTGCGCGAGGCGCTGGGAGATTCCGCCGACAATCCGCGCTTCATCGAGACTCTTCCCCGCCGCGGCTATCGCTTCATCGCCCCAATCGAGTCCATCCCGCCGGTATCAGCTGTAACGGCCGCCGCCTCCTCTGCAACACCCCAAGCTCAGCCCACTCCTTTACCTGAAGCTGATGTTCAGCCCCGCCATGGCAAGAGACTCGTCTGGATTTTGCCGGCGGTCCTTCTGTTCGGAGTGTTGGTTGCAGCGAACGTGGGACGATTCCAGCGCCTGTTTGGCGAGCAGCCTCGTACTCCCATACAGTCCATCGCCGTGCTGCCGCTGGTGAATTTATCCGCTGACCCTCAGCAGGAACATTTCACGGACGGCATGACGGAGGAGTTGATTGGGGAGCTTTCACGGATTGGCTCGCTTAGAGTCATTTCGCGAACCTCGGTGATGCAATACAAGGGGGAGAAGAAGCCATTGCCCCAGATCGGCCGGGAACTTAATGTAGACGCGGTCATGGAGGGATCGGTTCTGCGCTCAGGCAATCGGGTACGGATCGTGGCGCATATGATCTATGCACCGACCGATCAGAACCTGATGACGGAAACTTATGAGCGTGATTTCGGGGATGTCCTGACGTTACAGCGTGAGGTGGCGGAATCGATAGCGGAACGAGTCCGCGCGAAGTTAACTCCGGAACAGCAGCTCCGGCTGGAACAGGCTGTGGAGGTAAATCCGGAGGCTTACGAAGCCTATCTAATGGCAATTTCTTTAGACTGGTCGAGGCAGCAACAAAACAAAAAGGCCCAGAGCTACCTTGAAAAAGCCATCCAGAAGGATCCTGGCTTTGCCCCAGCTTACGTGGAGCTCGCATGGAGATACTTGGACCTTGGACAGTTTCGATGGCTTTCGCCACGAGAGGCGTATCCGCCGGCCAAGCAAGCCCTCCGCAAGGCTCTGGAACTGGACGAGAAAAACTGCAGAGCCCATTTCCAACTTGCATGGCTTGCTTGGCGCTATGACTGGGACTGGCCAACTGCTGAAACAGAGTTCAAGCATGCACTTGAGCTATGTCCCAGCGACGCGAGGATTCATTGGGAGCATGCGTACTACACGGCTTGGAGCGGTCGCGGGGCTGAGGCACTGGCAGAAATAGGAAAAACCCGTGAGCTCGATCCTCTTATGCCCTTTCTTCTCGGAGGCGAGGCGCTCATCAACTATCAGCTTCGCAATTACACAGCGATGATTGATGCGGGCCGGCGATTCGTGTCCTCGGACGCAAACTACTGGGTTGCCCACTTCTTTCTTGGGGTCGGCTATGAAGGTTCAGGCCGAACGCGGGACTCCATTCCTGAGTATCAGAAGGCCATCGAGTTGTCGGAAGGCGATCAAGATCCTACTGCTGCGCTGGCACACGCTTATGCAGCCACAGGCGGAAAAGAGGAGGCAAAGAAGATACTCCGCGAATGGCAACACCAATCGGAAAGCAGCTACGTTTCGCCGTACATGATTGCGACCGTCTACGCCAGTTTGGGAGAAAAGGACAAAGCCTTCGCGTACCTAGAAAAGGCATACCAGGAGAGATCCTCTGACCTTCCGTACTTCTTGAAAGCTGATCTAAGGTTGGACAGTCTGCGCTCCGATCCCCGCTTCCAGGATCTCCTTCGCCGCATGAATTTCCCGCAGTGAGCACGACATCCATTCAAGGCAACATTACAAGTGGTGCGCTCAACTCCTGGTTTGTCAGGTAATCGGAAACTGACCCGCCACTCAATTTCTGGGTGGTTTGACAGTCCCAGGGTGCGCCGATAGTATCAATTCTGTACCCGGCGCAGAGATTCTCTCCAAACAAATGTCCCTACGCATCGCGGGCGGATTCTGATGAATCTTGCATATTTCGACTGTTTCTCGGGCATCAGCGGAGATATGACGCTCGGCGCGCTTATCGACGCCGGCTGCGATGTCGCGCGCCTGCGCAGCGAACTGCAAAGGCTCCAAGTGCCTGGATGGGAGATTAGCGCCGAAAAAGTCTGGAAAAACGGCATGGCCGCCACGCATGCCAAGGTCAAAACAGAGGACCAGACAAAGCATCGTTCGCTGACAGACATCCTGGAAATCGTGAAAAAATCGGAGCTGCTGCCGCTGGTCCGCGATCGTGCCGGTTCGATCTTTCAGAGACTTGGCGAAGCGGAAGCGCGCGTACACGACGTGCCGCTTGAAAAAATCCATTTCCACGAAGTTGGCGCGGTCGATGCGATCGTGGACATCGTCGGTGCGTGTATAGGCTTCCAATCGCTGGGCATTGACAAATTCGCGTGCTCTCCGCTGAACGTAGGTGGCGGCACCGCAAAGATGGCGCACGGAGTTCTGCCGGTCCCGGCTCCGGCTACGGCGAACCTGTTGCAAGGCAAGCCGACATACTCCAACGGCGTGCAGCGCGAACTGGTCACACCCACTGGCGCCGCGATCGTTGCCACGCTTTGTGATTCTTTCGGACCGCAGCCACCCATGACCGTCTCGGCCATCGGCTATGGCGCGGGGACCGCCGATCTTGAAGGCCAACCTAACGTCCTGCGCATCATGATTGGCGAATCCGCCGAGAAAGCTGTCGCCGGCTACGACGAGGAAATTTCCGTAATCGAAGCCAATCTCGACGACATGAATCCGCAGATCTACGGTTACTTCCTGGAAAGAGCACTGGCCGCAGGCGCGCTCGACGTCTATACCACGCCAGTGCAGATGAAAAAGAATCGTCCTGGAACGTTGCTGACGGTTCTCTGCAAACCTCAAGACACCAACGCCCTGACCTCGATGATTTTCGCGGAAACGACAACGTTCGGCGTGCGCACCACCAGCGCGCAACGCCGTATCCTCCCCCGCGAACACGTCAATGTGAGCACAACTTTCGGCGACGTCCGCATAAAACTGTCGCGAGTAAACGGCCGCATCCTGCACGTTTCTCCGGAATTTGACGATTGCCGCAAACTGGCAGTAGAGAAAAATGTCCCGCTCCAGCAGGTGATTAACGAAGCTCTCCGCTGCTACCAAGGAGGCCAATGACATTTACAGCAGCTTCTGGAGGGTTGGTGGGTGTGGCTTCCGTTGAGATCCTTCGAGCATCCTTGTCGGATGCTCTCAG
>Ga0185299_10003624_pt1 | contig 20015 bp, 15 predicted proteins | sample PaiPotPPA55metaG_FD_128002 | JGI IMG/M metagenome (GOLD analysis project Ga0185299, IMG submission 128002) | Iron sulfur acid spring bacterial and archeal communities from Banff, Canada, to study Microbial Dark Matter (Phase II) - Paint Pots PPA... ...
CGCCACCGCTGCAGCACATTCGGATTCACTTCCAAAGCGCGCGCCACGGCCGCCAAAGATTCGCCGCGCTCGATGCGCTCCAACGCCGCCAACTTGAACTCCCGCGTGAACTTCCTTCGAGACAACCCCATGCCTTCCTCCATTCGCTGAGCATTGTCTCTTAACTCGTTGTCTCAAAATTGGGGACAAGTCCAGTCACGCTCGATTTGAACCAGGTATTAAGCGTCGATATTACGCTGCAGCTCGGCGCAGCAACGGAAAGTGTAGAGGTAACAGGCGCGCCCCCGATTGTGGATACCAGCTCGACGCAGCTCGGAGCCGTCGTGAATGAGCGATCTTCCACGCAACTGCCTCTGAACCAACGCGACGTCTATCAATTGCTGCAGTTGCAACCTGGGGTTCAATCACAGCTAGGCAACGACCTGTTTTATGGATCTGATAGAGCGGGTGTCGTGACAGTGAACGGGGGCCGCGGGCGCTCCAACAACTACACCGTGAACGGTGGAGACGGGAACGACCTTTTTGTTAATCTGCCTGCTATCGAACCCTCCCCGGACAGCATTGAGGAATTTCGCGTCATCTCCAATTCATTTGACGCGGAATACGGCCGCAATTCGGGTGCCGTGGTGAACGTAGTAACGAAATCGGGCACGAACGATTTACACGGCAGTTTCTATGAGTTCTTTCGCAACGATGTCCTGAATACGCATCCGTTCACGTTTATTGCATCGCCGAAGCCTGCTTTCAAGCAGAACCAATTTGGCGGCACGATCGGCGGGCCGATTAAGAAGGATAAGACCTTTTTTTTCGGCTCGTATGAGGGCCGGCGCATCGTGCAGGGGATCGTCTCTCAGCAGGTTACTGTGCCCACTGCAACCGACCTCGCAGGCGACTTTTCAGGAGGTTCGCCGTTTACTGGCTCGCTGATCGATCCGACGGTCGCGGGCGTCTTGCAGGGGCGCTGCGGAAGTGGCAACGCCAACCCGGCTCTGAATGCTAATCAGCAGGCGCTCTTGAACAACGTGATTGCGGGGACTCCGGTCCCCTATAACGACCCGACAAAAGCCCCGCAATTCAGCCTTTTTCCGACGAACCAAATTCCCACGCAGTGTTTTGATCCTGTAGCGTTAAGCCTGCTGCAGTATGTTCCTGGTGCAGGCGGACGCGCCAGCCAAGTCACGACCGTTCCCAATAGGAGAGACCGTGGCGATCAATTTCAGATCAAGATCGATCACTCGTTCAACAGCAATCAGAAAACTTCTTTTTATTACTACTTCGATGACGACAATACTTTGGACCCCTTCGCTAAATTTCAGGCTCAGGGTGCTCCCCTGGGGAACTTCCCTGGTGACTATGCTACCCGCACGCAGCAATTCAACGTAACCCATACCTCCACGATCGGATCGACGGCGGTGAACGAATTCCGGTTCAGCTACTTCCGTGAGGGTCAGCTCAAGTTCGACACTCCCACGAGGACGAACGCCATTCAGGCTTCCTGCGGGACCGGTGCGGCCTCTGCATTTTGCTTTACCGGTGTAAGTGATTCGGCCGCCATAAACGCCGCTTGTGCTGCAGGGGCCACAAACCAAGCAGATTGCGGCATTCACTCCGGGCTCGGCGCCAGTAAGGAAGGCGTGCCATTCGTTCAGCTAAACGGCGGCTTCTCGATCGGCAACAACTTTGGGGGCCAGTTGCCGCAGACTGGCAGTACTCTTCAGTTCAGCGACAATTATAGTAAAATCATCGGGAACCATAGTTTTAAGTTTGGTGGCGATGCGCGCTATCAAAAATTCGATCAACTGCTGTACTTCGACATTAACGGGCAAATTATATTCAACAGCAACTCCAATATTTGCGGTCCGGCAAACCCCAACCTTCCGCCGAATTGCTCGACGGTGTCCGGCGACGACCTGGGCTTCTCCAGTCCCTACCCCAATTATCTCCTTGGGTTGGCCAGCAGTCTGGCTCAGGGTTCAGCGCAGCATGAATTAGTACGAAGCAAGGCAGTCTATCTTTTCGCGCAGGACAGTTGGAAGATCAAGCCGAATCTGACCCTGAACTATGGAGTGCGCTGGGAGTTGAACACGCCGATGGCTGATAGCGGCCACAAGGTGCAGACTTTCAGGCCGGGAGAGCGGTCGACGATCTATCCCTGCGCACTCACACCAGGCAGCGCACTTGCCCTTCAATTCCCGCAGGCTGGCGCGGCCGGGTGCGACGCTGCGGGAGTGACCCCCATCGGACTCGTTTTTCCCGGAGATAAGACCGTTCCGGATGGTTTGACAAACACTTACTACAAAGCGTTCGCACCGCGCATTGGCCTCAATTGGAGTCCTGGCGCGCATGACGGTTGGCTAGCCAAGTTGACAGGCGGACCTGGCAAGACCAGCATCAGCATGGGCTACGGAATGTTCTACAATCCGATCGAACAGTTGGTACTCGAGCAATTCAGCGCCGAGCCGCCCTTTGGCGGCAGCAACTTCGTTCCAACGCCATTTCTTCAAACACCTTACGTCGGGCAAAATGGCACCGTTGCTCCAAACCCGTTCAACGGGATTCTGAACCCACCGCGTGGCCAGGCAATCGATTGGTCGCGGTTTCTTGGCAGTATTTATTTCGGACAATTTCCCGCAAATATGCGGCCCCAGTATTCGGATCAATACAACTTGACGATCAAGAGAGAATTGCCAGGCGACATACTTTTGCAGGTTGCTTACGTCGGCTCGCAAGGCCACCGGTTGCTTGCCACGTACGAGGTGAATCCCGGTAATCCCACGACATGCAATGATCTGGCAGCGCTGGGCCAGGGCTGCGGACCGTTGAAGGAAGACAACGCATATACCTTTACGCTTCCAGCAGGCCAGGTCTTTCATCTTCCCTATGTGGGTGGTGGGCCAAACGGACAGAATATTCCTTGCGCAATTGTGAATCCTGCCGCTGCTTGTATTGTGACCGGGGCCGCCGGAGCAGGCACTCCTATCACGCTCGTCGGAATCCGTCGCTATTCCTCGCCTCTTTGCAACCCTTTGACTGGCACGGGCTGCCCGACTGGGGGCACCCCTGTGTTCTCGGGAATCTTTAGTGAGGATACCATTGCACACTCGAACTACAACTCGTTCCAGGCATTGTTTGAAAAGCGCTTTTCGCATGGCCTTCAGTTTCAGGCTTCCTACACCTTCAGCAAATCCTTGGACAATGCCTCAAGCTTCGAGAGTGCTTTGAATCCCTTGAATTTCAACTCCACTTACGGGCTCTCGAACTACGATGCGCGGCAACGCTTCGTGTTCAACTATGTTTGGGAACTGCCGGTTCCCAAGTACGATGGCTTCAAAGGAAAGCTTCTGGACGGTTGGGAAGCGTCGGGCATTCTCACCTTCCAAAGCGGTTTCCCCATTCGCATCACCTCCCAAGCGGATATTGAGCAGCTGGACACCACATTTGACTTCGAGGCGCCGGGCCAGCCCAACCTTACAGGGCCCTTTAAAACGCATAATCCGCGCAAGGACGGGTTCGTCTTCGATCCCGGTTTGTTCACGAATAACACCGTTGCGGCAGGTACGATCGGCAACGCGCCTCGGTCGATCTGCTGCGGTCCGGGGATCAACGGCACGGACATGAGCTTCTCCAAACAAACCAGGTTTGCAGAGAGATGGCAGATGGAATTCCGGGCCGACGTCTTCAATGTTTGGAACCATGCGCAGTTCTACAGCGTGGATGGAAACATTTCGAATTTGGGCGGCACGTTCGGTCAGCCACTGCACATTCGCGATCCGCGGCTATTGCAGTTCGCCTTGAAGTTTCACTTCTAGCGTAAACTGACAGATATACCGTGTTTCCTGAGGCGCTCCGGCTTAACCGGAGCGCCTTCGCACGTTCGAAAAGGCGGAAAGAAGTGGTTCATCGTCGAACGTCTTTTTAGTACAAACTGACCGCAGGGAACAGACCTGCCAGCGTTGGCCGCTTTGTGGCCACACGGATATGGAATAAGGAAATGCACGACGCACTACAAAAGGAAATCGCCACTTACGAGAAGCGCACGCCGAAATCCGCGGAGGCGTACAAGCGCGCATTGCAACGCATCCCGCTCGGCGTTGCGAGCAATTACCGTCATTACGATCCCTATCCGCTGTTTGTGAAGGACGGAAAGGGAAGCAAGATTCACGACCTCGATGGAAACGAATACATCGATCACAACCTGTGCTTTGGCGCGCTGATGGCCGGGCATTGCCATCCCGCGGTGGTGAAGGCGGTCGAGCAAAAGCTGCATGAGGGAACGACGTTCGGAATGCCACACGACATGGAGTGGGAGCTTGCGGAAGAAATCTGCAAGCGCTATCCCGTCGAGATGGTGCGCTTCGGTTCGAGCGGCACGGAAGCCACGATGCACGCTTGCCGCATCGCACGTGCTGCAACGGGTCGCGAGAAAATTCTGAAGTTCGAAGGCGCTTACCACGGCCTGCATGATACGGCGCTCGTTAGCGTTAAGCCCAAGGCCGAAGACTACGGCGATCCTGATGCGCCGAACTCCGTTCCCGGCGGAGGCGGTGTGCCCAAAGCGGCCATCGCGAATGTGGTCGTCGCCGCTTTCAATAATCTCCCGAGCGTCGAGCGGCGCTTCCGTGAAAATCCCGGGCAGATCGCCGCAATCATCCTCGAGCCTATTTTGATGAACGTCGGGTTGTGCATGCCGCAGCCCGGTTTTCTTCAGGGCTTGCGAGACATCGCCACAAAAAACGGGGCGTTGCTTATCTTTGACGAAGTGAAAACAGGCGCAAAGCTCGCGTGGGGGGGCGCCAGCGAATACTTTGGCGTGAAGCCGGATATGATTTGCCTGGCGAAGTCCATCGGCGGCGGCCTGCCGCTGGCCGCATTTGGTGCGAGCCGGCCGGTGATGGATCTGATCGCGCAGCACAAAGTCTTTCACGGAGGCACGTACAACACCAATCGCGTGTCCATGGCCGCGGGGCTTGCTACCTTCCGCGATGTTCTTTCGCGAGAGAACTACGCGCACGTAGATAAGCTCAGCAAGAAGCTCACCGAGGGCTATCGAGCCGTCGTCAAGAAAACCGGCCTGCAAGCCTACGTCATAAGCGCCGGAGTCAACGGCGCGCTGATGCTTTATCCACAGGAAATTCGCAACTACCGCGACTGGACGAAAATCGATATTGATCTTTGGCGCCACTACTGGTTCGCTATGGTCAATCGCGGCGTCCTGCCGCAGCCTTATTGGTGGGACGAGCAGTGGACCATTTCCGTCCAGCACACCGAAGCGGACATCGACAAACATCTTGCGGTGTTTGATGAAGTCGCGCCCGCTCTCGCAAGAGCGCAACTTGAGCGCGGAGCAGCTTTCGTCGGTTCCGCGGGTCACTGATGGGTCGCTGATTTCAGGAGACCGTTCCATTGCAGAATGAGGCCGCCATTGCGTCCGTCGCGCCAGTAATCCAAGACACGCCTCACCTGCGGCGTGTTTTGGGGCGCATGGACCTCGTTCTGCTTTTTGTCGTAGCGGTCTTCAATTTGAATGTCGTTCCCTCGATTGCCGCTAACGGAGGCGTCACCGTCTGGCTTTGGATTATTTCTCTTTTGCTTTTCTTTTGGCCGCAGGGCATCGCCGTCATCGAGCTTTCCCACCGCTATCCCGGCGAAGGCGGTGTCTACCTTTGGGCGAAAGAGGTCTTCGGAGACTTCCACGGTTTTCTCTCCGGCTGGTGCTACTGGACCAACAACATGATGTATGTGCCGACGGTCATGTTGTACTTCGTCGGTGTTTCCGTTTTTGCGCTCGGTTCCGGTCACGAGGCCCTGGCCGACAATAAGAAATTTGCGCTGACCGCTTCGCTCCTGCTGCTGATCGTCCTCGTCGTGCTGAACATTGTCGGCCTTGGTGTCGGTAAGTGGGTCAACAATCTCGGCGCGCTCGGCACGGGAATCGCCGCCGCGGTCCTGATCGGGCTGGGCATCGTAGTGTGGTTGCGCTTCGGGACGAGCGTAACTTGGGCGGACTTTCGGGTTCCTCCCAATCCAAGATTCGTCCTGAATTCTTTCGGTGTGATTTGTTTTGGACTGGTAGGGCTTGAACTGGCTTCCGTCATGGGCGATGAAATCGAAAACCCACAAAAAAGTCTGCCCGGAGCCGTGGCTTGGGGTGGCGTGTTGTCCGGTTTGCTTTATATCGGCGCGACGCTGACGCTGCTCATCGCCGTCAGCAAGGGCGACATCAACGTGCTGCAAGGCATTGTTCAAGCGGTCGGCCACATGGCCAGCCGCGTGGGGGTCGTGTGGATCGTGGCGCCCTTTGCGTTTCTGCTGAGCCTGTCCATTGCCGGAATCGCGTCCGCGTGGCTCGGAGGTTCGGCGCGAATTCCATTTGTGGCGGGACTCGATTCCTATATGCCGTCCTGGCTGGGTAAAGTGCATCCCCGTTACCGCACGCCGTACGCCGCGCTCATCGTTCACGCGGCTGTCTCCATGGTGCTTGTTGTGCTGAATTTTAGCGGTTGGTGGATCTGGAATAAGATTATCGGCTTGTCGTTCGTTGGCTACATCCTGCGGTCGTTCGGGTTTGTCGTTGCAAACTTATCGGCCAGCGAAACAGGCGTACAGGAAACTTTTCAGAAGCTGCTATCGCTTGCCGTGGTTCTCCAACTGGTTCCTTTTCTTTATATGTTTGGTGCGTTGCTGAAAATCGCATTCAGTGATTCCTTTGCAAAAACTTGCTATAGCAAGACGACATTGGTTCTTTCCGGCGCCAGTGGTCTTGTCACCACCATCATGGGAATCGCCTTGGCTTTTTTCCCCGCGCAGCAGGTCACATCCATTCTTTCTTACGAGGTGTGGATGTTTGGTGGCACGCTGTTTTTCATTGGGCTTGCCGCGTTTTTCTTTTTCGTTTACGGGCGGCGCAAGACGGCGAGAAAACTCGCTGAAGCGGTTCCCGCCGTATGAGCTTTGTGGGCGCTCGTTAGGGCGCCGACTTGGTTGGGAGGTTGCGATGTCTAGCAGTACGGCCGCGGGAGTTCGAACGTACAAGAATTATGTCAATGGCGAATGGGTAGGTAGCGCTTCGGGAGAAACATTCCCAGTTTATGATCCTTCGACCGAGGAAGTCATCGCGCAGGTTGCTGCCGCTGACACCGCCGACGTCGATCGCGCTGTAAAAGCCGCGCGCGTGGCTTTCGATACTGGGCCGTGGGCTACGACTTCCGCACAAGACCGCGGCCGCGTGCTTTTTAGGCTCGCCGACAAAATCCGCCAGAATAGCGTCTTGCTCGCGGAAATCGAGTGCCGCAACACCGGCAAGCCGATCGTTGAAGCGGAATACGACATCGCGGACGTAGCCACTTGCTTCGAATACTATGGCGGCCTCGCCACCAAAGTTCTCGGCAGCGTGAATCCAGTTCCCGCTAACGCGCTCAGCTTTACGCTGCGCGAGCCGGTCGGCGTCGCTGGACAAATTATTCCGTGGAACTATCCGCTGCTGATGGCCGCATGGAAACTCGCGCCCGCACTTGCGGCTGGTTGCACTTGCATTCTGAAGCCCGCCGAACAGACGCCCCTTACCGCGCTCGAATTCGCAAACTGGTTTACGGAAGTTGGTTTGCCACCGGGCGTGGTCAACATCATCAACGGCCTCGGTGAAACCGCGGGCGCCGCGCTCGTCGCGCATCCTGGCGTCGACAAAATCGCTTTCACGGGGAGCGCCGCTGTCGGAAAGCTCATCGTGAAAAGCACCGCGGACACACTCAAGCGCGTCACGCTCGAACTTGGCGGCAAATCGCCTAACATTTTTTTCACCGACGCCGATTGGGAAGCGTCCATTGATGGCGCGCTCTTCGGCGTGTTTATCAATCAAGGCGAAGTCTGTTCTGCCGGTAGCCGCATCCTCGTCGAAAAGAAAATCTATTCCAAGTTTGTGGAGGCCATAACCGAAAAGGCCAAGCGCATCAAGCTTGGCGCGCCTCTCGATCGCGAAACGAAAATGGGCCCGCTCGTCAGCAAAGAACAATATGACCGCGTCAGCTCTTATTTGGAGCTCGGCAAAAAAGAAGCAAAAGTCGCCATCGGCGGCGGGCGCCCGAAACAGTTCGGCAAAGGCTATTACCTCGAGCCGACCATTTTTTACGACGTGGATAACAGCGCCCGCATTGCACGCGAAGAAATCTTTGGCCCGGTCGCGTCCGTGATCTCGTTCGACGGCGAAGCCGACGCCATCCGCATCGCCAACGACACGCCGTATGGGCTTGCCGCCGCCGTCTGGACGCGCGACATTTACAAAGCGTTCCGCGTCGTGAAGTCGCTCCGTGCTGGCATCGTCTGGGTCAATCACATGCAGCCGACGTACGTCGAAGCGCCGTGGGGCGGCTACAAGCAGTCTGGCTTTGGCCGCGAACTCGGCCCTTGGGGCCTCGAAGAATATCTGGAGACAAAACAAGTCTTCGTCAATCTCGACGAAACGCCCATAGGTTGGTACTAGATTTCAGCACTAGCTGCATCCCGGCCGGCAGCAAGAAGGAAGAAAAAGAAGGAAAAAAATGGCTACCATTCAGATTCGCACCGAAATTCCCGGACCGCGTTCGCGCGCGCTCATGGCTCGCCGCGAAGCTGCCATCCCGCGCGGGCCCGCCAACGCCACGCCCATTTTCGCCGCGCGCGCCGATGGCGCGGTCATCGAAGATGTCGACGGCAACCGCTACATCGATTTCGCCGGCGGAATCGGCTGCCTCAATATCGGTCATCGCTCTCCTCGCGTTATCTCCGCGATTCAAGCGCAGCTCGAAAAGCACTTGCATCTGTGTTTCGCCGTCACGCCGTATGAAGGCTACGTCGCCGTGGCGGAAAAGCTGAACTCGCTGGCTCCCGGCAATTTTGCGAAGAAAACCATTCTTCTCAATTCCGGTGCCGAGGCCATCGAAAATGCGGTCAAGGTCGCTCGTGCCTATACGAAGCGCCCGGCCGTGATCTGTTTCGAAGACGCTTTCCACGGCCGCACTCTTCTCACCATGTCCCTGACCAGCAAAACGCATCCGTACAAGGCGGGCTTTCAGCCGTTTGCCAGCGACATCTACCGCATTCCGTTTGCATATCCGTATCGCAATCCATCTAGTACGACGTCCGCGGACTTTGCGCATCATCTCGAAGACGCGTTCAAGCGCTCCGTCGCGCCGGAATCCGTCGCCGCCCTGATCGTAGAGCCCGTTCTCGGCGAAGGCGGCTTCGTCATTCCTCCACGCGATTACTTCAAGCTCCTCCAAAATATCTGCCGCAAGCATGGCATTCTCTTTATCGCAGACGAAGTGCAGTGCGGATTCGCACGCACTGGCAAATGGTTCGCTTCCGAGCATTTCGGTATCGAGCCCGATCTAATTACCATGGCGAAGTCGATGGGCGGAGGTATGCCCATTGCTGCCGTGACGGGCCGCGCGGAAATTATGGACGCGCCCGGCCCCGGAGCTCTCGGCGGAACGTACTGCGGGCATCCTCTTTCTTGCGCCGCTGCGCTTGCCGCGATCGAAACTATCGAAAACGATGGTTTGCTCGCGCGTTCGACGGTCATCGGCGAACATTTTGAAAAACGCGCCCGCAGCTGGCAGAAAAAATGGTCACTGGTCGGCGACGTTCGCGGTCTGGGCGGCATGTGCGCCATCGAACTGGTGCGCAACGCCGAAACTCGTGAACCAGCAGACTCTGAAACAAAGGAGATCGCCAAATATTGCTACGAGCACGGTCTGATCACCATCACCGCTGGCACTTTTAACAATGTGATTCGTATTCTCGTTCCACTCGTCGTCACAGATGAGCAATTTAACGAAGGACTGGATGTAATCGAGGCCGCGCTCGCGGGAATCGCCGAACGCAAGCACGCCGCGCTTTCCCACGCGTAGCTGTGTGAGGGAGTGAAGAGAAGCGCCAAACTATGGCCTTTCGCATTTAACGTAGAGAGATTCTTCAGGAGCATTCGATGCAAGACACAATCACAAAATCCGCGAGCATCGCCGTCGAGCTAAAAGACGCGCGACTTTTCCGGGAAGCCTGCTACGTCGATGGGCAGTGGATTCAAGCAAGCTCGGGCCAGACGATCAACGTGGATAATCCCGCCACCAAAGAAATCATCGGCAAAGTCCCAAAACTGGGCGGCGCCGAAACGAAGCGCGCCATTGAAGCCGCGAACACCGCCTTTCCAGCTTGGAGCAAGAAAACCGCAAAGGAGCGCGCCGTCGTCCTCCGTCGATGGTTCGACCTGATGATGGCTAACCAAGAAGATCTTGCGCGGCTGATGACGCTCGAGCAAGGAAAACCGCTCGCCGAATCGCGCGGAGAAGTCGCTTACGCCGCCGCGTTTCTCGAATGGTTTGGCGAGGAGGCCAAACGCGTCTACGGCGACACCATTCCTCAACATCAGGCCGACAAAAGAATCGTCGTCATCAAGCAGCCCATCGGTGTCGTCGCCTGCATCACTCCGTGGAATTTTCCGTTGGCCATGATCACGCGCAAAGCCGGGCCTGCCATTGGCTCCGGCTGCACCGTGGTGCTGAAACCCGCTTCGCAAACTCCGTTTTCCGCGCTAGCACTTGCGGAGCTCGCCGAACGAGCGGGCGTTCCAAAAGGCGTGCTGAATATTGTCACAGGCTCGGCAACGGAGATCGGTGCCGAACTCACTTCCAATCCGATCGTTCGAAAGCTCTCGTTCACCGGCTCCACGGAAATCGGCAAAATCCTGATGGCGCAGTGCGCGAGCACGGTTAAGAAACTCTCCCTCGAGCTCGGAGGCAACGCGCCGTTCATCGTTTTCGAGGACGCGGATTTGGACGCAGCCGTTGAAGGCGCGATCGCTTCGAAGTATCGCAACACCGGCCAAACTTGCGTCTGCACGAATCGCCTGCTGGTGCAAGACACCGTATACGAGATCTTCGCCGAAAAGCTGGCCGCCGCAGTAAAAAAGCTAAAGCCCTCCCCGGGATTGGAAGCGGGCTCGACGCAAGGCCCGCTGATTGACGACGCAGCCGTCGAGAAAGTGGAGAGTCACATTCGCGACGCGCAAGCAAAAGGCGCAAGAATTCTCGTCGGAGGGCACCGCCACGCCCTAGGCGGGCGCTTTTTCGAGCCGACGATTCTCACCGACGTCACTCCGCAGATGGCTGTCGCGCGCGAAGAGACATTTGGTCCCGTCGCCCCGCTTTTTCGATTCAAGACAGAATCGGACGCCATCGCGCTGGCGAACGACACCGAATTTGGTTTGGCTGCTTACTTCTACGGCCGCGACATAGCCCGCGTCTGGCGCGTCGCCGAAGCCCTCGAATATGGGATCGTCGGCATCAACAGCGGAATTATTTCCACCGAGGTCGCGCCCTTCGGTGGCGTGAAAGAATCCGGCCTCGGCCGTGAAGGCTCCAAGTACGGCATGGACGAGTACATTGAAATCAAATACCTCTGTTTCGGCGGCATTACTTCCTAATTTGGCCGGCCATACATCCGGCAAAGCTCGCGTTCCCCGCCGGTCCTAAATCGGATTGATGTCTTCGTTTTTCTCCAGCCGTGCGATCAGTCCTTGAATTTGCGTTTTCGTCTGCTCCGGCGCGCTGGCAAGCGCGAGCTTCATCTCTTTTATCGCCGTCGGAAAGTCGCCCTTCGCCGACGCCATCCTCGATATTTCTCCGTGGGTGTACCATTCGTTGGGACGTTTCTGTACGTTTATCTTGAAAACGGCAAATCCTTCGTCCTGCTTCTTCTGAATCTGCAGGCCGCGTCCATACACATGAAGCTGCAACCCGCTCGCCTTCTCCAGTGCCTTCGCCTGGGTCGCATCCGCTTCCTGTTTCTTCCCCATCGCCGCCAAAATCTGCGATTTCGTCAGGAGGTTCTCAAATCTTTCCTCATTCTGAATCGAAGTATCTTCCCACTTCAAAGCCTGCTCGAGGCTGCAATTGCCGTCCAGGCACCACGTTGCTGCCTCGTCATAACCGGCCCACGTAAACCCTCCCGTGTTGCGCAGTTGATTGCGAATGCTGCGCTCCGTGATTGCTTTCACGTCCACGGAAATGTGGAAGGGAACCGCCAGCTTATCCCAGCGCAGAGTCGCCGCCGCCGACTCCGGCTTGATCTCGTCGAAGGTGAAAGTCAACGCTTCGCGAAATTCCGCCGGCTGTGGTTTCACGTCCACGCGCAAGGCATCTTCTTTCTCATCGTAGGAAAAGCTTCCCCACGACGTCGAATTCTTCGAAAAAATAATCGTCCAGTGGTCAGCGTTCGGAATCATGTGCAGGCCATACGTACCGGCCGGCAGCGGCTTCCCTTCGACAGCAACGTTGTCCGCAAACGCAATCGTCGTATTTTCGTTCGCGCCTGCGCGCCAGACCCTGCCGTACGGTATCGTCTTTCCCCACAACTCGCGTCCGCCAACCATCGACTCGTGATAAATGATCGTGATATCCGTCAGCCCGATTCGCTGCGTCACCACAGCGCGCTGGCTCAACGTCGGCAAATTCAACTCTGTCGCTTGGCTGCCATTCTTGAACTGCGCGTTCGCCCGCCCCGCCAGGCAGCCGATTCCTGCCAACACGCCCAGAAAAATCCCGCACACTTTGCGCATGAACACACCTCTCCATTCTTCTAGAGCGAACGAAATAGGCCAAAACACGGCTCCGCTTCGCCTTCTCACCCTAGTTGGCATAGACGCCGCGCGGCCCAATGTGTAAGCAGGCTCTGCGGAACGCACGGCATCCTAGGGCTTTGTCGGCTCGGTGGGCTGCTGCGGTGGGACCGCCGGCGTCGGCTTGTAAACCGCCGCGGGCTTCGCTGGCTGATATGTCAGCTTTACTTCCTTTTTCTTCGGCTTCTTTTTCTCTCTGCCTCGTGCATCTCGATTGCCCATCGCCATTTCCTCTCTGTTTTTAGATTTAGCCGCGCAAACTAGTTTACCTGAGTTCAGGAAAGCCGGCTGGGAGTGAACCGCGCCGTCATCTCCATTACCCGCCGGTAGTAGTCCCGCTGCTTCAACCGTGCCCCCGCCGCTTCGTCGATCACAAACGTCACATCCGGATGCAGCTGCAAACACGAGGCCGTCACCGAGGCCGTAATCGGTCCCTCAATCGCTTCCGCCACCGTCTCCGCCTTTGCCTCGCCTGTTGCCAGCAGCATAATCTTCCGCGCTTCGAGAATCGTTCCGATCCCCATCGTGATCGCGCACTGCGGCATCTCTTCTCCCGCACCAAAAAACTTTCGGTTATCTTCAATCGTCTCGTTCGTTAAAACTTTCAGCCGCGTCCTCGATCCGAAACTCGAAGTCGGTTCGTTGAATCCGATGTGCCCATTTCGCCCAATGCCCAGAATCTGCAAATCAATTCCACCCGCCTCGCGAATCGCGCGTTCATACGCGGCGCAGTATTCCTCATAGTCCCCGCCGATCGTCCCATCCGGAATATGAATATTACCCGGCGCAACATTCACGTGCGCAAAAAAATTCTCTCGCATGAAACAATGAAAGCTCTGCGGATGCTCCGCCTCCAGCCCCAAATATTCATCCAGGTTAAATGTCACCACCTTCGAGAAATCCAGCCCGTCCTCCCGATGCAGCCGCACCAGTTCCTCGTACATCCCCATAGTAGTGCTACCGGTAGCCAGCCCCAGCGTTGCGTTCGGCTTACTCCTAACCGTGCCAGCAACAATCCGCCCCGCCTCCCGGCTCAATTCCTCATAATTTGAATTCAGAAGAACCAGCATTTCCCCGCCATTGTCCCCACTCTCCGCAGTCTTGCACCAGACATTACTACAATCCCGTCGTTGCCCGCTCCAGCCTTTCCCGTGTACTATCGGCATGGGCCACACAACACTATGCCAGCCGGTGCTATATATACCAAGTCTCCGGATCTCCCAAAGCGTTTCGGAAAATCCTCGGAAATCCAAGAGTTAGGGGTAGAATGGCCAATCCCATTTAGCTTGCCTGCTAAGAGCTATATAGCAGTATACTAGGCCGCCGTACGCACCAAAGAACGCGTAGCTAGCGGAGCAAAACGAAAAATGGTCCTCACCGCCACCGATTGGATCGTCATCGCCGCCTACCTGCTCCTCAATCTCCTCATCAGCCTTTACTACCGCCGCCGTTCCTCCGGCAGCACCGAAGAATTTTTTGTCTCCGGCCGCAACGTCTCCTGGTGGCTCGCCGGAACCTCCATGGTCGCCACCACTTTTGCCGCCGATACGCCGCTCCTCGTCACCGGCCTTGTCGCCCGCAATGGTATCTCCGGCAACTGGCTCTGGTGGTCGCAATGCCTCTGCGGCATGATGACCGTCTTCTTCTTCGCGCGCTACTGGCGCCGCGCGGAAATCCTCACCGACGTTGAATTCGTTGAGCTCCGCTACCAGGGCAAACCCGCCGCCTTCCTCCGCGGCTTCCGCGCCATCTACCTCGGCGCATTAATGAACTGCCTCATCCTTGGATGGGTCATCAAAGCCATGATCAGCATCACCACCGTCCTTCTCGGCGACGCCATCGCCCAAGGCCGCGTCCTCTCCATCGGCCTAGGCGGCCACAACCTCACAACCTATACCCTCGGCTCACCCGAACACACCGCTCTACTCATTTGCGTCCTACTCCTCGTCCCCTTCACCGGCATCTACACTTTCATAGGCGGCCTCTGGGGAGTCCTCGTCACCGACCTTTTCCAATTCGCCCTAAAAATGACCATGATCGTTGTCCTCGCCTGGATCGCCGTCGCAAAAATCGGTGGCATGGCCCTCCTAAAAATTCAGCTCTCCCACGTCGACGCCGTCGCTCGCCAATCCGGCGAAACCACTGGTTCGATCCTCTCCTTCTTTCCATCCTTCCATCTCGGCTGGACTACCGACGCCCTCTGGACACTCCCCGTAATCACGTTCGCGCTCTACCTAGCCGTCCAATGGTGGGCCAGTTGGTATCCCGGTGCCGAACCCGGCGGCGGCGGCTACGTCGCTCAACGAATGTTCAGCGCCAAGGACGAAAAAAACTCCCTCGGCGCCACCCTCTGGTTCAACATCGCCCACTACGCCATGCGCTCCTGGCCCTGGATCATCACCGGCTTGGTAGCCGTCGCCGTCTACTCCCCCCACGGCGGCCTACACCCCAGCGCCGAATTCGCCGCCGAACCCGAAAAAGGCTATGTCATGGTCCTCCGCGATTTTCTCCCCCCAGCCCTGCGCGGCCTGATGATCGCCGCCTTCCTCGCCGCCTTTATGTCCACAGTCGGCACGCAACTTAACTGGGGCACGTCCTATCTCATCAACGATTTCTACCGCCGCTTCCTGGTCCGCACAGCCAGCGACAAACACTACGTCTTCGTCAGCAAAGTCATCATCGTGCTGCTCGTAATCCTCAGCGGCATTGCCGCCGCCAACATCACCAGCATCCAATCCGCATGGCAACTTCTTCTCGGCATGGGTGCCGGTACCGGCTCCGTCCTCCTCCTCCGCTGGTACTGGTGGCGCATCAACGCCTGGAGCGAAATCTCCTCCATGATCGCCGCCTTCGTAGTCTCCATGTCCCTCACCCGCGTACAGTTCGCCGGCAACAGCTCAGTCGTCTTCGCCAAAACCGCCCTGATCACCACCGCTGCCACCACCATCGTCTGGCTCGTCACTACGCTAATCACTAAGCCCGAGCCCGACGCCAAACTCGTCCAGTTCTACCGCCGCGTCCGCCCTACCATCCACGGCTGGAAGCGCATCGCCGCCCTCGCCCCCGACGTCACGCCCGTCCGCGACCTTCGCGCCAACGCATTCGACTGGATCGCCGGATGCGCGCTTGTCTACTGCGCCATGTTCTCCATCGGCGAATTCGCCCTCCACGACTGGCTAATGGGCGCCGTCCTCCTAATCGCCGCCGCCCTCTCCGGCTACTTCATCTATTGGAGCCTCAGCCGCCGCGGCTGGCAAACCCTCTCCGGCGCGTAAACTCTGCCCCCGCACCTCCACCCACCACCGTCATTTCGTCTATAACGACGATTTTTCTTTCACTTTCGCTCCTGCGAAAGTGTCGGCCTGCGCAGAGAGAAATCTCTCTTCGTTTTCCCCCCTCTTCTCTGTGTCCTCTGTGTCTCTGCGACCTCTGCGTAAAATCCCTTTCCTCTTCCTCGCCCGTGCCGTGTTTACCCCAGATAAATTAGCTTCCCGCAATGTCAAACTTCTGCGCTACAGTTCCAACTCCTAAGGAGCCCCCATGTCCACGAACGCCGCAACCACCCAGAATCCCCGCGCCAACTCCACCACCCTGGGCGCGCTCTGGTTCGTCTACGGAATCCTCCGCCTGATAGCCGTAATCATCCTCGTCCTCTACGTCGGCACAGCCACGGTAATGTTCGGCGCCCTGCTAAACCGCGTCCCCGACCCCTATACGCTAATGACCACCTTCCACATCCTCTACATCGCCGCCATCATCGTCACCGCCCTCTCCGGCCTCTTCGGTCTCTTTGCAGGATTAGCTCTCATCGCCGGAAAATCCGCCCGCACACTCTCTCTAGTGGCCGCCTTCCTCTCCCTCTCCGACCTACCCCTCGGCACAACTCTAGGCATCTACACCCTGATCGTCTTCCTCCCCTAAACGCATTGCATTTGTGGCCCGGAACACGGGAGCGCCAGTCTAGTTTACCAACTGACGAACGGAAACCGCGATGTTGGAGGCCGAGTAGTCTAATCATTAATTGGCGTAAACCTAAGTAAATCGCTGTATTGCGGCCATTCGCTATTGCGGCACAATGGCTACGGGGAGTTGGATCCCGGCCCCTAGCTGGTGGGAGCAAGCCATGTCGAAGTCCTCAAGACCCGTGGGTACAGTGAGAGTTTTTGTCGCCGATGGCAGCCGGATGAGCTGCCAATTGATAGCGGCGGCATTGCGGCGAGGGCGCTATCGGACCAGGGTTGTTGGTTTCGCGACAGATGCGGCTGGAATTCAAAAAGGATTGGAAAAAAACGATGCCGACGTTGCAGTCATCGGTGCCCGTCTGGAAGAAAATGCCTTGGCTGGCTTCGATGTGACGCGGCAGGTACGAGCTTCGCGCTCTAAGCCCAGTATTATCATGATACTAGACTCCAGTAAGCCGGCCATGGTCGTCGAAGCATTCCGGGCCGGAGCGAGTGGCGTATTCTTTCGCGATCAATCGTCTGAGCTGCTGTGCAAGTCCATTCACGCAGTCCGTAAGGGGCAGGTATGGGCCGGCAGCAAGGAATTTCATTACGTAATCGATGCCCTGCGCCAAGCTGCCCCGGCTAAACCGATTTGTCAGAAAACACCGGGCTTGCTGACAAAGAGGGAAGAAGGCGTCGTCCACTTGGTAGCGGAAGGTATGACCAACCGTGACATTTCGCATCAGCTTAATCTGAGCGAGCACACCGTCCGTAACTATTTGTTTAGGATTTTCAACAAAGTCGGAACTTCGAATCGTCTGGAGCTGGCTCTTTACGCCCTCGATAGGAGAGAAGGCGATTCTCAGCACAATTCCCTGGCGGTCATGGATAGGCCGCATATTGTGGAAAATCGGGTTATGGCCTCAGCGCAGGCCTGATTGCTCCGCCCTGCCGCGCGCCACATCTCGCTCGATTCGTCCACCGACCACGTCATTTCGTCTATAACGACGTCGGCCCTGTCAAGACAAACTTCTCCGTGCACTTCTTCCGAAGTGTTTTCTCTTCACTTGTAAGAATCTTTTTCTTCCTCGCGACCAAGGTTCGTGCCGTAATCGTTTGGTGGAACGGTCGAAGTTCCACCACCCATCTATTCGATTCCGACCCGCGTCGGAACCATGATTACTTCTTCGAACTCCCCAACTGTTTTTGGGGAGGCAGGACGCCCACTCAAACGGTCGGTCTCAACTGCGACCACGAAATGACTCAGGCTGTCCTGCATGGGAACCCTGGAGCAGCTGCGCATAGTCCACTTCTTCGCGCAGCATCCAGTACAACCTCACTGCCAGCTTCCGTGCCATGGCTACTTTCGCTAGCGCACGACACTTCCGCTGAGCCAATCGTTGATACGCGCGACGCATCTCGGGCTCATGCCGCACCGCACTCTGCGCCGCTTCCACCAGCAACCCGCGCAAAAACGGATTGCCCTGCTTGCTGATGTGTCCCAGCCGCTGCCCACGGCCGCCGCTGGAATGCTCCGTGGGTATCAGTCCGAGATAACTCGCCACCTGTTTGCCTCGACGGAAACGATCTGCTGGCCCCATCGTCAGCGCAAACGCCAGCGCTGTGATCGGCCCTACTCCCGGATGCGTCATCAGTCGCCGCGCTGCTGGTCTTGTGTTGGCCTGTTCGGCCGCCGCACGATCCAGCTCGCCGATCGACGCTTCCAACTGATCCAACAGCACCAGCAACTCCGCTCTTCGTCGGCTCGCCCACGGCATCAGCGACAACGCCTCCAGTTGTTTCCGTCCCGCCTCGCTCCACAGCTTCCATTTCCGTTGCACGCCCTGGTTCAACGCCAGCGCTTGCAACTGGTTCTTCACCTGCGTGCGCATGCGCACCAGTTTGTGGCGATGCAACAACAACTGCCGCGCATCTCGCTCCGCCGGTGTAGGCACCCAAATCCGCGGAAAACGGTCCTCGTCGAGAAGCTTCACCAATAGCTCCGCATCCCGCCGATCCGTCTTCTGCTTCCGATCGCAACTGGCGCGGATCTTCGCGGCATCTCCGATCCACACTTCGTGTCCCAACTCCCCAAGCATCCGCTCGAACCACTGCGACTGTCCGCTGGCTTCGATCCCCACACGCATGGGCCCTTCCAGTCCAGCATAAAAAGCCCGCACCTCCTCCTTTCCTTCGTGACTCAGCGCCCTCTCCAACGTCTCGCCGGTCGCCTTGTCCCACATCGCAATCTGCTGATAGCCCGGATGAAAATCACAGCCTATAATCTTCATCATTCGGCTCCTTTCTCCCGAGCCTTGGTCGCTCATCACGCCAAGTCTACCCGGGTCCAAGGAGCCGACGTCGTTATGAAATCAATCGGCTCGGTATTACAGGAGGAGGTGACCTACAAGCGCTACAACGATTCGCCAGACATGGTCCGCCTCGTCAGCTATTGCTTTTTCGAGCAGCTCCCGCATCGACAGTTGCACATGATCTGGAAACTCCATGGCGAGGTGGCCCGGAAGCCTGTCAAGCGGCAAGGGATGTCGGGAGCGAGTTCGGGGTAAAATGAATTTCCAGTTTCAGGTGTCCATCGGAATATGGAAAAAACCGATCGCCCCAAAACGTCGGGGCGGGCGTTCCGCCAGAACTCTTACTCGCACTTGAAGAGTGCGCGCAACCGGTCCCTATCGACGCCGGCGAATTCGCGGAATAACGGCTCGGCGTATGACTTCTTCATCTCCGATCCGCAACAACACCGCGGATTCGCGGTGCCTTCCGTTTGGGAAGGTTTCAAAACAACCACCTCGCAGTTACAGCGACGGTTCATGCATCTGTAGACCTGTCCCGCGATCATCATGGAAGACAAACTCCTCGACCAACTCCTACGCTACCATACCGTTAATTATACACGGAATGGTGAAAAACGGTGAGCTCGCCAAGGCTCCGGGTGCCCTGTCCAAGATATTCAACAGCAAGCCGGACGCAGAGGGAAATTCAACAGAATGTGCACGGTCAGGCTTGTCGCTCGACAACAGGGTACCTGGCTCTCCGTTCCTGAAAAGCCACAATCAATTTGACCCCCAGGTGAAGAAGAGGAGCTGCCGGTGCGGAGGTTGCATCGTTGTGATCGCATCTTAAAAGCCACATACTCTAAGCGGGCTTTATTTCCCTAACCCGCATTTCTCACCAGATGTACATTGATGCTCTGGAGAGGGTCATGGGAGCTTGTTTTTGTGGCGCGGGACAGGGGCAACGGGTTGCTGTTGATTTTTTCAGCGTGAAAAGCGGGCCCGGTTGACGAGGGAGTTGTTTTTGCGCGCACTTCGCCGTGCAAGTGGGATGCGAGAGCTGTTTTGCGAAGAGGCGGCCTATTTCAGCAGCGCAGCGCGGTGTACGCCGCGGCGAAGACGTTCTGCCAG
>Ga0185299_10003625_pt1 | contig 20010 bp, 13 predicted proteins | sample PaiPotPPA55metaG_FD_128002 | JGI IMG/M metagenome (GOLD analysis project Ga0185299, IMG submission 128002) | Iron sulfur acid spring bacterial and archeal communities from Banff, Canada, to study Microbial Dark Matter (Phase II) - Paint Pots PPA... ...
ATCTTCCCGAGCTCGCGAATCTGCCCGCTGACGCGGCGGCCGTACTGTTGCGCGAGCGTCCGGATTATCTGTGCCAGTTCCTGCACGGCGCCCTCTTCGTCGGCCATTTCCGCTACCTGTCCGACTTGATGGAGCAGCGGCTCGGGCTGCCGGGGGAGCGGTTCTGGGCGGCGGTGCGCGCCGAGATCGCCGCGTACCAGGCACGATTCCCCGAGCACGCCGAGCGTTACCGGCTGTTCAACCTGGCCACCGTGCAGATCGACCGCTTGTGCCTGAATCGTAATCGGCTGTTGTTGGATGGTTACCGCGATCGAGCGACGCGTCCCCATGTGGAGGCGTACGGTTCGGTTCCGAATCCCCTTGCCGGGACGCGCAGCTCGGCCTCCTGACTAAGAGGCCGCACAGCCGAGAATCAGGACCTGAGAAATAAATGAATGAGCGAATAGACCCGCCCGGGGCGGAGTCCACGGGCGGCAGGCCCGAGGATGCGGGCCTTTCCGTCGACGAGAAGTTCGCCAGGCTGGCGGCCGAGATCGACGGCTCGCAAGTGCAGGGCAAGGGGGCGAAGGAGGAGGCTGCCCGCACGCGCCGGCTGCGCGCGGAGTGGTCGAAGACCCCGCCGAAGGCGACGCCGTGGCGGTCGGACGGCCCCTCCACGATGGGTTCGCTGCCCGCGTACCCGCTTCCCGACCAGCCGAGACGCAAGCGCCGCGGATCCGTGTCCGCCAAGGTGGTGCTGGTGGCCGTAGTCGGTGTGCTGGGTCTGTTCATGTATGCAAGCAGCAAGCACTCTCCGTCGACACAGATTTCGATCAACACGTCAGGGGCGTACCCGTCGCCCTCGCAGTCCTTCGCCAACCCCGACGACAACTACTTCGTCGGCTCCCCGGCTCTCAACTGGTCGGACAACAAGGCCGGCTTTTCCATCCCGGCGGCTTCCGCCCTCAACGGCGTGAGTGAGAGCGATATCGCGGCGGGCTATCAGGAACTCGAACAGCTGATGGTCGCAGGCAACCTGAACACGACCGTCCTCGCCGGCGGTTCGGTGTACGACTTCACGAAGCTGCTCGACCCGAAGAGCAACGTGGGCTCAGGCCTCCAATCCTGGATCGCGCACCCGAGCGCGAAGGAAGACCCGGTCGAGCTCGTGACGCGCTTCGAACAGGCGAACACCCGCCTGCTCGGGCAAACGGTGAAGGTACGCGGCTCCATGACAGCCAAGGCCGACAGCCAGAGCCACAGCGTGCTGCTGACGGCCGATTACATCTTCGTCTACGCGGTCGGTCCGGCCTCGGGAGCCTCGGATGAGGACACCCGCGTAGTCATGCACCGGACCGTCCAGATCCAGGTGGTCGCCCCGGGCTACTACCAGTCGACCGCGGGCAAGGTCTGGATCGCCCAGTACTCGTACTCCGTCGGGAACAGCGACTGCTACGACTACAACGGCTTCGTCGACCCTGCCTTCGGTGGGGACGGAGGGGCGCCGAACGACGCCGGAACCGTCGATCCGTACGCCACCGGGAACCTGCTGACCGCGAGTCCGGACTCCACGGCGACCGGCCAGGTGTGCCAGGCGGTGAGCGGGCTGTAGCGGGGAGGCCGGCGGGCGCGGAGTCGGCGGGACGGGTCCGGACTGTCGGATCGACCCCGTAGGGTAGTGCGCCATGGGAAAAGCCGATCTGGACGGACTGCTCGACGCCGCGGTGACTGCGGTCGGCGGCGTTCCCCGGCCAGGCCAGCAGCAGATGGCGGCGGCGGTGGCGCAGGCTCTGCAGCAGGGCGACCCGCTGCTGGTGGAAGCGGGCACCGGCACCGGCAAGTCCCTCGCGTACCTCGTTCCGGCGATCGCGCACGCCCTCGGGCGCGCCGATCGCCGGGTCGTGCTGGCCACGGCCACCCTCGCGCTGCAGCGCCAGCTCGTGGCGCACGATCTGCCCTTGATCAGCGCGGCCCTGGCCCCCGCGCTCGGCCGCACACCCGAGTTCGCGCTGCTCAAGGGCCGCAACAACTACGTCTGCCTGAACAAGATCAACTCTGGTGAGCAGGACGAGGAACAGGACGCCCTTTTCGACTCGGCCGCACTGTCCGACCTCGGCCGGCACGTGCTGCGGGTACGCGAGTGGGCCGAGGCATCGGATACCGGAGACCGGGACGACCTGGTGCCCGGCGTCCCCGACAAGGTGTGGGGAGCGGTCTCGGTCAGCGCGCGGGAGTGCCTCGGCGCGGGCAAGTGCCCCTTCGGCCAGGACTGCTTCGCCGAGCTGGCGCGGGTGCGGGCCAGGGAGGCGGACCTCGTCGTCACCAACCATGCGCTGCTGGCCATCGACACCTTCGACGCCGAGGTCAAGGTGCTGCCGGAGCACGACGCCGTCATCATCGACGAGGCGCACGAGCTCGTCTCCCGGGCCACCGGCGCTGACTCCGGGGAGCTCACGCCGGGTCTGGCGGAGCGCGCGGCCCGCAGATGCCACCGGCACGTGGACGACGTGGTGGCGCAGCGGCTCGACCTGGCCGCCGCGGAGTTCGGCATCGAGCTCGACGAGGCCGAAGCCGGCCGGTTCACGCAGCTGCCCGAGCCGTTGGCGGCAGCGTTGGCGATGCTGCGGGACGCGGCGCGCGAGGCGGTGACGGCGCTCGGCAAGAACCGCGATAAGGGGGAAGAGGGCGCGCGGCGGCAGGCACAGGCGGGCGTGGAGCAGCTGTTCGAGCTGACGGACCGTCTGCTGCAGAGCTCCGAGTACGACGTCGTTTGGCTGGATCGCGGCGAACGCTTGACAGCACTGAGGATCGCGCCCCTGTCGGTGGCGCAGCAGCTCAGGCACCGCTTGTTCGCGCGCACACCGGCGATTCTGACCTCGGCGACCTTGAAGATCGGCGGCGGTTTCGACGCCGTCGCCGGCAACCTGGGCCTCTACCCCGCGGAGCGCGCCGACCGCTACGAAGGTCCGCACCCGGACCGCCGCGCCAAGAAGCCGGCGGCGCTGGACGACGAGGTGTCCCCGGCATCGGAGGGCGAGGCGGGCGCAGAGGCCGAGGCGAAGGACGACCCGATCCCATGGCAGGCCCTCGACGTGGGCTCGCCCTTCGACTACCCGAAGCAGGGCATCCTCTACACGGCCAAACACCTCGCCGCGCCCGGCCGAGAGTTGGCCGAGGAGCAGCTGGGCGAGATCGCCGAGCTCGTCGCGGCGGCCGGCGGCCGGACGCTCGGCCTGTTCTCCTCGATGCGGGCGGCGGAAGCGGCGGCCAGGGAGATGCGGCTGCGGCTGGACTACCTCGGCTACCCGATCCTGTGTCAGGGCGAGGATTCCCTGCCGCAGCTGATCCAGCGCTTCGCCGAGGACCCGAGGGCGTGCCTGTTCGGGACGCTGTCGCTGTGGCAGGGCGTGAACGTGCCGGGAACGTCGTGCCAGCTCGTGATCATCGACCGCATCCCGTTCCCCCGCCCCGACGACCCGCTGGCGAACGCCAGGCAGGAGGCGGTCGCCCGTGCGGGCGGCAACGGCTTCATGGCGATCGCCGCGTCGCACGCGGCGCTGCTGCTGGCACAGGGCGCGGGCCGGCTGATCCGGGCCCAGGAGGACCGCGGCGTGGTGGCCGTGCTGGACTCGCGGCTGGCCACGGCGCGCTACGCGAGCTTCCTGCGCGCGGGCCTGCCCGGATTCTGGCCGACGACGGATCCGGAGACCGCGTACGCGGCCCTGCGGCGGCTCGACGAGATGGCCAAAGAGCAGGAGCTGGGCAAGGCCTCGGCCGGCTCCTAACGCCTGGGCACCGCGCTGACGCCACATCGACGCCGCGCCTCGGCCGTCGCCGAGACGGGCGCCGCGAGCCCGATCAGTCCACGGTGCCGCGCGCCCGGCTGAGGCCGCGCCATCCTGCTACAGCCTGCGCATAACCGTCACCACGCGCCCGAGCACCACCGCGTTCTCGCCGGGGATCGGGTCGTAGCTCGGGTTGCGCGGCATCAGCCAGACCTCGTGCCGGCCCTCCTCGTGATGGATCTTCAGCTGCTTGACCGTCGCCTCGCCGTCGATCATCGCGGCCACGATCTCGCCGGACTCGGCGTTCGGCTGCTGCCGCACCACCACCGTGTCCCCGTCCATGATCCCGGCCTCGATCATCGAGTCGCCGACCACCGTGAGCGCGAACAGCGTGCCGTCGCTGACCATCGCCCGCGGCATCGGGATCAGCTCCTCGATCGACTCCTCGGCCAGGATCGGCCCGCCGGCGGCGATCCGGCCGACGAGCGGCACGAACTCCATCGCGCCCACCGAGCCGCCGAGCGCCCCGAGCGCCGCCATCGCCGACTGCGCGCTGGCCGCCATCGTGTTGCCGAGCGTGCTCAGCGCCGACTGGGCCCGGCTGACCGAGCCGGCCGGCTCGGCCGCCGCGCCGAGCACGCCGCCCGCGCCCTGGCTCTGTGCCATCCGCGTCCGCCAGGCCTGGGTCGGGTCGCTCGGCCCGCGCACGATGTACGCGCGCGGCCGGTTCGGGTCGCGCCGGATGAAGCCCTTGGCCTCGAGCACCACCAGCTGGTGGCGCACCGACGAGGTCGAGTTCAGCCCGACCGCCTCGCCGATCTCGCGCATCGACGGCGGATAGCCGCGCCGGTCGATCGAGTCCTGGATCACCTCGATGATGCGGCACTGACGGTCGGTCAGCCGTAGCGCCAACGGAACCTTCGTCACGTTCTCCCCACCCGTCTCCGCGCCCGCCGCGGCGCGCCCGGTTTTGCCGCCGCCCGCGGTGCCCTTGGCCGGCTTGGCCGCTGCCTTGCCGCCCGTTCGTCCCGGCCGATCGGCCGGCCCCTTGCGCTGCCGCACGACGCCCTGTCCGCTCATCTCGGTTCTTCCCCTTCCCTAGTCACCGACCACGGTAGCCGAGGGCACCGACAGTCGCCCAACACTTGTTCGAACGAGGCGCCGTCGCACTCACCTGTCGAGCGTGGCCCGCTACCGCCGAGACCGGCTCCCAAGAGCAATCTTGCGGCATCTGCGGCGAAATTCCCGGTCCGGATGCGGGAATTCATCCTGTCGAAGGAATTTGCGGCGAACACCCTTGCGGATTTCACCTTGAACTGGTTGCGGCCACCTGCCGGGATCGCTCAGCGTAGCCGCCCATCCCGCGGTCGGAGTAAGGGCACTGCGTCCGAACGGGTGGTCGCGGCTTGCACCGGCTCCGGCGGAGGGCTACCGTTACCCCTACATCTTGTAGGGAACTCGGCCAGAGCATCTAGAACTTGTGGTATCAACGCAAGTGCAGGTTGTCATGACCGCACGGAGCACTGCCGTCGGCACCCGTACAGCCGCTGTCGAAACGAAGGACGGCGCCAGATTGAAAGGACGTGCGGCCTCATGCACTGCCCCTTCTGCCGCCACACCGACAGCAAGGTGATCGACTCGCGGACCACCGAGGACGGTACGGCGATCCGGCGACGGCGGGCCTGCCCGGAATGCAACCGGCGGTTCACCACGATCGAGACCGCGACCCTGCTCGTGGTCAAGCGCTCCGGGGTGACCGAGCCGTTCAGCCGGGACAAGGTCGTGTCCGGCGTGCGCAAGGCCTGCCAGGGCCGCCCGGTCACCGAGGACCAGCTCGCGCAGCTCGCCCAGCGGGTCGAGGAGGCGGTGCGCGCCTCCGGCGTGGCCGAGCTGCCGACGCACGAAGTGGGCCTCGCGATACTCGGACCGCTGCGGGAGCTCGACCTCGTGGCCTATCTGCGCTTCGCGTCGGTCTACCGCGCGTTCGAGTCCCTCGAGGACTTCGAACAGGAGATCGCCGAACTGCGCGAGGCCGCGTCCGAGCAGGTAGCGGCCGTCGCCCACTGAGGGTTTCGCCTTTGAGCAACCGCGGCCGGAAGTGTGCCGCTTGTCTGTGCGTTGTACTGGGACGAGGGTAGGGAGAGGACTGTTCACATGACGGAGACCATCAGCGGGACCACCCGCCGCAACGGCAAGAAGGGAGCGGCAGTGCCCACGCAGAGTGACAAGGGTTCGGGCAGGGCCGCCGCCCCCGGCGGTCGCGGCCTGACGGTCGAGCGCGTCTACACCACCCAGGGCGTGCACCCCTACGACGCGGTGGCCTGGGAGTCGCGCGACGTCGTGATGACCAACTGGCGGGACGGCTCGGTCAACTTCGAGCAGTACGGCGTCGAGTTCCCCGCCTTCTGGTCGGTCAACGCCGCGAACATCGTCACCACCAAGTACTTCCGCGGCGCCCTCGACACCCCGCAGCGCGAGACCTCGCTGCGGCAGGTGGTCGACCGCGTCGTGCAGACCTACCGCAAGGCCGGCCAGGAGCACGGCTACTTCGCCACCGAAGAGGATGCCGAGATCTTCGAGCACGAGCTGACGCACATGCTCGTGCACCAGGTCTTCTCCTTCAACTCGCCGGTCTGGTTCAACGTCGGCACCGCCAGCCCGCAGCAGGTCAGCGCGTGCTTCATCCTGGCCGTGGACGACACCATGGACTCGATCCTGAACTGGTACCGCGAGGAGGGCCTGATCTTCAAAGGCGGCTCCGGCGCCGGCCTCAACCTCTCCCGGATCCGCTCCTCCAAGGAGCTGCTGTCCTCCGGCGGCAACGCCTCCGGCCCGGTCTCGTTCATGCGCGGCGCCGACGCCTCGGCCGGCACCATCAAGTCCGGCGGCGCCACCCGGCGCGCGGCCAAGATGGTCGTGCTCGACGTGGACCACCCGGACGTGCGGGAATTCGTCCAGACCAAGGCGCGTGAAGAGGACAAGATCCGCGTCCTGCGCGACGCCGGTTTCGACATGGACCTCGGCGGCTCGGACATCACCTCGGTCCAGTACCAGAACGCGAACAACTCGGTCCGGGTCAACGACAAGTTCATGCACGCGTACGAGCAGGGCGCCGAGTTCGGCCTGACCGCCCGCTCCGACGGCTCGGTCATCGAGACCGTCGACGCCAAGGACCTGTTCCGGCAGATCGCCACGGCCGCCTGGGAGTGCGCCGACCCGGGACTGCAGTACGACGACGTCATCAACGACTGGCACACGAACCCGAACACCGGCCGGATCACCGCGTCCAACCCGTGCTCGGAGTACCTGTCGCTGGACAACTCCTCCTGCAACCTGGCCTCGCTGAACCTGCTCAAGTTCCTCAAGAGCGACGACAGCTTCGACCACGAGCTGTTCACCCGGACCGTCGAGCTGGTCATCACCGCGATGGACATCTCGATCTGCTTCGCGGACTTCCCGACCGAGGCCATCGGCCAGACCACCCGCGACTTCCGTCAGCTGGGCATCGGCTACGCCAACCTCGGCGCGCTGCTGATGGCCACCGGCCACGCGTACGACTCGGAGGGCGGGCGCGCGATCGCCGCCGCCATCTCCGCGCTGATGACCGGCACCGCGTACCGCCGCTCGGCCGAGCTGGCCGGGATCGTCGGCCCGTACAACGGCTTCGCGGCCAACGCCGAGCCGCACGCCAGGGTCATGCGCAAGCACGCCGACGCGGCGGAGAAGGTGCACACGTTCGAGGAGTTCGACACCTCGATCCTCGACGCGGCCAAGGCCGAGTGGGTCAGTTGCCTGGAGATCGGTGCGGCCAACGGCTGGCGCAACGCCCAGGCGAGCGTGCTGGCGCCGACCGGCACCATCGGCTTCATGATGGACTGCGACACCACCGGCGTGGAGCCGGACCTGGCGCTGGTCAAGTTCAAGAAGCTGGTCGGCGGCGGCTCGATGCAGATCGTGAACAACACCGTGCCGCGGGCCCTGAAGAACCTGGGCTACCCGGAGGAGCAGATCGAGGCGATCGTCGCCTACATCGCCGAGCACGGCCACGTGGTCGACGCCCCGGCGCTGCGCCCCGAGCACTACGAGGTCTTCGACTGCGCGATGGGCGAGCGCTCGATCGCGCCGATGGGCCACGTGCTGATGATGGCGGCGATCCAGCCGTTCATCTCGGGTTCGATCTCGAAGACGGTGAACCTGCCGGAGTCGGCGACCGTCGAGGACATCGAGCGCATCTACTACGAGGGCTGGAAGCTCGGCCTCAAGGCGCTGGCCGTCTACCGCGACAACTGCAAGGTGGGTCAGCCGCTGCAGGACGCCAAGGGCGCGAAGAAGGAGCGCGAGGCGGCGGCGGCGAAGGCCGCGGCCACCGCCGAGGCCGCAGGCGGGGCTGAGGCCCAGACCCCGACCCCGGCGACCGTGGTGCAGACGGTGATCGAGAGCCGCCCGACCCGCAAGCGGCTGCCGAAGTCGCGGACCGGCACGACCACCTCGTTCTCGGTGGGCGGCGCCAAGGGCTACATGATCGCCAACTCGTACCCGGACGACGGTCTCGGCGAGGTCTTCCTGAAGATGGCGAAGCAGGGCTCGACCCTGGCGGGCATGATGGACGCCTTCTCCATCGCCATCTCGGTGGGCCTGCAGTACGGGGTGCCGCTGGAGACCTACATCTCGAAGTTCACCAACATGCGCTTCGAGCCGGCCGGCCTGACCGAGGACTCGGACGTGCGGATGGCGCAGTCGATCCTGGACTACATCTTCCGCAGGCTGGCGCTGGACTACCTGCCCTTCGACGTGCGCGCCGACTACGGCATCTACTCGGCCGCCGAGCGTCAGCGGCAGCTGGAGACCGGCTCGTACCAGCCCGTCGACGACGACGCGGACCTGACCGAGCTGGCCCAGTCCGCGCCGATACAGCGCCGCGCCCCGAAGACCGAGGCCGCCCCGTCCGCCGCCCCCACGGCCGCCGCGGCCAAGGCGGCGCCGGAACTGGAGCTGGAGCCCGCGACCGCCTTGACGATCATGCCGACGTCGGCGCACTCCTCCATGGAGCTGCTCGAAGCCAAGCTCGGCCACGCGGCCGACGCGCCGCTGTGCGCCAACTGCGGCACCAAGATGCGCCCGGCCGGCTCCTGCTACGTCTGCGAAGGCTGCGGCTCGACGAGCGGCTGCAGCTAGTTTCGGGAAGTGTTCGGTCTGCAGTCGAGCAGACGAAACGACGAACGCCCGGCCCTGAACGGCCGGGCGTTCGCGACAACCGACGTCACCGATCTAAGTAAGGGACCGATGGTCCCGGACGCCTTCGACGTTCGGGACCATCGGTCATCGCTACGCGCGATCCCCAGCGCAGTGACCTGAATCGGCCACCTCAGAGTCGCAACCTAGCCGGAGCCTCGCCTGACACGTCGGGCGTGTCGCAGTTCGTATTACCCGCCTACTTGACAAGTTCAATTGAGTAGCGGCTCGGTGTATCAACTCCACCTTCGTGGCCGCTCATGCTCGCGCGGATGCAGGAGCGGGTCGAGGAGATCCATGTCGCGTCCTCCATACCGATCTCGGTATGGAGGATGCCGTTCATTCGCCACCTTCATAAAACATCGCTGGTGACAGTCGTGTTGCGATAGCTGCTCGAGTGACGGGCGGTCTGGACGCCGATACTGAGGTACCGCTACGGTTCCACCCGTGAACGAGGGCCTCTCCACGTCGCTCGCGACGGCGTGGCAGTTCGTGCAAGCGCACGGCGACGTCCTCGACCGGGCCCGATTCGCGATTTTGGCGGGCCAGCCGGTCGAGGGCGCTCCGATCCTGCCCAGAGTGCAGCAGAACCCGGACGGCGGCTGGCCCGCGTTCTGGTCTGACGGCGCGTCGTCTCTCGACGGAACGTGCTTTCAGCTCTTCCTGCTCTACGGCCTGTCCGCGCCAACGCTCGCGGCCGACATCCCCGCCGCGCTCAACTTTCTGATCCGCGCTCAGAGTGCCGACGGCACTTGGCTCGAGGGTCCGAGCACGCAGACTCCCGACTGGCTGCTGCCCGGCTCGCCCGGCGCCCGCGCGTACCTCACCGCCAACTGCGCCGCGATGCTCGCCGACTATCAGGTCGCGCCAGACGCCGTGGCACGGGCGGCCGGGGCGCTCGAGTGGTCCGTCGATCCGCACGGGCGGCTGCCCGCGCCGGCCGTCGCGCACTGGCTGGCCGCGCGGGTGTTACGGACGCAGGGTCGCACGATGGCGGTGCGGCGACTGCTCGACGTCGTCGGCCGGGGCTTCGAGGGCTTCGGATGCGAGGACCTGGCCTGGTTCGGCACGTGCACCCGGCCGGGCGACCGGTGGAACCGCCGGATAGCCGCCAGGCTGGCCGCTCTGCAGAACCCGGACGGTTCTTGGGCGGACCGGTCCGGCGAACAGCCCTCGCCGACGCTCACGGTGACCGCCGCGCGCGTGCTGATGGCCGCCGCCCCGAGCGAGCAGACGGCGTCCGCCGCCGCCGCGGATGACGAAGCGGACGAGGCGTAGGTCTGGGCGCTGCCTAGCTCGAGGACGCAGACAACGAGGGAGTCCCGGCACCGTTCTGGTGCCGGGACTCCCTCGTATGCAGATCCGTATCTACAGCCGACTCAGCTACCTGAGCTCGCCGAGGTCAGCGTCGCCGTGGCGGTCGCCGTCTGCCCGTTGCGGATGTACTCGATCGTCACGGTCGTGCCGGGCCGGTACGAGTGCACCGCGGCCTCGAGCGCGTCCGAGCCGTCGATCTCCTGGTCGTCCATCTTGATGACCTCGTCGCCCGCCTTCAGGCCGGCCTGCGCGGCCGCCCCGCTGGCGGTGACGGTGGTCAGCGTGGCGCCGGTGTGCGTGGCGGTGGCGGCCGCGTCCTCCACCTCGACGCCGAGCACCGAGTGCGTGGGAGTCTGCTTGGCCTCGAGCTCCTGGATGACCGGCTTGGCCTGCGAGATCGGGATGGCGAAGCCGAGGCCGATCGAGCCACTCTCGCTACTGGACGTCGAGCCGGAACCGGTGCTCGCGATGGCCGAGTCGATCCCGATGACGTCGCCGTTCATGTCGATCAGCGGGCCGCCGGAGTTGCCCGGGTTGATCGCCGCGTCGGTCTGGATCGCGTCGAGCGCCGTGGTCGAGGTGGACGGGCTCGTCTGGGTGGTGGTGCTGTCCGTGGCGGGGATCACCGGACGGTTGAGCGCCGAGACGATGCCGCTGGTGACGGTGTTGGACATGCCGAGCGGAGCGCCGATCGCCACCACCTGCTGGCCCACCTGCACGGCGGAGGAGTCGCCGAGCGTCGCCGGGGTCAGGCCGCTGACGTTCGAGGCCTGGATCACCGCGAGGTCGCTGGTCGCGTCCCGGTCCACGATCGTGGCCTGGGCGTTCGCGCCGCCGTCGAAGGTGACCGTGATGGTGTAGCCGCCGGCCGCGGCCGCCGAGATCACGTGGTTGTTGGTGAGGATCTCACCGGTGGAGCTCAGGATGACGCCGGTGCCGATGTCCCCGCTCGAGGTGCTGCTCGAGTTGGTGGAGGTCGCCTCGACGGTGATCGTCACGACCGAGGGCAGCACCTTCTTGGCCACGGCCGTCACGGCGGTGGCGTTGGCCGAGGAGGTGTCGAGGCCGCTGGAGTTGATCGCGGTCGACGAGGTGACGTCGTTGTTCGAGTTGCCGCGCACCGCGTAGCTGACCCCGGCGCCGACGCCGCCGCCGACCAGCGCCGCGATGATCGCGGCCGTGATCAGAGTGCGGTTCTTGCCGGACTTGGCGGGAGCCGGCTCGAAGCCGATCGGCGAGGGGCCCTCGCCGTACGGCGGGAGGCCGCCGGACTCGGGGGAGGCCCAGGTCGGCGCGGGGTGCTGGCCGGGCTGCAGGGCGGGCGCTGCGGGCTGCGCGGCCGGCTGGGACTGCGCGGGCTGCACCGACTGCCCGGGGTAGACGGGCTGTCCGGGGTACGCGGACTGTCCGGGCTGCGCCGACGACTGCACGGCGGGCGGCGCGGCGGCCGGCTGGACGGGCTGAGCGGCCCCGTAGACGCTCGGCGGGGCCAGCGAAGGGGGCGGCGGCTGCAGCGACCAGCCGGGTCCTGCGCCCTGCTGGCCCGCCTCGGGAGCGGGTGCCGGGGCCGGAGCCTGGGCGGCCGGCGCGGGCGCGGCCGGGGAGTCGAACGGGGTGGTGGTCTCCGGTGCCGACGCCGCCTCACCGTGCTGCGGCAGGACGGCGGCCGGCACCAGCTCGGCTTCCTGGGCGTCGGCCGGGCGCGGCTGCTCGGGCGTGGCGGGGAGGTCTGGCGTCTCGGTCATGCCAGTACTCTCGGCCCGACGGCTGAGACCTTGCTGAGACTCCTTGGAGAACTCGTTGTGGTTTCTGAATCCGTTATAGAACTGAAATACCAGGCCTCTGGACGTGGGCGCGGGTCGGGACCCCCCCGAAAAGAAATCTGATGAGGATACCTCCGTTCGAGTGAGAGGGCGGACGACCGGTTCTCCGGTCGTCCGCCCTCAACGCAACACGTGGATCCCAGGGGGCGGCTAATGCACCGCCTGCGCCGCGACCGGGAGCTGCCCGGAGACCGGGCTGCCCGGCAGCCACACGCCGAGCAGCGCCCCGCCGCCCTGGGCACGCGCGGCGGCGACCCGGCCGCTGTGGTTCTCGGCGATCTGCCGCACGATCGCGAGCCCGAGCCCGGAACCGGGCGTCGCCCGCGCCTCGGGGGAGCGGTAGAAGCGCTCGAACACGTGCGTCAAGTCCTCCTCGGCGATGCCCGGGCCCTGGTCCGCGACCTGCAGCAGCCCGTTGGAGAGCGTGACGGTGACCGTCCCGTTCTCCGGAGACCACTTCGCCGCGTTGTCCATCAGGTTCGTCACCAGGCGTTCGAGAGAGGCGGGATCGCCGTCGAGGTACCAGGGTGAGAGCTGTAGGTCATAGGTCAGACCAGGCGCGCGCCGCTGCACTCGTTCGGCGGCACGGTCGACGACGTCGCGCAGGTCGAGGTATTCGATCGCGTGCGAAGGCTGCTCGTCGCGGGAGAGCTCGACGAGGTCTGAGATGAGGAGGGAGAGCTCCTCCATCTGAGCCCGGACGTCGTTCATCAGCGCTACGCGTTCCTCGGGCGGCAGCCGGTTGTCGTCGGGCGCGGCCATGACCTGGGAGAGGAGGTCCAGGTTGGTGCGCATCGAGGTGAGAGGCGTGCGCAGTTCGTGCCCCGCGTCCGCGACGAGGCGTTTCTGGTGCTCTTGAGAGCGTGCGAGAGCCTCGAGCATGGTGTTGAAGTTGCGGGTGAGCTGGGCGAGCTCGTCGTCGCCGACGACGGGAAGGCTGCGCAGGTCGCCGGTGCGAGCGATGTATTCGGTGGCCTTGGATAGATCCTCGACGGGACGCAGCGCGGCGCGCCCGATGGCGAAGCCGGCGGCGCCGGCAATGGCGATGCCGAGTAGCCCGACGATGATCGAGACGGTGGCGATGGTGTTCAATGTCGCCTCCGTCGAAGCCATCGAGGTTGAGAAGACCAGCGCCGAGGGTTGCGGGCCCAATGTGCTGGCCGGATTCGGGATGGTGTAAACCCGGTAGTCGACGCCATCGTCATTGACGGTTTGCAGCGATGAGCCCGACTGCTGGTTGGCGATCTGGATTTCAGCCTGGTCGATCGGGGCAGCGATGACGATCGTCGTTCTTGAACCGTCCTGCTCTTCCAACCCCACCTTCTCAGGCTTCGCAGACGAGCCGTCAGCGTAGACGATCGATTCCTGGTAGCCCGACGCGGCAAGCAGGACAGCCGCCCCCGGCGACTGGAGGGCATCCTGGGTGACAAGACTGACCTGCCTTGAACTCAACACGGAAGCGCGTTGCATCAGGTTGCTGTCCACCTTGTCGGTGATCGCCTTGCTGATCGCCAGGTAGCTGAGGAGCGCGCCGAGGGCCACGGCCATACCCACGGCCGCGACCACCAGCATCGTTATCCGGGATCTGAACGAGCGCCGATTCAGCCATCCGTTCACCGAGATCCTCGGACGACGGCTCTTCTTGACGCTTGCCGACCCGCTCACGGTGCCGTCTCGCGCAGCGCATACCCGATTCCGCGCACGGTGTGGATCAGCCGGGGCTCGCCCTCGGCCTCCGTCTTCCGACGCAGATACCCGACGTAGACCTCCAGCGAGTTCGCCGTGGTCGGGAAGTCGAAGCCCCAGACCTCCTCGAGGATCTGCGAGCGCGTCAGCACCTGGCGGGGGTGGCGCATGAGCAGTTCGAGCAGGTTGAACTCGGTGCGGGTCAGCCGCACCGTGCGCTCGCCCCGGGTGACCTCGCGGGCCAGCGGATCCAGCGTCAGGTCCGCGAAGCTCAGCTGTCCGCTCTCGCTCGAGTAGGCGGGCTGGGTGCGCCGCAGCAGTGCGCGCAGCCTGGCCAGCAGTTCCTCCAGCGCGAAGGGCTTGGGCAGGTAGTCGTCCGCGCCCGCGTCGAGGCCGGCGACCCGGTCGGAGACGGCGTCGCGCGCGGTCAGCACCAGGATCGGCAGGTCCTCTCCGGCCGAGCGCAGCCGGCGGCAGGCCTCGAGACCGTCGAGGCGCGGCATCATCACATCGAGCACCACCGCGTCGGGGCGGCTGCGGGCGATCGATTCGAGCGCGGCCAGGCCGTCTCCGGCGAGCTCCACGTCGTACCCGTTGAACGCCAGGGAGCGACGCAGCGAGTCCCGAACCGCCTGGTCGTCGTCCACCACAAGAATCCGCATGGTCTCAGTGTCGTCGTTACCGCTGAGAGCCTGCTGAGATCTCACCAAGCAGGGCCAATGAGCATATTGTCGCGTGCTCCGAATGGGCGATAGGTGTTATCCACATGCGGGGTCTGTCCACAGATGGCGATTCGTTGGCAGACACGAGGCCGTCCATCGAAGATCGTTGTTCTCGACAGGCGCGATCACGCCCGGGAACGGGGAGGTCGCGCGGGCTTTGGCGGTGCCGAAGGGAGTCGAAGGCGATGAGCGAGGCGACGACGGGGATGGCGGGGACGACCGGAATGACGGGGGAGCCGCAGCGCGCGGCGGGCATGGTGCCGGGCGCCAGGCACGGCGGACGGGCCGCGGACGAGGCGGCAGCAGTGCTGGCGGCGCAGTTCGAGGCCGGCGTGATGGCTGAGATCAGGGTGTTCGAGGACGCGGCGATGACGGACAGGCGGTTCGAGGAGGGGCTGATGACGAGGGGAACCGGACGACGCTATGGCGACGAGCCGATGATGGGTGGCGGGGGTTCCGGGGCCGGCACGGGCAGCGGCGGCAACGGATTCGGAGCGGGAGCCGGGCACGGGTCCGGCGCCAGGCGGTTCGGGCCGGAACCCGAGCTGATGGCCGACCGGTTCGAGGGCTTCCAGATCGCCGCCGGACCCGCGGATTCCTCGGGCGGCGTGTTCGGGGAGGTGACGGTACGCCTGAGCAGCCCGGGCGAGGTCGCGGCCGCGGTGCCGCACTTCTTCGGCTTCTTCCCTGATGACAGCGTCGTCGTGCTGGGGCTCAGCCCGCACGGCGCGGGTGGCCGGGCGTCGATCTGCCATGGGATGCGCACCGACCTGGCCGACGTGGACCGTAATCCGGCTCGATTCGGGCGCTGGGCCGTGGAACGGCTGATGGACGAGGGCGCGGTGGAGGCGATCGTGCTCATCTATCCGCGCATCGGGGCCGATCCGATGCCCCATCTCTACAGCCGCCTGTCCACGCTGATCTGCGGCCATTTGCGGCGCAGCGGGGTGATCCCGTTGGACTCGATGTTCGTCGCGGCCGGGCGCTGGTGGTCCTTCCTGTGCGAACGCGCGGCCTGCTGCCCGCCCGAGGGCACTCTGATCGACCCGATGGCGAGTGAGGTGGCCGCGCTCAGCACGTACTCCGGGCTGGTGGTGCTGCCGAGCCGGGCTGCCCTGGCGGAGAGCCTGCAGCCCTATCCGGCGGACACGGTTGAGCGAACGCGCGCCGCCTGCACCGCCCTCGTCGACGCGGGGCAGGCCGCCAGTGGACGGCCGTGGGGCGAATCCAGGATGAGCTGGCCCGAGGTACGGGAGCTGTGGCGGCTGGCCGACGAACTCGGCTCGTCGATCGCGGGGCCCGGCTGGCGGATCCCGGACGAGGCGGCGGCCCGACTGCTACTCGGGCTGACCGACGTCCGGGTGCGCGATTACCTCGCGACCTGGTGCGCGACAGAGCGGGCCGGCCAGGCGGTCGCGGTCTCCGTCGAGCTCGCGCGGCGCGCTGTTACCGCCGAACAGTCCGCCGCTGGTTACTCGGTCGCCGCCTGGGCCTCGTGGGCGCTCGGCTGGGGAGCCTGGGCCGCGCTGACGCTGGAGCGGGCCCTGGCCGCGATCCCGGACTACTCGCTCGCGGTGCTGATCCAGCACGGTCTTGAGCGGGGCGTCGGTCCGTCGCTGGTGCGGGTGGCCTCGCACGGCACGGCCAAGCGGCTCGAGAGTATGGCGGAGGTGGAGGTGTAGATGGAGGTGACGGAGGTGACGGAGGTGTAGGTCCGGCGGGGTCGGGCTGTAGACGGGCTCTGCGAAGGTCGCCGCGCCTCGGCTATTTATCGTCAGTAGGACGATATATGATGGCGGCCATGACCGAGTCCGAGCTCTACGATCCGGCGCGGTTCCCGGCCTTCGCCGTCACCGTGGACCTGGTGGTGCTTACCGTCCGCGAATCCCGGCTCAGCGCGCTGCTGATCCGGCGCGGCGAGGAGCCCTTCGCCGGACGGACGGCACTGCCCGGCGGATTCGTCCGGCCAGGCGAGTCGCTGAGCGAGGCGGCGGAGCGGGAGCTGGCCGAGGAGACCGGCCTGGCCGACCTCCCCGTGCACCTGGAGCAACTGGCGACGTATGGAGCAGTGGACCGCGATCCGCGGATGCGGGTGGTCTCGGTGGCCTACCTGGCGTTGGCCCCGGACCTGCCCGCGCCGCGGGCGGGCGGCGATGCGGCGGACGCGCACTGGGCGCCGGTGGCGGAGGTGCTGCCCGAGCTGTTCCCCAACGTGAAGGCGGAGCGCGGGCACCCGCCGTTCGCCTTCGACCACGCGAGGATCCTCGCGGACGGCGTGGAGCGGGCCCGGGCGAAACTCGAGTACACGCCGTTGGCTGCGGCGTTCTGCCCGCCCGAGTTCACGGTCGGCGAGCTGCGCCGCGTGTATGAGGCCGTATGGGGAGTCGCGCTGGATCCGCGCAACTTCCACCGCAAGGTGACGGGCACTCCGGGCTACGTGCGTCCGTCGGGCGGCACGACCACGCGCCAGGGTGGTCGGCCCGCGCAACTGTTCGCGCGGGGCGACATCACGCTGCTCAATCCGCCGATGCTGCGTCCGGCGTGACAGAGGTGGAGGAGGGGGCGGGGGCGGGGGCGGGGGCAGCGTGACTAAGTCGGCCGACCGATATTGACCGGCTGATCTTGACGTCCAGTCAGCCCTTGCGGCGCCCGAGGGGGTGAATCAGCCGGCGTACGGGCGTGTCCGAATTCCTTTCCGTGATGACGGGCGGCGACGATGTTCGTGTGATCGAGGCGATCGAGCTCACGGCGCGGCGGCACGGACGGCGGGTGCTTGACGCGGCCAGCTTCCAGGTCCGCCCTGGCCAGGTAACCGGGCTGCTCGGGCCGCCGGGAGCCGGCAAGACCACCGTGCTGCGCCGCATGCTCCAACTCGACCCCGGCGGGGGCCGCACTCTCTACGGCGGACGGCAGTTCCGCTCGTTGGCGCATCCGATGCGCGCGGTCGGCGTCTTGCTCGACCCGCTCGCCGTGCACCCGGGACGAACGGTGTCCGGGCATCTCAAGCTGGCGCTGTCCGCCGACCCCGGCGCGGCTCCCGGCGGGCGACGCGAGCGGATCGCGGCCGTCCTCGACGTGTGCGGCCTCACCGACCAGGCGCGTACCAGGATCGCCGAGCTCACCGAGGGCATGACCGTGCGCCTCGCCCTCGCCCAGGCACTTCTCGGCGACCCACAGGCGCTGCTGCTCGACGAGCCGGATTACGGACTCGAGCCCGAGGGGCTGAGCTGGCTGACCGCGCTGCTCAGGGCGTATGCGGCGCAGGGCCGGTGCGTACTGGTCACAGGGCAGAGCACCGACGCGATGGTCGCCAACGCCGATCGCATCCTCGTGCTCGACGAAGGCCGCCTGATCGGGCAGCGCACCACCAGGCAGGCCGCGCGCGAGCTTTCCGGAGACTCTGTCATCGTGCGGACGCCGCAGGTTCTGCGATTCGCCGCCGTTCTCGTCGCCGCCGGAGCCGAGCCCACTCAGCTCGACGGCGCCTGTCTGGAGGTACGAGGCTTGGATCGGGCCAGAGTCGGCGATCTCGCTTTCCGCCACGAGATTCCGCTGCACGAATTGTCGGTGCACTCACCCGGGCAGGACCCGGTGGTGGGCGTGCTCGAGGCCTGTCGGCGACCGCCGACGGTGGTGCCTGTCCAGTCGCCGCCTGCCGGAAGAGTGCCGGAACACGCCGCGGCCAGGGTCGCGATGCCCTTTGCGCCTCAGGCGAGAGCCGAGAGTGTGGAGAGGGTGGAGAACGTGGATGGGGTGGACGGTGCGGACGTAGCGGAACTCTTGGACGGTGCGCAGTCCGCTGTGAGCCAGGTTGGTGAAGGAGGCTCGGGGAACGTGGTGAGCCTGCTGGGCGTGAGGGGAGACGGCGACCAGGCCGCGGGTGCGGGTGCGGGTGCGGGTGCTGGCGCTGGCGCTGGCGCTGGCGCTGGCGCTGGCGCTGGCGCTGGCGCTGGCGCTGGCGCTGGCGCTGGCGCTGGCGCTGGCGCTGATGATGGTACTGGTGGAGCGGATAGCTCGGTCTCGGGGAGAACGGTCGGGGAACAGGGTCGGTCGTCGGCGGCGGAGTCGGCGCTGGCGTCAGTGGGATTTGCTGGCGAATCGTCAGTCGGGTCGCCTGATTCGCAGACGCCATCGGCATCGGCATCGATGTCGGCATCGACCCCGACACCAGCATCGGCATCGACGTCGGCAGCGGAATCGGGGCTGGCAGCGGCATCGGCCTCAGCGGCAGCCCCGGGCACAGACACGGCCTCGACCTCGGCGTCGGCGTCGGCCTCGACCTCGACCTCGACCTCGACCGCACTGTCCAACACTGCTTCTACCACTGCACGCGATACAGATTCCGTCATCGAGCAGGAGAGCGTGCAGTGATCGGGCCGCGCGCCGTCTGGTACGCGGCCGAGTATGAGGCGACGCGGCTGCGGACTCGCCGCTCCACCATCGGCGTCGCCGCCCTGGTCATGGTCGGCTCCGCCCTGGTCACGCTGCCGGCCGCGCGGGCCGCGGTGAGCTCCGGTGATCCGCAGGCGCACCTTGCCTGGGTGGTCGCGGGCGGCTCCGCCGGGATGATTCTGCCGGGCACCGTCGCCGTGCTGGGTGCGGCGTGGCTCGGCGCCGGGCTCGTGACCGAGGACTACCGGTACGGCATCGGACTCACCACCTACACCCGCCTGCCGCGTCGGGGCGCCCAGCTTCTCGGCAAGCTCCTTGTCGCGCTGTGCGTGGGGCTCTGGCTCGCCTCGTCGACCCGGTTCGCCGCGTACCTCACCGCGCTCGGCGGCTTTGCGCTGGCCCGGGCCGGTCACGCCACCGAGCACGTCTCGCTCGGGCTGAGCCTTGCGATGCCCACGTCGGCCGAGTTCATCTTTGCCGCGCTCGGCGGCGCGGCGGGAGTCCTGTGCGCTCCGGTGCTGCGGTTGCGCGTACTCGCCGTGCCCGGCGCCTGGATGCTGACGGCGTTCATCGCGGCCCTCACTCCCGGCTCGCGCAGCCCGTATACGCAGGACCTCGTGTTCGACGTGGCCCGCACCGGGCTGCCGATCGAGCAGACGCTGATCGCGCTGCCCGAAGTCGTCATGCTCTGTCTGGTGTTCGCCGCGATCATCGCGCTGCGCCGGCGGCGAATTGACTGACAGCGAATTGACTGACGGCGAATCGACTGACGGCGAATCGGCCAATAGTTAATCGACTGACGGCAGGTCAGCTGAAGATCGGGCGGCCCGATGCCGCGGCGCACCTGCGCGGTCAATGGACGAGGGGCAGAGTGAGCCGCATTCCGATCCCCGGTTCCGGAGCTGTGGGGTGCGCGCTCGCCTGGCCTCCATGGGTGTCGGCGATCTGCCGCACGATGGACAGGCCGAGGCCCCAGCCGGGCTTCGAACGTGCCGCCGCGGAGCGGTAGAAGCGGTCGAACACGTGCGGCAGGTCATCCGCTGGTATCCCGGGACCCTGATCCATTACCTCGGC
>Ga0185299_10003626_pt1 | contig 20004 bp, 12 predicted proteins | sample PaiPotPPA55metaG_FD_128002 | JGI IMG/M metagenome (GOLD analysis project Ga0185299, IMG submission 128002) | Iron sulfur acid spring bacterial and archeal communities from Banff, Canada, to study Microbial Dark Matter (Phase II) - Paint Pots PPA... ...
CGCACCTTCGACTTGAATGGCGAGGCCAGGACGGCCAGGACGAAACGGAACAGTCCGATCATTCCACCAGCTTATGCGATTCCATCACGTCATCAACTCGGATAAGGTTTTCGGTACAGACAGCATGAAAACCGTTCAGGATCATACCCGATAGGAGAAAAACCAGAGCTCCACCAAGCGGTGGAAAGATGTCCCTCGCGGGACGATGGATGAGGTGAGTTCGTACTTCCGCTTGGACCTGCCGTCACACTGACGGCAAGGTCGTCCAAAAGATTGTTCCACCTCGTCCTCGGATCCCATGATGGAAGGGCCCAGGTACCGATTCCGAAGAGAAGCACGAGCTCGCGAGTGACATCGACACCGCATAGGTGGATAGTCTGAAAGTGCTTGACCCCGAATGGCCAATTAGAGAAGCGGAAGTAGCTGCGAAAACTCAAACCTGGAAGTAATAATGGTGAACCCGCGGATCAACCGACATCGCCTCTAGGAATTCGCGTCGGCCGGATGCAGACTGTGCAGCGAAAAATGCTGATCGGGGGAATCAATGACTGTTCCTCACCCAGGTGAAGCGGCACACACCAAAGGTCTTCCGATTGTCGCAACACTGGGCGCGCTCGGCGTCGTCTATGGCGACATCGGCACAAGTCCTCTCTATGCACTGAAGGAAGCGGCCAAGGCGGCCACCCATGGCGGCCCGCTCACCCATGAGGCGATCCTCGGAGTAGTGTCGCTGATCCTCTGGGCGCTGATCCTGATTATTTCCGTTAAATATGCGCTGCTTATTTTGCGCGCCGACAACCGCGGCGAAGGCGGGATCGTTGCGTTGCTGGCGCTGCTCTCTGCCAGGAATGCGCGGCCCGGAACATGGCGCGCGCAACTCCTCATCGTCGGCCTCGTTGGTGCGGCGTTGCTTTATGGTGACGGCGCCATCACGCCGGCCATCTCCGTGCTCAGCGCCCTTGAGGGCCTGAAAGTCGATGCACCGTCGCTGGCACCTGTTGTAATGCCACTCACCGTCATCATTCTGATCGGGCTTTTCGTCATGCAACGGAAAGGCACGGGCTTCATCGGCAATATATTCGGGCCGGTGATGCTCGGTTGGTTTTTTGTGATTGCATTGCTCGGCATCCATGGCATCGTCCGAGCTCCCGATGTGCTCGCCGCCGTGAGCCCGTTTTATGCCTTCAATTTTCTGATCCACCAGGATTTCCACATCAGCTTCGCCATTCTCGGCGCCGCCTTTCTCGCGGTGACTGGCGGCGAAGCCATGTATGCCGATATGGGACACTTTGGTCAGGTGCCAATCCGGCTCGCATGGTTTGCGGTTGCCCTGCCTGCGCTCGTGCTCAACTACTTCGGACAGGCCGCGCTGCTGATCACTGACGCGAGCACGCTCGAGAATCCGTTCTATCAGCTTGCGCCAGACTGGGCGCACTATCCGCTCGTCGCGTTTGCGACGGTCGCCACGGTGATTGCCTCGCAGGCGATTATCTCAGGCGTGTTTTCACTGACGCAGCAGGCGATCCAGCTCGGCTTCCTGCCGCGCATGCAGATTTGGCACACGACCAGTCACACGATCGGCCAGATCTATGTGCCAGTTGTGAACTGGCTGCTTGCAGTAGCGACGCTGGGAGCCGTGATCGGCTTCGGCACATCCGACGCGCTCGCCGGCGCCTATGGGATCGCGGTATCATTGCTGATGGCGATCACCACGCTGCTTGCGGCGCTGGTCGCACTGCAATGGGGCTACCATCCGATCGTCGTCATCCCGGTTAACGGGTTCTTCTTTATCATCGACTGCATCTTCTTTGCCGCGAATTCGACCAAACTGCTTGAGGGCGGCTGGTTTCCCCTTGTGCTCGCGGGCGCGGTTGCATTCGTGATGCTGACCTGGCGGAGCGGTGCCAGGCTGGTCGAGGGGGCCCGCCGCAACTTGCGTGAGCCGGAAGAAGACCTGATCGAGACCGCAACCAGCGGATGCCGGGCGCGACTACCCGGTACCGCTGTGTTTCTTGCATCCGCGGCCAACGGCGTGCCACTCGCGCTGACGCAATTCATCCGGCACAATCACGTGATGCACGAGCGTATTATACTCCTCACTGTCGTTATCGAGGAGACGCCGCGTGTCACCGACGAGGATCGGGTGGATGTGATTGAAGTGATCAAGGGTATTACGCGCGTTATTCTCCACTTCGGCTTCATGGAAAGCAACATCACGATCGCAGCAGGATTGCAGGCCGCCTGCGATCAAGGAAAAATATGCGGCATCGATCCCGCAAAGATCACTTATTATGTCGGCCGCGAGACGATCATCCCGAGTGACCAGATCGGGGGCATGGCAGTATGGCGCGAGACTTTCTTCGCATTTCTGCAGCACAACGCCAAAGGCTCCGCAACCTTCTTCGGCGTGCCCGCGAGACAAGTGGTGGAATTTGGCACTGAGATCGAGATTTGAGAGCTTGGTGAAAATGATCGGACAACAGATCGGCGTTCATTGCCAGGCAAAGAAGTTGGCCTTTGCTTGAACCCTCGACACGGCAAGCGTCTTCCTGGAACTCTCCGTCGAGGTTCAGGCCCAAAACTCTGCGATGAGATAATCACGCGGGCTTTGTAGGCCGCCGGCCTGCCGGAATGAGGACATCGCTTCGTCATTGCTGCGGTGCATGAGTCTGGTTGTGGCACGAAACGGACCAGTCGGGCCGGTCTGATGATGTCCGTTGTTTGCGGTAGACCGGAAGTCATGTTTCGGGGCGAGGAAGAACGCTTTTGAACCGAGGCGGAAGTCGACACCACCACACGCGAACGAAGGGCCACGCGGTGGTAAGCGAGCAATTGCGGAACAGCAATGCTCATGCCGCACCCGGTGATATTGCAGTGCAGTCGGATTCGCCGCGCTACGGTGGTCAAATGTTAGCGCCCGGTGCTTACTGAGTGCGAGGTATCGCAGAAAGGCCCCGGCATTGCCGGGGCTTAGGGACGCCAAACCAATCGGAACAATCGGGGTCTATCGACAAGTGGTCCGCCCGTTCACGACTACCGCTGCAGCGAGCCGAGTTTTCTGGTACCTGTGCCTTTTTGGGCACCTCAACTGCCTTAAGGTATTCTTCTATGAAATTTCGCCGGGCCAAGCGGCGGGCGCTTCTTTTAGATTCAGCACCGCACAGAAATGTATCAATTTCTCTCCGACCCAAAACCAAAGATTCTTCTCAACTCAATCAGGGCAGGAGCGTCGGCGAATACGGTGACGCTGAAAAAAGACGGCAGCGGCCTTGCCGCCCCTCGCGATGTCCCCCGTTATGGACAGCACCATCCTGTAGATATGACGAGTGTGTGTATTGACATCCTCGAAACAATTTTGATCGAGAGTCGCAAATCGAACGGACAGCCCCCCTATCGTCGGACATGGTGGCATCCGGGCTGGATGGAAGCTCAAACAAAACTGATCGAACATGGAAGCGGGGCAACTCTCCGCCTCCACGAGCTTTCGTGACGCAAGCCAGCGTCACGGGAAATGATGTCGCTTGAAGGGAGATGGTCTCGTGAGTGAAGGTGAAGTGAAAGTCGGACTGAACGGAACGAACGGTTTCGCGATGCCGTTGTTTGGATTCCCGAGGATCGCGTTGTTCGGCGAGCTTTCCGAGAAGGGGGTCGCCCGCGCACAGCAAGGCTGCGAGAAGGTCAAGGCCGCGTCGGAGGAGATGGCGGTAGCGCTACGCGAGACCTATTCGAGCAATGCCAGGAGCGCGACCGACTACGGGCTCAAGGTTATCGAGATCTCGAACGCCAATACGGCCTCCGCGATCGATTTCTTCGCCCTTCTCTTGGGCAGCAAGTCGGTGACCGATGTCTTCACCTTGTCCGCAGCGCAAGCGCGCAAAGCTTTCGACACCACATCCACTCAGAACAAGGACTTGTGGGAACTTGCCCAGAAGCTTGCGACGGAAATGGGTGAGCCGATCAGGAAGCGCGTCGTCAAGGTTCTCCACCAAGGCAACTAAGCAAGGGGCGCTCAATTCACATCCAGGGTTCGTTCAAGAGGGCGACCCGGCCGGTTGGAACTAGCCCCGCCACGAGCATGCGACCCCATGCTCGATCAACAACGGGCAGGTGCGCGAACTCCCCAAGTAACCGCACCAAGAAGAGGCGCAATCCAACCGGCCGGTCTCTTGTTTCAAAAACAAAATCCAAGGGAGGCTCACATGGGTATGGTCATGGTCAAATGCCCGCAAACCGGACGCGCGATTCCCACCAGCATCAAGACCGATCGCGACAGCTTTCGGCGCAGCCCGGTGTTTTTCGGGCGCACCAGTTGCCCGATCTGCCACATCGATCACACCTGGTTCGCGCCGGAAGCCTGGGTTGACGAGCCGAGCGCCTGGGCGCGGTGTCAAGGCCCGTACGCATCTTGATAGTACACAACTGAGGATGCGGTCGGGGCCGTGTTGGAAGTGTTGATTACCGAGCGAAGTCCCACCAAATGGGAATGGCGGGTCTATGACCGCCACGGGACCATGATTATGGGCGGGTTTGAACGCACCCGAACAGCGGCTAGGTACAGGGGCAACCGAGCGCTATTTCTCCTGTTGGCCAGCGGCTGCAATCTACGTGAAGATCGCCGAGGAGCTTGAGGCGCTATTCGACATGGCTGATCGATATGAGGGCACGGACGTCGACCACAATTACTAACCCGCAAGGCAGGCAGCCGCGCGGAAACGGCTCACATAGCATCGCCCGATTCAGCTACTGCATTAGCCGCCACAGCCAAAACGCGAGATCGGGCCGTATTCATCGAGAAGATCTGCTCGACTTCGAGACGCATGGCACCGTGGCATTCGCACGCCGCCGCCGCGAGCCGCGATCGGTCGACCTCGATCTGGCCTCGACGATCAGATCTGATCGCTCCGGACGCGCGCAGATTGCGCATCAGGAGCGTTACCGTCGTTCGTCGCACACCGAGCATTTGCGATAGCGCCTCCTGGGTGAGCGGGAGGACGTCGTGGTCGACGTGGTCGCGAAAATGGAGCAGCGAGCGTGCTATGCGGGCTTTGACCGGATGCAGGGCATTGCAGGCTACGCCGAGCTGAAACTGTATCAGCATCGCCCTGACGTGAATCTGGACCGCGTGCCGGATCGCGGGGCTCCGGTTGAAAGCGGCGTGAAATCGCGATGCGGGGATCCGCGAGGCGGTGCCCGCCGCACGAACGACGGCGGTAACGGCCGAAGGTGACGGCCCTAGCACGGAAAGAATGCCGACTGCCCCCTCGCGCCCGATCGCTGCGGTCGCAACGGTCTGCCCGTTCGCCATGTCGATCATCAGCGAGATGGCGCCCCCATCAGGGAAGAAGACTTGCTCGATCTGGTCACCCGCTCGCGATAGGACCATGTCCTGATCGAGGGCAACCTTCTCTAGCTCGGGCGCCAGCAGATCGAAGTCCGAGGGCGGCAGAGCTGCCAGAAGGCGGTTACCAATTCCGCCGGGACGCCTCACTGCAGGTGACCCGCTGCGAAAGATCCGCCGCCTTCTCCACTCCGAGCGAAGCGGAACGGCGGCCTCAACATTTGTTTAAATCTGCTTTCTCTACTCGCACCGAGATCCAATTCACTTGCAGACGCTTTCTCTCTCAACAAACAAAACTCCAAAAGCTCGCGACCGCGAGGCCTATGTTGTGCTTACAGTATCGTCGGGACTTAGATACGGATGCGCTGCGGGAGACAATTGCAAAATGCGTATGGGTAACCCCGTAGGGCGTGCCGCGGCCGCCTGAGTTCCAATTCCCGAGCGCGCGGTAAACGCTGCTGTGATCCCGGAAGGGTGACCCGCGCCTCAAAACCGCCGCAGTCGCTTCCATGCAAGGGCGGGGTTGCTTTCCCGCACTTTGTCGCCGTGCAGGCTCTCGCGCTGTGGTGCGCGGCATGAAGCATGCTCAACGAGATCGCGATGGGTGCTTTGCCACAGTGCATGAGTCCGAAAGTGGCACTTTTCAGACATGCAAGTGTGGTCCGACAATGTCCGTTCAAGGTCGGGCTGACCGGAAGTCGTGGCGCACGGCTGCTTGAGATAACGGTCGGCGTGCCGTTCACGACGGAAGCCGGCCTCGTCGATCGTGATGTTGTGGCGGATGCAGGTGACGACGTCCTGCAGGATCCGTCGGGCCGGCTCGTGAAACAGAACGTCGTTCGTGCGACGGTCGCCACTCGGTAACGCTGTGCCAGGTTGTTCAGTTCGTGGATCCGCATCTGGTCGTTCGGGCGACGGCGCAGCGTCAACGCCATGTAGGCCCGGTCGCCGAAGGTGTCGCGCAGACGACGGAGCCGCAGCCCGCTCTCGTCTGCAAATGAAGATGGTTTATGGGGAACGGCAATTCCGTCCGGTTCGGTATGCTGCGGCTGCGCAATCGGTTGTCATTTCACCGTTCTTTCCGCCGACCGCAGAGATTGATCTGAGACGGTCAGATTTCTCGATCGTTCGGGAGGTCTCGGCGGTTACCGAGCTATTCTCGCCAGAACTCCCACGTCACCGCGTCTAGCACGGCGCCTGTCAGCAAGTCGTCTCCCAGCGGTAACTCATCGGACACAGGCCAAGACCGGCGAAGAGCGGGGATGTCGTCGACGTCGATTGATCGCGCGCAGGCAATGCTGCGGCGTCGCGACGACAATCGTGTCGGTGGTTGAGGCAACGCTGCCATTTCGATCGTGGTCAACTAAGGCAAAAAATTTCGTAGTTTACGGTAGGGCGACCGAACGCCGACCGGCTGGTCGCTAAAATTGCGGACGCGACCGCGATCTCGATCGACTCGACGGCCTTCGCGACGTTGTACGCCGGCGCTCTACATGCCGGGTTCCGCGCAATGCGTGGTTATGGAACGACCGCTTTTGGCGCGAAGCGGACATTCGGCAAAAGCCGACGTCAGTTAAGTGCCATCACTGGAAGCCTGTTGATTTATCGATCACTTCGTCCGCGCATTCTTCCTCGATAAAGCACCTCGGTTTCATGAGCAAAAGGCCAGCGCGGTTCTCGTCATCGTCTGGCCATAATATGGCACCGATCCTGATACGATCGCATTTTTTTGGGCATCTGTTTTGGATTGACGGGCGAGAGCAGGCGTAACCTAATCAGACTAAGATAATCCTCCTGGCAGGAGGTTCTCGTGAAGGAGCTTTCGAGTTATGTGTTCTCGCCGCTGAGGGAGGGAGACATCGCTCTCTTCCGCGGCTCCGGCAACGGCTTGACGCCGATCCTGCTTGTTGCCGCGGAAGAAACCTCGCTCGGTTGCGTCGAGCGGCTTCAACACGAATATGCGCTCAAGTCCGAACTTGACGCTGACTGGTCGGCGCGACCCGTCGCGCTGACGCACCACAACGGCGCCATGGCGCTGGTGCTCGAGGATCCCGGCGGAGCGCCGCTCGATCGACTGCTTGGCCGGCCATTGGACGTATCGCATTTCCTGCGCATCGCGATTCCTCTGGCGGCGGCACTCCGCCATTTGCATGAGCGTGGCCTTGTCCATAAGGACATCAAGCCGGCAAATATCCTGGTGGACGCGGCAAGCGGCGGCGTGCGGCTGACGGGTTTCGGCATTGCCTCGCGTCTGCCGCGCGAGCATCAAGCCCCCGCGCCGCCGGAGGTGATCGCCGGGACGCTTGCCTATATGGCGCCGGAACAAACCGGCAGGATGAACCGCTCGGTGGATTCCCGCAGCGATCTCTATGCGCTGGGCGTCACCTTTTACGAAATGTTGACGGGGCTGCTCCCCTTCACCGCCGCCGATCCGATGGAGTGGGTGCACTGCCATATCGCGCGGCAACCAGTGCCTCCCAACGAGCGGGTCGCGGACGTCCCGGGGCCGCTCTCGGCTATCGTGATGAAGCTTCTCGCCAAGACCGCGGAGGAGCGCTACCAGACTGCCGCCGGTGTGGAGGCCGATCTGCGGCGAAGTCTGACGAAATGGGAGACGACTGACCGCATCGAGCCATTTCAGCTGGGCACAAACGACGCCTCGGACCGGTTGCTGATCCCGGAGAAGCTCTACGGCCGGGAGCGCGAAATTGAGACGCTGGTTGCAGCTTTCGACAGAGTTGTGGCCCAAGGCAACACCGAACTCGTGCTCGTGTCCGGCTATTCCGGGATCGGCAAGTCCTCGGTAGTACATGAGCTGCACAAGGTGCTGGTCCCGCCGCGTGGGCTGTTCGCCTCCGGTAAGTTCGACCAGTACAAGCGCGACATCCCGTACACGACCTTGGCACAAGCCTTCCAGACCCTCGTGCGTCAGATCCTCGCCAAGAGCGAAGCGGAACTGGGCCAGTGGCGGCGCGCGCTGGAGGACGCGCTGGGCCCAAACGGCCAGCTTATGGTCAACCTCATCCCCGAGGTCGAGTTCGTCATCGGGAAGCAGCCACCGGTTCCGGACCTGCCGCGGCAGGATGCGCAGAACCGCTTCCAAATAGTATTCCGGCGATTTCTCGGTGTGTTCGCGCGGCCGGAGCACCCCCTCGCATTGTTCCTCGACGATTTGCAGTGGCTGGACGCGGCAACTCTTGAACTGCTGGAGCACCTGGTCACCGATCTGGATATGCGGCACGTCCTGCTGGTCGGAGCTTATCGCGACAACGAGGTTAGCCCATCTCACCCGCTCACGCGGACGCTGGAGGCGGTCCGGAAGACGGGAGCGAGGGTGCAGGAAATTGTGCTGACCCCCCTCGAGCTCGACGATGTCGGCCGACTCGTGGTCGATTCCCTCCACTGCGATCGGGAGTCCGCCAATCCTCTGGCGCAGCTGGTGCACGAGAAGACCGCCGGCAATCCATTCTTCGCGATCCAATTCCTCACGGAACTGGCCGAAGAGGGCCTACTCGCGTTCGACGCGGACGCGGCGGCCTGGATCTCAGACTTGGCCCGCATCCGCGCCAAGGGATACACCGACAACGTGGTGGACTTCATGGTAGGGAAGCTGAAGCGGTTGTCCGGCACCACGCAGCAGGCACTCAAGCAACTCGCCTGTCTAGGGAACGTGGCCGAGATCGCAACCCTAACCCTGGTTCGCGGAGTGTCCGAAGAAGAGATCCACGCGGCGCTCTGGGAGACTACCCGCACGGGGCTGATCCTCCGCCTGGACAGTTCCTACGCCTTCCTCCACGACCGCGTTCAGGAGGCGGCCTACGCTCTCATCCCTGAAGACGAGCGGGCCGTGGCACATCTTCGGATTGGCCGAGCGCTTGCGTCAGGAGCACCGTCAGAGGAGCTAGAGGAGAAAATCTTCGAGATTGTAAACCAGTTGGACCGCGGAGCAGCGCTGATCCATTCGCGGGAGGAGCGCGACCGGATCGCCGAACTCAATCTTATTGCAGGCAAGCGCGCAAAGACTTCGACGGCCTACGCCTCGGCGCTGAACTATCTCGCAGCCGGCCGCGCGCTGCTGACGGAGGACAGTTGGGAGCGGCAATACGAGCTCACCTATTCGATCGAGTACCACTTGGCTGAGTGCGAGCTACTGACCGCCGATCTGGCGGCGGTGGAAGAACGGCTCACCATGCTTTCGCGCCGCGCTAAAATCCCGGTCGACATCGCCGCCGTGGCGTGCCTGCAGCTGACGCTGTACACGACCTTGGATCGGAGCGACCGCGGCGTGGAGGTATGCCTTGAATACCTCAAAAGGGGCGCTGTTCACTGGTCGCCGCATCCCACAGCGGACGAGGTTCGGCGCGAATATGAGAGGATAGGGTTACAGATAGGAAGCCGCTCCATAGAGGAACTCGTCGACTTGCCGTTGATGAGTAATCCCGAGGTCCGCGCGACTCTCGATGTTCTGACCGAGGTCGTGACGCCGGCATTGTTTACCGACGAGAAACTGCTCTCACTCGTGATTTGCCGGATGGTCAATCTCAGCCTCGAGCACGGTAACAGCGATGGATCGTGCTTCGCTTATGTCTGGCTTGGTATGATTCTCGGGCCGCACTTTGGCGATTACCGGGCTGGATTCCGATTCGGCAGGCTTGGCTACGATCTGGTGGAGAAGCGTGGACTGCATCGGTACCAAGCCCGTGCCTACATGTCCTTCGGGAATCTTGTTATGCCCTGGACGAGGCACATCCAAACCGGCCGGGATTTGGTGCGTCGCGCCTTTGACGCCGCAAACAAGATCGGCGACCTCACCTTTGCGGCTTACAGCTGCAACAACCTGAACACGAATCTCATCGCAGCCGGAGATCCGCTCGGCGATGCACAACGCGAAGCCGAAAATGGGCTCGACTTCGCGCAGAAGGCGCGGTTTGGTCTCGTTATTGACATTGTCACCGCGCAGCTCGGGCTAATCCGGACTCTGCGCGGCCTGACGGCAGAATTCGGCTCCTTCAATGATGAATGGTTCAACGAGAGCCCGTTCGAAGATCATTTGCAGAGTGATCCACGTTTGGCGCTTCCCGAATGCTGGTATTGGATCCGCAAGCTGCAAGCGCGCGTCTACGCAAACGACTATGCTTCCGCCATCGAGGCAGCATCGAAGGCGCAGCGGCTTCTCTGGACGTCCCCCTCATTCTTTGAGGTGGCCGAATTCCATTTTTATGGCGCTCTCGCGCGAGCGGCACAGTGCGACACGGCATCAGCCGGCGAGCGGGCCCGCCATCTGGAGACGCTGGCCGCCCATCACAAGCAGCTCGAGGTGTGGGCGGAGAACTGCCCCGAGAATTTCGCAAACCGTGCGACGCTGGTCGCCGCCGAGATCGCTCGTCTCGAAGGCCGGGAGCTCGATGCCGAGCGCTTCTACGAACAGACCATCCGCTCGGCCCGCGCCAACGGCTTTGTCCACAACGAGGCGCTCGCCTACGAACTGGCTGCGCGCTTCTACGCGGCGCGTGGCTTCGAAGAGTTTGCGCATGTCTATCTGCGGAACGCACGCGACGGCTATCTCCGTTGGGGAGCTAATGGAAAGGTGCGGCAACTCGAACAACTTCATCCACATCTCCGCGACACAGCAATCCCTGCATCTGCCACCACCACCATTGGTGCGCCCGTAGAGCAGCTGGATGTCGGAACGGTGGTCAAGGCTTCGCAGGCGGTGTCGGGCGAGATCGTCCTCGACAAGCTCATCGAGACGCTGCTGCGGATCGCAGTCGAGCATGCCGGCGCCGGGCGTGGCCTGCTGATCCTGTTCCCAGGCGACGAGCCACGGATCGCGGCGGAAGCGGCGACCGGCCGCGGCCAGGTTGAGGTCACGCTGCGCCAGACGGCCGTATCACCAGCCGAGCTTCCCGAATCCGTGCTCCATTACGTGATCCGGACGCGGGAGAGCGTGATCCTTGATGACGCGTTGGTGCAGAACCCGTTCTCGGCGGATGGGTACATTTGCCAGAAGCACGCCCGGTCGGTCCTTTGCGTGCCCCTGGTGAAGCAGACCAAGCTGATCGGGGTGCTCTATCTCGAGAATAATCTTGCCTCGCACGTGTTCACGCCCGCCCGGATCTCGGTACTGGAACTCCTGGCGTCGCAAGCGGCGATCTCGTTGGAGAACGCCCGTCTGTACAACGATCTCCAGGAGCGGGAGGCCAGGATTCGCCGCCTGGTCGACTCGAACATCATCGGGATCGTGATCTGGGATTTTCAGGGCAGGATCATCGAAGCCAACGAAGCCTTTCTCGACATTCTCGGATATGCCCGTGAAGACCTTATCTCGGGTAGGCTGCGATGGACGGAGCTGACGCCAGCCGAATGGCGCGACGCCGACGACCAGACCGTCGCAGAGCTGAAGGCGGCTGGAACTGTCCAACCACGTGAGAAAGAGTACTTTCACAAGGACGGCAGCCGCGTACCGGTTCTGCTCGGCGCGACGACGTTCGGCGACCGCCAAGATGAGGGCGTCGCCTTCGTGCTCGATCTGACGGAGCGGAAACACGCCGAAGAGGCGCTGCGCAAGGCGCAGGCGGACCTCGCGCACGTAACGCGCGTGACGACGCTGGGGGAGATGACAGCCTCGATCGCCCACGAAATAAGGCAGCCGCTCGCTGCCGTCGTCGCCAACGCCGAGGCCTGTCTGCGCTGGCTCGACCGTGGAACTCCCGACCTGGACGCAGCGCGCCGCTCGGTGGAGTGGGTATTAGACGACGGCAATCGGGCAAGCGACGTGATCCGACGCATCCGGGCGCTCGCCAACAAGACCGACATCGAGAAGGCACCGCTTGACATCAATGACGTCGTCAGGGAGGTCATCGGGCTGGTACAGGGTGAGTTAATCAGCCACCGGGTGTCGTTGCGGATGGAGTTTGCACCCGCTCTACCCGTGGTCCTGGCCGATCGGGTCCAACTGCAGCAGGTGATGATCAACCTGGTGATGAATGGCATTGAAGCGATGCAAGCGGTCACGGACCGGCCGCGCGAACTGGTGATCCGGTCGCGTCAGGACGAGCCACAACAAGTGCTCGTCAGTGTGGCGGATTGCGGCGTCGGGATCTCCGCCGAGCATACGGACCGGCTGTTCAACGCCTTCTTCACCACCAAAGCCAGCGGCATGGGGATGGGTCTCTCGATCTGCCGTTCGATCATGGAAGCCCACGGTGGCCGGCTGTGGGCCTCAGCAAACCTACCCCACGGCGCCACGTTTCAGTTCACCCTGCCAGCGAACGCAGACATGCGTCGTGAGGTTGCGCCCGTAAGCCGTCCAAAAGAACAGGAGGCTCGGCCGCGAGTTCAGCTATGGGTCCAAAAGCGCCCTTGAGGGAAGCACTATGGACGCACCATTGGACGCTCCCGACGGGCGCTATTATCGATCCCAAGGGCTTGGACTTCACCTCACGGATTGGGGTAACCCGTCGGCGCCGCCGCTGATTCTGGTTCATGGTGGGCTCGATCACTCCCGCAGTTGGGATCATCTGGCGCAAGCGTTGAGGGCGACGTTTCATGTCGTTGCTCCCGACCTTCGCGGGCACGGCGAGTCCGACTGGGCGACCGGCAGCAGCTACAGCCTGGCGGATCACGTGTACGATCTGACATGCCTGATGAAGTTCGCAGGCTTTGAGAAGGTCACGATCATCGGCCATTCGATGGGAGGCATGGTCAGCCTGACCTATGCCGGGGCTTTTCCGAACAAGGTATCCCGGCTAGTCGTGCTCGACGGCGTGACCAACTTTCCGGCAAGAAGGGTCAAGCCAGCGGACGTCAGGATCGCCGATTGGGTTGGCGATCTCGACAAGCTCGCGCAACGCAAAATCCACCGCTATCTGTCCGTGGCCGATGGGGCCGAGCGAATTCTGACCCGGAACCAGCGGCTGACGCGTGAGCAGGCGATGCATCTCGCGACCTACGGTCTGAAACGGAATGTCGACGGCACCTACAGCTGGAAGTTCGATCCCTATTTGCGCACCCGCGCGCCCTATCAGCTATCGCTCGAAGACCATATGGCGCTGTGGTCACGCATTCAGTGTCCGACGCTTTTGGTCAGCGGCAGCGAGAGTTTTCTACCCGATCCCGGGGCGGCTGGCGTGATCTCGCATTTCAAGCAGGCAGAATTGGTCAAGATCGAGGGCGCGGGCCACTGGCTTCACCACGATAAGCCAGATGAAGTGCTCGACGTCCTCAAGACGTTTCTCGAGCGCGCAGGGTCGGATTAGCGACTTGTCCGCCGTAGCTCGAGGAGCGAAGGCGGAAGCGTGATCCGCCGTTCGCCGATACTCAGGAGGCCCGCTTTTGGCGCAAAGCGACCGTTCATACGCAAACGGCATCTCGAATGAGTAGAAAACTATCGAGTCTTCAACTGGCAAGGAGATGGTCAAACCTTGTCAGCCTGCCTCGTTCAAAGCCTGGGCGATGTCCGCGATCAGATCGGACGGGTGTTCGATGCCGATCGATAGCCGGATCGTGGAGTCGAGAACACCTATTTTTTGACGGATGTCAGCCGGAACGCCGGAGTGGGTCATGCTTGCGGGCAGGCTGGCAAGCGACTCGGTGCCGCCCAGGCTCACCGCCAGTTTGAAGATTTGCAGCGCGTTCAAGAATTTGAAGGCGGCGGCCTGGCCGCCGACAATGTCAAACGAGAACGTGGAGCCCGCGCCGGTGCATTGCCTCGCGAACAGACGGCCAGCCGGGGAGGTCTCTTCGTGGTGAGCAAGGTAGTGGACTTTTGCCACTTTGGCGTGGTCGCGTAGATGATCCGCGACGAGCCGCGCGTTTCTGTCAGCTTTTTCCATGCGGATGCTCAGTGTTTCGAGCGACCGGCTGATCATCCAGCAGGAATGGGGGTCCAGTTGGGTGCCGATGGCGCCTCGTAGCGCTTTGACGTCTTTCATCAGGGCTTTTGAGCCGAGCGCAGCGCCCGCGATCAGGTCGGAATGACCGCCGATATATTTGGTCAGAGAGTACAAGGAAAGGTCCGCGCCGTGTTCGATCGGCCGCTGGAACACCGGCCCGAGCAGCGTATTGTCGCACGCGACGATCGGCGTGTGTCCCTGAGCTTGGCCGATTATCTCGGCAATGCGGCGGACCATCGCGATATCGACCAGGCCGTTGGTGGGATTTGCCGGGCTTTCGATGAAAATCATCGCTACTCGGCCTTTGCGCATGGCATCCTCCGCCGCCAGCCTGACTCCGGCTTCGTCGATGCCGTCCGCAAAACCCACCGCGCCGATGGAAAGGCCCGCAAGCGTCCTTGCAAACAGAGTTTCCGTCCCGCCATAGAGCGGTTGAGAATGTAGAATGACGTCGCCAGGGCGGACGAACGCGAGGATTGTGGTCGCGATCGCTGCCATGCCGGACGAGAACAGCGCACATTTCTCGGTGCGCTCGTAAACAGAGAGTCGGTCCTCGACGATCTCGCTGTTAGGATGATTGAACCGCGAATAAACCAGGCCAGCACCCATCCCCTCGGGAGGCTCGCGCCGACCCGAGACGTAATCGAAGAAGTCCTGTCCGTCTTCTGCTGTCCTGAAAACGAAGGTTGAGGTCAGAAAGACAGGTGGTTTGACAGCCCCTTCCGATAGTTGCGGGTCGTAACCGTAATTCAGCATGAGCGTTTCGGAGTGCAGCATGTGGTTGCCGATGTGGGTCTTCGACGGGAATGGTTTCACCATGGCTTGCCTCGCTGTCTGGATTCGGGAACGTCGCCCTGCTTGGGTCCTTCCGCAATAACGATGCGGTCAGCAGCAGTGGATGCGACGGCATCCAACGGCTCCAGTCAAGGTTGCTAGGATCAGCGTAGCGACACCCGGAACTGATTTCACCGCGATCGAGAGGGATTTCGCAGCGCTCATCCGGGCTGCTGGCTTCTGTCGTAGCGGTCTCGACCGCGTGTGCCCAACTGGCTTATATGTATCGGCAACCCACGGGGTCACGCCGATGCCAGAGAACATCCTGTCGCCCAAGCGGATCACCGCCGAAGCCTTCACCGATGCGGCCCCCGCGGTCGCCCGTCTCGCCGAAATCTACGAACGTAATGTCAGCTTCTTGCGTACCGCTTTTGAGGCGTATGTCGGCGGCGAGCCGCTCGACACGCGCGTGCGTGCCACCTATCCATTTGTCAGGATCACCACGGGCACTCACGCCCGCCTCGACTCGCGCCTCTCTTATGGCTTCGTCTCCGGCCCCGGCGTGTACGAGACTTCGGTGACGCGGCCGGATCTTTTTCGCGGCTATTTCACCGAGCAGATCGGGCTTCTGACGCAGAACCATGGTGTGCCGGTCGAGATCGGCGAGTCGGACGAATCGATCCCGATTCACTTTGCCTATCGACGCGACATTAACATCACAGCGAGTTTGCCAGCTCGCGACCGGCCGCTGCGCGATTTGTTCGACACGCCAGATCTCGCTACCATTGACGACGCGATCGTCAATGGCACGCTGCCTGCCGGCCCGCGACAGCCGCTCGCCATGTTCCGTGCTGCTCGCGTGGATTATTCGCTGCACCGGCTCTACCACTATACCGGAACGGATCCGGAGCACTTCCAGAACTTTGTGATCTTTACCAATTACCAATTCTACGTCGACGCCTTCGCGCGCATCTGCCGCGAGCGCATGGCGGCCGGTGATCCGGTAGCCGATGCCTTCGTCGAGCCGGGTAACGTCATCACGGCCAAAGCGAGCCTCGGCAACCCAGGTCCCACGCACACGCCGCCGGAGCGCCCGCCGCAGATGCCGGCTTTTCATCTGGTTCAACAGGCTTCCCGCGGCATCAGCATGATCAACATTGGTACCGGCCCGTCGAACGCGCGTAACATCACCGATCACGTCGCAGTGCTTCGTCCCCATGCATGGTTGATGCTCGGCCATTGTGCTGGGCTGCGGAACACGCAGAAGCTCGGCGATTATGTCCTCGCTCACGGATACGTCCGCGAGGATCACGCTCTGGATGAGGAGCTGCCGCTGTGGGTGCCGGTTCCGGCGCTGGCCGAGATGCAAGTCGCGCTCGAGCAAGCAGTCAGCGAAGTGATGGGGCTGACTGGATTTGAGCTCAAACGGGTGATGCGGACCGGCACGGTAGCCAGCGTCGACAACCGGAACTGGGAGCTCGGCGACCACGCGGTGACCATCCGCCGCCTGTCGCAGTCACGTGCCATCGCCCTCGACATGGAATCGGCCACTGTGGCCGCAAATGGATTCCGCTTCCGGGTGCCATACGGAACCTTGCTATGCGTGTCGGATAAGCCGCTGCATGGGGAGATCAAATTGGCTGGCATGGCCGGGGACTTCTACCGCCACCGCGTCGGCCAGCATCTTGAGATCGGTCTTCGAGCGTTGGAAAAGCTCAAGTCCCAAGAACGAGAACGGCTGCATTCGCGCAAGCTGAGGAGCTTTGCCGAGGTCGCGTTCCAGTAAGCGACGGGACCCGGATGGCAATGAGCCAAAAATCAATCAGTTGCCGAATGACCCTTTCTGGCGCGAAGCGGACGTTTGTTGAAAGAGCGACGTCCGAAAAGTGCCCAATAGCCGACTTATGTCAGCGACTAACACAGGCTCTTGTGCGGCTCGTCCGCTCGGTCTTAAGCTACTCAGGCTTCTCGAAATTCCTGCTGGGAAACGCATGCCGCGGGTCTAGGCGGATCTGGAGGAGGTGGCTCATGAAGCCCAGAACGTCGATATCGCTGGCGGCGAGTTGCGCAGCAGGACTTGGGATCTCGACCCTCTGTCAAGCCGCCTCTGCAGAACAACAAGAACAATGTCCGAATACAGAAGTCTTGGGCAATCCTCCGATCTACTTTCCCTACCCGCCCGGCCTGATACCCCCTGATTTGTGCTCGGAAGTAAAAAGAGTGCAACGCGAAGTGGAGATCATCTTCAAGGAGGCGCTTGCTGAATGGCGTGCGTTCCCACCTCCGACTCCAAGAGGTCAGCCACCAATATTGCAGGAAACGGGTTACCAGGCGGTGGTATTACTTGGAAAACTCCTAAATAACGATCACAACATGTCGGTCGGCAGGGATGTGGCCTGCAGTTTCTGCCATATGCCATACACCGGATTCACGGCACCCATCCCCTCCATAAATTTGGGGCCCGTTGCGATGCCGGGATCCATGCACTTCCGATGGGGCAAGCGTAAACCTCAGTCATACACCTACTCGCCCTACTTCCCCGGGCTCCAGTACGATAGAGTCCTAAAAGTTTTCCTTGGGGGAAATTTCTGGGATTCGCGCGCGACCGGATACAAATTGAGCAGCCCAGATGCGGAGCAGGCGCAGCATCCGCCGGTCGATCCTAACGAGCATGGCTTTCCCGACACCGCCTGCGTCGCGTACCGGCTTTCCCATGCCGAATACAGGCCTTTGTTTGAGCTGGTTTGGGGCGAGGGATCATTTGACATCACGTGGCCAGGGGACACCGAGGCGATCTGCAGCACCCCCGAAGGGGCCGCTGTGCTCAACGGGAGCCGCAACGCCCTGCACCAGCATCTGACCGGTTCGAGCGGAACGCGGGCATCCGACCCGGGCGCGATGCCGATTGCTCTCGGCCGGGATGACCGAACCAAGGCCGACAATGTCTTCGACCACTGGGGACAGGCCCTTAAGGCGTTTGAGGCTTCAGCGGATGTTAGTGCTTTCTCATCGAAATTCGATGCCTTCCTGGCTGGCAGCTACACTCTGACTTCGGACGAGCAAGCCGGTTACAATCTGTTCCGCGGCAAAGGCAACTGCAATTCGTGCCATTTGGATGGCAGAGGGACCACGCTGAAGAGCAATCAAACCGACACCAGTTCCGCTCCAGGCGGGGCGCCTTTGTTCACCTGCTTCGGCTCAGCCAATGAAGGTCTTCCCCGCAACCCGAGCATACCTTTTTATTACGAAACGGAGCCGGACGGTTTCCACTACACGCCCAACCCCGCGGGCTTTGGCTTCAAGGATCTGGGCATGGGTCTCTTCCTAAGAAGCCTCTCAGGCAACAATCCGAACACGGACTGGATCCAGTATGCGCCTAGCGTGGACGGCCAAATGCAAGTCTCTTCTGCGCGTAATGCAGCAATGACACCGCCCAACTGTCCCAATTTCCAGAAGACGTTCTTTCACAATGGCTATGTGAAAAGCTTGAAGGAACTCGTCCATTTCTATAACACGCGGGATGTTTTCGCTTACCCCGTTCAGTCTGGACACTGCCCGCCTGGAACCATCGAAAGGGTGACCTGCTGGCCCGAGCCTGAAGTCAAAAACAACATCGACATGACGAGCGGGAACCTCGGCTTGACGGATCACGAAGAAGACCAGATCGTGATCTTCCTCGGCACCCTCACGGACGGCTTCACAACACCATATCCGGACGCCGACAAATACACGGGCAGTTGCCTCCCTCCGACTGCTCTCTCGCCTCCTCCGCCTCCGGTCTCCGCAGCCCCTTTCCCAACGGGTCTCACTCCCCCTCCGCTCTAGCAACCGGTGAGCAGGTTGGCCTCCCGCACGTCCGTTTTGCAGGAACGCCGAACCGCATTCTCTGGCAGATTTAACCTCGAGCGACACGACGCGAGAGTATCGTCGACTTACATGTTTTTTTCTCGCCGCCCTTTTCAAGCACTTAACTGGATACTTGTTCTATGAGTAGATCGTTTCTGACGCTCATCGCGGCGATGGCCGCCAGTCTGATTGGCTCAACTCCAACCGTTGCCCAGCAAATCCTTGACGACGAGCGCGCGAGGAGTGTGCAGATCATCGTTGGGCCGGCCCTCGAGTCTGCCACAGAAAAATCGGCAATTATCAGATGGATGAGCACCACACCGGCGGGCCCGGCGGAACACTTCGGCGTCGTGCACTACGGCACGGATCCCAAGGACCTTAGCGAGGTGGCTAAATCCCCCATCCGACTGAACATGGCCCACCCGAACACGATTTTCCGAGTGCGTGTTGACGGCCTCATGCCAGGGACGACGTACTACTACACGGTCGACTCTATTGGCCCCGACGGCAACAGCGAGGGGCTGAAAGGCACGGTGAACCAGTTCACGACGCGACAAGCAGAGCGATCGAAATAGGAAACGCATAAAAACCGAAGCAACGGGGCGAACCCTATCGACCTATGGAGCCCCGCATAGGCGTCTAAAGACCGACAAGACGCTTGGTCTCGCCTTCGCGCTACCGCTACTCGGCCGTGCCAATGAAGTTATTGATTGACTGGGATTGCCCCAAGTCGGAGTCGGGCCAACCGCATTCTTGTGCGTCCGCTTCTGGCGGATACTGTTGAAAAGGTCTTTTTCGGGTGAAGAACGAAAATTTAAATGACCGCTGATGCGTTTCGCATGGGCCGATGTGAGGGACCACATCATTTCGCACAAAACTCACTACGGGTCCTCGCATCCGCCGTGGAGAGTTTTGCAGAGGTAGCGGCGTCCAAAAATCGACTTTCGCGAGATTTTCGGGGTCGATCGGTTTTCGTCTTTTGCAACAGTATCGGCGCAAAGCGGCCGTTGAGGTGTGATGTCGTCGACCGATTGCTCTCGGATTCGCAGGGGCGCCGGCCCGTAGATTCGCGAGCCCCTTCGTTCACGACTTCGTTAAGTCGAGAATAGGACGTTCGACTCGGACGACGCCTCGGAAAGTTCTTCCAAATTC
>Ga0185299_10003627_pt1 | contig 20004 bp, 17 predicted proteins | sample PaiPotPPA55metaG_FD_128002 | JGI IMG/M metagenome (GOLD analysis project Ga0185299, IMG submission 128002) | Iron sulfur acid spring bacterial and archeal communities from Banff, Canada, to study Microbial Dark Matter (Phase II) - Paint Pots PPA... ...
TCTCGGAATCCACATCTTCCACAATGGAAATGCCCTGCAGATCCCCAGCGCCGGTTCCAGCCCGCGCCACGCGCGACTTAGGTTTGAGCCGCACCGTCTCGACATCTTGACTTCCTCGCTCAACGGTAGCTTGCGCGCTGGGCAGCGTCCTCCTGGGAGGAGCCTTGCGCACCGCCGCCTTCGTTTGCGCTACCGTCTTCGTTCGCGTTGGAGGAGCCTTCATTGGCGCCGCGACCGTAGCCTTCGCAACGTTTGCCTTGCCGACCTTTGCCTTGGCAACCGGCTTTTTCTTCCCGCTCGCCGCGGCCTTGGTCTTCTGCGCAACTCTTTTCGCGGTAGACGACTTCGTCGCCTTCTTTTTCTTCACTTTTTTGGGAGCTGTTTTTTTCTTAGCCATGCCCGCAGTCTAGCACTAGCCCGCCTCGCCGCAAATATGCGCGCAGTAGCCGCAGCGAGGGGCACTCATGTAGGGGCGCGCTTCAGCGCGACCCTTGTTGAATCGCGGCAAAACTCAACCTCCAACTCCAAATCCCTCCTTATTTCAATCTCTCCAAATCCACAAATTCCAGCCCCCAAGGCCTCCTGCTCAAATCCAACCGCGCCACCGTAATCGGCAATTGAAACCGTCTAGGTCCCGCGCTCCCCGGGTTAACGTACAACACCCCACCGCGCTCGCTCCTCCCGAATTTATGGGAATGCCCGCTCACCACCACGCCAAATCCCGCCGCCACCGGGTCCAGATCCAGCGCCTTCACATCGTGCAGCACATAAATCAACACGGCCCCAGCCTCGGCCACCGCGGTAACCGGCAGTACCCGCGCCCATTCCGCCGTATCCACATTGCCCCGCACCGCAACGACGGGCGCCAGTTCACGCAGCCTGTCCAGGATCTCCGGCTCACCGACGTCTCCCGCATGCACGATTAATTCCGAGCCACGCAACGCCCGCAGCGCCTCCTCACGCAGCAGTCCATGCGTATCCGCTATCAATCCAATGCGCCGCGGATGATTTCCCACGCAGGAATTATGAGTGAATTGCAAAAGAAGAAGAATCAGGAAATGAACAGAGGACCCTGGACCCGCACCGAAAGACCCTACGCCAGGACAGAAACTCTCTCGGGCACTCGCCTGCGCAGCGGCCTGGCTCCCGGGGCCGGAAACACTACGTGCCAGAAATTGAGGTGGCTATCCGCGAATTCGACCCCCACCAACACCTTGCCATCGCGGGAGGACTTCTTCATGTTCACGACTTTCGCCTCTGCTTGCTCGTGAGTCGTCCCATGTTCCAGCAGCAAAATATCCCCAAGAGCCACATTACGGCCCAGCTCCATCGAGGCGCCGTGCAGACTCACCGTATGCGACTTGGTGTTCACCGCGTACGTCTCGCCTTCCGCCGTGATGCCGTGCACCCGCAGCGGCACGCTCAGCAGGACCCTTACCGTGCGGCGCCGCTCTTTACATCGAAAATGAAGAATGGCCATGGGGACGAACCTCGCTTATCTCATTCTCTAGACGTTCGCTGACACAGCGCGCCCGGAAAGTGCCTCGCGAAGGAGGAGCGCACTCCAGCGATTTTGCCCGCCGCCCGAAACGCGCGCAATGGCATGTCGGTACCACACCGCCATCCATAGTTACAGTACCCCGGTACCAAGGCGTCGGCAGGGTTTTACCGGCTTGACCAGACTCGCGACTTATTGGCGCGCTTTGGCGCGCTGACCTTCCTAAGTTCTTCGCAGCCGATGGCATGGCGTTCGAATCCAGAGTCTTTCAACTTGCCTGTTCTCACACACATACCCGCCTGGCGATTCGAATACCTTTTAGTAATCATTTCGTTTTACATTTAGTTAATAGGCGCTATAATGGATTGTGAGCCTCGCCCCTACTCTCCATTCTGTCCTTGGCGTCCCGCGCCGTGGCTACCGCCGTCCCGTTTGGAATTCGCGATACATCAGCCCCAATCCCAATTTGCATTTCTATGCGGGCCCCACCCTACCCAGAACGGCCCTGCTCATTCCGACGGCCGTCCTGCGCCTCGATCCGTCAAAAATTGCGCTAACCCTCGTAGAATCCGCACTTACGCAAAACGCGCCGGTAACTCCTTTACAATCCGCACTTCCAAAATCATTAGACTTAAAACCCTTTAGAATCCGCACTTACGAAAAAGGGTGGGGGGGAGGGTGCAAACGGTTAACCAACCGCCCCTCGCGCAAATGAATCAACCAGCGACCTATTCCTTACCCACAATCGCCAGCGCGTTCACCCGCGCTCGGTCCACCGTCAGGCCCCAGTGCAGGTGCGGCCCGGTGACCCGGCCGGTCGCGCCCACCTTCCCGATCACCGCTCCGATCGTGACCACGTCGCCCGCCTTAACGCCGATCTCCGAAAAATGGCCGTACAGCGTGTACACACCCCATCCATGGTCCACGACCACCGTATTCCCGGAAAAGTACAACGGCTCTGCCAGCACCACGCGGCCGCCTTGCGCCGCATGGACCGGCGTCCCCGTGGGCGCTGGAAAGTCCACGCCGGTGTGCGGCGAGTTCGCTTTCCCGTTCAAAACGCGGCGCTTGCCGAAATTGCCTCCGGTCTTCACGCCATCGAGCGGCACCCGGAAGCGTCCAATCCACAATTTCTCCGGCGTCACCGTCGCAAAAATCTCCCGCAACTTCTTGCGGTCTTCCTCCGCCTTTGCCAGTTGCTCCGGATTCGGCTCCACGAAATTCGGCGCCACCGTCAGTTTTTCCGTCGCGAACTTTCCCGCTCGCACGGCAATGCCCGCTTCACAACTCACGGCATTGCCAGCGGGGGGTTTTTCCGTAACGCTCAGTTTGTATTCCCCAGCCGCTTGCTCCAGATCGACTCCCAGCAGCCCTTGCCACACGAAGGTTCCCTTCGGAACCGCTGCATCCGATGGCCAGAACGGGACGTCCTTGTCCGTCCACTTGCCTTTTACTTCCGACAATGGATTTGTGCTGCGCATTTCCACCAGCAGCAGGCTTCCCTGGGTCGCGGACGCCGCGCTCACGCGGAGTTCCACTCCTTGGCCGCAGGCGGTCTTGCTCCAGGTCATTGCCGCCGTGGATTTGTGCGGCGCATGCTTCTTAGTCTGGCCGGACGCGGCAGTGGCCATCGTCACGGAGAAAATCATCGCGCCCACCAGGATGCGTCTTCTCAGGAGATTGCTGTGTGGATAACTCAAGCCACAAATCTCTCGAGGCTCAGGAGGAATCCACCGAGATCCAGGGTAAGCGTTTCGAGACTCAGGATAACCAGCGTGGTCGTTGCTGCTACGCTTTTGTTGCGTGAAATTCGCGCGATGGGGCCACATTCATCCGACTATACGCCCGGCCAAATCGCTCGTGCGCTTTTGCGTTTACGCAAGTTTCTTAACCGTAGACGAGCAAATTCACATTTCCAGGCCGATCAGGCGCATCAGCGCGATCGCGTTGCTCTTGGTCACCACGCCGTCCCGCAATTTGTAATCGAAGCGCATTTTGCCGTCCTCGACCTGATCCTCGAAATGCACGTTGCGGATGGTATTTCCCAGCGCGGCGGTAATTTCGGTCAGCGCCAAGTCGTGCGTGGTCACGATGCCGATGGCGCGGCGCTGCAGCAGCGCGCGAATCAGGCTCTCGGCGCCGATGCGGCGGTCCTTGGAATTCGTGCCTTCCAGCAATTCGTCGAACAGAAAAAGCAACGAGCGGCCTTCGTTGGCAACCGTGGGATTGGCAAGGTCGCGATCGGCAACGCCACTCTGAGCCCGATCGCCATTCGCCGCGTCACCACCTGTGAGATCGAAGACGCGCCGGATGTGCAAGATCTCGGTGTAAAACGTCGAGCGGCCTTCCTGCAGCGAATCGGTGCTGTGGATGCGTGTGCCCACGTTCAGCGGCGTCAAGCGCAGCGACTTCGCGCGCACCGGCGCTCCCGCCATAGCCATCACCGTATTGATTCCCACGACGCGCAGCAGCGTGCTTTTCCCCGACATGTTCGAGCCACTCACCAGCAGCACGCGCGTCTCCCGGTCCAATCGCACCGAATTTCGCACGCACTTTGCCGCTGCGATCAGCGGATGCCCCAACTCTTCGCCGTCAAAAAGTGCGGGCAAATCAGGCGCTTCCGCAAACTTCGGAAAGGGATCGGCGGGATGCTCGTAGGAATAGGTCGCCAGCGAAATCAGCGCTTCGATCTCTCCAACGATCTCCACACTCGCGCGCATTCGCGCGCCGTACCGTTGCCGCCACGATTCCGCGATGAATGCGACCTGGACGGTGTAAAGCAATGGCAACTCGAGCACGTGGCCCAGCAAGCTGTGGTGCGCGTCGATCCAATAGACGATCCGCGCGAGTTTCCGGATGAAGTGCGAAGCCGGTTGCCCATCGCGGTTGAGCTCCGCGACAAATCCTTGCAAACGCCGCGAAACAAACTGCTCGCGCTCGAGCCGCTGCACAACGTCCGCAAAAAGCAGCAGCCCTTCGGCGTTGCACGAGATTCCTTCGATCACCGCGTGTGCCTGGCGTCGCAACGATCGCCGGAAAAACACTTCGATCATCAGCACGGTCAGAACGGGCCAATAGCTAAATGTCGCCACATAAGAAACGATTGCGGTGACGGCTGCCAGCGCCAGCACGATCCCCGCAACGCGCGTAGCAGCGCCCGGCATCACGCGTCGTTCCTCGGCCCAACCCGTCAAGGATTCCGGATTCAGCCGCGCGCGCAACTCATCGCCGATCACCGCAAGGTCGCGATGCAGATCCAGCTTGGCGCGCAACTCGGCCACCAAACCTTGCCGCTCCAGGACGGTAGCCGTCGATGACGGCGCGCATAGCCACTCCGCCAGCTGGCTTTCGCCCATGGGCAAGCGCGCGGTCGAGAGCAGCTCGAACAGGCAGCCGCGGCCAAACAGGTCGAGATCGTCGGCATAAACGTGCTCGGGATTGCGAAAGCGCTCGCCGGTTTGGCCGGTGCCGGCCCAGCGGTCTTCGATCCGCGCGATGCCCCGGCGATAAAACGATGCCGCGGATTCCGCTCGCGATCGCGCACGGAGAATCCGCTCGTGCGAAAACGCGAGGGTGAGATACAAGACCACGGGAACCGCCAGCCAATACGATGGAAGCAATGCTTTGTGGAGACAAAACCAGGCGAGCAACAGACCCGTAGCGACAACCGCTAACTTGAAATTGCCGACTTGAATGTGGAGACGGTTCTTTGCGGAAACGATCTGCAGGTAGCTTTCCAGCCGCTTGGAATATTCAACCCGAGGATCGGACACGCTGCCTCTTCCGAAAGCCCTACGATGCAAGAAGACTGGTCGCGCGAGCCTCGAACGTTTTGGAAAAATTGCTGGGTCGCGCGCGAATCCAGTCTACTCTTCGCCGATGTCTTCGTGCCACACGGCAGGATTCGCGGCAATGTAGTTCGCGAGCAACTCGATGCACTCCTGGGAGTGGAGGTCGATCACCTCGACGCCGTTTTCCCGCAGCCAGTCGATGCCGCCGCGAAAATTCACCGATTCGCCGACGACTACGGTGCCAATGCCGAACTGCCGCACCAACCCGCTGCAATACCAGCAAGGCGCCAGCGTGGTCACCATGATCTTGTCGCGATACCCACGCTGCCGCCCTGCTTTGCGAAACGCGTCGGTTTCGCCATGCACCGATGGATCGTTCTCCTGCACGCGGCGATTGTGCCCGCGCCCCAGCACTTTGCCGCTGCGGTCGAACAGCGCCGCGCCAATGGGAATGCCGCCCTCCGCGAGCCCCGCACGTGCCTCCTCGATGGCAATGCGCAGCATCTCCGAGCCGCGGTCGGGCGTAAGGGTGGTTTCGGTGACTTTTCCCATTCGGTGGCCGCCGAAAGTATACCCTCTCGGCAGAAATTCGCGGAACAATCCCCTGGGCCACTGGACCACAGTATGTGTGCCGCGCTCCACAATACGGATCTCCCTTAATTTTTATAAGCTAATTATAACAAACGGGTTAGACATGGAGCGGACCTTGCAATACGCCCTCCCGAAGACCGATGGTTCTAGGAGACAACAATGAGACAGTGGCATGCAACCCTGTTGGTGGGTGTGATTGCGGGCGGTGCTGGTTTGGCGGGGTGTTCGAGTAAGGCGGCTTTGCCGCAGAGGAAAGCGCCGGAGCTGGCCGTGCCGGGAGTGTCCGTACCAAGCCGGCAGCCGGAGCGACCGACGAAACCGGTGGCGAGGGAATCGGCGTTTTCTACCTACTCGAATCCGGAGTATGGCGTTGCGTTTCGGTATCCGCGGAACTTTGCTCTGGTGGAACAAAAGGCGCCGGTGGAGCAAGAAGCTTCCATCGAAGCCAATGCCTCGGTAGAAAGCTCGGATTCGGAGGAGGACGCGTCGGAGGATGGCTCCGGAGCGCGGAGCCAAGCGGAATTGGAGCGCGAAGAGCCGGGAGCCCTGTTGGTGGCTACCGTGGTCGTGCCGGATGACGCGTATCCAAACACCACGTTCGCGGGGGGATCGCTGCAGTTGGCGGTGAATCGCTACCTGACAGCCGGAACTTGCCGGCGAAATCTTATTTCACGCCTGGGCGATTCCAACGGTCGGAGCGGGTCCGTGCTCGTTCAAGGTGTGGAGTTTGCGTGGGCGGATAGCGATGAAGGAGACGCCAGCACGGAATTTTTCGAGCGAGATTACGCGGGCTTTGCGAACGGAGCTTGCTACGAAATGTTCCTGCGGGTCGGCGTCGACGCGGCTGACGCGGATGGAGTGCGCCCACCGGATGAAAGAAAAATTCTCGGCCACATGGAGAAGATTGTCTCGAGTCTTCAGTTCGTGTCGCAGGGCGCCTCACTGCTCGATCGATCTCAGTCCGGACCGCCCACCCGTACGAGGCGTTAGCAGTGTGGCTGGCGCCTGGGGCGAACTGAAGCCAACTTGACGCGTGGAGCCGGCTCCGTTGCCAGAACGCAGACTAAGGATGGCTGCACCCGGACCCTTCGCCGTGCAACGTGGGTTGCAGTTAGAGCATTGCCGAGCCAGCGAAGGCTTGTTGGTTAGGCGCGGGAAAGCTAGGCTGGATGGAGGTGTCCATAGTAATAAGCAGGTCTGGGTGACGAGCCGCTTCGGGCTCCGCTCCCGTCAGGCCTTGGCTTTCTGGTGCCTGGGATAAGGGCTCTCTCACGATGCGTAAAAATTTGCATCCGCTCAAAAATGAAACCGGAGTCGCGGCTGAGGAACGCCGGGCGTCTGCGCGATACCCGTTCAGCGCGACGGCCGAGGCCGTCCATCTGGAGGCCGACACGCGTTTGAACGGACGGGTGAGCGACTTAGGGCAGCGAGGCTGTTACATCGACACGATCAATCCGTTTCCCGTGGGCGCGGGCGTGAAAATTCGCATCGTGAAGGGAAACCTGTCGTTTGTGGCGCAAGGGCGCGTCTTGTATGCGGCGGCTGGAATGGGGATGGGGATCGAATTCACCTCGATGGAACCGGAGCGCTGGCAGGTGCTTAAGGAGTGGCTTCGAGAGCTGCGCGGTGAAGTGCCGAGTCCGGCGAGAATGGCGGAAGAAAGCGTCGCCAAGCCTCACGAACCGAGTTTAAGCGGTGAGGCAAAGTATGTGCTGAATGAGCTGATACTCACGTTAATCCGGAAGCGGGTTTTGACGGAGAGCGAAGGGAATACATTGTTGAAGAGGCTGCTGGGGTGACGAGAGCGAATTGACGCTGGACAGAATTGGAATAGAGGTGGCGCCAAAGTGGGTCGCAACACGGCGCGGCCCTGGAAGCCCCACAAGCCTTATAAGTTTGAGGCGTCGAAGGGTTTCGGGAATAGATCGCGCATTCGCAGTACTTCGGTTTTGCCTTTGAGGTTGGACAGCACCACCGGTACATCCCCGCAGAATTCCCAGATAATTTGACGACACGCACCGCAGGGTGGCGTTAACGCGTCGGTGTCGGTGACCACAGAGATGGCGTCGAAACCGCGTTCGCCTTCGCTGATGGCTTTGAAGATGGCGGTGCGCTCGGCGCAGATGCTGAGGCCGTAGGTGGCGTTTTCCACGTTGCAGCCGCCGAAGACGCGGCCGGAGCCGGCGCGAAGTGCGGCGCCGACGCGAAAGTTGGAGTAGGGAGCGTGCGCGTTTTCGCGCGTTTGTTTGGCGATGGCGATGAGATGGTCGTAGTCGGACATGGAAAGATTGTCTCGCAATCTTGCGTGGATGATTGAGAAAAAAACGCGTGGTGATTCAGAAAAGATTCGGTGGGATTGTGGAGTGGCTTCGGAGCAGTTGTTCGTTGTGTTGACCTTGAGGTTCTTCGGACATCCTCGTCGGATGTCCTCAGAATGACAATTTGTGGGTCTGGGCAGCGTAAGACATCACATCGAAAGCGGGATGGGCGCGTGGGACGTTACATCGACCGGGACAGGTTGGTGTGGGACATTACATCGGAAAGGGACGCGCTAAAGCGCGCCCCTACATCGACGGTACATGCGCGCAATGGCGCGGTTGCGGTGAGCTAGATTTTTTGGAGTTTCCAGCGGCCGCGGCGGAATAGGATTATGCCGGCTGCGGCTATGGCTGCTTCGGCGATTACGATGGAGATGAAGACTCCGTTGGAGTGCAGGTGGGCTGGAATGGCCAGCACGTAGGCTAGAGGAATCTCCAGGAACCAGAAGCCGAAGAGGTGAACGATGGTGGGTGTGACGGTGTCGCCCGCGCCGTTGAAGGCCTGCAGCATGACCATGCCGTAGGCGTACGCGACGTTGCCGTAGCTGATGATGCGCAGACACGAAGCCGCCAGGGGCACGACCTGCGGGTCGTGCGTGAAGAGGCTCACGATGGGCGTGGCGAAGATGGTGAAGAAGAGGCCGATTCCGCCGAGAAAGAGCATGTTGTAGAAGCCGGTGCGCCACACGGATTTTTCGGCGCGTTCGGGTTGTTTGGCACCGAGGTTTTGGCCGACCAGCGTGGCGGCAGCATTGCTGAGTCCCCAGGAGGGCAGAAGGACAAAAATGACGATGCGTATGGCGATAGTGTAGCCAGCGAGAGCGGCGGAGCCGAAGATGCTGACGATGCGGACCAGGCCGATCCAGCTGGTGTGGGCGATGGCGAACTGCAGGATGCCCGTCAGCGAAACACGGAGCAGCCGCAGCAAAACGGCGAGATTCAGGCGAATCTGGCTGCGAAGGATGCGGATGCGTTCGCTGCCGCGCAGCAGGCGGTAGAACTGGTACAGCACGCCAATGCTGCGGCCCGTGAGTGTGGCCAAGGCGGCGCCGGTAACGCCGAGTTTGGGGAATGGTCCCCAGCCAAAAATCAGGCAGGGGTCAAGGATGAGATTGAGGATGTTGGAGACCCAGAGCAGGCGCATGGCGATGGCGGCATCGCCCGCTCCGCGAAAAATGGCGTTGTTGAGAAACAGCAGCATGATCGCGCCGCTGCCGCCGAGGGCGATGCGCGCGTAACCGCTGCCGGTGGCGATGATTTGCGGCGACGCACCCATAAGCTCGAGCAATCGCGGCGCGAAGAAGAAACCTGGGATGCCGACGAGCAAGGAAACCGCCAGACCTATGGCGATGGCTTGCACTCCCGCGACGGCCGCGCCCTCGGGATCTTTCTCGCCAATGCGGCGCGCGACCATCGCCGTAGTGGACAGGCTGAGGCCCAGGCCCACTGCAAAAACCAGACTGAGCAGGGATTCGGTGAGGCCGACGGTGGCGACCGCGTCGGCGCCCAGCCGGCCGACCCAGAAGACATCGACGACAGCGAAAAGCGATTCCAGCACCATTTCGAGGACCATAGGGATGGCCAGCAGCAAAATGGCGCGGTTGAGGCTCCCCTTGGTGAAGTCCTGGTGCGAGCCGCGGATGGCTTCGCGGACGGACTTCCAGATAGGGATCTGCGCTTGCTCCAAAGTAACTTCCTGCGTTTCCATGAAAACCCTTTATATTTCTGCACGAAGGCGGCTAAAAAAACAGACGCGATGGCGCGGCTATAGAAATTGAGAGTTACAACTCAGAGAGAAACAAGTCCGCGAGATTCGCGGGTTAGAGGACTACCGGGGTTTTCACGATGACGATCTTCATTTGATTTCACCAGTCATCGTTGGGGCCGGCGAAGGCTTGAGCCGCAACGGGAAAAGACCTGGATGCATTGTAGTGGGGATTTGTTCAGCGCACCAGAAAAAACGGTGCGACGGGACTACTTTTTGGCGCGCGGTAGCGCTGGAGCGTTCGCCGGAAGGTCGAGGAGGCAATCGGCTACGCGTGCGACTTGCGCCATTTCGGTGACGTCGTGGACGCGGACGATGTGGGCGCCGCCCAGGATGCTGGCGGTGACCGTGGCGGCGGTGGCCCAGATGCGTTCTTCCGCAGGAACGGTTTTTGCCTTGCCTAGAGCGCTTCCCTTTGCCAGAGCCAGCGTCCGCCCGAGGAATCCTTTGCGCGAAGTACCGACCATGAGCGGATAGCCTAGCTTGGCGAGTTCCGGAAGGCGCTGCAGGATTTCATAATTTTGCTGGAAGCTTTTGCCGAAGCCGAAGCCGGGATCGATGATGATTTGCGATTTCGCGACGCCTGCTCTTCTGGCTTTCTGAATGGACGCGCGGAGGCCTTGGGTAACGTCCCGCATCACGTTGCGGGCGAACGGGGCTGTCTGCATAGTGCTTGGCTCGCCGCGCATGTGCATCAGGATCAGCGGGATGCGGCGGCGAGCGGCGACTTCGGCGATGCGCGGGTCGTAGTTGAGGCCGGAAACGTCGTTGATGATTTCCGCGCCGGCTCCGATGGCGATTTCCGCGACGCCGGCTTTGCGCGTGTCGATCGAGATGGGAATTTTCAGCTTGCTGCGAAGGGCTTGCAGAACCGGGAGCAGCCGGAGGAGCTCGTCCACCATGGGGATGCTCTGCGAACCGGGTCTGGTTGATTCGGCGCCGATGTCGAGGATGTCGGCGCCGGCGCGTTGTAGCGAGAGCGCTTGTTCGACGGCACGGTCTGAAGTTAGGAACTTGCCGCCGTCGGAAAAGCTGTCCGGGGTGACGTTGAGAACGCCCATGAGCAGGGTGTGTTTGCCGAGGGTGAGCGTGCGGGTCGGGAGGTGGAGGCGGAAGATTTTGCGTTTGCGCATTTGCGGGAAGCAGTTTAGCGCGAGACTGCGAGGAATAAACGAACACAGGAGAAAGATAACGCAGAGGCGCGGAGGAGCCGGAGTTTCGCAGAGAGGGATACGAGAATTTTACGACGGAGTGCACGAACAGCGTGGACCGACGGCGTAGGGTCGAGTCAAGGGCTGCCCGGCCGTGGAGCCCGCGCCGCCGATTAGTCCAAGTCGAAATCGCGGATGGGTTTGCCCGCCGGCGCGTCTTTGGCTTTCTTCATCGCTTCTTCAAATTTCTTGGCGAGGATGTCTTCTTTGTTGGACTCCTGAAACCAGGAGTCGCGGAATTTGTCCTCGCGCTGCCGATTTTGTTCGGCAAGGATCCCGGCTGCGTCGGTCAGATCGACGCCGGGCCCCGCTTTAGGCGGCGGAGCCTCATGCGACAGGACGACGCCGAGCGTCGCGTCGATTGTGAGCTTTGCGTGACAGCACGGGCAGGCTACCTGAAGGGCGCCATCGGGTTTCTTCGCCATAAGCGTATTCTACGCTTTTTTTTCGGCGAGGAAAGGCGGGGAAGCGGCTGACGGCGGATTTCGCGGAATATCGACGTCCAGAACCAACACCGCTGCAAAAGGTGTCTGGGCTACCTAAGACTAGGCAGGGCCGCTCCTGGCGGCCCCGCTCTGCTTGTTCAGCAAACAACGGATCTGCTTAGAGTTAGAACGTTAGGTGCACCGCCATTTGCAGGAAGCGGGGGCTACCGATGGTGTGTTGGATGAGCCCGAGCTGGCCGTTCGGCGGGCAAACATAGGCGTCAGGCGCCGCGCAATTCTTTTGCGTGGGATCCAGGGTGGAATTGGGAAATGGAGCGGTATACGTCGGCGGATTGTTGAAGAACGGGTTGAACTCGACGTTGTTGTTGGGCGTATCGAAGCTGGGGTGGTTGAAAATATTGAAAGCTTGCACGTCGAACTTCAGCCTGAAGCGTTCGTTGATCCGAAAGTTTTTGAAGATGGTCATGTCAACGCGCGACTGAAACGGGCTGACGAAAATATTGCGGCTGGCGGCTCCAAACGCGGTTTCATACACATCGCAAACGCCGGTGACCGGATCGCAAGGAGGAACGCCATTCTGGCCAGGCTGCAATAGCGGGATGCCGAAGGCGGCGCTGTTCAAGACCGGATTGCCAGGATTGACGCCGAGTGTTCCCTGCAAAACGGGTTTTGCGCCGGGGGTGCTGCCGACACCACCGATCGGCACCAGCGGGTTGGTGATGAAGTCGTTGCCACCGCCGTAAAACTGGCTGGCGATGCCGCCGCTGAAGTCGATGACGCTGTAGGGCTGACCGCTTTCCGCCGAGATTACGCCGCTGGTCCCCCAACCGTTGACGACGTGCGCGAGCCAACCGTGCAGACTCTCGACTTTAGGCAACTCATATTGATAGGAGATGATGAAGACGTGGCGCCGGTCGAAATCCGAATTGCCGTAGCCGGTGCGAAGATTCTGTGGGTTGTCGCCATTGTAAAAGAGCTGTTCGCCGCTTTCTTCGTCCATGCTGTGCGACCAGGTGTACGAGCCGGACAGCGTGAGTCCGTGGCTGTATCGCTTGGTTACGTTGAATTGCAATGCGTGGTAGTTGGATTGACCGGCAGCTTTGGCGTACTGCGAGTTCGGATCGAAGCCGATGAACGGTGTACGCAAGCCAGTGTTGCCGCTGCCAAAACCCTCCACCAACGTGGACACGTTCTCAGCGGTGACGCCAGGAACGCTGTACCCATACGAATAGATCTGTCCATTGATGGGATTGCTGGGCGTGGCGATGTTTGGCTGGTTGAACGGAACCGGGATGACCTCATGAACGCCATGATTCCCAACGTACGCCAAGGTCAGCACGAGATCGTTCCGCGGCTGCCACTGAAGATCGAGCGTCCAATTTTCGGAGTAAGGAAGCTTATTGGTCGGGTCGTATCCCGCAAAAATGAACGGGCTGCAGAAGCTGATGCCGTTTGCAATGCAGAAAGGGGTGGTGTCGCTAGACAGCTGAGCGATGTTAGGAACCAAAGAGGCCAGTCCAGAAAGGTTCTTAGGAGGGGGAGGGGGTGCCGTGGTTCCGAAAGGAGTAGCGAACGTGGCGCCATTGGGTGAATAGAAAGGCACAACGAAGGGCTGCTGCACGGTCACACCGAAGGGCCCGCCGATGCCGCCGCCCGCACTTTGCGAGAGTTCCGAAAAGTATTCGCCGCGGTCGTAGTACATGCCGAAACCGGTGCGCACGACGATGTTTTTCAGGAACGAAGGAGTCCACGCCACGCCGATGCGCGGGGCGAAACCCCATTGACGGCCGGTGAGAGTGGAATCGCTAACGCCTTTCGTCGGAAAATCCTTGTTATTGCCCGCGACGACGACACCGATGTTGTTAATCGTGTCGGTGCCGAAATCATAGCTGTAATTTTTGGGATAGAAGTTGGTCAGCAATCCATTCTTTTCCACCAGCGGTCCGTTCCAATCCCAGCGAAGTCCGGCGACGACCGTGAGGTTGGACCTCAGACGAAAGGTATCCTGCGCAAAGGCGCCAACCTGATTGGAGCGGTAATACCGATTGGTCGCGCCGCTGACAAAGATGGACGATCCGTTCGACCCGCAGAAAACACTGGGGTTACAGAGGTTGCCTTGAAGGAAGTCGGAGAACTTGTTGAAGTCCAGCAATCCCTGCCCGCCATTTTTATTGATAATGTTCAGTTGGGAATGGTCCCATTGAGCGCCGAACGCCAGCGTGTGGCGCCCCACCGTCCAGGAATACTTGGTTGCGCCTTCAAAGGTATTCTGAAACATGCCCGCATTGGCGAAGTTGTTGGAGGGACCGATACCCAAACCGCCGGTCCCCGAGATATTTGGATTGGCGTTTCCAATCGTTATCCCCGGCACATTCGACAGTCCAAAAATGTTAATTCCATAATCGCTGTTGGTGTACCCGTCGATGGTGTGGGCGAACGCTCGTTCGCGGATGAAACCAAATGTCTGGGTCCACACGGCATTAGGCGAAATCGTGGTGGTATTTTCGAGAGAGAATACCTGGGCCCCGGCGGAAAGTTCCTGGGGGAAATTCCCCACCTGGCTGATCGCAAAAGGAGCGAAGGTGGGATCGTTCTGGTAGTAATACTTGCCGGCGATGCGGTCGCGAGAATTGAAGTTGTAGTCGATATTTCCGTTGACCTGATCGGCTTTGAATGTGGTCTTGGGTCCGAAGACGAGGGCGTTATACCCGAGCCTCGCTTGCTGGTCTATTCCGGCAGTGGTTGCGGAAGAAATCGTTTCGGAGGGAATGAAGAATTGTCCGTTGGGCAGCTTGAGGTTCATGAGCTTTAACGCTGTCGGGTCGATGTTTGCGGCGGTTAATGACGTGCCGAACGCAGCGTTTGCCAGGGTTGCCAAACTTGCGGCGTCGCGGTTGGTGTCCGACAAACCAGGGAGCACGGAAGCTAACGATATGGAACTGTCGGCGTCGGAAACGCGCTGGCCTTGATACGACGCGAAGAAGAACAATTTGTCTCTCAAAATTGGTCCGCCGAAGGTTGCACCGAAGTTGTTGCGCTTTAACTCGGGAACTGTCTTGCCCAGGCTACGCAGCGTGGGGTCTTGGTTGAAAAAGAATGGCGCGGCATTCCAGGCGTCGGTTTGGTGATATTCGTAAGCCTGGCCGTGGAACTGGTTGGTTCCGCTGCGCGTTTGCAGGGTGACGTGGGCTCCGCTGTAAGACCCTTCGGAGGCGTCGTACATGGAAGTATTCACGCGGACCTCCTCGAGCGTTTCCTGCGGAGGGGCGGGTAAGGCTTGACCGATGGCGCTGTATACCGAGGTGCTAGTTTGAATTTCGCCGCCAGCCGTCTTGGAGGTGTTCTGGCCGGTGTTGAGCACAGCGCGGTTGTCGGCAACACCACTCGAGGATTTGCCGTTGAATAAATTGTTGGTCTGCACGCCGTTTACGACGAAGCTGTTACTGGTGTCCCGCTGGCCGTTGGCGAAAATATTTTGATTGCCCAAGCCAGCGTTGGTGCCGGAACCCGTGAGAAAGTCGGCATTCACGCCAGGGCTGAGCAGAGCCAGCTGAGTGAAACTGCCGGTGCCGAGCGGCGTGGCCTCAATAAGTTCGGAGCTCAAGGTATAGCCATTGGTCGTGTCGGTCTGGTTGAGCAACGGGGTTCCGGAGACGGTGACAGTGGTGTTCACTTCGCCCGGCTGTAGCGAACCATTCACCGTGGTAGTGACGCCGCCTTGCACCATGATCTGGTCGTGAACTTCGGTCTTGAAGCCGTCGCGGGCGAAGGAAACCGAATATCTGCCGATAGGAAGGGCGCTGACGAAGAACGAGCCGTCGTCTTTGGTCGAGGCGACCTGTTCCAAGTTGGTGTCGAGATTGCGGATCTTCACCGTCACTTTGCCGAGGACGCCACCGCTGCTGTCGGTTACGGTTCCGTTGATGGAACCTAAAGTTTGTTGAGCGTGGGACGGAGGGCAAAGAAGAAAACAAAAAAAGCTAGCGATAGTCGTAAAAGAGCGAAACCACTTTGACATTTCGACGTACCCCTTTTCACCCGACATAGCTGGTTAAAAATGTGAGGCAGATATATCACAGACGCTGGATGCAAATCGAGTTCGGTTTTGTAAATATCCTTACTTCGGCGGACGCCCCAGCCATTGATAAACCGGAAATATTAACGGAAGTGCTGGCGATGGTTACACTTACATGAATAGAGAGTGGAAATTTTTCAGCAAAGGGATTCAAATAATTCATCGAGAATCTGGGAACTAACCGCGCGCCTTTCCAGCGACCACCCTTTACAGACGTGCGTGCATTCATTACCCTAACTAGCTATGTGGAATGTCGAAGAACGGTTTGATCCGAAGGCGATTGAAGGGCTGGCGGCGTTGGGTTTTAAAGTCGGCAGCACGCGCGGTGTTGTGCGCGTGGAAAAATACGGGTGCGGGGCGGAGTTTCGGAAGGGTACCGATAGCATGTACCAGATGACCGTGATGCCCACCATTATGTTGAAAGGGCAATTCACACGGCTCTGGGATGCTGGCTATCAGAAATTCTTGTTGACCGATGATGGACAGAAGCTCCCGGCTCTCGCCTATCACCTGGAAAATTTGCGCAAGTTCAACGAAGAACTGCGCACGGCGCTCGGTGTGCCGACCTTCTACAACGAGGCGCTTGGGTCGGTGAGCCAAATCTCGGTGTACGACCGCGTGAAGGGGCGCAAGGGCGCGGTGCCGGACGATACCGTGGGTGCGCACACGGTCGGGGGCGGGCATTAGATTTTATTCGCATCAAGTGTAGGTTCGTACGGTTTGGCGCCGGTGGTAGCCATTGCCGGACTTCGGTTCCGGCGCGGCAATTTAGTCTCCTCGACGATTATGGGTTGTTCCTCCTCCTAGTAGGCCCCAGCTAGCGCTAGGCCGCTAAGCATCGTTCCGGGCAGGGTTGGCGTCTCTTCTAAAGAGTGCTAGCGCGGGCGGAAGGTCATCGATCCGGGCACTACCACCTGGGGCCCCCTACGAACCGAAGAGGATTCACCACAGAGGGCGCGGAGAACACAGAAACGAAACAGGGAGGCGGGCCGCATGGGCAGAGTTGTGGCACTGATGGACGATCTATTTTTTCAGATGAAGGTGGCGGAAACCGCTAAACATCTGGGCCTGGAACTGAAAGTCGCGGCGAACGCCGACGCTCTGCTGACGTTATTAGAATCCGCGCCGAAGCTCGTGATCGTGGATTTGAACGCGCGAAGCCAGCCGATTCAAGCGATCGAGCGCCTGCGTGCGAACAAAAATGATGTGCACGTGGTTGGTTTTCTGTCGCACGTGCAAACGGATCTGGCGGCACAGGCCCGCGCGGCGGGATGCGACGAAGTGATGCCGCGATCGAGCTTCACGCAAAATCTGGCGGCGATTCTGGGCGCCGCGAAGGGCTAACGTGAAATTGGTCCGGCCAGTACGAAACTCGCTCCTTGTTTTGCTGGTCGTTCTCCTGGTCACTGTGCTGCCACCGTTCGCCGCTTGCGACAGTCGTCCGCAGGAATCCAGTTCAAGGCCCAACGAATCGAGTACGAGGCCCAACGCGAGCCCTCCAAATGCGCTCACTACACCGCTCACTGGACCCAGCCTCGCGCTGCGTGAAGCGCTCGCTGCGGCCTGCTCGCAGAGCCAACGCGACTTCAGCAAATTCCTCACGACTCGCAACGCCGAAACTTTTTCTACGCTGACGCCGGGCGCTCGCATCGCGCTCATGAAACGCTTCGTGCTGCTCGATGAACCGGGCAAGCCTTCCCTGGTGACCGGGGCTTCCGGCAGGCCGCTGGTGCGCTGCGAGACCCCGGGTGGCGCCGCCGAGGCGCAAATCGGCGGTGCGGAAACCACCGACAATCTCGCGTTCCTCCCAGTCGAAATCCGCGACGCAACCGACACGGTCGGCGAAAACGTGATGCATGTGAGAATGGGACTCATCCGCGAAAATGGCGAGTGGAAGCTGCTCTCGGTCGGCCTGGTGTTGCTGGACCTGCCTTCGCTTGCCGCCGAATGGGATGCTGCGGAAATTGAGTCCACCGAGCGCGCCGCGATTGACGCGCTCAAGAGCATCGCCGATGCCGTAGAAAAATACCGCCGCACGTACACCCGCTTGCCAGACTCGCTGGCGAATCTGGGACCTGCGAAGCGAGGAGCGGCCGGCCCCGAAGCTGCGGGCCTTCTGGACGCGGACCTTGCGGCCGGCGTGCGCAGCGGCTACAACTTCCGCTACGTGATCGCGAGCGCGAGCACACTGGGCGCCCCCGCGAAATTCGCACTCGCGGCCACGCCCCAGACGTACGGCCGTACCGGGCGCCGCTCCTTCTTTCGCGATGTGAATGGCGGGCTGCACGGCGCGGACCGTCAAGGCGCGGTAGGCAGCGAAGCCGACCCGAAGGTGGAATGAGGCGTTCGTTCGGAGGCTTGGTTGGCAAATTGGCGCGCCTGAGCCGGTTTGAGGGTTGCCCCGCAGCTTACATGCTCTCACAATAAGGGCCAGGGTCATCTCTCCGGCTGCGCTGTTCAACCGAACAGCAGCTCTTGCTTTCCATTTGTTTGTCTCAGGGCAGGACGACACACAGGAGGCCCTGTCATGGCAGATGTAATGGCGGATCGACGCGATTTCACGCGGTACGCGCTGACGCTCGTCGCGCAAGTGTCCGAACCAGGCAATTCCACGGTTTTAATCGCGCGCTCTTCGGACGTGAGCCGCAGCGGCTGCTACATCGACACGTTGAATCCCCTGCCGCCGGGAGCGGAGATCAACATCCAACTGCGCAGCGGCGAGGACGTCTTCGAGACGTTGGCCCGTGTTGTATACGTCTGCCCGGGACTCGGTATGGGTGTGAACTGGGCGACCGACGTGCCAGACCAACAACAGTGGTTCGCTGTCCTCGATCGCTGGTTGCAGAAGGCTGCTAGGACTTGAACTTGGAACATCAGAATCACCTTATGGCGGGACACAGCGAGAAAGTCCGTTAGATCAGCTTTGACGTGAATTCCAAAGCGGAGGAAAAATCCAGCATTGGGGCTGCAAAACAAACTTTGGTCTGGTCCAATGACAAACTGACACAGCGTCCGTGCGCAACATTTGTGCCGTGGCGCGCTTGGCGTTACCATCGAACGCTTCCGATGGGCCACGCCGCACTCACGCGCCTGCTTCTGTTGCTTTTTGTCACTGCATCGCTTTTTCCGCCGCGCTCCGCAGCGGCCGAACCGCAAGTGGATTGGCAATATGGTCCGCTTCCCGTCTTCGAATTGCACAGCGGATTCTGGATCAATCTCCATCACACTTTGTACGGGCAAGCCAGGCAGTCACGTGATGGCCGCGGCAGTCCGTCGGGTGCGGGCGCTGCGACGCGTCGCACTCCTAGCGAACAGCTTGCCTGGGACGCGGCCGTTTCCTACTACGCCGCCAACTATCAGGACAAAGACCTGCTCTTCAACACCGAGCTGATCTTGCTGAAAAATCAGCTTGGCGATTTCGAGCAGTGTGACGAGCTTTCCGGTGCAAAAAAGAAAACCTGCGACGCCGGCCTATCGCCAAAGCTCACGCGCATCCTCAATGACGCCGCTCCCGTCTATCGCGCGCACGAATGGCCCGAGCACGATCGCGCCAACCGCAAGTGGATCGCTGGCGTATCGCCGCTCGTCCGCGTCAAGGGAGTGGAGCTATCGCAGCGCCTCGCCGAAATTTACCAGACTCGCTGGCCTAAAGAGCGCATCCGTGTCGATGTCACGGCCTTCGCGAATTATGCGGGTGCGTACACCACGCTCGATCCGCTGCGGGTGGTGATCTCCAGTACCGATCCGCGCAATCAGGGCAACTCCGCGCTCGAGGTCTTATTCCACGAAGCCTCCAACGGAATTGCCGAGCCGGTGCAGCTGGCCATCAATCGCGAGTGCCGCCAGCGCGACAAAGCGATCCCGCGCGATCTATGGCACGCGCTGGTCTTTTACACCACCGGCGAAGTCATCAAGCCCGTCGTCAACGCCGAAAACACGAGTGTGGGAGAGGGTGAATACACTCCTTACGCTTTCCGTGAACGTCTCTACCAACGCGGCTGGGACGAATACCTGAAGCTCCTCGAACGCTTCTGGCAACCGTACCTCGACGGCAGATCCACCTTCGACGACGCCATCGCTCGCATCGTCTCCGCGCTCTGACTGTGTCTTCCTTTCAGCTCCACGGCCGGCACTGGCGCTTTAACATCACGTCACGCCAATACTCTTCGCAGCATGTCGAATCGCGGTCTCTATGCGAAAATCGAAGCTGGCCGTAAGACGGATAAGCTGACTGTAAGACGCTGATGAACACCTCTCTCCAAGTGATGAAATTCGGCGGCACCTCCGTGGGTGATGCCGGCTGCATCCG
>Ga0185299_10003629_pt1 | contig 20001 bp, 17 predicted proteins | sample PaiPotPPA55metaG_FD_128002 | JGI IMG/M metagenome (GOLD analysis project Ga0185299, IMG submission 128002) | Iron sulfur acid spring bacterial and archeal communities from Banff, Canada, to study Microbial Dark Matter (Phase II) - Paint Pots PPA... ...
CGGAGCCCCGCAACAATACCTAATTGTCAGAAGAAGAATTACAGGAACGGAATTGGGAGGCATTTGATTTCAGCCAAGGAATTTAATGTTGGTGAAATGAAAAAAAATGGTGGACGTGACCGGGATCGAACCGGTGACCCCTTGCTTGCAAAGCAAGTGCTCTCCCAGCTGAGCTACACGCCCACAGCAAAAACGATAATTCATTTTAACGCGTTTGTACGCCTTCGTCATACTAACTCGCGCCATCGATGGCGTGAAGCGAACCCTAACCTGTTGCAACGCAAGTATGAATAGACCGCGCGCCGGGGGTACGAGACCTGTTCCGCGGACGAGCTTCCTGGTTTTGCGGCAAAGGGTCATCGAACCCGCGGTTGAGTAAAATCGTTCGATCATCATGAATCAAATGAATTCTGTCTTCCTCGGTGAGCATGGTTTGTCCGAAGGTTCACGCAGGAAGAGCAAGCTAGGGTCGAGCATCACCTCCGCAAGCACAATGCGAGGTCGGGGTGAAGATCCATGTCGCGAAATGCGGCATCGTTTTTCAGCGTAGTCGTTACAGACCCGTAGCGGAAATATGCTCTCTCCCGAAGGTTTTTTCCGTAGCAGCTTGGCGGCAATCTTCAAGCGGATGGGAGGGCTCGCGTTCGCTTCAATGCTTTCCGCCGATTTCAGGAATCCGTGCTCCTCAGGTCCGAATGCCGCCAAATTCTGATTGACTATTGGATGGGACATGAGAACCCGGACATGCGCGCACGCTACGTAAATATAGAAGCACCCATAGCGATTTCATGGGGTGCGTATCTGAGCCAAGGTTCAATTCTGCATTGTCAGCTCAGACCGGCTCGCCATCGGCCAGTCAATGACGGAAGTCACTACTGTCTCGAGTTTGCAATAGACACGCCGGGGGTTTTTCAAACGAAAATTAAGGATTTGAGTCCACGACCCTTGGTTCTGTTCGTCTGCGAGCGATCGTGTAAGTTGCACCTTTTCCAGGGGACGCGCGAGGCCCTAGTCCGCTAGCCAAACGCCCAAGGTTTCCTAAGCCACAAAACACACGCCAGCCTATTCAAGGCCGCACGGCGTTTTCTCGTGACTGGTCTATGCCAGAGTTTGTGAGACAAACCGGCGGCGAATAAATCCTCCGGCTATGAGTAAGCCAGTGCCGAAAAGCAAGATGGTGCCGGGTTCCGGTGATGGTGACACTGACACGGTCTCCATCGTGGGCGGGTTAAGACCGTTTGAAACGTCTGAAACAGTAAATCGTAGGTACGGATTACTGGAACTGGACCCAGTGAACACGGCATCGATGTCAGCTATGCCGAGAAAGTCTTCGTCGGAAGTTACTTCAAATCCGGAAGTCGCCGTGCCATTAATTCCGGTGAACACAATTACGTCATCAGACGGAGGAAATGGGGAAGAATTAAATGTGACACCCGCGCAAGTAAATTTCGCATCAAAAATTTGGGAGGGAGAAAAAGTAAGTTCGGAGTAGGGCACGGAGCCATTAAGGTTTAAGTCCCCTGCGGTGGACGTGCAAACCGGAGCAGCTGCGATGAGTAAGGGAGCTACAAGAGCTGCTGGGATCGATAACAAAATCCTATTGAAGACAGACCTAGCGTTCATAATTCTCCGTTTCACGAATTAAGTTTCCGCATGAGGGACTAATACCGCAAATGTTGAGAATGCGGTCTACTGTTAATAATCTACATGAACGATGGAAGTCAATTATTATTTTGAGTTTGAAAGGTCTTTTTTCAATAATTTCCACAACTGCAAGCGTATATAAGTACCGGAACCACTACAACTGGGGCAGGGCGCTTCAAAATTTAGTTCGGTGTACCTAATGTGTCCCGAGCCTGCTTACTATCACTTGTGTTAAGCTTCTTTGTCTGCAGCGCTGCGTTTAATTGGCCTTTGCCGAGATCTTTTTGACCTGCAGCTACCAGGGCCAAACCCAAATGAAGGTGGAACTGGGCAGAATCCGGGCTTTTCTTGACACACTCTTGCAGCAGAGGTATCGCCCCTGAGTAATTTCCTTTTTTGTACATCACCCAGGCGAGGGTGTCAGTGATGGAAGGGACGTCGGGCATCATGGACTTGGCTTTCTGGGCGCGGCCGAGCGCGACATCGAGATTCTTGCTTTCTTGCGCATCTACCCAAGCCAAATTAGCCAGAGCGACCGCGTTATTAGGATCTAGATCAAGCGCACGCAGATAGTATTTGCGTGCCGTGTCCAAGTCGTTTTCATCGAGGTAAAGATTACCGACCATGGTGACTAACGGAGCGGATTTGGGCTGCAAATCGACCACTTGCTGATATTGGCCGATGGCCGCATCGGTCTGACTCTCCTTCCGGTAAGCTTCGCCCATTCCCAGATGCGCTTGTACATTTTTGGAATCAAGCTGAATGGCTTTTTGAAATTCTGTCTGGGCCGAGGGCATGTTCTTGGCGTTGAATTGCAGAATCCCAAGAATGACATGGCCTTGGGAATCGTTCGGATTAGCATCTATATATTCCTGCACTCGATCGATGGCCTTGGGAGTCTGCTGGCGGGCCAGGAAAGAATTCGCGTAGGAGGAAAGCACGCCTGTGTTGTTCGGCTCGAGCCGCAACGCAGCTTCGAATTCCGTGTCTGCGTTAGACCACTTCTTTTCCGCAGAATATACCTGCCCGATGTTTAGGTGTACGGAAGCCTGATTTGGATCGAGCCGGAAGGCAACTAAAGATTGTTCTTCGGCCTTAGGTGGTTGTCCGCTTCGCAGATATATGTATGACAAGAGCAAGCGATAACTAACTTCTTCGGGATGTTTTTGTACCAATTCCATTGCGTCGTGCTCAGCTTCGGACAGGCGGTTTTGTGCCACGTTCAGTTGCGCAAGGCTGGCAAGCGCCACGGGCATGCCTGGCGAAAGCTTCAGAGCTTCCTGAAGTTCGCTGTTGGCCTGACCTAGATTGCCCGCTTGCCAGTACGCCAACGCCAAATAATAATGCGGCTCGGGGGAACCTGCGACGTCTTTAACAACAGCCTGAAAATAAATGGCAGCGTCCTGCAACTTGCCTTGAGCCATAAGTAATCGTCCGTGGTCGATGCGCACGAAAACGTCTTTAGGAGCTGCCTTGAGTAATTCTTTGTCTAAATCTGCGGCTAATTGAACCTGGCCGGTGGCGAGGTACACGTCTTGCATGCGTTTTTTGATCTCAAGGTCTCTAGGGTCGATCGAGAGGCCTCTACGGTATTCGGCCAGCGCACGGTCAGTATCCTTCCGTTGAAAATAGTAATCGCCGATGACCTTGGCGGCCGCAGAAGATTTGGGAAGCTGGTTGCGAAGTTTTTCCAGGAGTGCGGTGGCCAGATCGTTTTGACCCTGGGCGGTTAACATGGAGGCCCAAGCAACATACAACGGGATCGCGTCGGGATTTTGTGCGATTCCGTGCTGGAAGGTCTGTTCTGCGTCCGCAACACGATTCTGCAATCGATAAAAGTTGGCCAAATCCTTGTACGCCTCGGTTGACCTAGGATCAACCGTCAAGGCCTTTTTCAAATGCTGCTCAGCATCGGAAAAACGATGCATATTGATTTCCACAAGGGCCGTATTGATGTAGGCGCTGGGGTCGTCGGGTCGTAATTCGGTCACCTTTCCAAAAGCCCCTAGCGATTTTTCAGGTTTCTGTTCACCAATCAAGGCTGCTCCCAGCAGCTGATAAGCGCCCACGTCATTAGTTTGTCTCTGCAGGATGAAGTTTGCTTCTTCTTCAGCATTCTTGAACTGACGAGCTGCGAGATAAAGGCGGCCCCGATCCAAGCGAGCGTCCAAACGCGCGGGATCCAATTCAATGGCCTTCTGGAGAGACACATAGGCCTCTCTCCAATCGTGCTGCGCGAGGTCCGCTTGCGCTAACTGGTAGTAGGCGTCCACAAAACGCGGGTCCAGACGCAGTGCGTTACGAAATTCAATCACCGCATCGCCAAATTTACCCTTCTTCATGTAAGTCTGGCCCTCGGCCAAATACTTGGCCTTGGCTTTTTGCGGATCTCTGGCGCAGGAACAGAGGGTACCAACAATGGAAAGTAAAATAATTGCCAGCGCGACTCTTGTATATTGCATGCTTCGTCCTTCCAAAAAATACCTTGTTATCAGTTGGGTATCAATTTTTCTAAAGCCGGAAAAAGTTCTTGCGTGAAATCTGTGAGACGTGCGCGGGCCTTCTCTTCGTCGTCCTGCATTGGTGTGACCAGACGAACGAGCGCGCCATCAGTGCGATTGCGAGATAAGGCATCGGCTACCAAACAGAGCTTGCCGGCATATTCACTGGCAATCACACGCCCCCGCCCCTGATACCAATAAAAAACCAGTTGTTTGTTCTGATCCTGCTGGATCACGTATTCATTTACAACGATCTTTCGCCCGTTCGTAAGCTGAAGGGTGACGTAACCAGAACGAATAGGATCCCAGCCCGAGCCGGGTAAGCAATTCTTGGGGGAATGGATGGTGTCTCCGGTCCTTTGGCTAGCGTAATATCCAACATAAAGCTGAACGGACGGTTCAGACGAACTTGTATAATATCTGTTCGTATAGTCGCTTACACCAACAACTCGCAAAACGTCCTGCTGTAAAGCCTGATCTTTGCCTGTCCAGGCTGCGAGAGCATAGGGAAGGTCCTGTAAGGGCTGGCGAGGCACGATAGCTTCACCGTGGCTCATGGTCTGTAAGAGTAAAAAGACGGACAATAGAATCCCGATAGTGACCCACAGGCGGATGGAGACCGAGTTCCTAGACATGGACCGACCCAGCAGAGACTTTGACTACGGGTCGCAAAACAAAGTGGAAAGTTATCAGAAACAGGAGAGCAATCACAAAGATTAACCAGCCCGAGAATTCATGCAAAAAACCCTCTGCTCCCGCAGCGCCATAACGGTGCGCCATGATGCCCGCCCCAGTGATACGAAGCGCGTTACTGAAAATGGCAATCGGAACCATCAAAACGACAAGCAAATAGCGTACCCACCGCCGCGGCTCTACGAAATATCCGTAAATCACAGCGAGTGACATCAAGGAAATTAGCGATCTGATTCCGCTGCACGCCTCGACTACTTCTAGCGAATAATTCGACAGTCTTAGGACATTTCCGTCCCGCAATACGGGCACCTGCACCAATTCCAACCAAAAAGCCGCGAAGCGCGAAGCGATCATTTGCAAAGGGAAAGTAATCTGGTTGTAGATTATTGCAGGCAGCGGAATCATGAAAATCAGGAACACAAGAGGAAAAGCAATGGCACGGAGCAGCTTCCAGCCAGCCGAAAAAATTATGATGCCAGCCAACAAGACGAGCAATGAGAACCGGCTCGTAAACAATTCAGCGCCCAAGGATCCGATCAAAAGTAGTCCAATACCCGCTAGAATCACCAGGAGTCCGAAATTGCTGGGGACCACGTCGATTTTTGTCAAGCGTTCCCGTTGGCGCCACAGCACATAGGCCGAAAAGAGCGGGACGAAAAATGCGTGGCCATAGTCAGGGTCGGTCCACCATTGTAAAAAAAGATTTTGTAAAATTGATAAGTACAGGGCCAGCAAAATGCACAACAGTAGTAATGACGGGACGATCAGACCTGTATAGGCCATCGATCCGACGGACGTTTGAGACGGCGCTGCGGAACTGGAGGTCAAGAGAGACTCGAATTTTCACTTTCGTGTGAAGCGCGTACGGCGGGGAAATGAACGCACGATCGGTTCATTCGAACAACGATTGAGCATGATAAAAAATAGGCGACTCGACAGATAATAAGGCTCGATTAATTTATGATTCGCCCCGTGGACTTATGAACGAGGGTAGAGTACCATAAAAGTCTCCCGTAAGGTTGTAGTAGAAAATATTTGGTTCGCCGTTGGTTTAAGGCGCTGGTTACAGGTGACATTTGGATCTAACGACATAAATTCCCATTCATTGAAATCCGACATAAACTGAACTTAGCTGCAGTTATGTGAGCCAAATTCAGCGACAGTTCTCCATATTATTGATCCTCGTCAGGTGATTCAGATTCTTAGGTGCTTCTAACAAACGAATTGAAATGCCCTTAAAACCCCCTAATTCCCCCACGTTAACGGCTTATTGGAATATCGCGCGTCGTAGATTTTGGTGGGCGATTATACCATTATTCGCTTGTTGGCTGACGATATGGGCCATAAGTTGGCGAGTTCAACCAAAATATGAATCAGATGCATTGATTCTCGTTCAGCAACCCGAAGTTCCAGACAACTATGTGGTGTCAAACGTCAGACTCAATTTGCAAGATCGCTTGCATACCATGACTCAGCAGATTCTCAGCCGAACCCGATTGCAGTCGACTATGGATCGCTTCCATCTTTACGCAAGCCATTCTGGGTTTAGCGGATTTACCAAACCGGGGGACCCGATCGATGAAATGCGTAAAGACATTAAGATTGACTTAGTTCAGGCCCCGGGACAAAGAGGAGAACTGACGGCTTTCAAGATCCAATATTCCGCAAGTTCGCCTGAGCTCGCGCAGCAGGTAAATAGTGAGTTGACATCGCTTTTCATCGAAGAAAATTTGAAATCTGAGCAGCAGCTTTCAGAGACGACAACAGCTTTCCTGAGCAGCCATTTGGCAGAAGCGAGAGCAAAACTGGAAGAGCAGGAGGCCAAGGTGCGCGCCTTCAAAGCGAGCCATTTTGGCGATCTGCCGGCACAGATGCAGAGCAACGTGCAAATACTGTCGGGCTTACAGGCCCAACTGGAGACCGTACAAAGAGACTTGGATGGCGCGCGACAACAGAAACTGTATCTTGAATCCCTTCAGGGACAATACCAAGCGAGACATGGAGGAGAGAATGGCGGGGACCCAGCAGTCGACTCGCCGGAAACGCTTGATAAAGAGTTGGCGGACCTTCGGCTGCAACTGGCTAATGCGCGTTCTGTCTTCACCGAGGATCACCCCGATGTCATCAGACTTCGGGACAAGATATCGAATACCGAAAAATTGAAAAAGCAGATTGACGTCAATCTTGTCTCACCTCAAAAACCGCAGAAGCAAGCAAGTCCCGTGCAGGGCGCGGAGGATATGAAGCCTGGCGGTACGAGTTCGATGATGCAAATTCAAAGCCAGCTTAAGGCCAACGAGCTCGAGATACAGAACTATCAGCGCAGGGAGAAGGACATAGACTCGCGGATCGCCGCGTATCAAGCGCGTTTGAATCTCACTCCCCAAACGGAACAGGAGCTTGTGGACGTGTCCCGCGGGTATGAGGAATCGGTGTCCAATTACAATTCCCTGCTGCAGAAACAGATGCAATCACAACTAGCAACCAGCTTGGAACAGCATCAACAGGGCGAGCAATTCCGTATTTTAGATCCTCCGAGCTTGCCGCTCAGACCCATATCTCCGAATCATTTGTTGATTAGTGTTGCAGGTTTAGTTTTAGGGAGCTTTATAGGGATTTGTTTGGCTGCCTTTTTGGAACTAACAGATGTACGAGTGTGGCAGGCGCAGGATTTAGAAGGGTTGGTTCCTGCACGAATATTGGTTGCGCTTCCTCATTTGGCGACTCCAGGGGAAGATCGAACTCGACTGACGTCCCAGCTTATTAAGATCGCTATAGCGCTATTTATGGTCGCTTTCATAGTTTCAGGTAATCTTTATTCCTTTTACAAGGGCTGACGAACTTGTACAAACAATTTTACGGGCTAGTTCGCAATCCATTTGATCTCAGTCCAGACCCGTTCTTCTTCCATCCGATGCCCCACCACGCTGAGGCCCTAGCTATTTTGACCTATGGGGTTTTGAGACGTAGAGGATTTGTCGTTATTACCGGTGAGGTCGGTACTGGGAAGACGCTCCTGGTGAGATGCCTTTTGGACGCTCTAAATCGGGACCAAATCGCCTTCGCGTTTGTTTACAATCCACTGCTTACGGTGGAAGACTTTTTGGCTCATGTACTTATGGATTTTGGGGTGCCTTGCACGACGAGAATAAAGAGCGAGATGCTGTCTCGACTGAACAACTATCTTGTTTCTCGTGCCCAGCGGGGCGGAATAACCAGCCTTATCGTGGACGAGGCGCAACTCCTTAGCTGGGAGTTACTTGAAGAAATCCGCCTGATGACGAATCTTGAGACGTCGCAATACAAACTGCTGCAGATAGTATTGGTGGGACAACCAGAATTAGACCATAAGCTCGATTCGCACGATCTACGCCAATTGAAACAACGGGTCGGCATGCGCTGTACCCTGCAACCCTTGACGTCCGCAGAATTGCGTAGCTACATCCATCATAGACTGGAATTAGCGGGTGCTAATTGTTCCAGGACCGCGCTGTTTTCAGATTCAGCCATAGATCTGATAGAACAATTCTCGCGAGGCATACCGCGCCTGGTCAATGTAATTTGTGAAAACTCGCTAATATTGGGATTTGGCAGGCAGGCGAGCCAACTAACGCCGGATATCATCCTTGAGGTTGCCGATGACCTTCACTTGATCCCCGGGGTATTGGAGAATTCCAATTCCACTGCGCTCGAAGAGCGCAAAAAGATTGTGCGGGCCCTGTCTCAGGTCATCGAAAATATTGACACTATCGACAAAAAGTTTAACGAACGCACTTCACAGTCCGAGGCCAAGGCAGAATGAGCCGTCTATACGAGACTTTGAGACGAATGGAAATGGCACATCGCCACCCGGGAGTGCCTACTCCGGATCCAGCCCAGACGGTGGAGATGTTAAGCGGTGCAATCGCCCAATCATCCGAACGTCCAACAGGAACAGCTACAAAGTTGCAGGCTACTCCGAGCGCGCGCCTGGTGTCACTAACTGACACAGCGTCCCTAGGTGCCGAAAAATTCCGAGCCTTAGCGATCCGGCTCGAAAATCTCAACAGTCAGCGAAGCATCAAGGCCCTTCAAGTTACCAGCGGCATTGTCAACGAGGGGAAGTCGCTAGTCTCAGCAAATCTTGCTGTTACTTTGGCAAGGCGGGGGCGATCAAAGGTCCTGCTCATTGAAGGAGACCTCCACCGTCCGACGATTTCGTCACTTCTGGGGTCGACTCCACCATTAGGATTAGTGCAATGGTGGAATGATCAGAAAAAGGATCTCACGCACTACTTGTATCAACTGGATGAAATGCCATTGTGGTTTCTTGGCGCCGGAGGGCAGCCCCATAAACCGTCAGAGATCTTGGAGTCCCAACAATTCGCTGAAGAGTTCAAGAAATTGACCGCCTGGTTTGATTGGATCGTAGTGGATTCCACTCCAATGTTGCCCGCCGTGGATGCAAATATTTGGTCTCGGTTAGTTAACGGGACGTTACTTGTCGTTCGAGAAGGCGTCGCGTCGGTGAAAGCACTGAAGGAGGGACTTGCTAGCCTCGACAATCCCAAGTTGGTTGGCATCGTGCTAAACGAAGCTTCGGACTTCGATCGTACGAATTATGCACAGCATTATCTAAATGTCCTTCGGCCATGGAAGAAAAGTGGCGGAGTGAGAGAGCAGCAGTGAGGTAATTCTTTGATCCGGTTTTTGAATGCCTATTTTCCAAAGCGCACTCTCGTCCTCGGAGTGTCCGAAGCCTGTTTGGTGGCAATTGCTTTCCTAATTGCTACGGTAGTACGGGTGGGCGTTAGCGATGCCAATGTTCTATTCCATTACGAACAAGGATTTCTAAAGATTTTCGTAGTGTCTGTCACGCTAATTACCTGTATGCATTATTTCGATCTCTATGATTCTTCCGTCGTAAGCAATCGACGTGAGGTGGCGACTCGTTTGGTTCAGGTCTTCGGCACGGCATGCATTGTCTTAGCATGTCTGTACTATTTCTATCCTCCTTTGGAGCTGGGCCGGGGGATTTTCCTGGGTGGTTTTGTCCTAGCAGCAATAGTTTTGATTCTCTGGCGTCGGGCCTTCCTGGTCTACAACAGTCAGTTGCAGTTGGCAGCGCGTACTATGGTTCTGGGCGCCGGACCATTGGCAGTCCCGGTGATGCACGAGCTCCAATCACGTCCGGAATTGGGACTTCGTTTAGTCAGTCATGTTTTAGCGGTCGGAAATCGGCAGTTGAATTGTGGTGGCGAAGAGACGACCAGTGCCCGGCCTGGAACTCTGACTTGTGATGAGTTTGAAGATGATATTAAGACGCATCGCGTGAATCGCGTTATCGTAACGATGGACGATAGACGAGGGACTCTGCCTGTCGAGCTATTGCTTTCATTAAAGAGTCGTGGGCTGGTGGTCCAAGATGGAGCCGACTTTTATGAGGCTGTAACCGGCAAGGTTCCTATCGAGTCACTTCGGTTGAGTTGGTTGCTGTTTTCACCCGGTTTTCATGTGTCACGTTTCCTTGTCATTTATAAGAGACTGGCCTCGATCCTTGTTTCAATCGTAGGACTACTGCTAAGCCTGCCCTTTTTCCCTTTCATCGCACTTGCGATCAAACTCACTTCCTCGGGCCCTCTATTCTACATGCAGAGGCGCGTGGGACGTGATGACACTATATTTTATTGCTACAAGTTTCGGACCATGCGTGCTGACGCGGAAGCCGATAGTGGGGCAACTTGGGCGGCAGACAACGATCCACGTATCACCCCGGTCGGAAAATTCATCCGCAAAGCTAGGCTGGACGAAATCCCCCAACTGTGGAATGTGTTGAAGGGCGAGATGTGCCTTATTGGGCCTCGCCCGGAGCGACCAGAATTCGTCGATTGGCTCGCGACCGAAATTCCGTTCTACCGGTTGCGCAACACGATTCGACCGGGAATCACGGGCTGGGCGCAGATTCGTTACGAATATGGAAATTCCGTGGAAGACGCAAAGGAAAAGCTTCGTTATGACCTGTTCTATATTAAGAATATGTCTCTCGGGCTAGATCTTCTGGTTTTTTTGCAGACAATTAAAATAATATTGTTGGGCCGCGGTGCCAAGTGAATCTATTTGACTTCCGTATCTCCGATCTGCTGGTTGGCAATATCAGAAAACTATAGCCACCCTTTTCAGGAGTGGCTTTTTAACCAGCCTGCTTCCTAAACGGGATTTCGCATCTATATGACCGTGACGCGCAATGCACAGGTGTGGGGACCGGGGTATTTAAGACATTCGATTCGTCGCCTTACAACGGATCGCTCGACTCCCATCAAGCGAATTTGGGTGGCGATATCGGACCACTACGAGCCGATGTGGGGCGGAGCAAGCTTGAAGTCCGCGCAATCACGCGTTCAGCTATGGCGTTCGGCTTGGCCCGTAATTTCTAGACAGTGCCGACCTGATACAGCAGGAAAACATCCAAGATATACGTTTTTCTACCCTGAGGAGGAATACCATTCGAGCTTGGTAGGGCCTTTAGCAGAAATGGTCCACGCCGGAATATGCGATGTAGAAATTCACCTTCATCATGATGGCGAGGGCCGTGAAAACTTCATAGACCGGATCGCAACATTTTGTGAGGTTCTCCATGATGAGCACGGCTTACTTCGCAAACGTAATGGCAAGGTGACGTTCGGCTTCGTACACGGAAACTGGGCCTTAGACAATTCGCGGCCTGATGGCCGTTGGTGCGGCTTGACTGGAGAAATTAAGATACTTGCAGAGTTGGGCTGTTACGCAGACTTCACCATGCCATCGGGTGATTCGCCTACTCAGGCGCGCGTGGTGAACACCATTTACTGGGCCAAGGGTAGCGCAAATCGCCCAAAATCATACGATGATGGGGTCGCAGTAACTCGAGGAGGGGCAATCGCGGGAGATTTGTTAATGATTCCCGGGCCGTTCGGTATTCGTTGGAGGGACCGTACACTTCCAAGGCTTGAAACAGGAGAACTTGCGGGCTACGACTTGGCGACGCCTTATCGAATAAAAAGATGGGTGGACCTCTCGCCGCGAATCGGGGCGGATGCCTTCATCAAGTTATACACGCACGGCGCTCAAGAACGAAATTCTTCTGTCTTGCTAGACGGTGGACTAGCAATGGCATTCGACCTTATGGTTGAAGAGGCGGACAAGCGGAACTGTGAGCTGTATTTTGTCTCCGCTTGGCAGATGTACGTGGCCATCGATGCTATCCGACAAGAGTTCAATCCTGTGACTGCCATTCTATCTCAGTGACATTTAGCAAACCCGGAACGAAAGGTCCCATGAACATTGCTGTTGTCGGGTGTGGAAAGATTGCCGACAGTCATGTCGAAGAAATAAGGAAAATCAGCTCCGCGAGACTCGTGGCAGTTTGTGATCTAGAGGCAATCATTGCCGAGCAACTTGCCGTTCGCTACGAAATCCCTTGCTGGTACCCGGATCTCGACCGCATGCTTGCTGAACAGAACGTCGATGTTCTTCACATCGCTACCCCCCCGCACTCACATCTGGGCATAACGCAAAAAGCCGTAAGCGCCGGATGTCACGTGTTCTTGGAAAAACCACTGGCAATTAATGCGACAGACGCTCGACTTCTTATTGACTGCGTTCAAGAGGCGGGAAAAAAGATGACAATTAACTACTGGCCAAATTTCGAAACGCCGGCTCTAGAATTGAAACGATTTGTGGTTGATGGTGATTTGGGGGATCCAGTGCATGTGGAGAGCTTCATTGGATATGACTTAGGAGGCCGCTTTGGGCAGGCCCTTCTCGCCGATCAGAACCATTGGGTCCGTAACTTACCGGGGAAATTATTTCACAACATCATCGATCACGCGATCAGCAAAGTCATACCATTTTTGAAGGAAGAAAAATTGTCAGTTTTGGCTCGGGCGTACCGTCGGCAATCATCTCCGGATGACATAGTTGACTACTTGCCAGATGAGCTCCGGGTGATGATTATAGCTGGCTCGACTTCCGCATATGTCACTTTCTGTTCTCACGCTCGTCCTGTTAGTCACTTTTTGCGTGTCTACGGGACAAAAAACACGGTTCACGTCGATTTTGCTCTCCGAAGTATGTTAGTGGAGCAACGTCAGACCGTTCCCACTGCTCTAGGCCGGTTACTGCCTCCTTTCAAATACGCAAGGAACGCTCTCGGTCAAGCGACCCGCAATGTCGGAGAATTTGCGAGTTCGCGGTACCACTACTTTGCCGGGATGAACCGGCTTTTATCGTCTTTTTATGACAGTATTTTGAACGACACGCTCATACCGATTCCCTACGCTGAAATTCTACGGGTGTCGGAGGTTATGGATGAGATTTTTGCTCAGATTTATCCGGTGATTTGATGGTGAAGATTCTCGTTACTGGCGCTGGAGGTTTTTTGGGCGCGGCCCTAATTGAGCGCCTGCTTGAACTTGGTTATACCGACATTCGCTGCAATCTGCGTCGCAAGTCCATAATTCCAAAACTCGAGACTCTATCGAAGCAATTTCCGCAAGCCAGCCTTGAATATTGCATTGGAAATTTGAAGTCGAAAGTGGAAGCGCGTCGGGCTGCACACGATGTGCAGATTATTTTTCATTTGGCTGCTGGACTAAAGGGTGATCCCGCCGACCTATTTCTAGATTCAGTGGTGGCTTCTCGGAACTTATTGGAAGCCATTGCGGATATGAAGCCGATGCGCGTGGTTCTCGTAAGTTCCTTTGGGGTATACGGCGTAGCCAACCTTGGTCGCGGCACGATTGTAAATGAGGCTACCCCGCTAGAAGCTCATCCTGAATGGCGGGACGGTTACGCTCACAGTAAACTTCGTCAGGAGCAACTGTTCCGGGAACATCAGCAACGCAATGGTTTCGAACTTGTCGTATTGAGACCTGGTGTGATCTATGGACCCGGAGGCGGCCATTTTTCTAGCCGCGTTGGCGTGATGCTTGGAGGCTCGTTGCTGCATCTGGGTGGTAATAATTTGCTTCCGCTGAGTTACGTAGGAAATTGTGCTGACGCCATTGTAACAGCGGGAATGCATGGGCAATCCGCGGGTCAGGTTTACAATGTCCATGATGATGACCTACCTACGTCTAGGAGATACTTGCGCGCTTATAAAAAGTCCGTTAGAAATATTCGTTCCATTTCATTGCCCTACTTCGCACTTAGGCTTCTGTCCAAAGTCCTAGAGAGATATAACAGGTATTCGAAGGGTCAGTTGCCGCCGGTGTTTACTCCCTATAAAGTTGCTAGCCTGTGGGCAGGAAATAAGTTTGACAATTCCAAACTACACTCCATCGGGTGGAGGCAATTAGTTCCAACGGCAGAAGGTCTACGCCTATCGTTCGCGGCCTTCCGAGCCGAGCTTGATAGAACTGAACTAAATAAGGACAAGGCGTCCATGAAGTTTCCTCGCTAAATCCGGGAAACTTTCTTTTGACGCGCACTGATCATGGCATTTTTTCTTACCGTAATTTATATTGTTATCACTATCGTCTCACCGACCCAGTTTGGACCGGAGTGGGCTGAATATCACGCGCTTTTATACCTGGCCGGTCTGACTGCTGTGGCTTCGCTACCTGCGGTCCTCGCGCATCCGTATTTGAAATCGTCTATTCAGACGTATCTTTTAATCGGATTAATAATCGCAATTGGCCTATCGCAAATAGCTAACAGATGGTTTGGCGGCGCGATCCAGAGCTGGCTGATATTTCTTCCGAGCGCCGCGGTGTATTTTTTCATCGTTGCGAATGTTACCACCATTCGCAGGTTGAAAATCGTGACCTTCGCGGCTGTCGCATCCGGCTTAGTCTTGGTGGTCGAAGCCTTGTGTGGATACTACGGGGGCTTTCTTGGCGACACCTTTGTATTGAAACAGGGCATCTATTCGAATGATGTGGCTGTGCAACAAATACTGCGGCTGCGCGGTGTCGGTTTCCTCAATGATCCTAACGACTTCGCGCAATTCCTTTTGATTGCCTTAGCTTTGCTGTTCGTCGCCTGGCGCAGCGGACGCGCCGTCGCAAATTTCTTGTTAGTGCTCGTGCCCGCCGGATTATTGCTCTGGGCCACCTATCTCACCCATTCTCGAGGTGCGTTAGTTGGATTGGCCGTCCTCGGATTAATCGCAGCCAGAAATAAAATAGGAACTTCTGCTTCTTTGATTCTGGCTCTAGGATTTGGTCTGGGCCTCCTGGCGCTGGACTTCACAGCAGGCCGTGGAATTTCAGCATCCGAGGGCGCTGATCGCCTTTCCGCATGGTCAACCGGCCTGGAATTATTTAAGGGCTCGCCTATCTTTGGAATCGGATTTGGAAACTTTACTAATTTTAATGAAATTACCGCTCACAATTCGTTCGTTCTATGCCTCGCTGAACTCGGTCTGGTGGGCACCACGATATGGTTGGCATTACTTGTCACCACGACCATGGGCTTGAACAATGTTCTTGCTCCAATAGAAGGCACACGGACCGATAACAGCAAGCAGTTGCTGCCCAGCTTCCCTGAAGAAGGCCAGATGGGCGAGGCGGCGCCAGCTGTTGAGCCCGCTCCTTACCAAGAGACCTTCGCAAATCAAGGCGGTCAATACAGCGGTATAGCACACGGGACGCAGAGCGGGGGGCCGAGGGCTCTCATCGAACAACAAGTTACGACCGAAAATGCGGAATATCAGGGACATGGCGCTGGAGTGCCAGCGCTTGTTGCTTCCGAGAGTTGGCCTCCCAGTTCAGAGGGTAGCCAAGTCGACGAATCGTCGACCGAGCCGGAAGTGCCTGCGGTCAATGAACTGCTCGTGCCGAGCGGTGGAGTGGCCGCGATTCGCCTGGCGCTGATCGGGTTCATGGCGACTAGCTGGTTCTTGTCGCGTACCTATGCCACGACCATGTACTTGGTACTCGGACTGGCGACCGCGGCGATCGCTCTTCATGACTCGCAGACCGAACACCACCCGCGCCGTCGCTGGCTCCCGCTCACCTTGGCGTTGGAGGCCGGGGCAATTGTTCTTGTCTACCTGATCGTTCGTCTCAGACATTGAGTGAAAGCGGACTGGACAAGCAGAGCGCCGTCGCTGGCTCCCGCTCACCTTGGCGTTGGAGGCCGGGGGAATTGTTCTTGTCTACCTGATCGTTCGTCTCAGACATTGAGTGAAAGCGGACTGGACAAGCAGAGTACATGCTTTCACCTGGGCTGGCGTTGCTAGTATCATCGGGTTTCAGAACGTGAAAACGGTTTTCACATCCGTGCCGTTTGGGGGACGTGGTTTCAGGTTCTTCGAGGTGCAACTCACATGCAGATCGTAGGGGTTGTCGGCGGCTCCGTCGGGTCAGAACCTTTCGCTAAAAAAACTTGGTCTGGTTCAAGCTCCTTTTTATTTAGGACGCTGCAGTCGAAAGGGGCTCTGTCTCGCGCCTTTGGCGTTAAGTTAACCCGCCTAGAAAAGAGCTACTACATGGCTCGCAATTTTAATAGATCACGCGTCGTTTGGAGAAAGCAGTTCTATGCTGATAAAGCCTATAGAGATGCGTTGGACCGACAGCTCTTGACCCTTGTAAGTCCCCAGGATTGTGCGCATAGTTTTCTGCAGGTCGGCGCGATGTTCAATGTAAGCAAGGCCGTTAGCGGACGCGCCAAATGTTTCTCTTTCCATGATGGCACTTTTGCTGAGTTCTTAAGAAGCCCATATTGTCCGGCCCAAATGTCTGCAGTGAGAATAGAAGAGTGCCTAAAATACGAACGTGAAGTTTATCACAGCATGGACCGTGTACTTGCTATGAGTGAATTCCACCGTCAATCGTTTATCCGTGATTATGATGTGCCGGCTGCCCGAACGGTAAATGTAGGTTGCGCCATAAACTTGGACCGAATCCCGGAATACTACCCAAATAAAGCTTATGACTCAAATGAACTTCTGTTCATTGGCGTTGATTTCAACCGGAAGGGCGGCCCTCTTTTACTGCGAGCGTTCAAGCTACTTCGACGCCGTTTTCCAGCAGCCAAGCTCCATATAGTAGGTCCGCGACGAATCTCGGAGTCAATCCCGGACGGCGTTAGTTTTCACGGCTTCCTAGATAAAGAAAACCCTGTACACTTTGAACGGCTGGAAGCTTTGTTTCGGAAATGTTCCCTTTTTGTACTTCCCTCGCTGTACGAAGGCGTGGGTGTCTCCTCATTGGAGGCCATGGTACATCAGCTTCCTTGTTTAGTGACTAACGGTTGGGGCTTTCCAGATGCCGTACATAGTGGGGAAACGGGTGACTTAGTTAAGGCTGGGAATCTTGAGGACCTCGTGGATAAGCTGGTTGGCCATATGCAGGATCCGCAAAGACTGCGCCTCATGGGTGACAAAGCGCGTTCTCTTGTACTTTCGGAGTTCACCTGGAGCACCGTGGTCGAGCGAATTCTTTCGGCCCTGACGAAAGCTTACAACACGCCCCTATGAATTTGCGACGGCAGTTGGAGTACGTGTTTGATCTCGGACGCTATTTTGGATGGGTCACCACCATTAAGCTAATGTTGTCTCGCCTCCGAGGTGGTTCAAGCGTCTGTAAACTTCAGATCCACGGAGCGCCTCATCCAATTTCAATTCGTGTTGGGAAAACGAGCGATCTTTGGGTAGTTTGGCAATGTTATATTCGGCGGAGCGGCAGCCAGACTCGCGCGTTCGATTGGCTAAAAGACCCTCAATGGGTAGTTGATTGCGGCGCAAACATCGGCTGCGTCAGCTTGAACCTCCTAAATCGATTCCCAAAAGTCCATTTGATTGCAATTGAGCCTGACCCCGGTAACTTCGGCATTCTGCAAGACAACTTGGGCCCTTATGGCGATCGGGTTAGGCTCGTCAACGCTGCTGTTTTGGGGAGATGCGGCACGGTCGATATCACCGAATCGAGTGACGACGGGCGCGAATGGGCGCGTCGTGTTGTTTCCTCGACGGAGGGCTCTATCAAAGCCATCGACCTAGAAGTTGTGTTGTCGATGTGTGGCGGGACGATAGACCTGCTGAAGGTAGATATAGAGGGAAGCGAATTGAGCGTATTTAGTGAAGATCCTCATCGCTGGCTTTTTCACGTTCGCAACATAGCCATCGAGCTTCATGGTGAAGAATGCGATCGCGCTTTTTTTGGTGCCTTGCACTCATCCATGTACGAGCAAGATGCCTCCGGAGAGTTAGTTCTAATCAAAAATTTAAGAGGCATAACTGAAAAGAGTGTTTAGTTTAAAAGAGATCTTTACAGGTTCGATTGGCGATGGCTGAACACGTGATCCGCTCATCGGAAGTTTCCTTTCACAAGGCGCGATGCGGACGATCCTGATTTTATTACTTTTCCGACTGTTTGAGTCTTTGGGACTCACAAACGTCAGTCAACCGTCGCTTCGAGTCCCTGCGGCGGCGTAGGTCCTGCGGGCCCCTGAAATGCACCCAAGTCGTGATCGTTTCGTACAGAGCGGCGTGGCTCGGTTTGCGCGGGGTCCTTGTATTGAAGCAGAGCTTCGAAGTCGGTTCCTAAAGGGTTAGTTTTCACTGCGGTCGGCAGGCCTTCGGCTACGTTGAGCGCACCAGATTTCGCCGTCAAATGAAAATCCTGAGCAGAAACGTTCACGAATCCAGGATCGTTTGCCGACAGCGAAATCAGGTGGTCAGCACCCATAACGGTTCCGGTAAATGCTGGGTAACCCGTAAAGCTCATATGCCAGTCCGGCGAAACCCAATTCGGCCCGAAAATGAAACTACCGGTACCTCCGGAAACATCCATTTCGATCCGCGGCGAACCGGCGGTGCGCGGAAAGTTAGCAAAAATGTTATTCCAAATTTCGATTTTCGCTGTGTTCCGAGTGACCTCAAAGATGGCCATTTTCCAACCCTCCTGCTGATTCCGCTCAAGCACGAAGGTATTCTGGTAAAAATATAATGGACCTCTACGTTCAAAACCAGTCCCAGAATCTCCCCCGTAATGGATCGGTTTTGTCATTTCGGCGGGGTCAGTGCCATTTGAGTAAAATATATTGCCGTAGACGAAGTCTTGACCATAGTACGGTAGGGCGCAAAGCACCGTGTAGCCATCCTGTGGTTCTACCAGGTCCAACATTCGGGCAGCAGTGGGAAACCAGTTGTAACGAATTACGGAACCAGCCGAACGATCCTTCAGGATACTTCCGAGCGCTCCGGTGATCAGCATTCCAAACCTATTGCCCTGCACCGTAACACGGTCAGACTCCGTATAGAAATTGTGCTGAAGAAATGATCCAATCACTCCGTTCCCATAGATAAAGCTATTTTCCACGGTAATATCACGCGAAACAAAAGTTTCGTCCCCTCCAGATTTCGCGAAAAAGCCGTTGGCATTTCCGGTAATAGTCATGTGTGAAAAGAAAAGATGCTCAGCACCATAAATATGAATACCACAGGCATCTTTGACAAACGCTTGCGTCGAACCGTCTTGGGCGGTGTAGGTGTTGGAAGAAACGGCGCCCGTGATCGTCAGATTCACGACGTCAATGAAACCTGGCTTTGGCCCATTGGTCCGATAGCCTATCTCGACCACGCCCAGAGATTGCTGATATTCAGGGGTGCTCCAGCGATAGGTCATATTCGTCCCGGTGGTTGCCTGCGCTCCGGAGACTACGGGCTGTTCGCCATTCGCGCCGGATATTCCTACAACCGAAATGTGTGCCGTGGCAGTTCCGCGCGAAGAGATCAAAAACTTTTCCCGATAGGGTTCGCTGCGATAGTGGATTTGAACTTTGTCCCCAGACTGCAACGAATTCCAAGGCACCGAACCGATATTTTCGTAACGTTGGCCTGGACCCACATCATAGGTTTTTGCATACGTCGGCCATGCCAAAATTAGTGGGAGCAAAATAGTTGTGAAGCAAGATTTCATAACTTACTCTTTCAGAGAACGGATCAACGACAGAAATATCTTATCAAGTTATATTTTAAGTAGCTGTGGTTTGTGTTGGAAATTCCACGTGTAAGGCACTAGAGAATTTGCGCCGAAATTCTAGACTGCGTTCAGCGCTCGTCGGCGCAGATAAAAGCGACGAAAGTTAACAATTACCAATGACTCCTAGAATGCGAATTGCGGTGGCAACCCATTTTTTCCCTACGAGCACTCAGCCAAATCGCGGGCGTCCGATTTATCAACTGACCCGCGCCATGTCG
>Ga0185299_10003631_pt1 | contig 19989 bp, 17 predicted proteins | sample PaiPotPPA55metaG_FD_128002 | JGI IMG/M metagenome (GOLD analysis project Ga0185299, IMG submission 128002) | Iron sulfur acid spring bacterial and archeal communities from Banff, Canada, to study Microbial Dark Matter (Phase II) - Paint Pots PPA... ...
CAGATCGGCAAGACCCAGGTCGCGGTCGACGTGTCGAGCGTCATCCGCGCCTCCGACGACAGTTTCCGGGTCGCCTGGGTCGAGCGGCACTACGCCGACGACGCGCTGACCGCGACCGAGCACTGGACCGCCATCCTGACGATCGTCGTCAAGACGCCGACCGATGCCGATCGGCTGAAGAAGAACCCGCTCGGCGTCTTCGTCCGCGCCCTCAACTGGTCGAAGGATCTCGGCTGATGCGTCACCCTCCCCTCATCGTCGCGCTGCTCGCCTCGGCTTCGCTCTGCGCCTGCTCGTCGGCCTGGAAACCGCCTTCGATCAGCTACGACGACACGCCGCGTCAGGCGGTGCTGGAGTCGAGCCCGCCGAAGCCGGTGCAGATCGTCCAAATCCCCAAGCCGCTGCCCCTGCCAGGCCAGCTGAAGCGGCTGCGGCACGGCCGGCATGCTCAGCCGGAGGCGGCCGACCCGCATCTGCGGGTCGAGGAGGCCAATCACGCGGCACGCGTGCAGCCGACCCGCGCCGACTACCTGAATGCGATCCAGGTCTATCCGTACTCCAGGGGTGCCCTCTACCAGGTCTACGCCGCCCCTGGCGAGGTCACCGATATCGCCTTGCAGCCGGGCGAGAAGCTGATCGGCTCCGGACCGGTCGCGGCGGGCGACACGGTGCGCTGGATCATCGGCGAGACCGACAGCGGAACAGCGGCATCGGCGCGCGTGCATATTCTTGTCAAGCCGACGCGGCCGGACCTCGATACCAACCTCGTCATCAACACCGACCGGCGCACCTATCACCTCGAATTGCACTCGGACCAGAAGACCTACATGGCTTCGGTCTCCTGGGCCTATCCCGAGGACCAGCTGATTGCGTTGCGCGGCCGCAACGCCGCGGCCGAGCTGGCGGCGCCGGTCGCGACCGGCGTCAATATCGGCGCCCTCAACTTCCGCTACAGCATCGAGGGCCAGAACCCGCCCTGGCGGCCGCTGCGCGCTTTCGACGATGGGCGGCAGGTATTCATCGAGTTCCCGCGCGGCATCGGCCAAGGCGAGATGCCGCCGCTCTGGGTCATCGGTCCTGCCGGCGGCGGCGAACTCGTCAACTATCGCGTCCAGGGCAACCACATGATCGTCGACCGCCTGTTCGCCGCGGCCGAATTGCGGCTGGGCGGCAAGCATCAGCAGGTCGTGCGCATCGTGCGTAATGATGGGAGGCCGCGATCGTGACCGATCCCGGAGGCGAGCCGCGTCCCGTCGAGAGGGAGATGCGGCTGCGGCCGAGCCGCACCCCGGTCACGCGGCTGTCGCGCAAGGTTCTCGTGGGGCTCGGCATCATCGGCGCCGCCTGCATAACGGCCGCCCTGTTCTTCGCATTAGAGCCGCAGCGCAGCACCACCGGCTCGGAACTCTACAATCTCGGCAACGCGCAGGCGCCCGAGGGCCTGGCGAGCCTGCCCCGCGACTATACCGGGCTGCCGCGCCAGGTGCCGAAGCTCGGGTCGCCGCTCCCGGGCGACCTCGGCAAGCCGATCGTCAACGCCGGCGCACCGGCGCCGCCGACCGCGTCCAATCCGCTCGCCCAGGAGGAGGAAGCCGCCCTCAAGAGCCGGCTTTTCGTACAGACGGACTACACCCGGGTGCTGGGGGCTACAGCACAAACACGTTTCGCCTCTGCGGCGTCTGCTCAATCTGCGGCCGCCGGGACGTCCGCCTTGAAAGACCACAAGCTCGCCTTCCTCGACGGTCCGGTCGATCGCCGCACGGTCAGCCCCGATCATGTCCAGCCGCCGGCGAGCCCCTATGTCCTGCAGGCCGGGTCGGTAATACCGGCGGCGCTGATTACCGGCATCCGCTCCGATCTGCCGGGCGAGGTCACCGCGCAGGTGACGGAGGACGTCTACGATAGCCCGACCGGCAAGGTGCGGCTGATCCCGCAGGGCGCGAGGCTTGTCGGCCAATACGACGCGCGGGTCTCGTTCGGCCAGTCGCGCGTGCTGCTGGTCTGGACCCGCCTGATCATGCCGAACGGCCGGGGGGTCGTGCTGGAACGCCAGCCGGCCGCCGACACTCAGGGTTACGCCGGCCTCGAAGACGGTGTGGACAACCATTGGGGCATGCTGTTCAAGGCGGCGATCCTGTCGACTCTACTCAGCGTCGGCTCCGAAACCGGGACGACCAACAATCAGAACGCGCTCGTACAGGCGATCCGCCAGGGCGCGTCCCAGGGCTTCAACCAGGTCGGCGAGCAGGTTGTCGGGCGGTCGCTTGCCGTCCAGCCGACCTTGACGATCCGCCCCGGCTTTCCGGTCCGCGTGCTGGTCACCCATGACCTCGTCCTCGAACCCTATCGCGGCTGAGGGAACGGCCATGGCCAAGCTGAAGCTCGGGACGATCCTTGACGACAAGCCAGTCAGACTGACGATCGAACTGCCAGCCGCGATCCATCGCGACCTGCTCGCCTATGCCGATGCCCACGGCCGCGAGACGGGGCAGCCTGGCATCGAGCCCACGAAACTGATCGGCCCGATGCTGGCGCGGTTCATGGCGACCGACCGCGCCTTCGCCAAATTGCGTCGCACCGCGGTCGCTTCAAAGAAGCCGTCTTGACCGTACCGCATCACGAATGAAGGCGACGAACCGGCCGACTGCCGGCTCCTCGGCCTCCGGCATCCACGCCAGATCCAGCTGCAGGAAGGCATCCGGCTCGCCGATCGGCCGGAAGGCGACACCAGGAAAGCGCGGGCATGCCTGGCTGTGGGGTGCGATCGCGATGCCGAAGCCGGCGCCGACCAGCGCCAGCAGCGCTTGCCGGCTCGCCGCGTGGCTGCGAAACTCCGGCGCGCCTTCGAGCAGCGAGGCGAGAAATTCGCGCTCGGCCTGACTTTCCTCCCACCCTTGGACGAGGATCGTCTCGCTGCTCAAGGCCCGCCAGCTCAGCGCCTTGCGCCGCGCCAGCGCGTGGTCGCGCGGCAGCGCCGCAACCAGCCGCTCGCGGTATACCGGCATCGCCGCCATACGGGGCGGCAGGCTCCCGCTCGGTGCCAGCGCGGCATCGAGCCGCCGCGCCTCCAGCGCGATCGCCAGGTCGCGCTCGTTCATCTCGAAGACGGTCAGCAGCACGTCGGCGCAATCCTGCCGCCAGCCGAGGAGCAGGTCGCGCATCCTCTCCCCGATCGGCGGTATCCGCACCCCGAGCCGGACTTCGCCGACAGCCCCGGTCCCGTTCTGCCGTGCCGCGAGCTTGACGGCCTCGAGTTCCGCCACGGCGCGCCGGGCGTGAAGCAGCACGGCCTTGCCGCCTGTCGTCAGCCGAACCCCGTTGTGCCCGCGCTCGAACACGGCGAGGCCCAGTTCGTCCTCGAAGCGTCCGAGGCGGCGGCTGATCGTCGACGTGCTGATCCCGAGCGCGGCTGCCGCCCGGCGAAAATTGCCGGCAGCCGCCGACGCCATCAGGTATTCGAGATCACGCAGGTTCATCGCCGGAAGCGGGCGGGGGCGCTATCCGAGCCAGGGCGAAGTCCCGTTGATCCTCGGACGGCATCTGCCCCCTCTCGATGCGAGACGGGAGCGCATTCTCTCGCCGTGCCTCTTCAGCACGATGTCACCGAGTGCGCTTCAGCAGGTCATGGCGTCAGGGTTTCTTTGCCCTGTGTTGCAAACTCCCGCCATTTTACAGTGGTTTACAAATCGTTTCTTACTCACGCGCGAGGCGAGTGGGATACTCCCTGCCGCCATGAGTGCGTCACCACACCTCCTGATCGTCGACGACGACGCGGAGATCTGCTCCCTCCTGTCGAAGTTCCTGGCGCAATACGGCTATCGCGTTTCGGTCGCGGCCAACGGCGATGCGATGATGCAGACGCTAGCGAGCGCCCGCATCGATCTCGTCGTCCTCGACATCATGCTGCCGGGCAAGGATGGCCTCGTCCTCTGCCGCGAATTGCGCGCCCGCGGCAGGCTACCGGTCATCATGCTGACGGCAATCGGCGACGAAACCGACCGCATCGTCGGGCTCGAGATGGGCGCCGACGACTATCTTGCAAAACCGTTCGGTCCGCGCGAGCTGCTCGCCCGCATTCGCGCGGTGCTGCGCCGCACCGCCGTGCCATGGCCCGGCTCGCCGCCCGGCAGTGCGCCGGTATTCGCGTTTCTCGGCTGGCGCCTCGACGTGGCGCGCCGCCAGCTCTACTCCCCCGCCGGAGCCTTGGTCGATCTGCGGACCGCCGAGTTCGACATCCTGCTGGCTCTCGTCGAGCGGCCGCAGCGCGTGTTGTCGCGCGAACAGCTGCTCGACATCGCCCGCGGACGCGCCACGACGCCGTTCGACCGCAGCATCGACGTTCACGTCAGCCGGCTGCGCCGGCGCATCGAAGCGGATCCCAAGGAGCCGGCCATAATCAAGACCGTGCGCAGTGGCGGCTATTTCTTTGCCGCTCCGGTGACGCTCGACGGAGCCGCAGAATGAAGCGCTGGCGTCTCGACAGCATCGCCACGACGATCGGGCTTACGATCATCGTCGCGATGGGCCTCGGCTTTACGGTGCAGCAGCTCGTCAACGTGCGGCTGCCTTATAGCGGTGCCGTTCTGTGGAGGAATCCCCGCTATTACGATTTCCAGTTCTACGTTGCCGCGCTCCCGGCCAAGGTGGCCTCGCTGGTGGAGGCCCTCGATGCGGCGCCCGACGGCGAGCAGCCGGCAATCATTGCCGCCGCTCAGCTCCCGCAGATCCGGATCGAGCGTCTCGACGCGCCCCTCCCCGGCCTCGTCAATTCGACCGATCGCGAAGCCTTCTTTTTCCGCCGCCTGATCGGGAGGCTCTTTGCCACGCCTCACCAGATCATCGTGGCGCCGAGACAGCCGCAGAAACCCGATCCGGCCGGGAGCGCCGCGGTCGGAGGGGACGGCATGGTCGTCGAAGTCCCGCTCAAGGACGGCCACTGGCTGCTCTTCACCACGAGTGTCCCGACGCCGCTGAACGATCCGGCGGCGGCGGCCTATTCGCGGGAGGTCCTCGGCACCTGGCTGGCCGTCGCCGCCCTCCTCGTCGTGCTGCTCTCGTTCCTGGCAGCACGGCGGCTGGCCAACCCGCTGTCGCAGCTCGCCCTCGCCGTCGAGCAGTTCGGCATCAGCGGCGATGCGTTCCTCGTGCCGCCGAAGGGGCCGCGCGAGGTGCGGATCACGATCAACGCCTTCAACGGTATGCAGGAGCGGCTGCGGCGCTTCAACGACGACCGCGTGCAGATGCTGGCCGCCATGTCGCACGATCTGCGCACCTCGCTGACGCGCCTGAAGCTGCGCCTCGAAATCGGCGAAACGCCCGAGCAGAGGCAACGAATGCTCGCCGAACTCGATACGATGGGCGCGATGATCGGCTCCATCCTCTCGTTCGCCCGCGACGATACAAAACGCGAGCCGCGAATCCTCGTCGACCTCAATGCCCTGGTCGAGGGCATCTGCGAAGATGCCGCCGACGGGGGTGCGGCGGTGAGCTATGCCGGCACCCGCGGCGTCGCGGTATCAGGCCGGCCGGCGGCGTTGCGGCGCGCCATCGCCAATCTGATCGACAACGCCGTCAAGCATGCCGGCGGCGCCGACGTAACCCTGACCGCCGACGCCGACCGAATCGTCGTCGCAGTCGAGGACCGCGGGCCTGGCATTCCGCGCAGCGAGCGCGAGAAGGTCTTCGAGCCGTTCTACCGCATCGAGGGTTCGCGTAATCCGGAGACCAGCGGCGTCGGTCTCGGCCTTTCCGTCGCCCGTTCGATCGCCCGCGAGCACGGTGGCGACATCGTCCTCGCTACCCGCAAGGGAGGGGGCCTGAGCGCCCGGCTCGAATTGCCTGCTTGACGTCAGACCGACTCTGCAAGGGGGCCGAGCAACGTCAGCGAACGGCGATTCCAGGATGCTCTGGATCGACCGTTTAGGATCTGGCACAGCTACGCTCTCCGATCGGTTTTCCGCACCCGCGGTTTGGCACGATTTGGCACACTCGCAGCGAATTTCCGCGAACATCGGGGAATCGACCGGAAAACCTAAGAAGCCGAAACAAAACGAAATTCTCGAAAGGGTGAGCGATTTCAATGCCCCGGATTGGCTTCCCAAGCTTACGACGAGGGTTCGATTCCCTTCACCCGCTCCACATTCCCACCCCGAGGTCGATGGCTGGCGCTCCGGAACGGCGGTTGAATGGCCCATGCCGTGAGCCACGCGACGCGGCCGACCATCGAATATCTCGGGCGCTCGCGCGTTGTGGTCTTGGCGGCGATTTGACGTCGTCGCTTCTTTGGACAAGAGCCCGGTGATCAATCGCAGGATCCGCCTCGCCTGGGTCTCGACCTATAATTCGCGATGCGGCCTGGCGACACACAGCGAGCACCTGCTCGAATATTTCGATCGCCGGTTTTATGACATCACGGTCATCGGCGACCACGCCGCGCCGGTGAAGCCCGATCCGCCCGATGTGGTTCGCCTGTGGCCGGATGGAGCCGGTTCGCTTGCCGCGGTGCGAGAGTTTATCCGGACCTTTGACGCGGTATTCGTCAATTTTCATTTCTCCCTGATGGATGTTCACGATCTGGCGGAGACGTTGCGGGCGGCTCGGCGCGCCGGCATCGATACTTACCTCACCGTGCACAAGACCTTCGATACCGAGATCGACGGAAGGGCGGTCTCGTTGAACGAGATCGCCGACGCGCTGCGCGGCTGCACCCGGGTGATCGTCCACACCGCGGCCGACGTTGCCCGACTCAGGAGCTTCGCTGTGGTCGACAATGTCGTGATGATCCCGCCGGGAGCAATCGACCGGCCGGCCCGCGATGCTGCGACCGTACGCGGCCTGTTGAGCTTGCAGCAATTCCATCCGATCATTGGAACCTTCGGCTTTCTTCTGGCTCCCAAAGGGCTGCCGCAGCTGATCGACGCCTTCGCTCTGGTCCTGCGTCACTTCCCCGAGGCGTTGCTCCTGATGCTGAACGCCGAATATCCCGGCTCCGTCGAATCTGCGGAGGAACGCGACCGCTGCCGGGCGCTGATCGGCGCGCTTGGTCTCGAAGATCGCGTCAGGCTGATCGATGAATTCCTCGAAACCGAGGAAATCCTTCTGCTGCTGAATGGGTGCGACCTGGCGGTCTTTGCCTATCAGGCCTCGGACGAATCCGACAGCGGCGCGGTGCGTCTCGGGCTCGCCGCGGGGCGTCCGGTGGCAACGACCCCGCTTGCGGTCTTTGCCAACCTGGCCGGCGTGGTTCACCAATTCTCCTCCGGTTCGGCCGCCGACATCGCCGAAGGCATCCTCAGGCTGTTGCGGGACCCCCTTTTGTGCGCGGCGATTTTGCGGCGGCAACAGGAATGGATCAGCCGCAACAGCTGGGCCGCCCAGGCCGCCCGCATCGACGATATCATCCGCGCCGGCTTCCGGGCGCGACATCGGCTCGAGCTGCCTTTGCCGGCACCGGCACCGCATCGGGTGCAACCCTCGACCCGGCCGCCCGGGAATCCCGACACACGCATTCGCGACTTGGCGGAACGCGCCGCAGCCAAGCTGGCGAACCTCAATTCACCGCCATCGTCGCTCGCTGCGACGACGGCGCCGGGGCACACCGGCCGGCTGGGCGCTGTCGAGTTCGCGGTGCAATGGCCGGACATCTGCGGGGTGGCGATCGAGTGGCTGCCTGCTATGAAAGTCGGCCGCGCCGGCGAACGCCGCGCCGGCGGCATCTGCGCGAAGCCCGGGCAAGCCGGGCATTTGGTTTACGGCCCTTATGTCAAGCTAAACGCCGGCGATTATCGTGTGCGGGTGTGCTGGGATGCCGGGCGGCCGACGCGGAGAATCCCGCGCGGCCAGCCGGTCGCGACTATCGAGGCTGTGTCGCGTTACGGCAAGACCTACCTGGCGCAACGCCAATTGCGGCTCGACGACTACGCCGGTTCGCAGCACGAGTTGCGGCTTCGCATTGCCAAGAGGCCGGCGCCGCTGGCGATCGAGGTGCGGGTATGGACCTGCGGCGCGGTGCCGTTGACCGTATCGTCGATTACGGTCGAGCTTCTCGCCCCGCCGTCCCAGGAAATGCCGCATTCGACCGATAGGCCGGCGGACATCGGGCATACCGGATTGGCGTCCGGCGCAACGGCGAGGGCACGTGAAGCCAAATTCTGAGCGACGTTTTGCCGCCTTCCGGGGCGCGCATGTGATGATCACCGGCGGCGTCGGCCTGGTCGGGTCGGCGCTGGCGCGGCGTCTGGTGGCGCTCGGCGCCGAAGTGCTGCTGGTCGACAGCATGGTCCCCGAGGCCGGCGGGAATTTTGCCAACATCGCCGACATAAAGGAGCGGGTGCGGCTCAACATCGCCGATATCCGCGACGCGGCCGCGCTGCGCCACCTGCTTCCGGGCCAGGATTTTCTGTTCAACCTCGCCGGCCAAACCAGCCATCTCGATTCGATGACCGCGCCGGAGCATGACCTCGCGGTCAATTGCACGGCGCAATTGCAGCTCCTCGAATTGTGCCGGACCATGGTCCCGAACGTCACGATCGTCCATGCCGGGACGCGCCAGATCTACGGCCGCCCGGATCGCCTGCCGGTCGATGAAGAGCACAAGCTGCGGCCGGCCGATGTCAACGGCGTCAACAAGATGGCGGGCGAGGCCTATCACCTGCTCTATCACGACGCCTATGGCATCGACACCCGCTCGCTGCGGCTGACCAATGTTTATGGGCCGGGCATGCGGATCAAGGACGCGCGGCAGAATTTTCTCGGGATCTGGCTGCGCCGGGCGCTCGAAGGCGCCGCATTCGAGCTGTGGGGCGGCGACCAGCGCCGCGAATTGCTTTATGTCGATGATGCGGTCGAGGCATTTCTGTGCGCCGCGCTCAGCCGCGACAGCGCGGGCCGCGCGCTCAATGTTGGGGGCGGCGAGCCCTATACGCTGCTCGCGCTCGCCGAGGCGCTGATCGGCGCCAATAACGGCGGCTCCTTCGAGCGCCGCGAATTCCCGGCCGACAGGAAGCGCATCGATATCGGCGATTTTGTCACCGACGACCGCCGCTTCCGCACGCTCACGGGGTGGGCGCCGCGCGTCACTCTCGATGACGGCCTCAAGCGCTCCATCGATTATTACCGCCGCCACCTGGCGAGCTATGTCTGAGCCGGTAATGACAGCACGGCCGATCCCGCAGACCGATCCGCGCGCCGGCTATCTGGAACAGAAAGCCAAAATCGACGCCGCGATTGCCCGCGCGCTGGAGAGCGGCCAGTACATCCTCGGGCCCGAGGTGGCGGCGTTCGAGGCCGCGTTCGCCGGCTGGCTCGGCCTCGGCCACGCGGTCGGCACCGGCAGCGGCACCGACGCGATCGAGTTGGCGCTGCGCGCCTGCGACATCGGCGCCGGTGATGTGGTGTTCACGGTTTCGCATACCGCGGTCGCGACCGTCGCGGCGATCGAGCGGGCCGGAGCGGTCCCGGCGCTGGTCGACATCGAGCCGGGCGGCTTCACGATGGACCCCGGTTGCCTGGAGGCGGCATTGCGCAACCCGCCGCCCGGCCGCCCCGCGGCGGTCCTGCCGGTGCATCTCTATGGCGAGCCCGCCGATCTGGCGCCGCTCCGGGAGCTCGCGCGACGGCATGGCCTCCGCCTCCTCGAGGATTGCGCGCAGAGCCACGGCGCGGCCTACCGCGGGAAGAGGGCGGGGAGCTTCGGCGACATCGCGTGCTTCAGCTTTTATCCGACCAAGAATTTGGCCGCGCTGGGCGATGCGGGGATGACCGCGACCGACGACCCGGAACTCGCCGCCGCGCTGCGCGAACTGCGCGAATATGGCTGGCGCGAGCGCTATGTCAGCGCCCGCAGCGGCATCAACACCAGGCTCGACCCGCTGCAGGCGGCGATCCTCGGGGCGCGGCTGCCATATCTCGATGACGACAACAGGCGCCGGCAAGGCATCGCCGCGCGCTATGACGAGGGCCTCGCCGCCCTGCCGCTCGCGTTGGCGCGGCGCCGCGCCGGTTGCACCCATGTCTATCACCAGTACGTGGTCCGCACCGACCGGCGCGACCCCCTGCGCGAGCATCTGCGCGCGGCGCAGATCGGGACCGGGATTCACTACCCGGTGCCGGTGCATCTCCAGCCGGCCTATCGAGGCCGGCTCGCTGAGTTTCCCGCCGGCCTCCCCGAAACGACGCGCGCGATGAGCGAGATCCTCAGCCTGCCGATCTATCCGCAACTCGCCGCCGCCGCGGTGGCTCGGGTCATCGCCGAGATCCGCCGCTTTTTCGCATAAGGGCGGACGGCTTGTGCCAACCCGAGAATGCCGCGACTCCTCCTGTTCGTCATCCCCCGGCTTGACCCGGGATCCACGGGATGGCCGGGTCAAGCCCGGCCATGACGGGTAAAGACGGCGATTCCACCCGGATCGACCTTGCCCTCAATACAAATGGCAGGCGACGCTGTGCCCCGGCGCGAGCTCCTGGCGCACCGGCGCTTCGACCGCGCAGCGCGGCATCGCCATGGGGCAGCGCGTGTGAAAATGGCAGCCCGGGGGCGGGTGGATCGGGTTCGGCACGTCGCCCTCGATGCGGATGCGCTGGCGCTTCGCCATGGGATCCGGGATCGGCACCGCCGACAACAGCGCCTGCGTGTAGGGGTGCTTGGGGGCGGCGTAGAGAGCATCGGCCGGCGCGGTCTCGACGATCCGGCCGAGATACATCACCGCGACCCGCGTGCTGATGTGCTCGACCACCGACAGATCATGCGCGATGAATAGGTAGGTCAGGCCGAATTGCTCCTGGAGGTCTTCCAAGAGGTTGATCACCTGCGCCTGGATCGACACATCGAGCGCCGAGACCGGCTCGTCGCAGACGATCAGTTTTGGCGATACCGCCAGCGCCCGGGCGATGCCGATCCGCTGCCGCTGGCCCCCCGAGAACTCGTGCGGATAGCGCCGCATCTGGTCGGCACCGAGGCCGACGGTTTCCAGGAGCTCGACGATCCGCTCCTCGAATTGGCGCGGGCTTTTCGCCAGCCGATGGATGATCAGCGCTTCGCCGATGATCGCGCCGATCGTCATCCGCGGATCGAGCGAGGCGTAGGGGTCCTGGAAGATGATTTGCATGTCGCGGGTCAAGGCGCGCAGCGCGGCGCCCGAGAGGGCCGTGACGTCCCTGCCGTCGAACCAGATTTCGCCGGCGGTCGGTTCGGTCAGGCGCAGGATACAGCGCCCGGTCGTCGATTTGCCGCAGCCCGACTCGCCGACGAGGCCGAGCGTCTCGCCGGCGGCGATCTCGAAACTGACCCGGTCGACCGCGTGCACCTGTTCGGCCGCACCCGGCCAGAACCCGCCCCTGACCGGGAAGTTCTTGACCAGGTTGGTGACGCGCAGCAGCGGGCCGCGCCCAGGCTCGGTTGTCCCGGTCGGTTGGAGGCTGCCGCTCACAAGACGCAGGCCATCTTGTGGCCCGGCGCGACCTCGCGCAGCGGCGGTACCGCCCGGGTGCAGACCGGCATCGCAAAGCCGCAGCGCGGCGCGAACCGGCATCCCGGCGGCAGGTCGGCAAGGCTCGGCACGGTTCCCGGGATGGCTGCAAGGCGGGTCTTGGTGCCGGCCTTGTCGAGACGGGGGATCGAGCGGATCAGCCCCTGCGTATAGGGGTGGCGAGGCCGGGCGAACAGCTCTTCGACCGGCGCCTCCTCGACGATTTTGCCGGCATACATCACCGCGACGCGCTGCGCCGTCTCGGCGACGACGCCCATCGCATGCGTGATCAGCATGATCGCCGTGCCGAAGCGCGATTTCATCTCGCCGAGGAGGTCGAGGATCTGCGCCTGGATCGTTACATCGAGCGCCGTTGTCGGCTCGTCGGCGATCAGCAGCTGCGGGTTGCACGACAACGCCATCGCTATCATGACGCGCTGGCGCATCCCGCCCGAGAACTGGTGCGGATAGTCGCGCGCCCGGCGCCCGGGGTTCGGGATGTGGACCAGGGCGAGCATCTCGACCGCCCGGTCGAACGCCCCGCGCCGGCCGAGACCGTCGTGTTCCCTGACAGCTTCGGCGATCTGCTCGCCGACGCTGAAGACCGGATTGAGCGAGGTCATCGGCTCCTGGAAGACGATGCCGATCTCCTTGCCGCGGATCCGCCGCATCGCGGCAGGCCCAAGCGGCACGAGGTCGCGGCCGAGCCAGAGGATCTGACCGCCGGCAATGCGCCCCGGCGGCATCGCGATCAGCTTCAGCACGCAGAGCGCCGTCACCGTCTTGCCGCACCCCGACTCGCCGACGATCCCGAGGGTCTCGCCGCGGTCGATCCACAGATCGACGCCGTCGACCGCGCGCACCGTCCCGTCATCGGTCGCGAAATCGGTCTGCAGCCCGCGGATTTCGAGCAGGTGCTCGCTGCGGCGGGTTTCCATTCACATCACCTTGCGGGGGTCGAGCGCGTCGCGCAGGCCGTCGCCGACAAAGTTGATCGACAGCACCGTAACAAAAATCGCGGCGCCGGCGACCAACGCCCAGTGCGGCGCGATGTCGAGGTAGTCCTTGGCGTCGAACAGGATGCGCCCCCAGGTCGGGATGTCGGGGGGAAAGCCGAGGCCGAGGAAAGACAGCGTCGATTCCGCTATTATCGCGGCGGCGACATCGATCGTCCCGGCGACGATGACCGGCCCCAATGAATTGGGCAGGATATGGCGCACCACTTGGCGCCATTTCGTCGCCCCGAGCGCGCGCGCCGCCTCGACGAACTCCTTCTCGCGCAGTGACAGGAATTGCGCGCGCACCAGTCGCGCCACCTGCATCCAGCGTAAGCCGCCGATCACCATGACGACCAGCAGGAAGACGCCAAGCTCGGGTCCGACCAGCGCCTTCAGCGGGTCGCGGAACAAATAGATCAGCAGCAATAAAAGCGGCAGCGCGGGCAAGGACAGAAACAGGTCGGTCAGCCACATCAGCGCCAGATCGACGCTGCCGCGCGACATGCCGGCGATCGCCCCGATTATCGTGCCGACGACCACTGCCACCAGCATCGCCGCCAGCCCGACCGCCAGCGAGATGCGCCCGCCATAGAGCATCCGGGCGAGCACATCCTGGCCGAGATCGTCGGTTCCGAGCGGGTGGGTCCAAGAGGGTCCGGTGAGTTGGGCGCTGAAATCGATGTCGTTGATTGGCACGCGCCACACGAGCGGCCCCAGCATAACCGCGAGCATCAGCACAATCAGAACGGTCAAGCCGGCGACCGCCAGGCGGTGTCGGCGAAAGCGCCGCCAGGTATCCCTGGCCGGCGACACATAGCGCGCGCGGCTGCCGCCCAGCGGCGCCGCGTCAGCGGTAGGCGATGCGAGGGTCAAGCCAGCCATAGAGAATGTCGGCAATGAGATTGAACAGGACCACGAGGCAGGCGAAGACAAATGTCACCGCCATGACGACCGGCGTGTCGTTGGCCAGGATCGAGCTGATCAAGAGCGATCCGATGCCGGGAACGCGGAAGATCTGTTCGGTCACGATCGCCCCGCCGAAGACCGCGGGGATCTGCAGCGCCACCAGGGTCACCACCGGAGCGAGCGCGTTGCGCACGACATGCTTTGTCACAACGACGAGTTCGGCAAGCCCCTTGGCGCGGGCGGTCGTGACATAGTCGAGCCGGATCACGTCGAGCACGGCGGAACGTACATATCGCGTCCATGAGGCACCCTGGAACAGTCCCAGCACGGCAACCGGCATCGCCGCCTGGCGGAACTCTTCCCAATACCAGCGCCAGCCGGTGACGCCGAGATCAGCGCGATAGACGAAAGGCAGCCAGTCGAGCGTGATGCTGAACAGCAGGATCAGCAACAGGCCGGTGAAAAAGGGCGGTAGCGAAAAGCCCATGAAGGCCAATGTGTTGGCAATCTGATCGAAGATCGAATAGGGCCGAGTCGCCGAGAAGACGCCGACCGGCAAGGCGATCAGCAGCGCCAGGATCTGCGACGAGCCGATTACCAACAGGGTCGTCGGCAAGCGCTGGACGATCAAGGCGCCAACATCCATCCGGCTGGCAAAGGAGAACCCCCAATCGCCCTGCAGCATCGCAACGAGCCAGTGCAGATAGCGCAGCGCGATCGGATCATCGAGGCCGAATTTGACGCGCAGCGCCGCAGCCACCGCGGGCGGTACGTTGGGGTTGGTCGCCAGCTCCTCGAACGGGTCGCCCGGGGCCAGCGCGAGCACGGTGAACAGCACGATGCTGATGCCGAGCAGGCTGGGGACCGCGATCAGAAGGCGCCGCAACAAATACCGGCTCATCGCCCGATTCCCGACTGCACCATCGCCCCCGGCTTGGCCCGGCTATGCTTTGCGGTACCAGTCCTTCAGGTTCCAGAAAACATTGTCCCAGCCGCTCAGCACCGCGCGGAGCTGGTGCGACATCGCATGCACACCCGGACGATAAACGACCGGGATCACCACCGGGTCGCCGACCACCAGATCGTTCATCTTGATATACAAGGCAGCGCGCTTGACCGGGTCGAGCTCAGCCTCGGCCGCCCGGAACGCCGTGTCGTATTCATCGTTGCGCCAGCGCGCGACATTACGTCCCTGCCACTTGTTGGCTTTGGAGGCGGCCTCCCACGAGACGAACTGCCGCATGAAGTCCTCGGGGTCGGGCGCCCCCATATTCGTCGTATACATCTGCATGTCGGTATAAAAATGCAGGTAGGTATCCGGATTGGCCTCGTCGGAGGAGAAAAACACCGACCCCGTCACCGATTTCAATTCCATCTCGATGCCGGCCTTTTGGCAGGCCTGTTTGACGATCGCCTGGGTCTTCTGGCGCGGCGCGTTGATCGAGGTTTGGAACACGAGCTTCAGCTGCTTGCCATTCTTGGCGCGGATGCCGTCTGATCCGCGCTGCCAGCCGGCCTCGTCCAAGATCCGGTTCGCCGCGTCGACATTGAACTCCCATTTCGTATTCTTCGAAGTGAAGCGCGGCGGGTTGTTGATGAAGTTACCGGTCGCGATCCCGGTGCGCCCGTAGATATGAGCCTCGACCGACGCACGATCGACCAGCAGACTGATCGCATGGCGGATGGCCCGATCGCTGAACAGCGGATGCTTGGTTGTCGGGTTTGAGCGCTCACCGTCGATTTCGGTCCACGGGTCGGTATTGTTGAGCTGGATGTGCTCGATCCCGCCGCCCGGCACGATCTCGACTCGGCCCCTGGCATTACCGCCTTTTTCCAGTCGCAGGAGGATCTCGTCCTCAACCTGCATGTTCCAGGCGAAATCAAACTCGCCGGTCTGAACGACGGCGCGCGCCGCCGACACCGCGTCGCCACCGCCCTTCATCTCGATCGTGTCGAAATACGGTCGGTTCGCCTCATGGTAGGCGGGATTGCGCTCGCCCTGGACCATGTCGCCGGGCTTGAAATCGACGAAGCGGTAGGGGCCGGTCCCAACCGGCTTCAGGTTGGCCGGCGCCTCGCGCGAGCCGGCTCCCTTATAGGTCTCGAACAGATGCTTCGGGATGATCATGCCGCGCTGGCCGACGAATGCATCGGCCCAAAACGGTGTCGGCTTTTGGAAATGGACGCGGACGGTCAGATCATCGATTTTCTCGACCTTGACATCCTTATAGGTCCCGATCGTCACCGCGGCGGTCGCGGGGTCGGAGGCGTATTCCGCGTTGAACACGACATCGTCGGCGGTGAACGGCCGTCCGTCATGCCACAGCACGTCCTTCTTGAGCTTCCAGGTTACTGACATGCCGCTGCGTTCGAGCCCGCCATTCTCGATGTCGGGGATCTCGGCGGCGAGCATTGGCACAAGATTGCCGTCCGGGTCCCAACCCGCGAGCGGCTCGTAGAAGATTCGCGAGCCTTCCTGGTCCTTGGTGCCAACCGCAAAATGCGGGTTGAGCAGGGTGGCGCCCTGCCAGAACAGGGTTTTAAGCGCGCCGCCGCCGCCCGCCTTGGCCGGTTTGTAGTCGAAGTGAGCCGGCTCGGCGGCCACCCCCGCATGGCTCAGCAGCAGACTGGCGAACGGGGCCGTCAACCCCAGTCCGACCATCCTGCGCACGACAGTTCGGCGGGAAACACGGCCGGCTTTGACCGCAGCGATCAGCTGTCGCAAACGCGCTTCGTCCATCATTCCTCCTCCCAACGCGCCGCCGTGTGACGCGCCCCCAGCAGTGCCGCATGGTATGCCAACGCGATGCCAATCCTCAAAAAAGTTGCGGCTCCATTATGGAAGGGAGTCTTCTGTGTTGTTGGCGATTTGGTGGGGGAAAACCTCCACCCCGGCGAGCGCTCCGAGGGTGATCGGCTTGTAGGGCGCGCGCGGGCGATATGTACCGATTTCGGCGATCGGCACGCCGCGCGCCCCGGCGATGACGGCGCTGACAATAGGCCCGCACACCCGCCCCTGGCAGGGGCCCATGCCGCAGCGCAGGAACGCCTTGACCTGGTTGGGCCCACTTGCGCCGAGCCGTACCGCCCGGCGGATCTGTCCGGCCGTCACCTCCTCGCAGCGGCATGCGATCACCTCATCGCTCGGGTTCAACATGTTATCGGACGGCCGGTAGAGCGCGTCGAGAAACGGCCGAATAGCCCGTTCCGGAGCGAGGCCCGCGCGGATCGGCGCGGCGCGGCGATCGCGTTCGGCTTCGCTGATGCGGCCGAGAGCAGCCGCTGCATCGAGCGCGGCGAGCCGGCCCGACAGTGCCGCCGCCACGGCCCCGGCGATCCCCGCGCCATCGCCGGCAATCGCGATCCCCGCGTGGCTGCTGCGGCCCCAATCGTCGACGACCGGGCGCCAGCACAGCTGGCACTCGTCCCAGCGATGCGTCAACTGGAGGCCGAGGCTGATCTGGGTGTTGGGGATCACCCCCTCATGCAAGAACAGGTGATCGGTGGCGATCTCGCCGCCCTCCCAGGCGACGCCTTCCGCCCGATGGCGGCCGAGCACCCGCAACTCGCGCACGCCGCGCCGCACCGCGATTCCGGCGCGGGCGAGGCCGAGCATCAGGGCTAAGCCTTTGCCCAGCTCCCGGCGGCCTGCCCACAATTCGCCGACGTAGCGCGCCGCGGCGGCATGGTAATTGGCATGCGGCGCGGTTTCGAGCACCGCCGCCGGCGGCGCGCCGGCCCGGGCGAGCTGCAGCGCGACAAGATAGAGGAGCGGCCCTTGCCCTGCGAGCACGGTTCGCCCTTCGGGCACCAGGTCGGCGGTCTTTAAGAGGATCTGCGCGGCGCCGACCGTCATCACGCCCGGCAGGGTCCAGCCTGGGATCGGCACGGGGCGTTCGATCGCGCCGGTCGCGAGCAGGATACGCCGCGCCACGACCGACTCGCTGTGCTCGTCGGCCACCAGCGCGAGCGTGCCGCCGGCGCGAGCAGCGGGATCGATGTGCCATACCGTCGTCCCGGGCCGATAGAGCGCCGCACTGCCGCGCAACTCCGCCACCAACGGCCGACCCGCCAGATAGTCGGCGCCGAACGGCGAGGTGTTGGGCGAGCTTTCGGGGACGCGTTCGATGCCGCGATAGATCTGCCCGCCGGGCGTGTCCTGCTCGTCGACCAGCAGGGTGTCGAGGCCGAGCTTGGCGGCCAGCGCCGCCGCCGCCATCCCGGCCGGCCCGGCGCCGATGATCGCGAGATCGACGGTCATTCGATGGCGACGATGCGCGCTCCGCGCTGGCGGCGGATGCGCATGCCGGGCCGTGCGGCGACCACGCAGCTTTGCCGGTTGGGTACGCCGTCGATCTCGGCCAGGCAATCGAAGCAGATGCCCATCATGCAATAGGGCGCGCGCTCGCTACCGCCGACTGGTGTGTCGCGGATGCTGGAGAGCCCGGCCATCAGCGCCGCGGCGGCGGCTGAGGCGCCCGCCAGCACCAAGACGACGCGGCCTTCGACCTCGACCGCGATCGTCGCTGCGGGGCTGTCAGGCCGCGGCCGGAACATCAAAGCGCTTGCCGGAAAAAGGCGCCAGCGTCGGGTCGAGCGTGCCGGAAGCGACCATCGGCGCGAACAACCTCGCATGCGCCCCCGCCAAGGTGACGCCGCTGTGGCAATTGGCGGTGAACGCGCCTGGGAATCGCTCGGACTCGTCGTAAATCGGCAGGCCATCCGGCGGCATGACCCGGAGCGCCGCCCAGGCGCGCACGATCTGAAGCTCGGCGAGCCAGGGGAACGACAGCACCGCGCGACGCGCGATCGTCTGCATGATTTCCGGGTTCTGGCTGGTGTCGAAGCCGACATCCTCCTCGCTGCTGCCCAAGAGGATGCTGCCCTCCGGGGTCTGCCGGATACTGCCGAGCGGGATCGGCCAGACCCGGGCTGTGCGCTCGGTCACCAGGATCTGGCCGCGCTGCGGCCGCACCGGCGCGTTCAGCCCGAAGAGCGGCGCCAGTTCGGCGTTGCCGAGCCCCGCGGCGAGCACGATTTTCGGCGCTTCGACCGACTCGCTGCCGGCGGCGATGCGAAAGTCGCCGGGCGTGGCGGATACCTGCGTCACGGTGCAGCTGGGCAGGTAGGTCCCGCCCGCGGCGGCAAACCCCTTGTGGAGCGCATGAAACAGGGCCAGCGAGTTGGCGTGTCCGTCATAGGGCGTCCATGAGCCGCCGACCACAGAGGGGCCGAGACCGGGCAGCATAGCGGCCAACTCGCCGTGATCGAGCATACGGTATTCGAAGCCGAAATTGCCGGCTTCGGCGCGCATCTGCTCCATCATGGCGCGACGCTTTGTCAGCTCGTCTCCGCTCAGGCAGAGTTGGACCCCGCCCTTCTGCTCGAGCCCGACATCGATGGTGGTGCGTTCTTCCAGCTCGGCGGCAAGAGACGGCCATTCTTCGGCCGAACGCCGTGTCCAGCGCTGATAATGCGGTGCGCCCAGGCCCTTTGTCTGCACCCAGACGAGCCCGAAATTGCCGCGCGACGCGCGATAAGCGATATCGCCTTCGTCAAGGAGGACCACCCTGAGCCCGGCCCGGGCGAGGCCGTAGCTGATCGCCGTGCCGACCAGCCCGCCGCCGATTACGATCGCATCGCAGCGCCGCATTGCCCCCGTCCGCTCGCCCGCCGGGCGCAATCATAGAACCGCGCGGCTTCGATCAGAAGGGCTGAAATCGGCGGCGCCGAGGCTTACCCCGCCCAACGTGTCGAGCGGCGAACTCGTTACGCCCGTCAGCAGGTTCCCGCCTTCAACCCACTTCCGGCGCGGCGATTGAGGGCCGCACCCATTTGCGCTTGACCTTGTCCCAGGTCAGCGTCGGCAGCGGTGACTGCTGGATCGTCGAGACATCGGGACACCGCGTCACCCCGCGCTCGGCGAGAAAGCGCTCGATGACCCCGAGTTCTTCGGCGCGGCGCGGCGCGACATGGATCGGCGCGGCGACAACCCGCCGCATCCCTGCGGCGCCGAGGTCGACGATCGCCCGGCGGATCGGCGGCGGGTCGCGTGGCGCCGCTTTCGGCGTCGGGGCGCTGCGCTCGCGGGGCGCCGCCTCGACGAGGGGCTGCGGCATGACGCCGCCATTGGCCGCGGCATTGTCGTTGTGGGTCTGCGCCGGCGAGGGCGTGAGACCGCTGATCACATAGCCTTGGCCCCATTGCGCCTCGATCCGAACCGGGAGCAGCCGGCGCAGCTTGGTGATCAGGACGCGAACGGCGGTCGACTGCGCGCGATGCTGGCGGTCATCGCCATAGAGGTGATGGAACAGCGCTTGATGGGTGACCAGCTCGTCCGGCGTCCGGGCCAGGCGCTCCAGCGCCTTCCACTCCATCGGGGTGAGGCGAATTGGCGTGCCGTCGACCTTGATGCAGCGCTTGTCCCAATCGACCAGGAGCCCGTGCCGGCTTTCGCTCTCGGCCGGCACCAACTCCAGTGCGAGGCCGAGTGCGGCGGCCCAGCTGTGGATCTCATCACACCGCGGCGAGCCGAGGCCGTGTTCCCAATCGCCGAGAAATGTCTTGTCAATGCCGCAGCGTCTGCTCAATTCGTCGAGGGACCAGCCAAGCGTCTCGCG
>Ga0185299_10003632_pt1 | contig 19987 bp, 26 predicted proteins | sample PaiPotPPA55metaG_FD_128002 | JGI IMG/M metagenome (GOLD analysis project Ga0185299, IMG submission 128002) | Iron sulfur acid spring bacterial and archeal communities from Banff, Canada, to study Microbial Dark Matter (Phase II) - Paint Pots PPA... ...
GTCAACGACGTGACACGGAACGGCGAACGTCTTGGGAACCTTCTTTTGTTTGGCCAGGCGTTGCAAAGCAGCAAAGCGTCGGCCTCCGGCGACCACTTCGTATTTACCGGAGTTCTCCCCGTTATCGGCCTGCTGTTCCACAACCGTGAGGTTGTGGATCAAGCCGTGCACAAGGATTGAAGTAGCGAGGTCGTCGATTGAATCGCCGCCCGACTTACGAACGTTGCGGGCGGAGCGAGTGAGCTTGTTAAGAGGAATAGCGATGATATTAGACATGGGTAGGTGTGCTTTTTGTTGTGAGTAAGAGCTTGTGCGAGTGGGTTATTTCGAATTGGTTCCGGGGGTGCTGGTAACATCCCCGGTTCCATTTTGTGGTTGGGGTTAGGCTGTAATGGGCTTTGGTCTCGGGCTTCGATCGTATCGACGAGGAGTGTGTCCGAAGGTTCGCGGATATTGGTTACACTCATGTTCCTCACGAATGGTTCAAGGCAAGACGCTTCTTCCGAAGGGGACCCGCTGGTGCTGGGAGCCACCATCTTCATGTATTCGAAAAGGGAAACGATGAATACGACAAGATGGTTTTGTTCAGGGATTTTTTACGAAGGTCTCCGTCTGCCGCAAACGAGTACTTGGAGCTGAAAGCGACGCTTGCCGCGAATGCGGCGGACCGGCAAGCCTATACGGACAGGAAGGGTCCGTTTGTACTGTCGATCGTGGAAAGGGCGAGAAGAGTTCTTCGATAACCCCGCGCAGGAAAAAATCAGGCTGCAGGAGAGAACCCGCGACGCAAACATAGAACGAGGCTTCTGCAAAGCGAATCAGGAGCCAACCTAAAATCCTTGTGCTTAGTCACCGATGCGTGCGATCAATCATGGATTCGGAGTTCACCGCCACACGCGTTCATGGACATCCGCTGCTAGGTTCAGCGTTTCCGATAAAACGACGGTCGCGAGCCGAAGGATGGTTCGAGGTGATCGTGGGTAAGAGTCTTACTCAATGTCTACAGCGCGTTTTGGCGTCCTTTGATTTCGCTGGCGACTGCTTTGGGCTGGCGAGCGCGCCATCCCGAAAGCAATTGGCTGTCAAAGGACACCCTGGCCGGTTTACTCTCTCTATCCGGTTGGGAGCTAATCCGGTGCGAGTCGCGGATTCTCTGTCCGACTAAGCTCTTGGGGCTGGAGAACGTGCTCAATCGTTTTCTTGCTCCGCTCTTTTCGCCGCTTGGCCTAACCCTTTTCGTCGTGGCGCGACCGCTGCCGGATCGAAGGCCGCGAGAGAAGAGGGTCTCAGTGATCATTCCAGCCAGAAACGAGGCTGGCAATATCGAGGCGGCCGTGGCTCGAACTCCGACCATGGGTACCTGGACCGAGCTCATCTTTGTTGAAGGAAATTCGACCGATAATACCTGGGAAACGATTCAGCAGGTCAAGGCTAACAATCCGAGTCGCCCGATCAAGATTTTACAACAGAGCGGCAAAGGCAAAGGAGACGCAGTTCGAACCGGTTTCGCGATAGCTAAGGGCGATATATTAATGATTCTCGATGCCGACCTAACTGTTCCTCCGGAGGAATTGCCCAAGTTTTACGATGCGGTGGTATCCGGCGCTTGTGAGTTCGCTAATGGCAGCAGGTTGGTTTATCCAATGGACGAGAAGGCTATGCGATTTCTCAATCTCTGCGCGAATAAGACTTTTGGCATTCTGTTTAGTTGGTTGCTTGGACAACCGGTCAAAGACACTCTTTGCGGTACGAAAGTGTTAACGAAGGAGAACTATGAGCGGATTGCTACAAATAGAACGTACTTCGGCGAGTTTGATCCCTTCGGCGACTTCGATCTTTTATTCGGCGCTAGCAAACTCAACCTTAAGATTCTCGACATACCAATCCGATATAAGGAGCGGGTCTACGGTGAAACTAACATTCATCGGTGGAAACACGGATGGCTGTTGTTGCAGATGGTAATGTTTGCGGCCGCCAAGCTGAAATTCGTCTCCTGATGGTGCTCGAAAGCAATATCGCTACCTTTCCTGATTCACTTGCGAGTCATTCTTCGAGATATTCTCGTCTAGCGAAAGAAGACGGAACAGTTAGCCTCAAGCGATTAGTTTCTTTACTGGGAGGACTGGATGATTGATCCAGCGCAAAAAGCTTCAGAGAATCCGACCAGCGAGAGTGCGTCGATCGATCAGCATTTAGTCGAGATGCAGCGCAATCGCGAGGCGTGGGACCGCAAACCTGCTCTTCGAAAGGCGTATGCCAACCTATACCGATTGATTCAGATGGAGACGGCCGACATATCTGGGCGAACCGTTGAACTCGGTTCGGGTATCGGGGCAATCAAACAGTTTATCCCTGATTGTATTACAACGGATATTTTTCCGAATCCTTGGTTGGACCGAACCGAGAACGCATATCGACTCTCTTTCGAGGATCAGTCTGTCGCAAATCTCATCCTCTTCGACGTCTTTCATCACCTCGAGTTTCCGGGTGAAGCATTTAAAGAGTTCGAACGAGTGTTGGCTGCGAGAGGCCGGCTGATTATTATGGAACCTGGCTTTGGCTGGTTAGGTCGCTTCATTTACGGGCGGTTCCATCATGAACCGCTCGGTTTTGACAAACCTATCCCTTGGGCGGCGGCAGATACAGCGTACGCCAGCGCACCACGTTACTATGCCGCGCAGGCCAATGCTTGGAGAATTTTCGTCCGCAGGGAGGTCAGCGCGAATTTTTCGAATTGGCGCTTAGTAGTAATAAAAAAGTTTGCGGCTTTAAGTTATGTTGCATCAGGGGGGTTCAGCGGTCCGGCTTTATATCCGGATTGGTTATTCGACGAGATGCTCTTTCTTGATCGACTTGCTGGGCTCCTTCCATCGTTATTTGCTACCCGACTAATGGTGGTCTTGGAAAAGACCTGCACTAGGGGCCGATCTTCAAGACTGTCCCGACGTTAGCCGATCCGCCCTGGAATGTCGCTCCGTAAAGATTATTCTTGAGTCCTCAGATTTCGACTGATGCCGCGTGCCAGACAGTTTTGGACCGTGCCGTGACAAAAGACGTCCGCGACTCGAACGGATGAGAATCGGCCGCCAATGTAAACATCAACAATGCGGTGAGTACGGTTGACATAGACCTTTTGGCCACCACCTTTTGCGTCCCACCTTCCTCTAATTTCGTCGCAAATTTGAATGGATCCCTCATCGTCGATGAGTTCGAATACGATTCACGCATCGCACTCTTGAGCGACGATCCACGTGCCGCTCCTTGAAACAAATACTACCCATTGCCCACGTCAACTTTCAATCGTCGAGGGCTTAACTGAAGTTCGAGCGTAGAGTCGTGTCATTGACGATTTAGCTTAGTCTCGGTGACGCCTGTTTTTCAGAAGTTAGAAAACCACAAGGACTGAGATCAAGTTTGCGATTGCCGGCGCCAGCAAGCGTCCTTGCACAACCGTGAAAACAGGCACCGGGCGCTCCCTATCGGAAGCGCCTGATGCCAAAGCCGGGTATATTCCTTATGCATGCACCCGGCTGTTGTGCCCATTGTGCAGCCGAGGCCGGCGAAAGGGGATTGGCTGATCGCGCTTGAAAAGTAAAAGCGCCCAACTTCTAAAGCCAACGTTCCTTCCCTAATTACCACTTTCCGGCTGCAGCTTGGCAACAGCGAGAAGCTTCGAAAAGCGAAGCGCAAACCGATCCGCGTCGACAGAAAGTTGTTCTTCGACTGATTTACAAAATCGTATCTGACGTCTGAGAACAATCCGATGCGCGGAGTGAATCGGTATTCAAGTCCTGCCCCGCCGTCTCCGACCTCCGTTGATGGCTTTCACCTAATTAAAACCGGCCATCGGAGTTTGCGAATCGCCAGACATCAGGCATGGGCAGAGCTGGCAAAACGACCAGGGAGCATCAGGAGACATTCTATCGAAGCGGAGGACAACATCGTATCGAGTTTCATCCCATTTCTGAGGCAGCTCTTCGATCTTCTGCTCGCCGGCAATACCTGGTGCGATTTTCTCGGAGATCGCTCTGTGTTCCCAAGAAATAAGCAGGATTCCCGAACTATATAGGATCTCAGCGACCAATTTGGCCTCTTGACCAGCTGAATACGTTGTGATCGGGGTTAACCCCAAGCGTTCGCTAAGCGGAATCACGGTTTCGAATGGACGTTGGCTCGTTTCATCAAGAGAAACCGCTTCGGGGTTAGCCGCGTAGATTGCGGATGGCCTTGGATAAGCCTCTGCGCCAAATGAGGTTCCGAACAGTGCTGCCCACGCGCCAGCACGCTCCCAGCCTCGGATCACGAGAGATTTGTCGTCCTCTTTGCCTTCCCGTGTAAGTCCAGGCCCCGGCCATATTTCGCCGTGTTTCTCTGCGTGCCGAATAATGAGGGTAGTCAATGGGGAAGGCAAGTCGACGCTCATCGAACTAATCAGTCTATCCTTTGTTTCGTACGCGCTGCCACAGAAGGGCTTACCTATTTCTGAAGCCGGATACTGCGACAGGGCTATCTAACTCGCGCTGGCTTTGTTGTAAATAACGCCACGCAATATTTTGTATTTAAGGGTCGCCTCACCAAAAGGAAATTTTAGCACGCTAAGACCAAAGATTTGTTTCGCAGGGGACCGGTAGCGGCCTAAAACGTTCGGCGACTTTAGCTATTAGGATATTGCTGTCCTAACTGAACTCGCTCGGCTGCCCAGCAAGAGATGAGCATCATAGCCGCCGCCCGTATGTAGGATACAGGTAGCCTTAGGGCTGGGCTGATAAATGGTAGGAAACTGTCCACGCAGTGGATCTCGTGGGGGAGTGCCACTTGCCTCGAATATCGACCTGCAGCCGGTCACCGCCAAGGAAATGCGTGGCATGTGGCCGAAGCGCGATGCTTACAGGTACGATCTCCCCAGGGCGCAGAGGCTCGGCGCGATCGTGACGATGCACCGGTTGAAATGGGGTCGAAAGAGCCGCATCCAGATCGCGGTGCGCTGCGCGCTGCCATCCCTTACTGACCATGTCTCCGGAAAAGCCGAACGAGCCTTCAAACGTCACCTCCGAGCCTGCGCGGTTTCCGGATTCCGGCGAACAGGAATGGATCACCGCCGCCCCGAACCTCAAGGTGTAGCCGTAGAGCCATGGCCCGATGATGTCCATGTCATCCGGAACGTCCCACACGAAGCTAAGGCCGCGTCACGCCAACGGTAGGGATGAGCTCCCGCTCATCCGTTGCAAGCTGGTTGCTTTCGCCTTTTGTCATCTCTTGGGCTTTGACCTCTTACTGCGGCTTAAAGCCATCCACATCCAACGACTTTACCGGCCGGAAAGTGGACGGCCCGAAGCCTACGAGCATTTGCAGCCAATCCTAACACGACCAATCGATTGGGACCTGATCCGGCGACAATACGATCAGATGGTCAAATACGCTACAGCACTTCGCTTAGGAACGGCCGAAACCGAAGCGATTCTGCGCCGATTCACTCGCAGCAACGTGCAACACCCTACCTACAAGGCTTTCGCCGAACTCGGAAAAGCGATCAAGACCCTTTTCCTCTGCCGATACCTGCACGAAGAAACTCTGCGCCGCGAGATTCATGAAGGCCTTAACGTGATTGAGCATTGGAACGGCGCGAATGATTTTGTCTTCTTTGCCCGGCGTGGTGAACTGGCCAGCAATCGGACCGAGGATCACGAGCTGAGCATGTTGTCGCTGCACCTCCTGCAGAACTGCATGGTCTATATTAACACTCTTATGATGCAGCAAGTGCTCTCGCTTCCGCACTGGGCCGAGCGATTAACGACGGCGGATCTGCGCGCTCTTACACCGCTAATCTGGGAGCACGTTAATCCGTACGGGCGCTTCGAGCTCAACATGGAAACCGGTCTCGATCTCAGTCCAAATGGCCCCTGATGACACGACTGTTGCGAGAACCCCATCTTGGGAATTCTCGCAATCTGTGTCGAAACTGTAGTTCTGACGGCCTATGCGTTCGCTGCTGCTTCACTCCGCAGTGCTGTATCTTACCAGCCTTTTATGCAACGGCTGCTCAAGGGGGTTACGGGATGCGTCTTTGTTTTGATCGGCCTGCTGCTCGGCCGGAGAACCGCAAACGCGTAACGCTCGAAGGGAGACAAATCGTTGTGCGGCTTTCACCGTGATATAAAAAAGAAAGCTTATTTCCTAGAGCCAAGCTGCCCACGCTCTAGAGAACCACCGTAATAGGGATTGCGAGCTTGGCGAGCCGGAATAACATTGCTTTAAATCAACCTGGTTGCTTCCTGGCGTATAGCCCAATTCTAAACGGCCGGAGAGACCCGCGACAGCGAACCGCGTTTAAGGATTCAAACTCGCTAGTTCTTATGGATAGCTCTGAGAGCAATAAGCGGCAGCTGTCAGGGCGGCTTGTTATTTCCAGGCAACAGCTTAGCGAGTCATCCAAGGATGTCAGGCTCGCGTTCGAATTTGATCGCTACAGGCATTCCTTACGGAAGTGGATAGGCGAAAATATCTATGCATGGATGAGCGTCGCTGCAATTCTCGGATGGGTGCTTTCAAGAATTCCGGCGAAAAAGGAGAAGGTCTTCCTAGTCCGACACGGACAGAGCCATCATCTTCGCGGCCAAAAAATCAGGAAAAGGAATCGGAAAGCTACGTTCCAAATTCTGTCTTCAGCAATAGAACTCGTCTTAGCGGTAAGCTGGAAAGTACTGGTACAGCACTTGAAATCTTGGAGCCGCGGTTTTACGGAAACGAATCCGGCGTGCAGAGAAGTAGTCGGATCCGGACCTTCAAGTAAAACCAAACGGGAAACGCTTACCGACAGGTTCGGCAGGTCCCGCGAGACGGGCGCTGACATCCATCGGGTAAATCAGTTGAAGCCCGCTGGGTTGGTAAGTCTTTTCAGAAAGACCGCCGAGGAATGGATAAAAGACAAATGTCCGCAGCTGGGCGCAGCCTTGGCCTACTACACTGTTTTTTCGTTAGCTCCAATGGTGTTGGTTCTTTTGGCCGTATTTGGTCTAGTCTACGGAGGGAGTGAGCAGGCTCGAGAAAAGGTCACCGATCAATTGCGCCACTTCCTCGATCCGAGCGGAGTAAAGGTCTTCCAAGACATCGCGACCAATGCGTCGGAGCCCAAGGGGGGCATTCTAGCAGTTGCATTCGGAATCATTGTTGCTCTACTCGGCGCGAGTGGCGTGTTCGGTCAACTTCAGGACGCCTTGAATACGATTTGGGGAGTTAAGCCCAAACCGGGCGGAGGGATTTGGGCCTTCTTGCGGGCCCGATTCCTATCATTTGCGATGGTAGGGGGCGTCTGTTTCCTACTGCTGGTGTCTTTGACAGTAGAAAGCGTATTAAGAGGCATGGACACTTACCTCGAAAGTATGTTTCCCGGCGGTCATTTCTTAGCGTTGGCGATCTTCTTCCTGCTCGATCTTACCGTCATCATGCTGCTATTCGCCATGATTTTCCGCTATCTGCCGGACGTGAAGATCGGCTGGCAGGATGTTTGGCTTGGTGCGGCGCTGACGGCGGGCCTTTTCGCCATTGGTAAATTTATTCTGGGTCTATACTTAGGTAGTGGCGCAGCCGGTTCGGCATACGGCGCGGCTAGTTCACTGATAACCTTGCTACTCTGGATCTTTTATTCTGCCCAGATCCTGCTCTTCGGCGCAGAGTTTACCCAGGTTTACGCCGACGTTTACGGCTCACAGGTGAAGTCGCAGGAGCACGCAATCATGGTGGAAAGAAGAGAAATAGAGGTGCCGACGAATGGTGAAGGTGATCAACCGATCTAAGATCGCAGATCGGCAAAGCAGACTTCTTGCCAACTGATTTTGCGCGCTCAGCGGGTTAAATGGTTTTAAAAAAGAAGCCATTCCCAATCTCCAGCCGCTTAGCAGCTTCCACCACTCGTTCCCGCCGACGTGTCCGCGATGAAATCGCCAAAGTCTTTCGCGATTATGACACCAGGCGCTGGCCCCGTAGGAGCGAACGCACGGATTGCGACCGAATCAGCAGCGGCATGGTGCGCGCGACAACCCTGAGATTAACAAGCACGTCGCCTATATGACGGCGCTTGGACCGCTGGCGCGCTGGATGAAGTGGGGCCGGTGATTGCCGCGCTTCTCTGCGTGCGGCGCGTGAGCGACCGAGCCAGGCAAGGGTAGCAGGCGCCATAGCGTAAACCTCCATTGAATGTTTCGACACAGCCTGAAGAACCGGTCGTCTCGCACCTACGATCGACTTGAAAATCTTCGACTGTACCGGTCGGTTAGTAAGTCACAACCGCCACGGCGGCCCTAACCAAGAATAGGTTCGTTATTCATGAACTCTAAGGGCTCATTAGGGGGTGGCGACGGTGTCGTCTCGAGAACCGGACAGAAGATAAACGCTAGGCATGCGCCCTGAGATTGGGTAAGCCCATCCGGTAACTCTGACGCGAAATATTATCGACGTTTCGGGAGCAAAAATAAAGCTGCTCTAGAAAGATAGAAACGATAAGAACTAAAAAGAAAGATGTATGGAGGAAGCGACCAGCCCAGAGGAATTATCAAAAAAAGCAGAAGAGGCCCCTACTGAAGTGAAAGAGACCGCGAGTGCGGCGGTCCATCAAGCTCGATCAACGGTCCAAGCGGCTTGGCAGGAGACAAAAAACAAAATCAACGTTCTTGAAACCTATATCAGAGAGCACCCAACGCGAGCAGTCTTGCTCGCACTTGGAATGGGCTTCATCCTTGCTTTGCTTACGCGCAAGTGAGGCAGTTTTCAGGATGCGGAACTTGGATAGGGGATTGGAGCTTCTTTTCCGCCTATGAGCGCTTCGTTCGATATTGTTCAAAGCCGGTGAAATCAGCCCCATTTTTCGGTTTAGAAGCCCCCAGCTGAAGGCGGCCTTCTGCTTGGGCCGCAAGACGCTGCCCCACGCTCTAGTGCCGCCTGATGCGGGGCAGCTAAATTTCTTTTTCTCTCCGCGGTTGATACAAAACCTGCTGCCCTTGAAAGCCAAAAGCTTAGAAAGATTGAAACTACTTCCTTAAATTTCCGTCAAATAGTTCATGAGCCGCTACGCCTTCTTCGAGTACCGAGCGCTTTTGACGAGCGCTTCCCATACTGAAGAGAAGGGGGAAGCTGTACATAGCCTCATTAAGATGGAGATCGACGCTCAAGACGGACGCGTCCGACGTGGAGCCGAGCTCGAGCAAGAAGCTGGAGACCTCATTCTATTTCTTAGTAATCCCGGGCCTCACCGCAGAATCAGCCATTCCAGCATCTGGAAAGTCGACGAAGGACGGTTACATGAACTTGGTCCAACCACCGAGTTCAATTGGGTTGGAAACTGCGAAATTCATTTTTACGCCTCCTGATTGCCAGCAGCAGCCAACGCAGGAAAGCAGGCCTCTTGTGAGCACCTCGCGCGAACATGGGCCAAATATAAAGTAAAGAAAACCAAATGAGCACAGAACCAAAAAAACCAGAATCGGAACCTTCAACCAAAGAAGGTGACGCGATCGAGATCGAGACAGTCCCCGAAGGAACGTTTGCCGGCACTCGAGAAAAACCTGTCGAAGTCAAAGAGGGCGAGCGTGTCCCCGACGACACCGGTGATCAAGGCGGAGGTCAGAATTAACATCCATGTTAGCTGATTTCCGTCCCCTTCGCCCGGGCCCAACTTGTCATGCGCAGGGTGCGCCTCACCGGACACCAGTAGATCACGAGGCGCGACCAAGGGCGCAATTTAGTAGCGAATCCGTTCCATGTCTTCGATGAGCAGCTCGATCGGTTATACAATTTGGTGGTACGGCTATCGGCGTGCCCGGCTAATCCGCTGAGCCACCTCAAGGGAACCTCCATTTGTAAGGAAGTTGGTAATGCCAGCTGCGCGAAAACTGTCTGCCGAATAGTGTTGTTGCAAGCCGGCGTGGCGCAAGCCCCGCTTGAATCATGATGGAGCCTTCCATCTCGAGCGAGGGGCCGATTGGAGAACGTACCCGAGCCGGGGGCCACCGGGGGAGCGCCTAGCAGGGAAAAACCGGCCATCAGATGATTTGCCCACAAAAAGCTGAAGTAACGCCTGCGCTTATGAAAAAACTAACACCCCGGCTGATTTATTTGGTTTTTTTGGGTAGCTCTCTGTTTTCCATTCTCGGATGCGCTTCGATCAGCGTGCAGTCTCAGCAGGAGAAGACAGCGTGGCGCTTTAAAAAGCCACAGGTGTTAATTGTGAAGGACTTTGGTTTTCCGCGCCAAGAGGCTGTGCGAGCAGACCGAAGTGGGAAAGAATTGGTCACGTTCGAGCAAAATCTGCAGATTTTATTGCGTGACCAGCTTGTCCGAGCGCTCGGACGCTATGGCATTCCGATAACGGTTGCAATTACGTCGCAGGATCTTCGAAAACTTCGCAAGCCACAACCGGCTTGGCTCATCACTGGGCAGTTTACTCGCGTCAATCAGGGTAGCCGCGCCTTACGCGTGGCTCTAGGCTTGGGTGCGGGAGGCACGAAGATGGAAACAATCACGCAAGTTTATGATCTTTCTTCGCGGAGTCGTCAGCAGCCGTTATTCACTTTTTCAACGACGGGCGGCAGCAACGCCGAACCCGGAGTGATCACATCGGTTGGACCCCTTGCTCCGACGACGGTACCGGTACTCGTGATCAGCATGGCGGCAAAAGGAATGCATGGAGTTTCTGAAGACGCCAAGCGGACTGCTCGGGTGATCGCGGCTTACGTTTCAGAGCAACTGGCTAACAGAGGTTATCTTCCAGCTGATAAAAGGCCTGGAAAAGCCAAACTTCCCGGTGCGCTATGATCTTCTCAACCGAAAGAATGTGTGTTTTCAGCTTAGAGGCCAAAGGTCTTCCTCCCTGCGAAACACACGCTAACGACCCCGAAAACCAGCTGTTGGGGTCACAAAGGGGCCATTGCGATAAAACCCCACAAGCAATGACCAACGATCCGGCCCCCGAGATGTCACCAGAAGTACATCAGCAGCAACTCTAGACTGCCGCCCTCTGAGCTCGTCACTCAATTCGCCTGAAGGCAGCATTAACACCGTTCGTCTAAGATAAAGCGGAATATAGTGAGAAATAAGCGAACAACTTTTTAGGTATGAGCGAACAGTTTTTCTACGTGCACTTAAAGTTGACGCCCAAAAGTGTATCTCTGGCAGCACCTATTGGCAGTCCCCATGAGGTTGTTGTTGAAGTTCCCAGAGGGCCGCTCAACCAGAGACAGTCTGATCGAGTAGGAGCAGGCGTTACAGAAAAGACTATTGCTCTGCAACTTGCGCGGGATGTTGCTCTTAAGACGGCTAGCCCGTTCCCGGCCATAGGAGAATGCGCGGCAGGCCTTACGATGAAGATCCGCCAATCTGGTACGAGTATCGACATCGCGTCATGAACCAAAGGCCGTGTGACCACGAAGAGCGTGGCATTCGGGCGTGGAAGATCGCTTAAAAAACACCTTGTCGTCGCGGGAGCATTTTCAAGCGGCGTTTGAGCATCAGTCCGACACCGAATGTGCGGCCAGCAGGGCATTGGTTGGCTCTGCCTGTATCGCCACTCCGAAAGCGAGCGCATTTTGATCCGCATACCTGGCCCAAACGCGAGCCACCATGCCATCCCAAAGACATTCCGTGCTGATGCAGCGGCTCGCGATCAGGAATTTAGTCGCCTGGTCGCCGAACTAAGCTTGCTTCGCGAATTTATTGCTAACTCCTCAGCCCTTCATTCGTGATGACGGAAGTGCGGTTCCCCGAATCATGAAATATTAAAAGTTTTTCCCTGGGGTCGCCTTTCTTGTCTTCCTGATGGAAAGTTATTCCAATAGAATCTCCTAGTAATAAAAACGCTTCACACAAAGCGAACCGGATATCAACGAGCCTTCCATGAATGCCACCGTTTGGATTGTTACTGCCGCGGGCGCCGGCCTGCTCGGTCTGGTGGCCCTGGACATTTATCGCAACATCCTGCACTCTCGCGGCCGCTCGGGGCCGGTCACTGAAACGCTCACTCGCACCGTGTGGTGGCTGGCCTGCGCCGCGGCTTTTCGCCGATCGCTCCCGGACCGCCGTTAGTCTCCGCTTTTAATACTTTTCCTCCGACCAAATGATGGTAACGACACCTAATCGATGAATATCTTTACCTTTGTTCAGGAAAACGCGGTGATCTACGGCGTAAAAATTCTCGTAGCGGTTGTCATCTTTTTCATCGGCCAGATGGCCGCGAAAGGAGCCAGAGCGGCGGTCCGGCAGCTAATGATCCGCGGCAAGATCGATTTCACTCTAGTTGGTTTCATGGGCAACCTGACGTATGCCTCTGTGCTTGTTCTAGTTTTGATTCTGGCTTTAACCCAGCTTGGTGTTGAGACCACCTCCCTGGTTGCTGTCCTCGGCGCCGCCGGCCTGGCCATTGGCCTAGCCTTACAAGGATCACTCTCGAACTTTGCCTCCGGCATTTTGCTCATCGTGTTCCGGCCAATTCGGATCGGTGATTTCATTGAAGCCGGCGGTGCTACCGGCACCGTGCGAGATATTGAAGTTTTTACCACTCAACTCACAACGGCGGATAATAAACTCGTCATCGTCCCCAACTCCAAGATTATGGGTGACAAGATCGTGAATTACAATGCGCTCGGTACCCGCCGGATCGAGCTTGAAGTGCCGGTTCCGTCCGATAAAGATGCATTTGAACTTTGTGATAAAGTGCAAGCTCTTGTGACATCCGATAACCGGATACTACCCAACCCGTCGCCTGAGGTCCAAGTCATGGGTCCTGGCCGGAGCGAAGCTAAGGTTGTGCTCGGAGTGTGGGTGAACAGCGCCGATTATGGAAGCGTCAATCGGAGCATCCATGAGAAGGTATTGAAGGACGTGGCATAACTTTTCGGACGATGGATGGCCGGTGACTGCGCTGCTTTTTCTTGAGGCGCTCGATCTGGGTGAGGCCAGGCAAATTGCTGAGGCCCACCCGACTCTCCACTACGGTTCCGAACTCGAGGTGCGGCCCTGGGCTCCGCCGGTACGGGTCGGGGGCGCCCACAGCAGCTCCAACCCCGCGCTGAGTTCTGGCGCCCGAGCAATTGAACGAAAGGACGCTATCCCAAGGACATTGCCAAACATAAACTGGCGGCGAGAAAGAATAATCGTCAGAAGAGCCGCCGACTTACCCGGGCCAGAAGCGTTATGGGCGCCGTAGCAGGCCAGGGCGGCGGTCGCCGCACCGCCGTTAATTATTACGAGGCTCTGAACAAGCATCCTGTTGGTAGCAACGGTTTGCCTCGCATCCTCATGGCTGCGTTCGCGCGCTAGTATTCGATAAGGGTCTTCGGGGATTTGGTCATCCATTGATTAAAACCTTCGCCGTCAGCGAGTCTTTTAATGGGTTTTTGGAGGCTCTTCGGCCTGATCTTCCGATCTTTTCGTTTGCACAGCAAAAATTTGATTTAGCCTCTAACAAACTTTCCCAATCCATTCGGATGCCGTCAACCGGTGGGTGAAGAATGGACCTCGTTTCCGCTCGGAGGCACGCCAGCAAGGACCTCGTTTCCGCTCGGAGGCACGCCAGCAAGATCGGCTTCCCGCTGGTAGGCGTTTGCCTTAATAAAATGGGATTCTTACCGGGTGTTAGGCTAACTGGACAGTAACAGCAGCGGTGGAGTATTCTCCCCCGTCGCGGAAAGGCAAACCTATGACTTTGCCAAAAAGACTTCTGGCCCAGTATTTGCAGCGCTTCGATGAACTAGTCACGGAAGGAGAAGCTGTCTTTCAATTATTTTTGGAAAAAACAGAACGCACCCCGTCTGGAATGGGCTCTGTAATCGAAACGTTTTGGGTCTGCCGAGATGAAGCTCGCCTCAATAAGTGGGAAACCCAAATACTCAATCTGCTTGAGCCGTTTATTCGTGAAGGAACGAAGCTGAAAGAACAGGTGGACCCGCTCGGCCACCTCGGAAAAGGGCGAGACGAAGTTCTTACGCTAGTTGGGGTGCTAAGAGGCTTCCGCGAGGACTTGGAACGAGGGTTTCTCGATGATCTTCTGTTAAAGGTAGAGGCTGAGGTCGCGGCAGACTATATAGGCCAAGCCGAGGAGCTGCTAAACGAAGGGCAGCCAGGTAAATTCGATCACGTCCCGGCTGCGGTCTTAACGGGCGCTGTGCTTGAAAAAGCTCTGCGAAAACTTTGCGATGAACATCAACCGCCGATCCCAACAGCTGACGCGAACGGCAGCCCCAAAACGCTCAACCCGCTGATTGATGATCTCAAAAAAGCGAATGTTTTCAACGAGCTAAAAGCCAAGCAGCTTCGCGCCTGGGCTGACATTCGCAACAAAGCGGCTCACGGAGAATTCGATCAGTTCAAGCGAACGGATGTAGAGCAGATGATCGAAGGCGTAAAAGCGTTTCTAGCCGATTACTTGGGCTGATGGACTGGATGGGAGGCGCGCCAAGCGCTGGAACGCGCTCTAGCGGTCATATAAGGGGTCCGCTCACGAAACGGATTATAAAGCACGTTAAGGCCTTTTGTGGGTGATTTGACCAAAGGAAAACGCGCCAGGATTTGATTACAGCTCGTTTCACCGCAAATCCGGGTGCTGACTTCCTTTTCTTTTCCGGGCATTCGGTTTGTCTGACAGCGTGGCACTACGCTGATCGTTCACGAGGATAACAGAGCCCTTACGGTGCTTTAATTTCCGTTTCGTGAGCGGACCCCAGCATCACACATAACCAGGAAAGAGTTCGGATCAGAGGTTTCCAAGCACTTTGCGGGACGTTTTGGATCGCTCCGATCAGTTTTCTAAGGTTTTGAATCGTCGCGATCAGCAGGTCTTGGATCGATTGTTTGACCAGCCCTCGCCAGCGAGCGCGCTTGAAACCATGTCGGTTGGCGGCGTCAGCAAAACTGCGTTCCAGGGGTCACTCCTCCGTTTGTAAAAAATTGTACGCTAAGGGTTGGTAAGAATAAGATGGCTCCCTCTAATATGCTCAAGGCTCAACTCTACATCGCCACGACTAGTGGGACCGGCGTTAATCCCGAAGATTGTCGCCCAAACTTTGCAGCGATTTTCTTCCGGGTGGCTCTCACCTGATCTGGAGGCAGGAGGTTTCAGAATCTCCATCTGGACAGAAGTTTGGAGAACAGATCCACAAGCAGCTTCAGCCAAGTCAGCGAGGAGCAACACGTCATCCGGCGCATCTTGGTTTCTGATTATCGGCGCATCCCAGACTCGCACCGTGTTATGCTCCCGAGGCTGTCGCCGCACGTTGGCGATCCGCACTGAACTGCGCGGAAAGAACTTCGCCGTCATGGCGCATCGGACCCGCCACGGGAATGGGCCAGCGCGTCTTTCGATTTTCGTCATCCGCGGGGTCACTGACGCGGAGCATCCGCCAATATCGGACTGTTTGAGTGGTTGAGTGGCCGGAGCGCATAATGTCAATGAGACAGGAAGGTTGAGGCGCGCCAAGTTGATCTCGTTTGGGATCTGCCCTGGACTCCAGATCGGATCAGCGAGGAAGACAAGCAAAGAGCTGGGAATAGTTTGGGATTGCATCAAAAGTTCTTTATGGCCACGAGCCAAAGAGTAATTTTCAAGCCTTAACCCATCCCTCCGCCAATGATTTTTCTCGGAATCGACTGCGGCACACAAAGCACAAAAACCATCGCTCTCGACTGGGAGAGCGGAGAGATTCTCGCTTCTGCACAAAAAGCCTATGGCTTTGTCCCCAACCTGCCACCTGGCGCCATGGAACAGGATCCGAAGGATTGGATCGAAGCCGCGGAACAATCCATTGGAGAAGTCATCGCAAAACTTGGCGCGCTCAAGGACGAGGTTCGCGGAATCGGTGTCAGTGGCCAACAACACGGTCTTGTCGTTCTCGACCAGGAGGACCGGGTTGTCCGTCCAGCCAAGTTGTGGAACGACACAACGACGAGCTCCCAGTGCGATCAAATCACCGATCATTTCGGCGGCCCTGCCGGCGTCATCGCGCTCGTCGGGAACACGATGCGCACAGGCTATACCGCTCCAAAGATCCTGTGGCTGCGTCAAAACGAGCCCGAGAATTGGAAGAGGACACGCAGCATCCTGCTTCCTCATGATTACCTGAACTTCTGGCTCACTGGCGCCAAGAAGATGGAATTCGGCGATGCTTCCGGCACCGCTTTGCTCGATGTGAAGACGCGCCAATGGTCAATGAAGCTCGTCGACTACATTGCAGATGACCTTTCCGAAAAGCTTCCCCTCCTCATATCTTCAAAGCTTCCCAACGGAACCTTGCGCGAGGAACTCTGCAGGAAATGGGGTCTTACCAAGGAGCCGTCGGTCAGCGCCGGCGGCGGCGACAACATGATGGCTGCCATCGGAACCGGCAACATTGAGCCGGGCGTCGTGACCGCGAGCCTCGGAACATCTGGAACGCTTTTCGCCTTCTCCACCGTTCCGATCATCGATCCACTGGGCGAAGTGGCCGCATTTTGCGACAGCACGGACGACTGGCTGCCCCTGATTTGCACGTTGAACCTTACGCTTATCACTGAGCACGTTCGCAATCTATTTGGCTGGGACTACGCTCAGCTTGAAGAACAGATACGTGCCGTCCCCGCTGGGTGCGATGGCCTGCTTTTGCTCCCCTACCTTACGGGAGAACGCACGCCGGACCTACCGAACGGAACCGGCGTTTTTCACGGACTTACGCTCACGAATTTCACCGCTCCGCATATGGCTCGCGCAGCGTTCGAGGGCGTGACTTTGGGCCTCGGTTATGGACTCGCGCGCTTCCGCGAACTCGGTATGCATCCCGCTGAAATCCGCCTTACCGGAGGCGGAAGTAATAGCAGGCTATGGCGCCAAATGTGCGCGGACGTTTTCGGCGTGCCGACAGTGTGTCTCCAAAGCGGAGAAGGGGCCGGGCTCGGCGGGGCCATTCAGGCGGGATGGGTTTGGAACAATGAACAGGGATCGGGTGCCACGTTGGCGGAAATCTGCGAGCGGCTCGTACAGGCAGACGAGACCTCGCGCAACGAGCCTGATGCCAATGCAAGCGAGGTATACTCCGACGCTTTAAACAGAACCTCCGAGATTCGCAAGGCCTTTAGCGAGGCTAAATTGATCTAACAGCGGCGATCATGCTGCCGTCATCGTTGCATCCTGTAGCAACTCGGCAAAAATACCGTCCTGTGTGATTCCCCCGACACCGAGTACGGCGCTATCGGCGCTGACTGCGATCGCTCCGCAGAAAGCGACTGAACCCACGGTGATATGAGACTCCGCCCGGTATTCGCCGCCGAGCACGACGATATCGCGAACCGTCTGGCGTGAAAGTGCGGCCGCTATGCCCAGAGAGTTGGTGACTACCGTGAGATCCTTTTTACCGCCCAATTCGAGGGCGAATAGTCGCGTCGTAGAACCTCCATTGAGAATCACGCTTTCCCCATCTGCGATCAATTCAGACGCGCATTGCGCGATGCGCTTCTTCTCTGCAATTCGCGAACCGTTCCGTTGGGCGGACGAAGACCCGCCCTGGACAAGATAATCCGCCGGGACCGCTCCTCCATAAGTTCGCCGGACAAAACCGCCCACTGAGAGTAAATCGAGATCACGTCGAATCGTGTCTGCGGAGACTCCAAGCTGCGCGGAAAGTTCTGCCACGGAGAGCTGACCTTTCGCTGGGCGAGGCGAATCAACTCGAAGCGCCGTCGAGCAGGGACAGGTCCGGTGCGCATCATATCGGATGCCTCACCGGATTGCTCAACCGGGAGCCTAGGCCAGTTGTTTTCGAGCACGAGTTGCGTGGCCAATGGATCAATGGGCTTGTGACCGATGAGACATGCGCGTGAATGATCCTCGCGAGCGAATAGCCGCTGCAGTTTGCGAGAGCCTCGTCCGAAAAACGACATGCTTCGCCAGCCTGAACTTTACAACGTTGAAGCTCCGCATTTGCAGGCTGCGCTCGAGGCGTTGGAAAAGTCTGAAGTTGAGTTGAATTTATTGAATTATGCCTCCAAATCTTTCGCCCGAAATCGAACGCAGAAAATTGCCCAGGGGCTAGGCAATGCTATTTACCAGTGTCGACCTGGCTTCCTTTTCGTAAAAGCTCTGCAACGTATCGCTGACCTCCTTGACAAAGGCCGCCGAATTAGCCAGCTCTTCGCTGAATATTTCGCGCATGGCGAGAAGTTGTCGCGCATCTCTCCCCGCAGCCTTCGCGCGTTGCCGCAATGTCGGGGCCAGGGGATCGAGCATCGGCATTTCCTTGCCCGATTCGTCCAAGCCGCCTAGAAAACGGAACCAAGACGCGACGATAAAGCTAAGCAGCTTTATAGGTCCTCTGCGTTGCAGTTGCTCCTCGATTGAGGGCAGGACAAACTTGGGTATACCTGACGAACCGTAAATTCCGATCCGGGAAAGCTGATCGCGAATCGCCGGATTCGCAAAGCGTTCGATCAAGGTCTTTTTGTACTCTGTCAGGTCAACGCCAGGAACTTCAGACAAGAGCGGTGTCACTTCGTGATCCATCATTTTTTCGACGAGTGTCTGGATGTCGCGATCAGCCATGGTCTCGTGCACGAGCTGATATCCAAGTAGCATCCCGATGTAGCAGAGCGCCTGGTGGCTGGCATTGAGGAGCCGGAGTTTCATTTTTTCGTAGGGCAAGACATCAGTTGTCATCTGTGCGCCCACCAATTCCCACGCTGGTCGGCCTTGTACGAAGTGGTCTTCGATCACCCATTGTTTAAAGGATTCCGTCATTACCGGCCATCCATCATCGATTCCGAACTTCTCTTTTACCAAATTACGATGCTCGTCTGTCGTCGCGGGAGTGATGCGATCGACCATGCTATTTGGAAATATGCAGTTCTCAGTCAGCCAGTTCCTAAAAACGGGATCTCTCAACTCGGCGAAGGCCGTCAGCATCTTCTTGGCAACCTCACCGTTGCTCTGGATGTTGTCGCAGGACATCAGCGTGACGAGTGGAAGCCCGCGGATGCGACGGCGATCGAGAGCCTCCAGCAGATATCCAAATGAACAGCGGGGTTCATGTGGATGAGCGAGATCATATTGAATGTCAGGGTGCTTCTCGTTGAATTCCCCGGTCGACTGATCAATATAATATCCACCCTCCGTAATCGTGAGTGAAATAATGCGGGTCTCAGGGGATGCCATTTGTTCGATCACCTTTTGCGGATCGTCCGGCGCGAACAGAAAATTCACAATCGAGCCAATAATCCGAGCTTTGTCGCCGTCCAAACTCCGCTCCACGAGCGTGTAAAGGCAATCTTGTGAAAGCATGACATCGCGGATGCGGGCGTCATGCTCGAGCAATCCGACGCCGCAATAACCCCAGTGCGAATCTCCACCCTGGTGGAGCAGATCATCCATGTAAAGTGCTTGATGCGCACGGTGGAAACCGCCCACGCCGACATGCATGATGGACTGACCGACTTTCTGCCGGTCATACTTTGGAACCTGAATATTTTGATCGAGCAGATTGAGATTTGCTGCGTTGAGTCGAGTAGTCATTGTTCGGAGGTTAACCTGGATCTTGTACTGGATAGGTTTCTCGAGCAAGAAGACTTTATATGCACAGGCGAACCACTGTATAGGGCAGCCTTTGGGATTCACGATCCACGGGGGAGGCCGAGAGCGCGGCTGCGTCGCAAACGAGACCGTCATGCTTGGCCTTGGCGCAGATTACAAAAAGTTTTCTGGTGCAAACGGTCTGCGAACTGAAATCGACAGCAGACAATCTATAAAAGTAACATCAAAAAATGGTGTCTTTCCCGCTCGGAATGTAACACATAAAACCTAGTGTTTATGTGCCAGATGTCCTAGATTTGAAAAGGTAATTTGGAGCAGGGAAAGCATTCAATGATTACCCAAGTAATGCATGTGCTGCGACTTAACCTAAATTCCGAAGTTGAGCTGCAAGATTGAGGGATTTCATGCGGCATTTTCTATTGGTGGATTGAACTTCGGAGAAGTTAGTGGAGG